>Ga0268276_1000241_pt1 | contig 66198 bp, 63 predicted proteins | sample saktaG_4_FD_190145 | JGI IMG/M metagenome (GOLD analysis project Ga0268276, IMG submission 190145) | Saline water microbial communities from Sakinaw Lake, British Columbia, Canada - sak_2010_1_5_45m | ecosystem: Environmental > Aquatic > Non-marine Saline and Alkaline > Saline ... | reverse complement strand
AGAACGGATCCATTTATGTGTCGGATGTTGTTGCCAAGAGAGTTATGAACTACTTTTATGATGAGAGAATCGATGACATCCCGGGCAGCAGGGTCAGGTTGACAAATTTATCAGCCCCCACAGCGGTGGGTTTCCCATTCAGTGTGAATCTTAATACAGACTACGTGATTCTATCCGGCAGTAATTACAGGATCATACCGACCGGTTACTGGGGCGAGGATGCCGCCGCCGTATCTTACGCGATCAGCGGCGAAACCGCCACGAGTGCCTCCGATGAATCATTGCCTGACCCCACGGAATCAAGCCCGGATTTTTCACCTCAGGAAGTAGTAGACTCTCTTTCGGCGCTGGAATCCAGCCCTGGTCAGGACGTCATCGTTGTTGATAAGGATTCGGGGGAAATAACACTTGGCGGCGGTGTGGGTGACGCGTTCGGTGCTGTCTGGTTCGGGGGAAACAACAATATCGGCGGGATAGCCGATTTCTGTACTGATGGAAAGTGCCAGTTCAATTACGGAGTAAGAACCTTTTTCAAGTTGTATTACAACGGAGAAGGTGACGGATTTACCCTCGCGTTTATAAACGGTGAAGATAACGATAAATCGTCCGTCGGCGGCGATGCCGGCGCCGGTGAACTTATGGCATACGCGGGTGACAGCCGCACGGCTTCCGTAGGTCCTGTAGGATTTTATTTCCTCGACGGAGCGGGTTACGGTCTTCGATCTCCTAAGATGGCCCTTGAGTTTGATACCTATACTAATGCGGACAACAATCCTCTTTGCAGTGGAACAGCGTTTAAAACGTTTCAAAGCGGCCAGAGAAACGACCCCCTGTCCAGCGGTAAAGATGTACTTCAATATGTCTTCTGGGGAAGCACGGACGGGTGGCCCTGCCGTACGAACGCCGCAGGAGATCCGAGCCCGACGTATGATGATAACAGGCATGATACTAATAGTGGAGGCAACCCTCCAAATATAAAGATTAACTCCTGTACATACGGGGATAGGCTGATCGCAGAAGGCGTGACGGTTGACAACACTACTGACTGGTTAAACGGGAGCTCTTCAAAACCATGGGCGGTGCGCGTGGAGGTTATTCGGGGGACCGAACCAAATGCCGGCGGTAAATACGAGTACACACTGAAGACCTGGATACGCCAGTGCAACGATCTGAACTGTGACAATATCGATGGGACATATTTCGCGGATACGAGTATTGAGTATGGGGCACAACCTCCACATCTTTTGCAGACGGTTGAATTGAGCGCGGATGACCATGGGAAATTCGACACATTTCTCTTCGGTCTGACGGAGGCAACGGGTGGGGCAGTTCAAACAGCGACAATATCGAACCTGCAGCTGAGTTTTATAAGACCCGGCGATGCGGTGATAGGCATAGGCAGCGACCCCAGCTGGCCCTGATTGCGGTAATAGGGGAAGATTGATTATGGGTAAAAAAACGGAAATCGACGGGTTTTACGACCTTGCGGATCAGCACATGCGGGAGGGTCGCCATGATGACGCGATCTCGCTTTACCGTAAACTGGCGGAGATGAATCCTGAAGACGATTCGATAGTCATGTCTCTGGCCTGTGCCTGCAGGGACAGCGGGAGGTTGTCCGATGCCCTGCTCTATCTGGAAAAACTCCTGGAAAAAGAGTTGAAAAGAAAGATCTTTACAGGTTTTGCCTTTGATGAACTTGTGAAGATATACAGAAATGAGGGCAATTATGAACGCCTTGTTGTAATCTGTGAAGCGGCGGTCGCCGCACAGTCTGATGATGTTTCTCTACTGATCACCCTTGGAAGTTCGTGTCTCAAGGCTGGAAAAACAGACAGGGCTGTTGAGATTTTCAGGATGCTTACAGAGATGGACCCGGATGCCCCCGCTTTTTTCTGCAATCTCGGCAGTGCCCATGTCGCGGCCGGAGATTTCGACAGCGCTGAGGATGCCTGCAACAGTGCTGCTTCGATAGAGCCATCCGACGCGCACCGGTTTTACAGCGAACTGGGGATTGCCTTTTTCCAGGCGGAACAATATGAACGTTCGGAAACAGTACTGAAGAGATCGCTGGATTGCCGTCCCGATCAGCCCCTTGTCCACTGTGCTCTCGGTGATGTCTTTATCAAACAGGGAAAACCGGATGACGCGAGGATGTCTTATGAAACCGCGGAAAAACTGGATCCCGGGGCCGCCGGGAGATATTATAACCGTCTGGGGAATATGCTTGCCGCAGAGCATAACCATAAGATGGCCATCGAGGTTTTTGAAAAAGCGGTTTCAGCCGATCCCCACAATCCCTTCTACTATCTTGGGCTTGTTAAATCATATGAGATTGAAGGGTTTCACGATAAGGCCCGGGAAGCATACAAAAAGGCAAAGTCTCTCGGTGTCTTTTCCTGAGATCATCAGGATAGATTCCAACAATTTCTTGACATATCCTCGTGATATAAGATATGGAAGGCCACTTAGCGGTGTTTCAACGGGGATGTAGCTCAGCTGGGAGAGCGCGGCGTTCGCAATGCCGAGGTCAGGGGTTCGAGCCCCCTCATCTCCACCATGTCTTTTGTCGGAGGGAACTTTTCTGCTTACCTGTCCGGCACGAAATTAAAAAGTCATTATATTCAAAAAGGAGGATTATTTCATGGGTAGAAGAATTTTCAGGGTTCTGATTTTATTTATGGTTGTCTCTTTTATTGCGGGGGCCGGTAACTGTCTTGCGAAGGAAAAGGTATATATAAATGGTATCGATGCCAACTTTCCACCCTTTGCATACATTGACAAGAACGGCGTTCCGGATGGGTTTGATGTAAAGTCGGTCGATTGGATCGCAAAGGAAATGGGCTTCAAGGTCACACACCAGCCGATGGACTGGGATGGAATTATTCCGAGTCTGTGCGCGAAGAAGATCGATATGGTGGCCTCCGGAATGAGTATAACCGCAAAGAGAAGCGAACAGGTCAACTTTACCACTCCCTATTGGAAGATCGCCCAGGTGATCGTGGCTCCGGAGGGCTGCACCCGGTCGGTGGATGAATTGCTGTCCAATGGAAACAAGGTGGGCGTTCAGAGAGGAACAACCGAAGCGAAATGGATGAAAGACAACCTGATCGCCAAGGGGAAGGATTTTTCGCTCGTTGAATATGACTCGGCGCCCCTCGCGATTGAGGATCTCCTGAACGGCCGCATCGTCGGAGCCGCCATGGATGATGCCCCGGCAAAAGACGCCATGAGAAAGAAACCTGTCAAGATTATCGGGACTTTCGGCATGGACAAGGAGGATTTCGGATATGCCGTCCGCAAGGAAGACACCGAACTTCTCGATACGATGAATGAAGGACTGAAGAGGCTGATGGTTTCTCCCTACTGGGAAGAATTGAAGGCGAAATATAAACCATAATAACAGGTGGTGCCCATGTATTGATATCGGGTACTAAGAGATGATCTTTCGTGGAAGGCATCAGGACAATCCTGTCTTGGTGCCTTCCATGTTTTGTACGCCTGGAAATTGAATGCCGGAAAGTCTGATCATACTATACGGGGCTCTGCCGTACCTTCTGCGCGGATCGCTGGTTACCATAGCGGTAGTTGTCGGAGCAATGCTGCTGGGTCTCGTGCTGGGCATCAGCATTGCCGTTGGACAGGTCTATGGCGGCAAGTGGCTGCATAGACTGATAGGTGTGTACATATGGTTTTTCCGCGGGGTACCGCTCCTCGTCCTGCTGTTTCTTTTCTATTTCGGTCTGTGTTCCCTCCTGCATATCAATCTTTCCGCATTTACTGTGTCCGTTATTGTTCTGGGACTCATTACCTCCGCTTACCAGTCCCAGATCTTCAGGGGGGCTATCATGTCCCTGCCCGAAGGTCAACTGAAGGCCGCGCGCGCGCTGGGTATGAGTGACAGAAAAGCGGTTATGCTGATTGTCCTGCCGCAGGCGCTGCGTCTGTCCATCCCGGGCTGGTCAAATGAATACTCCATCGTCCTGAAAGATTCAGCCGTCACTTACGCCCTGGGTGTCGCGGAAATAATGGCCCGTGCTCATTTCGTGGCCTCAAGAACCTACGAACAGCTTCCTCTGTACTTCGCGGCTGGCGTTATGTTCCTGATACTGACATATCTGGGGACAAAGGGACTTCGGATATTGGAGAATAAACTGAGGATTCCAGGTTATTCCTCATAAGGACTTTTTATATGACTGATAAAACCCCTACCCTCAGAATTGAAAATATGACGAAACGGTATGGTGATAAAGAAGTGCTCAAGGATGCCTCCCTGTCGATAAACAAGGGAGAGCTCAAAGTCCTTATCGGTCCGTCCGGTGGGGGAAAGAGCACCTTCCTCCAGTGCATAAATTTTCTGGTCAAGCCCGACAGGGGCCGTATATGGCTTGACGGTAAGGAGATCATCCGCGCCAGAAAGAAGGAAATCTACGAATACCGCCAGAAGGTGGGAATGATATTCCAGGATTTCAATCTCTTTGATCATCTGACGGCCCTTCACAACGTAAAGATAGCACTGGTAAGGGTAAAGGGGATGAGCAGAGGCGAGGCAAAAGACAGGGCCATCCTTGAATTGGACAGGGTCGGGCTCAAGAGCTATATGCATCAGTATCCTGCCGAGCTTTCCGGTGGACAGAAACAGCGCGTTTCGATCGCGCGAGCCCTCGCGATGGACCCGGAGATCATGCTGCTCGATGAGCCGACTTCGGCCCTCGACCCTGAACTTATATCAGAGGTCCTGGATGTCATAAAGGATGTGCGATCAGATGGCATGACCATGATCATGTCAACACACCAGATAGGATTTGCGAGCGAAATGGCGGATGAGTTTGTATTTCTGGAGGATGGATTCATTGTGGAAACCGGTCCCCCGGAGAAGATACTGTATAAGGCGCAGTACGCCAGGACCAGAGAATTCTGTTCCAAGATAACCGAGCTGTACGGAAATTCTTTTTCTTAATTATGGAAGATCTCTTTTTTCTCCAACCGGAAGTGGTATCCACCCTTGTGAAGGGGTTTTTTGTCAGCGTCAAGTTGATTGTTCCCTCTGCCATCTTTGGCTGTATCATAGGGGTCGTCGTCGGGGCGCTGGGGGTGTACGGAAACTCGGTTATCAAGAAGCTCGCCAGCGGGTATGTCCTTATTTTTCGGGGATTTCCTTTGGTCGTTCAGCTTTTCATATGGTATTTCGGCCTCCCCTATATCGGGATATACCTGTCCCCCTTTGTCGCCGCGGTGCTCGGGTTTTCCCTGTGCAGCGGTGCCTACCAGTCGGAGTACGTGCGCGGCGCCTTCCTGTCCGTCAAGACAGGCCAGACGATGGCGGCGCAGGCGCTCGGCTTTTCAAGGATTAAGATGGTTCTTTTCGTTACCCTTCCCCAGGCATTTCGCCGGGCGCTTCCGGGTTGCGGGAACGAAATCATTTACCTGATAAAATATTCATCGCTGGCCTACATGATAACCTGCATTGAACTTACCGGCGAGGGAAAGATAATCGCCTCCGACAGTTTCAGATACACCGAAACCTTCATGGTGATCGGGGCAATCTATCTCCTCCTGACTTCAGTCGCCGCATGGTTGCTCCATCGTCTGGAATACCGGCTCCAACTGCCCGGTTTTGAACAATACAGTTAGATCCTCTTGAGATTATGCCTTTATATTCACCAATTACACCGGAAATCCTAAGCGAAATTAAAAAGGCCGTGGGCCTCGATGCTGTTGTCCGGGATTCTGAAAAGCTTTGCGAATTCGGAAAGGATGCCGGTGAAGACACGCGTCTTCCAGAGCTTGTTGTTGAAGCGACATCCTCGCGGCAGGTCAGCGCGTTGTTGCGCCTGGCAAACAGATACTCCTTCCCCGTCACCCCGCGGGGACTGGGCACAGGCCTGGCCGGGGGCGCGGTTCCGCTGTTCGGGGGTGTGGTGCTGTCTCTCGCGAAGATGAATCGCATCCTTTCCATAGAAAAGGATAATTTGATCGCGGTGGTGGAACCGGGCGTTATAACGCTCGACCTTCAGAATGCAGTGGGGAAAGAAGGCCTCTTCTACCCACCTGATCCCGCGAGCCTGGACACCTGTTCCATTGGTGGAAATGCCGCCACAAATGCCGGAGGTCCCTCCTGTGTCAAATATGGCACCACCAGGGATTATGTCCTCGGGCTTGAGGCGGTGCTTCCATCGGGCGAGATAATCGAAGCCGGAGTACGGACAAGGAAGGGCGTGGTCGGCTATGACTTGCGCCACCTGCTGTTAGGATCAGAGGGAACGCTGTGTGTAATTACAAAGCTTATCCTTAAATTGATACCGCGTCCGCAGACGATAACAACGCTGGTCGCATTTTTCCCGAGGCTTACCTCCGCCATGGACGCAGTCACCGCCATGCTGATCCGGGGACATGTTCCCTGTGCTGTGGAGTTTCTCGATGACAGATGCCTGGAGATAACGGGTGATCTTCTCCCGTTCGAAGAGGCAAGGTCGGCAAAGGCCATGCTCATCATAGAAACAGACGGCGCCCAGAGAGTGATCGAAGAGGAGATGGAGGCTATCGGCGGGGTCTGCATGGAGCAAGGCGCGACCAGTGTTGTCATGGCCCCGGATTCTCTCAAGAGGGCCAGGATATGGGAGATTCGCAGGGAGGTCTCTCTGCGGATCGAAGACAGATTTCCTCTCTATCTGCATGAGGATATTGTTGTTCCCATAGGAAAGATCGCGGATCTGGTTGGCTGCCTGCGCGGATTTGAAACAGAGTATGGAATTAAGATCTTTTCTTTCGGCCATGCCGGAGACGGTAACATTCACGTTAATATCACCGCGGAAGATCGTAAGTGCAGAGACAGGGCAGAGGAAGGAATCGTAAATCTGTTGAAAAAGGTGCTGTCCATGGGAGGAACTATCTCAGGTGAACACGGGATAGGGATTGCCAAAAAACGGTTTCTGCCGATGGAACTCTCCGCGGAAAGCATCCGCATCCAAAAGGAAATCAAACAGATCTTCGATCCGCTGCAGATACTTAATCCGGGAAAGATATTTCAGTAACGGTTGACATGCCGGCAGAACCCTTATTTCCTGAAACTCCTTGACATTTGCCACAAAAGTCGTATCATCCGAACGTTGCGTTCATTCAGATAAGCTTGATAACCGGAGTCGCTTTTTTCAACACCGAAAAGAGAAACCTATGGACGGATGATACCAGAACCCCGCTTCTCACACACAGAGATGGGGTTTTTGTGTTTGTGGAGAGAACCGACCGCGAGCGAGGACCCGGCGCGAAAAACCAATGGTGCGTTGCCATATTAGAAGCGAAACATGAAACAGCGGATTTTTATAAGTAGTGTGCAGAAAGAGCTTGCCGAAGAGCGGCGTGCGGTAAAGGACTTTATTACAAAGGATCCTTTATTGAGCCGTTTCATCGGGGAGGTGTTTCTGTTTGAGGATATCCCCGCCAGAGATCACAAACCGGACGACATCTATCTGACTGAGGTCGGAAAGTGTAATGTTTACCTTGCCCTACTGGGTAACACGTATGGCTGGAACAATCCGGATGGAAAATCTCCGACTGAATTGGAATTTGATCATGCCACGAAAACCGGCCGGGAACGATTAGTCTTTGTCAAAGGTGATGATGACGCAGGGCGTGAGCCCGCAATGGCGGAGCTGATTCGTAAGGCGGGCAGCCAGCTCACGCGCCGTCGTTTTGCCGATATCCCAGGTTTGATCCGCGAGGTATATGCAAGCCTCGTTGATTTCCTTGAACGCGGGGGAGCCCTGAGAACCACGCCTTTTGACAACACCATCTGCCCGGGTGCGACGATGCGGGATATCGACAATACACAAATTACCACGTTTCTGGAGACAGCGGAGGCGAAGGGCCGGCTGACCCTGAAAGGGTCACATGCCACGAAGGCGGCCCTGCAGAACTTCAATCTGCTGCGGGACGGACACCCGACGAACGCGGCAGTGCTCCTCTTCGGGAAAAAGCCTTCTCGCTTCTTCAATAACGCCCAAGTGCATTGTTTTCACTTTCACGGAACGGAAAAACGAAAGCCGATTGCGTCCCAGCAGCCCTACGAAGGAACGTTGTTTGATGTGATTGATCAGGCCGTCGAGTTTGTCCTCGGGAAAATTGACCGCCGGGTCGGAACGCGTGCGGCGGGAACACAGGCCCCGGTGGGGTACGAGATTCCCCGTTCAGTCATCACCGAGGCCATAGTCAATGCCGTGGCTCACCGGGATTACCGCAGCACCGGCTTTGTTCAGGTTTTGGTGTTTGTTGATCGGGTGGAGGTGTGGAATCCGGGGGAACTCCCGCCGGGACTCACGCCCGAACTGCTGAGAAAGCCCCATGGGCCGATCCCCCGCAATCCCCTGATCGCCGAGCCGCTGTTCCGCGTTCAATATGCCGAAAAGGCCGGGACGGGCACCACCGACATGATTTTCGACTGTTTGAGCGCCGGCCTTCCTGAACCCGGGTTCAAGCAAAGTGGCCCCCATTTTGTTGTGACCCTCTGGCGGGACTGGCTGACGGAACAGTTGATGATTGAGTACGGACTTAATCAACGGCAGAGGAAAGGCCTTGCCCATTTGAAACAGCACGGGCGCATTACAAACCGGGATTACCGGGAAATCACCGGCACCATAGTGAGAACCGCTGCGCGTGATCTCGAAGTTCTTACCTCAATAGGAATAATTCAAAAGATCGGTACCACGGGGCGCAGTGCATATTACATCATCGAAAAAAAACCGGACACAAACAGGACACGGGAAGACAGGTAAAACATGCCTGCATGGTTTCCAAACAGGACATAAACAGGACATCCCCATCTCGAGGGATTCTGTAATAATGTTCGTAAGCAGTCGTTATTCGCTTGGTTGGAAACATTCGAGCGCTTGTTTTAAACGGGACATTTAGGTGCCAGTCATGCCACGAAACACCTCATAAATAGCCCAACCGGTTCATCGACAAACCGGACAAATCCGTCGGCAAAGAAACTCTTCGTGGAAGGCGATCAAACAGATCTTCGATCCGCTGCAGATACTTAATCCGGGAAAGATATTTCAGGGCGATTTATAGAAAGATTGACTCGTTTCTCAAATTTTGGTAGTTTGCCTCCTTGTCGCTCCGCCAGTCACCTTTAACAGAATGGCATTATGATATAGATTACACGAGGTATCATGAATACACTCCTGACAGAAAAAAATCGCGCCGTGCGCCGTTCCGTCCGCGCATTCTGTGAGCGTGAGATTATGCCCATCGCCGGCGAGATTGACCGGGAAGCACGTTTCCCCTGGGAAATTGTCGAGATGATGGGAAAGCTCGGTTACTTCGGAATTCAGGCGCCAAAAAATCTCGGAGGCGCGGGAATGGACACCATGAGTTACGTGATTACCATCGAGGAAATCTCCCGGGTGTGCGGGAGCCTCGGGCTTTGCGTAACAGTCCATAACAGTGTAGCCATTTACCCTATCCTGGCCTTCGGAACGGAAGAACAAAAGGAGCGATGGATTCCGCAACTGGCACGCGGAGAGAAGATAGGCGCCTTCGGCCTCACCGAGCCAAACGCGGGTTCCGACGCTGCGGGAATCGAGGCAACTGCAATCCGCAACGGTGATCATTTCGTGGTGAACGCGAACAAGGCCTTTGTGACCAACGGAGGTGTCGCGGATATCTGCCTGATTTTCGCGAGGACAGACCCGAATGCCGGACGCAGGGGAATAAGCGTTGTTGTGGCCGAGCGGGGAACACCGGGATTCGTTGTGGGCGATGTGGAAGACCTCTGTGGCATGAGATCAAACCCTGTAAGTTCCATCCGTCTGTATGATTGCAAGGTCCCCGCGGAAAACCTGATCGGGAAAGAGGGGATGGGACTTCAGATTGGCCTTATGGCGCTCGATACCGGAAGAATCGGGATAGCCGCCCAAGCGGTGGGTATCGCACAGGCCGCGCTTGAAGAATCGGCACGGTACGCGAACCAGAGGCAGCAGTTTGGTGTTTCTATCGGACATCACCAGTCAATCCAGGCAATGCTTGCCGACATGGCGACACAGGTGGAGGCGGCACAGCTCATGGTTTACCGGGCGGCTATTCTGCGCGATCAGGGCAAGTCCTTTTCCCAGGCATCGGCGATGGCCAAATTATATGCCTCGGAGATGTCGAGCAAGGTTACGGATATGGCCGTTCAGATACACGGAGCATACGGATACTCCAAGGCGTACGCGGTTGAGCGTTATTACCGTGACGCGAGGGTAACGAGAATCTACGAGGGTACATCAGAGATTCACCGGATGGTTATAGCGAAAGGTGTACTCAGCGAATATAAATGAGTTTGATTTAGTGGAAATAACCCGATAGGGAATCGTGCGGGGACATGACACGATTTAGTCTTATCAAATCGGGGTCGTTTCCCCAGACAGGAATTTCACATGGGACTTCATATAATTGTCTGCATCAAGTCGGTTGTTACAAAGGCACCGGAGAACGGGATTGTACGTTCCGCGGATACGGCGGAATTGAATCCATTCGACCGCCCTGCCCTGGAGATAGCGATATCGATGGTAGAAGAACAGGGCGGCACGGTTACCGTCTTATCGATGGGACCGCCCTCCTGCGCCTTCGTTCTCAACGAGTCGATGGCAATGGGCGCGGACAGGGGAACCCTTCTCAGCGATGCCCGTCTGGCCGATTCGGATACGCTGGCAACCTCAACTGCTCTCGCCGCCGCGATCAAGAAACTCGTGCCCTTTGACCTGGTCTTTTTCGGAACACGAACGCACGACAGCGACACGGGACAGGTCGGACCGCAGACCGCAGTCCTTCTCGGTACGCCCCTGGTAACCGGTGTCACTTCCTGCGAGATTAAAGACAATCTTCTTCGTGTGGATCGCAAAATCGACGGATTCAGGGAGGAATACGAGCTTTCCCTGCCCGCCGCGCTGACAATCCATCCCTCCGCGGTTAAACCACGGTATATTCCCCTGGGAGGAATCGAGGAAGCCTTTAACACGAAAGAAATCAATGTTCTGACCCTTGACGATTTGGAGATAAATGTAGAGACAGTGGGTAATGCCGGTTCCCCCACCAGGGTTATTTCCATGACAAAAGTAACAAGAGAGCGAAGCTGCGAGTTTCTGACAGGGACGACTGATGAACAGGCGGAAGAACTTGTGGCCCGCATAAAGAAATCGGGACTGATCGACTGACAGGATTATGGAAAACCGCGAAAGAAAAGAGATCTGGGTTTACGTGGATCGGAGAGACGAAAGACTCTTTGGTTTCAGCCTGAATGTCATAGCCAGGGCCCGCGAGCTCGCGCGCTGTGTTTCGGGAAAAACCATAGCCGTCCTGATGGGTTCTCCGTGTGACCAATCAGAAAGACCTGCAGGTGAAAAAATCTGCATGCAATCTGGTGACGCAGCGGACAGGTGTCTATTCCATGGTGCTGATACCGTCTATATCTTTGAAAATCCGGACCTTGATGTCCCGAGACCGGACATATACGCGCCTGTCATATCGGACGCGGTGAAATTCTATGATCCGATGCTTGTACTGTTCCCGATGACTGAATTCGGCAGAGACCTGGCGGCTCGCGCCGCCCGAATAAGCAATGCCGGCCTGATTGCCGATTGCGCCGAACTGGCAATGAAAGATAATCGTTTCGTCGCGTCCTGCCCGTCCTGGGGAGGCGAAATCCTGGCGGAGATTACCTTCGATGGAAACCCCCATAAAACCGGGTTCGCCACGGTACAGCACTACGGCATCACACCCGTCGATGCCGCTGGCGACCCCGGAACAGTAGAGAGGATACCGGTAGAAAAGGTTGAAATCCCCGAGGGAATCAAACTTATATCAAGCACATACGAATCGGAGGGCCAGAAGAAACTTGAAGAAGCCGAAATAGTCGTTGTCGGAGGCGCCGGTCTCGGTACGGCTAACGGATTCGGGCTGGCGCGCGAGCTTGCAGCCGCGCTGGGTGGAGAGATCGGCGCGACACGCCCTCCGGTTCTCCTGCACTGGACAGAGGAAACCAATCTGATAGGTCAGACCGGAAAAACCGTTCGGCCGGAACTTCTGCTTTCCTTTGGAACGTCGGGCGCGATTCAGTACACTGCCGGAATTGCCGATTCAAAGACCGTCGTCGCCATAAACCGCGATCCAAACGCACCCATTTTTCAGGTGGCCGATCTGGGTATAACTGCTGATGCCGTCACATTTCTCCCCGTATTCACAGCCAAAGTGCAACAGACAGTAATGAGATCACTGACCGATATCCTGTACGAGAAAAAAGGGGGAGATGGAGAACCGGTATCCGGCTTTGGTGAAAAGCTTCTCAAACTGAGAGAGTCACACGGCTGGTCCCGTGAATCCCTCGCCCAGTCAACAGGCCAGTCACCGGAATTTATCGAGCAGTGCGAAAGAAACGAGATCTCCCCGTCCGTCAGTTTCCTGCTTCGCCTATCCCGGACTCTGAATGTTGATCCAGGCACCTTCCTCCACGAAGGTGAAAAGGCCATGATCAGAGATCAGAGGGCAAAGCAGTTCGTACAACGGACAGAGAACTATTCCTACCAGACACTGACACCCGGCGCCGAGGAGGAACACCTCCGGTCATTCATGGTCACCATCGAATCGGGACAGGCCCACAAACCGGTTGCCTACAAACATGAGGGGGAGGAATTCATCTATGTGATGGAGGGAGACCTTGAACTGACACTTGGGGGGAAGGTGCACAAACTGAAACAGAACGAATCGATCCGCTTCAACTCCGAGATACCGCACAAGCTGAAAAGCCTGTCAAACGAACCGACACGCTGCCTGGTGGTGCTCTACACACCCTGAAAAGGGAAGCTTCAATCCACCAGATTGGCATCGGAATCGATTTCATGATCGACGGCCAGAAGTTTCCGGGGCAGTGGCCTTTCGTTTAATTCATGCCGTGTAAGTCCGACGGAAACTCGTAACAGCTGGCTCAGAACCTCATCGATGCTCTCGCGTGGGATGCCATAATAGAGAAAATTGATCGGCGTCAGGTTGCCAAGCAAATAGAGTGTCTTGTCAGTTACGCTCTTATCGAGGAAATGAATCTTGATTATCTGGCCCTGCACGACCCGCGTTTGCAGATCCCGCAGTGGTACCTGTTCGATCCTGATGTCATGGCCGGTGATCGTTGGATGCTCGCTTTTCTGAAGATCGGAGAGCCAGTTTTCCAGATCAATAAACTCCGCGGTTTTAGTAGAACCGCTGGCAAAGTACAATTGGGTCTGGCGGGAGTGACAAGCCAGGCTCTCCAGCAGCGGACGCTGCATAATTGATTTTCCGATGATGCCAATGAACAGATCTATATCGTATAAGCGGCTGCAATCAAGATCTTCAAATGTTCCAACCTCCAGCGGTGCGCCTGTTTCCCCGGGCGTAACGACGACATCGATTCCGGCAACTTTCTCCGGACCGAGGCGATGGGTCAGTTCTGCCAGCATGTAACTGCCGATGGCGCCGCGGCTGCCGAGAACCAAAGCCCTCCTTCTGGAAAGCAACAGTCCCGTCCGGTGCGTGATATTCTCTATGGCATTCAGGATAGAGACGGCACACTCGCGGGCCTCAGGTCCTGTTTTCAGATCGGATATGGCAATGCTGCACACCGGAAATTGCATCCGGCCGAAACGTTTTTCCACATCGAGATTGGCATCGTAACCGTTTCTTGTGTGTTCCACAACGCCCACCAATAAAGGCCCCATCCAGTCACGAAGCATGACCGGCAGTAACTCTTTCGGAAGTTCGAGCCTAACCGGGTCAACATGAAAATAATCAAGGGTTTCCCCCAGAGTTTTTCCTTCCAGACAGAACTGATTGATGAGAGGGCTTACATAGCCGCCGTCCTCAATGAGAAGAATCTTTTCATTGTGGAGATAGGCCTGGGCAGCCTCACGCATAAAAACATGGCCAGCCGCCAGTCGCATGGCATCGAGAAAAGAATAATCGCGGGCGGCAAGATATTCATCCAGCGATTGAATGGCATCGATCGACGAATATTGACGGGACAATTGGAAGCCGCCCCGTACCGAACCCGGCTTTTCGATTCTCTGCAGGGCGTAAAACCGATAATCCTCTTCCGGAAGCGAGAGCAATGTTTCCATATAATCGTCGGGCACAACACCGCTGTATTTTACGAAGAAGGTATCGATGGCTCCGAAGCCGACAGTTCGGCAGGCCTTGATAAATCCGAGAATTTCAGCCGTAATGTGATGAACCAGAATAAGGCGCAGGGACGGCAGAACATCCTGAAAGACCTCAGCAGTCTTTTTCAGCAGGGGCATCTGGTCCAGATAGTCGGCCATACCCGAATATGAGCGCATCTCCTGCCAGCATACATGTAAACAGCTTTTATGCCGGGAGAGTTCGAAAAAGACACGCCACGCGCCGTCTTGCAGCTCGATAATGGCATCCCGGCTCAGGCGATGGAGCACGTCGCGATCCTGTAGAATCAACAGTTCTTTATTGATGAGCCTGAAGAAGTCTGTGCCGACCGGAGAATCGGCGCTTTTGTCACCGGTAAGGGTTGTTAACTCGGAAAAGGGCCAGTGAAAAATAATCGTATCAAGCCTGTTTAAACCACCTTCACGGATGGATTCAAAGAGAACCGGCTGATGTTCGAAAGTTTCTTGTAACTCCAGTTTCCCCAGGAACGCCTCCTTCAGAACCCCCTGGTAGATTTGACGCGCGGTTTGCCGGAGATCCGGTATAAGATGATAACGATCAAGGTTATCCACTACGCGATGGGGGACATGCTTAAGTTGAATACGCGAAAGGTCTGCGTTTTCGACGGTAATGCGAAGAAACTTTCCCGGACTTTCATATTCAGCGAGGATGAAATAGTCTCGATCTCCGTATAAGTGAAAGGGAAACAGGAGGGCAACCTTTTGTCCCGCGTTTTTTTTCTCGTCACAAGAGTCAGGAAACAGCAAATCGCTCCAGCGGGCAGATTGAATGGAATGGAAGACAATCTCGATGGCGTCGTTGAACTCCTGATGATGAATGGGCAAATCTTCGGCGGCTTCGAGCCGCGCATAGATCGTGATCCATTCAACGCCAAACGCGTACAGTTCGGGATTCAACTGCGGCAGCAGCTTGTGCTGGACTAAGATGTCCGACATGTTTCGCCAGCATTGATCTATAAAATCATTTACCAGCATGCGCGATAATGTGGATATGCCGGAGAAAACTTTTACGCTTGTCGTGTCGATGGTGAAACGATTCTCGCCCGATTTTTCCAGTGGCACCCCCAGACTTGTCAGCTGATGCTCCGAATCGGGGTGTTTCTCCGCGTGCCCAGACAATGGATCCGAGGTCATTAACTTCTGTAAAATGTCGTCGTTGCGCATAGTTTTATCCTGCATGTTCAAAATTCAATTACAATCTTCAATGGTTTCCCGTAAAGCGCTTCATCGAATGCCGCGCGCGCCTGTTCGATTGGATAGCTGGCCGAGATAAGTTTTTCGAGGGGCATATCCGTATATGCCTGCATTATTGCCAGAGCGTCAGAGGGTTGACCGCAGCGCGAACCGAGTAGTGTGATTTCGTCGATGACCAGCGGTGAGAGATTGATAGCGTCCCTTGAAGCGACGGTCGATTTAAGAACGATGGTGCCCCGGGGCCTGCAGATCTGCATGGCATCCTTCAACCCCTGTGCCGATCCCGCTGCGTCCACCACAATATCCGCTCGATTCTGAATCTCATCCAGCCCCGTTATACATTTCAGGTTCCGCCACCCGGCGGTTTTCAGCTTATCCGGGTGATGCCCCAGCAGGGTGACATCTGCCCCGGTCGTGATCAGAACCCAGGCGCAGAGGATTCCCAGACGACCGTCTCCCAGCACCACTATTTTCTGCGAATCTTTGACCTCCAGTTGCTCCAGAATTTCGCATGCAGCCGCCAGGGGTTCTGTTAAGACCGCCCTGTTATCCGAAATTGCGACTGGTACTTCCAGCAAATTCCGGATCGGAAGAACGCAGAAATCCGCCATGCAACCATCCAGCCCGTCGATACCCAGTGTGGTTCGTGAAGGGCAGTGGCGTCCCAGACCGCTCTTGCACCACTCGCATTCGCCGCAAGAGGCGTTAATATCTCCCACAACTCGTTTTCCGATCCAGACCGAATCGTCACATGCCTCGACGACACCGACAAATTCGTGCCCCAGAATGCCGCTGAATCCCATGTAACCCTTCATGATTTCCAGATCGGTCTGACAGATGCCGGCCTTTTTGACTTGAATGCGTGCCCAGCCGGGGCCGAAATCGGGAACCGGATAGTCTTGTCTGAATATTAATTCGCCATCAAATACTACTGCTCTCATCGTCTTTGGGTGTGACATCCTCTATCTCTTCCTCCTTGTCAATCCGTGGCGTAGCGCGAAATCCACGTGCCTTCTGTCGCAACGTTTTGAAGTAATCGCTTTCGACAATTTCCCTGACATCCTCGTCCTGTTTTGTCCGGTCGATTTCAATCTTTAATTCGGCAACCTGATTCTTCAGACGGGTTTCCCGCGTCTCGATCTGGCTTGCCATACTTCGCATCACTGTGGCCAACTGCCCGAATTCATCACTTCGCTTGTCAAGTGTATCCAGCACTGGCAGCCGGTATTCTCCCTCTTCGATCTGACGGGCGGCCTGGCCCAGGCTTACCAGTGGATCGGTAATGCGGTGTGCCAGGAAAACCGAAATAATGAACCCGATAATTACGACCAGTACCGTCACAATGCCGGCCGAATAGAACGCACGGACCGAAGCTTCTTGCGAGGCCAAATCACTCCAGACAGTCCAGGTTACGGCAGTGGCGGAAATCACAACAATCGATACCATGAGCCAGGACAGCGCCAGTGTGATTCGTGTTTCAACGGTAATCACGATGAACTTGCCAAATACTAGCAATAGCGGCACCAGAACAAAAGACAGCACTATATTGGTTATGAGCGCCGGCAATATCCAGGCATTCAGCGATTCGGGGAACTGCATCATTTTCAGCCAGAACAGATCCGCGAGGACGGCGAATCCGACGGCGATTACATTTGTCCCGACCACAATGATTTCCATAATGACAAATCTCCGCAGCGTACGGATTTCTTTCAAACCGAAATAACAGGCTAACCCCGGAAGCAGTCCGTAAATTCCGTTTGCTATATGCCAGTTCCAGAAATTCCAGCATCCGTATCCGCACAATCCGTCTCCAATCATATTTCCCAGAAAGCCAGTCAGGAATCCGACCCATGGTCCAAACACAAATCCCAGAAAAAAAGGCAGGGCGACTTGAGGTCGAAGAGCAATGAAAGGCGCCGAAGGCAGGAGCAGTCGGTTGGAGTACACGTTAAGAACTCCATATACCAGCGCGGCGGCAATGATCAGAATCAGTGTACGCGTCCCTTTGGACAGATGGATTCTCAACAGCCTCATGCCGTTGTTCCCCTTACTCCATAATTTTTTGAGCAACCATCGCTATCTCACGCGTGACGGGGTGATCAGGATATTGCCGAACGAATATTCCATTGCTGGCCAGCATCATCATTTCATCGGAATGAGGCAAAATGCCGATGACGGGACAGGTAAAGGCCGCTTGAGCCTTTTCGATTGTCTCGGCCTTGTCAAAAAGGTCGGGCACTTTGTTCATGAGGAGATACATTTGCGGAACTTCAATCTGGCGGGCTACCTCGACTGTGACGGCCGTCCCCTGATAGTCCTGCGAATCGGGACGAAGGATAATCAGAAGCACGTCTGAGAGGGCAATCGACATCAGTGTTTCTTCATTCAGGCCGGGATGGGTATCGATAAGCAAAACATCGATCGCGAGCCTGGAGATGATATTCATGAACCCCTCGCGCAGAAGCTGGATGTCATACCCGAATTTTAATACGCGGGCGATATCCCCGGTTCGCATACTCGATGGAATCAGAAAGACTTTGCCCTTTGAACCTTCCGTAAACACTTCCCGTGCGGTCTGCTCGATTTCACATTTGCCCCAGAGAAAATCATTTAATGAAAAATCGATATCTTTGGGATTGAGTTGAAACATTACATGAATGCCGGGAGATTGGATATCAGTATCAACGACGCAGACGCGCAATCCCATCTGGGCCAGGGACACTGCCAGATTGGCCGCCGTGTTGGATTTTCCGGTTCCTCCGCGAAAGGAGTGAACAGATATGATTTTAGACATTTCACTACGCTCCGATGTATTCAGAAATGGCAATTGCCGGCAAAGATTATGCTACGCGATGGAGTTATACTGAATTTTAGTATATATATCAAGCCTGAGCGATGTTATTACTCCGGCAATAATATATGTCAAAGTCGTCATTCCCGCGAAAGTGGGAATTATGAATCAAAGAAGTCTAACCCGGCGCTGCATCCGGATTAGCTCCTGGATAATAGGAAGGATTTTCATTTGCTGCACATATTTGTCGATGCTGATGCGTGCCCTGTCAAACAGGAGGTGTATCGCGTCGCGAGCCGATATAGCCTTGATGTCACACTGGTGGCCAACTCCTGGATGCGAGTTCCGAATGGACGATGGATCACACTCGAAGTTGTAGAGGCCGGATTTGACGCGGCCGATGACTGGATTGTCGAAAACGTGCACCCTCACGACATCGTGATTACCGCCGACATTCCGCTTGCGAGCCGCTGCCTGAAGAAAGGCGCAAGCGTAATTGGTACAGCCGGAAAGCCGTTCACTGAAAATAACATCGGTCATGCCGTCGCGACCCGGGACCTGTTGTCAGAACTTCGTGAGGCAGGAGCGATAACGGGCGGGCCGCCGCCACTGCAGAAACGTGACCGGTCACGTTTTCTTCAACAGCTCGACGAGGTGATTCAATCAATCCGTCGTGAGCAAACGCCAGGGAAATAAGGTCCGATTCGAATTAATTACTTGTGGCCTAAAAGCTCCTGAACCTCGCGGATGTTAGCACCGTGGCAAAACTGCGGCGCAGGGTATGGACGCTGGCATGCTTCATGTTGAAGTAACGACACTATGCATATTAAGTGCTTTATGATGATAAGAACATTTTCGGGACACCTTCAGCAATAACGATTGAATTTAATTATATATTGGTGTATCGATTTATTAAGTTAGATTGTTAGCCGGAGGGGAAGTTAAGTGATGCTTGTATTAATTGTTCGGTCAACAACAAACGATAGGAGATTATAATGAAGGCAGAATTCACAGCAATCATAGAAGCCGCACCAGAGGGCGGCTTCTGGGCTATCTCTCCGGAGATATCTGGAGCTAATGGACAGGGGGAAACGATAGAGGAAACTAAGACTAATTTGAGGCAGGCTATTGAGTTGATCTTGGAAGATCGCAAAGCTGACATTCTCCGAGGTCTACCCGAGGATGCTATTCGAGATGAGGTGATGATCGGATGAAACGACGGGACTTGGAGCGAAAGTTAAGAATCGCCGGTTGTTAACTAAACCGTGAAGGAGCCTCACATTCACTTTGGATTAATTCGAAGAACGGAGCGACAGAAGCTGTCCCTCGACACACTGAGATAAAAGAACCATTAGCAACAAAATTTTTGAAGAATCTTAATGCAGATTAAATGACCGAACCAATCATTCAAGCTGACCGGGGGAAGCCCAGCCGATTTGTAGTTTACCGGTTTCAATGAATTTCTTTTGATAATCAACAGCTGTCGCAGTTAATCCCCCAGCAGCTTAATTTTGCGTTAGACGAAAGGAGTACACTATGAAAAAAATAATGATGGTTGTTTCTGTGGCATGCTTGTTTGTATTATCCGCGACCTCCGCGTCCTCCTGTACGGTGTTTCGACTAAAAGCCAATGACGGATCGATCATTGTCGGGCGCTCAATGGAGTTCGCTTTTGATCTGAAATACGATGCCGTAGTGGTCCCCCGAAATAAAGCATATGTAAGCTTCGCCCCTGACGGAAAAGCAGGTTTATCCTGGAAAACACGCTACGGATACGTCGGGATTGGATCTTTCGGAATGGAGTATGGCTTGTCTGACGGGATGAATGAAAAAGGACTTGCAGTCGGGTTGCTTTGGTTTGAATCTGACATGAAATGGCAGGATGTTGCTCCCGGTGAGACGAAACACGCCCTCGCCCAAGGCATGGTCGGAGATTGGATTCTGGGTAACTTTACAAGCGTAGAGGACGTGAAACGGGAAATCCGGAACGTGAAGGTGTTCAACTATACGGATCCTAAGATAAAAATGCCCCTGACAGTTCATTTTGTCGTTTATGACGCAAAGGGCGGCTGCATCGTTATTGAATATGAAGCTGGTATGTGTAACATCTATGACAACCCTCTCGGCATTATGACGAATGCTCCCAGATTTCCCTGGCAGTTGACGAACTTGCGTCAGTATGTCGGCATGACGAGTGAAAAACCGGAACCCTACCAGCTGTCCGGCTTGACATTTTCATCAACAGGCCACGGGTCAGGAATGTTCGGTCTTCCCGGCGACCTCACCCCGCCGAGCAGATTTGTTCGCCTCGCCGCGTTGACCAGGTTTTCCGATATGCAGCCGGACGCCGAAAGAACGCTTAATCTTGCCCAGCATATTATCAATACGTTTGATATCCCCTTCGGTTTGGTAACCGATACAATGCCGGACAAGAAGACCGTTCTTAAGGAATCCACGCAGTGGGTCACGTTTCGGGATCTCACAAAACGTATTGTTTACTTCAAAACATACGACAACCAGAATCTCCGGAAAATCGACTTGAACAGGCTTGATTTCTCAGGAACGATCGTGAAGCGGATTCCGATGTTCAGAGCATCTGAGATCATCGTAGATGTTACTGATCAAGCGCGTTGAATTGACCAATTTAGCGAACGGAGAGACAGGTAACAGATTATTCTGTGTACATAGGTAAAAATTGCCTAACAAAAGCAATACCGCCGATCGCTACGCTCCGGCTGATTTTTGCGTTCGGCGGGAAACACTGGACAATTCGGGGGACACAACACTTAATTCGTCAAAATAAATTTGTGGTCTTATATTTGTGAGTGTTTAATAATATCAGCAAGTTCGTCTAACCAAACACTTCACCTGACCGCCTACAGCGGCAGGTGGGTTTATCGTTATATTGAAAAAATCAAAGGAGTACTATGAAAACTATTGGTTTAATAGGCGGCATGAGTTGGGAAAGTACGGCTGGTTACTACCGTGAAATCAATGAGGGCGTAAGGCGACAGTTAGGCGGTCTTCATTCTGCAAAAATAGTTCTATATAGTGTTGACTTTGAGCCCATTGAGAAGCTCCAGCATAGCGGTGATTGGGATGCTACTGGCAGGATACTTGCTGATGCAGCCCGCAGTGTAGAAGCAGGGGGTGCTGAATTCTTATTAATCTGCACTAATACTATGCACAAAGTGGCGGATCAGATAGAAAGAGCTGTGAGTATTCCGTTGTTACATATAGCAGATGCAACTGCAGAGGTTCTTGTTCACAATGGTGTGAAAAAGATCGGTTTGCTGGGTACTGCCTTTACAATGGAGCGAGAATTCTATAAAGGGCGGCTTTCGGAGAAGCATGGGTTAGACGTTATTGTACCTGATGCTCCTGATCGTAAACTCGTTCACGACATAATTTATCAAGAATTATGTTTGGGGCATATTGAACAAGCTTCAAAGAGAGAATATATCCGTATTGTTAATAAGTTAACCGAGATGGGTAGCGAAGGCGTCATATTGGGGTGTACTGAAATTGGCATGTTAATAGGTCAAGACGATACTAATACAACCTTGTATGACACTACAAAAATACATGCTGCAAAGGCTGTGGAGTGGGCAATATAACAAGGCTATTTCAGCCGACGCAAAGGACCGCGCGTCTGGTTAGTGGCGTTATCGAATTTTATGCTATGGGTTCAATTTGTTAAAGGAGGTATTTTTTTAAATCTCGATAGAAGTTTTCGTGGGAGCCAAAAGCGTACAGATGAAGGGTGTGGAGACCGAATGATTTCCTTGATATCTGGCATTATTCTTCTCCGAAAACATATGGAGTTCCTTGACCTGCTTTGATTTGTTCTTTACCAATCAGGATATCCTGAATAAATGGCAACGGCAGATCTGGATTTTCTTCAGTGATTTGTCCAATTTTAGCCCAGTATTCAATTTGACCGGCAATGGACCTTTTAAAAACTTTAGATCGGATCTTAGCTTTTTCAAAAAGCTCATTAGATATTTTTACTGCTGCTGGCATAATTCCTCCTTGATTGATAATTGGTTTCTTTTTACTATAAATCGTTCTGGAGCCAACGTCCCCTTTTAATAATCCAATGGACTTTCCAGATTTCTCTCATAAACCTCAAGGGGATCATAAGACGGAAATAGGTCCACCTCTCAGAAAAACCCCTGCTGATGGCATTCATTTTTAAGTTGCCTTAGAACCAACGTTCCAATTACAATCACACACGGATCAGCGTGAGTAGATAAAAGGAGTCTTTTATGAAGAAATTACTTTTTATTCTGATCGCTGGAGTCATACTGCTGCCATCATTACCCGCAAAAGCGGATAGCGACGATGGAGCTCCCTTTTACAGTGAAACAGTTGAAGACAGTTACCGCAGACTTCAGTATAAGATGTCTGTTTACTTGAATCCTCCTGTAAACGGTCCCGGTATTCGGGTCGGTATTTATCAGGCACAGGCGGCGTATGGGAAAGGTGCAACAGCCAAGAACATGAAACGACTGGAAAAAGCGGTAGAACTTGCAAAAGCCTATAATGTGCAACTCATTTCCTTCCCGGAATTGTATGTTCCCGGATATACACTCAGTCCTGAAATGGCCAGAGAAATTGCAGAATACAAAGAAGGAAGATCTGCCGGAAGATCTCATTTTTAACGTCAATTATCTCGGAGGTCAAATGCCCACATTTGCCATCAATTTCTCTCGGCCGGGGGGACAAATCATCGCGCAGTATCACAATTTCCTGAGACTCGGCAAAGAAGGTTACCGGAAAATTCAGCAATCCTGTCAGGATATTGCTGTCTACCTTGCGGACCAGATCGACACATTAGGTCCCTTCGAATGCATAACACGAGGCACTGATATACCGGTATTTTGCTGGCGTATCAAGAAAGACATGAAACCCGGCTTTACTCTTTTTGATTTTGCTGATCGGCTTCGATATCGCGGATGGCAGGTTCCTGCGTATACAATGCCGGAAAACAGGCAGGATCTGACTGTTGAACGCATAGTTGTACGTCACGGTTTCAGCCGGGATCTCGCCGATCTCCTGCTTGATGATATGAAACGGGCACTTCAATACTTTGAGGAAAACCCCGTTGCACAACCGGCAACCGAAGGTAAAACCTGCGGCTTTAACCATACATAAATAATCAAAGGTACAAATCCCGGAGCAAGCTCTGGACGAAGGAGGAGAAAAAAAGATGAAGAAGAAGCTCTCAAGTATGATGGAGTGGATCCGACCTGTTGGCATAGTGCTTGTGTATTTCCTCGCAGAATATCTTGGTACTGACGCCATATCAGAATTTCATATTCTGGGACCAATCATGGTAATAGTCATGTCCGGGACGGTAGCCTTTGAATCTTTAGTACTGGGAGAAGTAGGCTCTGAGAAAATTGGTTATAAACCCAATCGTGCGTATCAGATTCAATCCGGCTTGAATAATCTGGCAACGGCTTTAACTGCCCTGCTTGTTTTTATTCTGGATTGGGGGCGATATGCGGACGCAACCATTGTAACCGCAATGTTGGTGTTCTTTACTCTTTCGGCTGCAAACCATGCAGCAACAGCAATTAAGGACCACAATATGAAGCTCGTTAATTTAATGCGTCCAATTATGACATTGTTATTGATGGGCATCCTGCTCCCCCCTATGTTCAAAGCACTACTTCAGTGAAGGTTTAGCAAGCATGTCATAAGAACCAGAATCCACCGCCTAATTTTACGAATTCCTTTAGCAATAAGGCTCTGCGGCAATTTTGCCTGCACCTGAGTATTATAAATAAACCGTTATAAACCTATAGTTATCAAGGTTTCTCCGGTTTTGATGGTGAATCAGGGCGTTTTCAATTGCTTGATATTTTAGCAAAAGTCTTGTATTCATTTACTCATGAAACTCGAAAGCATGGAGACAGCGAAGTCATACCGGGGCAAGGCGCTTATCGCCGATCCCATATACCAGTATATCTGGTTTACCGTGCCGTCCCCCGATCTTCCCCCGGAAAAAACGGAGAAAGACCTGATAGATTCTCCATGGCTGCAGAGGCTCAGGAGGATATATCAGCTCCAGAGCGCCCGCTGGGTGTATCCCTCGGCGGAGCATACCAGATTCCAGCACTCTCTGGGAACCATGCATATGGCCGGTGACTTTGTAAGGCATCTCTATCCGGGGCTCAAGGAAACGTTTCCCGAAATACCTTCCATAAACCTTATTGAAGAGCTTATGAGGGTGGGGGGGCTCCTTCATGATGTGGGGCATGGGCCTTACGGGCACTTTTTTGATGACCATTTTCTGATTCAGTATGGCCTTACCCATGAAATACTGGGGCAGAAGATTATAACAGATAAACTCGGGCACCTGATAAAGGATATAAGACGGAGTCCTTCAGGCGATTTCGGGGAGGGAGCGCGCCTTGACCCGGAGCAGATAGCCTTCCTTATAAAAAAGCCCGAAGGTGAAAGAGAAGAGCAGCCCGGATGGCTCTACTTTTTAAGGCAGCTTTTTTCCGGCGTCTATACCGTCGATAATCTTGACTATGTTCAGCGAGACGCTTACATGACCGGATTTTCCATAGATATTGTTGATATGCAGCGGCTCCGGTTCTATACCTTCTTTACGGAAAAGGGGCTTACCCTTCATCAGGTGGGAATTTCAGCGCTCGGCAGATTTCTGAATGCCAGACTCAGTCTCTATTCCAATGTGTATTTTCACAGGACGACAAGGGCCCTCGATCTTCATCTTCAGGAGATATTCAGGGATACCATGGATATAATATTTCCGTGTGACCCCGCCGACAATCTGGATGAATATCTGAACTGTGATGACTGGAGCCTGTTCAACGAAGTAAAGGGATGGCCGAAGTCAGAAGACGCGCAAAAAGAAAAGCTGGGAGAACAGTGGGAGAGGCTCCACAACAGGCAGATCAAGTGGAAGATGTCTTTCTCCGCGGAATTCTTCGTGGATAAAGTACAGAGGGGGATCAGATTTTCTAGTGTGGAAGAATATGAAAGACAGATAAGGGAGGCTCTCCCTGAAGCACTGAAAGAGATGGAATTTCGCGTGGATCTCGCGACACAGGACCCCAGGCCGATAAACCCCATGGCGGAAGGTGACAAGAAAATCAATATCTTCAACCCCTCCACGGAATCCATATCGCTTGAGCCCATAAATGATATTTATCGTTTTATACCGGCAAGGGTCACGCACTTCCGGGTGTTTTCTCTCGACCACAGGCATGACGAAGCGCTGACAGCCGCTTCCGAAAAAGTTCTGGGTTCAATTGGTGAGGTTGTTACCACGAATATCTGAAGTTAGAACATTATGATCGCGTTTTCCACCCTTGGAAAAGAAATCGACAAGAGAGGGCGCCAGGACCCGGATCAAGATTGGCGCTGTACGGCTGCATGTGCTGATGCCGGGATGCCGGATATCGGTCCCACGCCATCGGGGACATATGACACCACGACCCTTTACTGGAGACATGAACTGCTTCACAGAAGAGTGCTGCGCGACTTTTCAGCGAGATGTTTCATCGAAGCGGACAGGGCTGAGAAAGCGTGGCTGGATAGAATCGCCGGAACCGGCGTAAAGCGAACAAACAGCCTTCCGTACAGAATTGCATGGAACGGTTTCAACAGGATCGCAGAGATGCCCGACTCTCTCTAATCAGACAATGAAAAGATCCTTTGAGGAAAAATTAGGGTCACTTGTAAGATTGACTCCAATACGCCTCAGGCCCACTTCATCACCAGGCGTGGGAATGTGGGTCATGTGCACCTCACAGTCCATGAGATCTTTCAGCTTCTCTACGGCAAGCTGAGCCGCGGGGTTTGTCGTCGCGCTTATCCCCAGGGCAATGAGTGTTTCATTCAGGTCCAGGCTGACCGATTTTTCACCAAGGATTTCCGTTTTCAGCCTCCTCACCGAATCGGTTATGTTGTTGGGCAACAGCTTTATCTTTTTGGGGATTTCCGCCAGATGTTTAATGGCGTGGATGACGAGACTGGATGATGCGTGCATAAGGGGTGAGTTATTACCGGTAATGATGGTGCCGTCCTTCAGCTCTATGGCGGCTCCGCAATAGATTCCTTCGTTTCCCTTGTCTCTTTTCTGTGCCTCACCAGCGGCATCGCGAGCCGGTTGTACGACAACTCTGTCCTCAGGTTCAAGGTGAAAGTCTTTTACAAAGAGTTCCACCCGCTGGACTGTTTCCCTGTCGGCAAGTCCCATCGCGTATTCACACCTGTATCTGAAGTAACGTCTGATTACCTCCTGCTTCGCGGCCTCCTGCGTGACCTCGTCGTCTATTATTGCAAAACCGCAGCGATTCACCCCCATGTCAGTGGGAGATTTATAAAATGACTCTCCACCGGTGATTTTTTCGAGAATCCTCTTGAGGACCGGGAATGCCTCCACATCACGATTATAGTTTACCGCCTTGAGGTCATAGGCCTCGAGGTGAAAGGGGTCGATGAGATTGAAGTCTCTGATATCCGCTGTTGCCGCCTCATAGGCTATGTTTACCGGATGTCTCAGTGGTATGTTCCAGATCGGAAATGTCTCGAACTTTGCGTATCCCGATTTAACACCTCTCTTATAATCATGATAAAGATGGGAAAGACATGTCGCCAGTTTGCCGCTTCCAGGACCCGGACCGGTAACGATAACAAGGGGCTTTTCTGTTTCAATATATGCATTCGCGCCATAGCCCTCATCGCTTACGATAGTGTCCACGTTCGTGGGGTATCCCTTTGTGTAGCTGTGTGTGTAAACTTGTACTCCTCGACGCTCCAGTTTATTCTTGAACTGTATGGCCGACGGTTGACCTTCAAATCGGGTTATGATGACACCCAGGACGTCAAGCCCCCAGCTTCTCAGGTCGTCTATCAGCCTCATCGCGTCCGAATCATAGGTGATTCCGAAATCTGCCCTTATCTTCTTCCTTTCAATATCGCCGGCATAAATACAGAGGATGATGCCGGCCCTGTCGCCGAGTTCCCGCAGAAGCCTCACTTTCACGTTCGGGTCGTACCCGGGTAAGACCCTTGCAGCGTGATAGTCGTAAAAGAGCTTACCTCCAAATTCAAGGTACAGCTTGTTGCCAAATTTTTCGACCCTGTCTAGGATAGCCGCTGTCTGTTCTTCAAGATATTTCTCGTTGTCAAAGGCGATTGTCTCTGTCATGTTTCCCCGCTTTTTTGTTTTATTCTCCGGAATGACTCAGGTTCTCGGCCGTATCCATATTGCTTTCGAAAGGAATCTAACAAGCGAGAGGATAGTAGATTGCCCTGTAGAAGTAAAGGAAAGATTTATCACTTTAATCCTGAATATCCCGTTAATCCTGTCAAAATCTCTTTAACTCTCTTCCCATTTCTGCAAGAACTTTACAACCAGGGGACTATCGTATATATAAGGCCCTATCAGAAATTACCGCAGGAAATTTATCCATGACAGGCAATGAAACAACAGATATGGCGCTTTTTGTCAGGACGTCAGGGCAAGATATAACCGGTTGGGACAGGCGGAAGATTGTTGACGCCCTGATTCGCGAGGCCGAGGTGGATCTTGATACAGCCGAGGAGATAAGCAGAGAGGTAGAGGATCGGATAGCGGCGTCAGGAATAGATATCCTTACCGCCTCGCTGATAAGGGAACTGGTCGATGCGAGGCTTATTGAGAGGGGTATGAAAAACGCGACGAAGCTGCATGCCCGCCTGGGCTTCCCTCTCTATGACGTGGGACAGCTCATCCTGTACCGCAATAAGGAAAACGCCAATATACCCCACAGTCCGGAGGGCACGAATCTCACCCTTGCCCAGGGTATCAAAAAAGAATTTGCAATCCTTAATGTCTTTTCGGAGGATGCTGGATATGCCCACATGACGGGGGATGTACATATACATAACCTTGGATATGTAGACAGACCCTATTGTTCCTGTCAGTCTCTCGAATATATAAAGAAATTCGGGCTGAACCTCCCCAATTCTCTCGCCGTCACCCAGCCGGCCAGACACGCGGAGGTGCTGCTGTCGCACATGGTCAGGTTTGCCGCCGCCCTTCAGGGAAACTTTGCCGGGGCTATAGGATGGGATGCCGTCAACCTGTTTTTTGCCCCCTATCTGGATGAGTTGTCCGACAGGGAAGTGCTGCAGCTGGCGCAGAGGCTGATCTATGAATTTGCCCAGCAGGCTGTCGGCAGAGGGGGGCAGACGATATTTACCGATGTACATCTCTATTGGGAAATCCCCCGGCATTTTGAGGATGTTCCCGCCATAGGGCCGGGCGGAGAATATACCGGCAAGACATACAAGGAGTATGAGGCGGACGCCCAGAGATTTATCCGGGCAATATTTGAGGCATTCAGGAAGGGAGACGCCGCGGGACGTCCCTTTGTTTTTCCCAGACCGTTTGTGCATATAACGGAGAAGTTTTTTCAGACACCCGGACATGAGAAGTTCCTTCGCTCTGTCTGTGATGTGGCAGCGGAGAAGGGGAATCCCCACTTTATCTTTGACAGGAATGACACCCTTAATCTGTCCGAATGTTGTAATCTAAACATGAGCGGCAGAGAAGAGAAAGATGACGTGGCCGAGCCGTGGAAGATGCGGTATTTTGCCATTCAGAATGTGTCAATAAATCTGCCCAGGCTGGGATATAAGGCGGAAGGATATGACAAGAAACTCTTTTCCATGATTTCCGATGTAATGGAGCTTGCCGCGAAGGCCCATCTGCAGAAGAGGGCTTTTATTGAGAGGCTTCTGTCACACGGCAATGAAGGGCCTTTGTCGCTCCTCACAATGGATTATGATCATACGCCATACCTGAGAATGAACCGGTGTACATATCTTATGGGTATGATTGGCCTCAATGAACTGGTCTGGGCGCACAAGGGCTGTCAGCTTCACGAATCAGAGGATGCACGCAAGTTTGGCCGCAGTGTTGTCGCATATATGAAAGACGTTGCGGACAGACTGACAGAGGAGCATGGAATAAGATTTATCCTGGAGCAGTCCCCCGCGGAGAGCACAACTTACAGGCTGGCCCGGTTGGATCTGAAACATTTTTCCCCGGCAGCGGGACATTTCGTGAGAGGTGACATATCGAGGGGAGATATATACTACACCAACTCGACATTTCTTGCGGTATCCTCTCCCACGGATCCATTTGAGAGGGTGGCTCTTGAAGGCGAGATTCACCCTTTCATAGAGGGGAATGCCGCGACCTGTATATGGCTGGGCGATACGAAACCGGACAAAGAAGCCCTGACCGGTTTTGTCACGAGGGTTTTCAGAGAAACCAAAAATCAGCAGGTGGTATTTTCACCCGAATTTACCACCTGCCTGGACTGTAACAGGACATCCCGGGGTATCAAAGATTCCTGTCCTTACTGCGGTTCGGATAATGTGGAGGGGATCACGAGAGCCGCGGGATATTTTTCCAGGGTATCTAGTTGGAACAGGGGAAAACTGGCAGAACTGAGGGATAGAAGAAACAGGAACCATGTTTTTGGTGGTTCTCCGGAAATGTAAAAAAATGGGTGCGGGTAATAACTTTTCTTGACAGTGTGATTGGTCTGATATATAAGCCACCTCCGAGTGAGAGATATGAAAAAAATCAAAACCGTAAACATCCAGGTAGCAATCATAATTATAGGCATACTTATAATTACCTCCTTTGCATATGGGGGCTGGATGGTGTTTTGATTTTTTTGCATAAGTTTAGCATCAAAAACCGTTGCCGGCCCTGGCAACGGTTTTTTTTTGGAGAATCAAAAAGGTATAGGAGGTATCAGAGTGAAATTAACAGGAGCTCGCATTCTAATGCGAATATTGGCTGAGGAGGGAGTGGACACTATCTTCGGCTATCCCGGCGGTTCGGTTCTCGACATCTATGATGAATTGTACAAGTCTCCGATCAACCATATCCTGGTTCGCCACGAACAGGCTGCCGCCCACGCGGCCGATGGCTATGCCAGGGCATCGGGAAAAGTGGGTGTATGTCTTGTAACATCCGGACCGGGGGCCACCAATACCGTTACCGGCATAGCAACGGCATACATGGATTCCGTTCCTGTGGTGATATTTACCGGACAGGTTCCCACATCACAGATAGGCACCGACGCCTTTCAGGAGGCCGACATTACAGGCATAACGAGACCCTGCACCAAGCATAATTTCCTGGTCAGACATGTTGAAGACCTCGCTGGAACAATAAGGGACGCATTTCAAATAGCGCGGTCCGGACGTCCGGGGCCGGTGCTGGTTGATTTGCCCAAGGATGTTATGCAGGCGGAAACAGAGTTTGCAGAAGCAATCTCCTCCAGGCAGGCCCTGCAGGATTCCGTCGTTTCGGATACTGATCAATTACGCCAGGCGCTTGAGCTTATAAAGGAAGCGAAAAAACCCCTCGTGCTTACGGGCGGAGGCGTCATTCTGGGTGGTGCCTCTGAAGATATGAAAGAATTTGCCAGGACACTGCGTGCCCCTGTTGCCTCCACCCTTATGGGTATCGGCGGTTTTCCGGGAACTGATCCGTTGTGGCTCGGCATATTGGGAATGCATGGAACATTTTACGCGAATATGGCAATCAGCCACTGCGATCTTCTGATTGCTTTCGGTGTACGCTTTTCAGATCGGATCACTGGAAAACTGTCGGAATTTGCCCCAAATGCAAAGATTGTCCAGATTGACATTGACGCCGCGTCAATCAACAAGGTTGTGCCCGCGCATATACCGATAGTTGGCGACTGCCGGCCCGCCATTCAGTGGTTTAATCAACAGATGAGGCAGGACGGCTACACAGTCTCGGACAAAGAGAGAAAAGGATGGCTTGATCAAATAGGCAAGTGGAAATCCAAAGCGCCTCTACGCTATGGCCGTAGCGAGTTAATAAAACCCCAGAGCGTAATAGAGAAATTGTATAAGCTTACCAATGGCAATGCTATCGTAGCCACGGAAGTTGGCCAGAATCAGATTTGGGCGTGCCATTATTATCATATCAATCATCCGAATCACTTTCTAACGTCGGGTGGACTGGGTACCATGGGTTATGGTTTTCCCGCTGCTATCGGCGCCCAGGTGGCATTCCCGGACAGGATGGTTGTCGATATCGCCGGGGACGGAAGCATACAGATGAATATACAGGAGCTGGCCACGGCCGTTAACTATAAACTTCCCGTTAAAATCGTGATTCTTAATAACGGATATCTTGGGATGATCCGTCAGTGGCAGGAGCTTTTCTACGACAAGAGATATTCCCACTCAAAGCTCAGCCAGACACCCGATTTTGTAAAAGTGGCGGAGGCGTACGGCGCTGTGGGTCTGAGGGCTGAGAAACCCGAGGAAGTGGAACCCACCCTCAGAAAAGGGCTGGAGACACCGGGTCCCGTGATAATGGATTTTGTGGTAGATCCCGAAGAGGGGGTTTTCCCCATGGTTAAACCGGGGTTTTCCCTGACGGATATAAACCTTAAGTAAGAAATACAAATCGACTAAGGAGAAAAATATATGGATAAAAAGAATCATACAATTTCAATTTTGGTGAACAACAAGCCTGATGTCCTCGCCAGAATCGCGGGGATATTCAGCGGGCGCGGGTATAATATTGAGGCCATTAGCGCCAATGTAACGATGGATCCCGGAATTACCAAGATAACCATCGTAACGATGGGGAATACTGCAACCGTTACCCAGATTCAGAAACAGCTGAAGAAACTGGTGGATGTTATCAAGGTCTCGCGTCCGGGGGAAAGCAGGTACGCGCAGAGGGAAATGTCACTGGTTCGGATGAGCGTTAATGAAGAAAACAAGGCTGCAATCGCTCGGGCTGTCGAAGATTTTGGGTGCAGAGTGGTTGTCAAAAGGTCTGATTGTTGTGTTGTTGAGATAACAGGAAATAAGGAAGAAACTGATCTGGCCTTGACCAGACTTGATGCTATTGGTATAAACGACGCGAGTAGATCGGGAATAGTAACTTTATAAGAAAAAGGAGTGTAAAAATGTCAGAATTGGAAATCGGTGGAGTTGTTGAAGAGGTTATTACGTCTGAAGAATTTTCCCTGGAAAAGGCCAGGGAGGTGTTGAAGAATGAAACGGTGGCTGTACTCGGTTACGGTGTTCAGGGACCCGGACAGGCCCTTAATATGAGGGATAACGGTATAAGAGTTATTGTTGGTCAGCGGGAAGGCGGTAGCTCATGGGATAAGGCAGTGGCGGATGGTTTTGTGCCCGGCGAGACACTCTTTTCTTTGAAAGAGGCAGCCGAACGGGGAACAATCATTCAGTATCTCCTGTCTGACGCTGGGCAGAAGGAAATGTGGCCTGAGATAAAGGCCTGCCTGTCTGAAGGTGACGCGCTTTACTTTTCTCATGGTTTTTCCATCACCTACAAAGATCGCACAGGTGTTGTCCCACCGGATAATGTAGACGTAATCCTGGCTGCACCCAAAGGGTCCGGACGCACCGTGCGCACCAACTTCCTGGCCGGCAGCGGAATAAACTCGAGCATCGCCGTCTTTCAGGATTATACCGGAAAAGCCAGGGACAGGGCTATTGCCCTTGGCATTGCCATAGGTTCAGGATACCTGTTCCCGACCACCTTTGAGAAAGAGGTCTTCAGTGATCTTACCGGCGAACGAGGCGTCCTCATGGGATGTCTGGCCGGCGTCATGGAGGCGCAATATAACTGCCTCAGAGAACACGACCACAGTCCAAGCGAGGCGTTTAACGAGACGGTGGAAGAACTTACGCAGAGCCTCATCCGCCTGGTTGCAGAAAACGGTATGGACTGGATGTACGCGAATTGCAGTACAACAGCACAGAGGGGGGCCCTTGACTGGAAGGACAGATTCCGCGACGCGGTGGTTCCTGTTTTTGATGAGTTATACAAGAAAGTTGCCTCCGGCGAGGAAGCGCAAATTACCCTGGATTCCAACAGCGCGCCCGATTACAGAGAAAAACTGGACAAAGAGCTGGAAGAAATGAAGAATATGGAGATGTGGCGGGCCGGTTCCGTGCTCCGTTCACTGAGACCGGAGAGGAGAAAGAAGTGAGAAGTGATCTGATGAAAAAAGGGCTGGAGAGGGCTCCTCACCGCTCACTGTACAAGGCCATGGGATATACCGACGAAGAACTTGCCAGACCCATGATAGGGGTTGTAAATTCCGCGAATGAAGTTATTCCCGGGCATATCCACCTCAACACGATTACGGAGGCTGTCAAGGCGGGTATACGAATGGCCGGTGGTACACCGGTGACATTCCCGACTATCGGGGTGTGCGACGGCATAGCAATGGGGCATGTCGGGATGAAATACTCCCTCGCAAGCAGGGAACTGATAGCCGACTCCATTGAAGTTATGGCCATGGCACATCCTTTTGACGGCCTTGTCATGGTGACCAACTGCGACAAGATTGTCCCCGGGATGCTCATGGCGGCTCTTCGCGTTAATATTCCAACCATTGTCGTGAGCGGAGGGCCGATGATGGCCGGGAGATTCAACGGGAAACCCGTGGATCTGATAAGCGTTTTTGAAGGCGTGGGTGAGGTAAAATCCAACAAAATGAGTGAGGAATCTCTCAAATCACTGGAAGATTGTGCCTGTCCCGGAAGTGGTTCATGTGCCGGCATGTTTACCGCCAATTCCATGAACTGCGTAACCGAAGCCCTGGGGCTTGGCCTGCCCGGAAACGGGACGATACCGTCCATCTCTGCCGCGCGTGTGCGTCTTGCCAAACAGGCGGGAATGCGGGTAATGGATCTTGTGGAGAAAAATATCCGGCCGAGAGATATCGTTACGCTTCAAGCCCTCAAGAATGCCATAGCTGTCGATATGGCGCTTGGCTGCTCCACCAATACAGTCCTGCATATTCCGGCGGTCGCGCATGAAGCCGGGATTACGCTGGATCTTGACCTGTTTAACGATATCAGCGGGAAGACACCCAATATATGCCATCTGAGCCCTGCCGGGCATCATCACCTCGAAGACCTTGACGAGGCGGGTGGCATACAGGGGGTCATGAAGGAGATAAGCAAACTGGGCGTTATCGATCTCGAAGCCCTGACAGTTACCGGGAGGACCGTAAGGGACAACATCTCGACCGCCGCGGTCAGAAACCGGGAGGTGATACGTGCCGTCGAAGATCCCTACAGCCCGCAGGGTGGCATCGCGATTCTGAAGGGAAATCTTGCCCCCGACGGTGCAGTGGTCAAACAGTCGGCAGTATCCCCTGAGATGATGACAAATGAGGGAACCGCCCGTGTGTTTGACTCCGAGGAAGAAGCCATGAGCGCGATCATGGAAGGCGGAATAAACCCCGGAGATGTTGTGGTTATACGCTATGAGGGTCCCAGAGGGGGGCCCGGGATGCGTGAGATGCTTTCCCCCACATCCGCCATCGCGGGTATGGGTCTCGATACATCGGTGGCCCTCCTGACGGATGGAAGGTTCAGCGGCGGCACGAGAGGAGCTGCCATAGGGCATATATCCCCTGAAGCCGCCGACGGAGGACCTATCGGTCTTGTCAGAGAGGGTGACAGAATAGCCATCGATATCCCGAACAAAACCATCGAATTAAAGATAAGTGACGAGGAAATGGGTGCAAGGAGAAAGACACATGTTCCCCGTCCACCCGCGATAAGGCATGGCTATCTCGGAAGATACGCTAAGATGGTTACATCAGCCAGCACGGGAGCAATTTTTAAAGAGTAGAATCCCGTCAGATAACAAACAATGTTCAAAAAAACCTTCCTTCCTGGAAGGTTTTTTTGTTCCCCCTCTTCCCGCATGGGAACATTATTGAATCAATATATTGTATTCAATCTTGACATTAACCACAACATGTTGTACAGGTCCACAAAGTGTTCTTTACAGTGGCATGGCGCGGTGTGCCGCAGGCGGGTCGCGCGTTGTGTACAACTAACCATCTCATAATCGGATAATTGGAAACGCTCGGTATCTTAGCTGAGAAAGGAACTCCAGATGAACAGAAGAGACTTCTTGTGTAAAAGTGCCTACTTAATTACAGGAAGTTTGCTCGGTGTTAACAGTTATTCAAAAGCGTTTGCCTTTACGGGGCGGGGGGAGAGCCCTTTTCTCCGGCCGAGGATAGCCCTGATTATCGATGATATCGGGAACAGTCTTCCTCTCGCGAGACAGTTCCTCGGTCTGAATGTCCCCATCACCTTTTCCATCCTGCCTCGGGTCACCTATTCACGGGACCTGACTCTTGAAATTAGTGATCATGGACATGATGTGATGCTGCATCAGCCCATGCAGCCGTACAACTCCAATCTTGATCCGGGTCCGGGCGCCCTCTACGAAGGGGATGACCCCTCCAGGATAAGCGAAATTATTGAAGAAAACATATCCGAGGTACCCCTCGCAATCGGTGTGAATAACCATATGGGATCACGGTTCACCGAGTGCCAGAAGGAGATACAGCAGACACTGAGGGTCATCAAGAACAACGATCTCTTTTTCATTGACAGCAGAACATCCAATAATTCCAAAGCGTTCAGAACTGCCAGAAGACTGCACCTGACAACCGACCGCAGAAACGTGTTCCTTGATACCACCCGTGATGAATCGGCCATCCTCTTCCGGCTTCATCAGTTGCAACAATGTGCGCAAAGATATGGACACGCGATCGGAATCGGCCATCCCTTTCCGGAGACCGCGCGGGCCATCGAATGTTTTTTAAGGGATTTGGAGGTTTCCGACATCTCTTTTGTCCATATATCCAAGATCATGTACGCTTAACCCCCTCTGATAATCAAGATGTGTTTTAATTCACCCGACACACCGGGGCTTCTCCATCTTGATGTTTAGAGGCCACTTCCAAGTTAACTTGTGTTACTGCCTGTATCTTTGTTATTAGAGAACTTACGATCCACGATTACTCAGAACCATGTCATTTCGAGAAATATATGAAAACAGCATACATATATCTTGCAGTAGCGATTGTTGCCGAAGTGGTAGCAACAAGCGCGTTAAAGGCATCCGAGGAATTCACAAGGTGGATACCAAGCATGGTTGTTGTCATCGGTTATGGAGTAGCATTCTATTATATGACTTTGGCATTGCGGTCTATTCCGTTAGGAATCACTTACGCTGTATGGGCAGGATTGGGAATAGTGTTAGTTACTGTTGCCGGCGTGGTGCTCTATAAACAAATACCGGACATGCCGGCAATAATTGGTATAGGCCTTATTGTCGCGGGTGTTATTGTAATTAATGTGTTTTCAAAAACGATCAGCCACTAAATCTAACAGCCCCTCACTGTCTAAAATGAGGGGCTGTTTTGTTACCCAAGGTTCTCAATTGCCCTTTTGCATCAAGCGGAAAAGGTGAGCTTTGTTCCGCTCATATTGAGAATGAACCTGTCCGGCATCTCTTTTTCCATGTGCATAATGGCATTTCTTCCCGTACAATGACAGGGGATGATGTAGTCGGGAGTGAACTTTTTCATCGCTTCCGTTGTCGCCTCGATGATCGGTTCAAAAAGCGGGCCGGAGAGATGGAACCCACCCATAACTGCGTGCACTTTCTCTATCCCCGTGATCTTTCTGGCATGGTTTACGGTGTTAATTATACCCGAATGAGCGCATCCTGAAAGGACAACAAGTCCTCTCCCCTTAACATTCATGACAATGGCGGTATCATCCTCGATGGGATCCCATTCTTTTTTCCCGTTTTCTTCCCGGTAGGCAATGGGGAAACCCTTCTCAAAGTCGGTTGTGCGTTCTATCTCCCCCAGGAAGAGAACCTGATCACCCAGGAGAGAATAGGGGGTCGCCGTTTCGATGACTTCAATCTTCTCCGCCTCCAGCGCTTCCCTGGTTAATCTCGTAAAGAACATCTTGAAATCGGGAAAGGGCTCGAGATATCGAGGATAGGCAAATACGCGGGGATGAAGGACAAGCCCGATCCCGGGCCGTCCGATCATGCGGGTCAGCTCAGCGATGCCCCCGGTATGATCGCTGTGACCGTGTGACAGGGCCATAACTTCCACTTCTTCCATGGGAACTCCGAGGGCCTTTGCGTTATAGGCCGCCCCGATCGGGGAAAACCCAAAGTCGAAGAGCATGGTTCTCGTCGAATTCCCCGCCGTGGTTTTTACAATGGCCGAGAAACCGTGCTCGGCCTGGATGGAGTTTTTTATCTCTCCGTCCAGAAGAGGCATGGCTCGTGTGACCACATTGCTGTTGTCCTGCGATGTGATGTCGATGTAATTATCCTGTAAGGTAAGTATTTCAACCCTATCCACCTCTGTGATATTGATTTGATTCGCCATCGGTTACCTCCTTTCCTGCGCTGTTGTCTCTGTGGGGGTTGTATGTCGCCGGTTTATTGATCCTTTCCCACGCTTTCAATACACTTCCCCAAGGCCTTCTGCATGACCATGGCCGCCAGCAGGGCGCAGTGCTCATGGTCCGCCGGCATACTCTCGAGGCACTTCAGGATGGAACTTTGATTGATGCCGATACACGCGGGCACGGTATTCCCTTCCGCCATCTCGGCTGCAACAGAGCATGCGGCGATACTGAACATGCACCCGTCCGTGTTGAATGTCGCCTCCTCAATCGTGCCGTTTCGCACACGGAGGTACATCTCGACGGTATCCCCGCATGGGCCGGTTATCTTCGCGTACCCGTCGGGATCCTTTATGGAGCCGTAGTTGCGCGGGTTGACTCCATGTTCTATCAGCGCCTCCGAATAGATCTCCATGGCCTTTTCACGAACCATTCCCAGCATTATCTCTTCGATCTGTCTGTCGGTTTTCATATCTTATCTCAGTGGTCACAGGTGTTGTTTCCCAGTTCAAGTGCACTGTTCATGTACGATATAACAATCTTCTCGGGATCATCGGCGGGTGCGCCGATCGAGACATTGATCCCTTGCTCGGCAAAGAGCTCCTGGGCGTGTGCCCCCATGCCGCCCGCTATGATGACATTCACACCCTTTTCACCAAGCCACCGGGGAAGCAGGCCTGGTTCATGGGGAGGAGAGGGGGCCCTTTCCTGCCCGATAATTTTTTTGGCTTCGAGGTCAACGTCAAAGATTGCGAATTCTTCACAGTGGCCAAAGTGTGCGGAAAGATGTCCTTCTACAATCGGTATGGCTATCTTATGCATACCTTTTTTCTCCTCTTTTTTGGATACAACTGTTTTGGTTTCAGGTTCGACCTTATCGTTCATTGCCAGAAGCGGCCCGACCACCCCGGCGAAAGCCTTCGCTGCCTCTGTCTTCCCGTAATGATAGACAAAGGGTGTACCGTTGTCGGAGGCCTCGACAATCTGCGGATCGATAGGGATGCTAGCCAGGAAGGGGACGCCCATCTCATCGGCCATTGTCTTTCCTCCCCCTGCCTTGAATACGTTAATTATCGTTCTACAGTTAGGGCATACAAGTCCACTCATATTTTCTACAACTCCCAGGACGGGGACGTTGACCTGCTTGCAGAAATTGATGCACTTCCTGACATCGTTGAGAGACAGGCTCTGTGGGGTGGTCACAATGACGGCGCCGTCCGCGCCGGGAATGAGTTGGGCCACCGAAAGGGGTTCATCCCCTGTCCCCGGGGGGAAATCTATGATCAGGTAATCAAGATCGCCCCAGCTCACCTCGGTGAGAAGCTGCTTGATGACATTCATTTTCATCGGGCCTCTCCAGATAACCGCGTCATTCTGATTCGGGAGGAGAAAGCCTATGGACATCACCTTGAGTCCTGCGCTGAATTCCACGGGGAGAATGGCGCTACCGTCACTCCCCGGCCGCCTGCCCTCGAGGTTGAGAAGTGTAGGAATGCTCGGGCCGTGAAAGTCGGTGTCCAGGAGTCCGACCTTGTTCCCCTCCATCGCCAGTGATACTGCGATATTGGCTGCCACCGTGCTCTTTCCCACGCCTCCCTTGCCGGAGAGCACCATGATCTTGTGCTTTATCTTACCCATGCGATCAGCAAGCTCTTTGCTTTCTGTAATTGCCTTTAAGCTATCAGCCGCTTTGTTTTTTTCTTCACTCATTTTCTCTGTTCTCTCCTTCAATTATTGATTTCCCCGGTTCAGTGTCCGGAGTAGAGCCTTTTTCCGTGGCGTCTCTCCATGCTTATCAGTTTTTTGTCCACCAGTTCCTGTACGTATTTGACTACTTCATTCAGGTGAAGTCCCAGTCCCGCGGATATGTCATCTATGGAACAAGGACGCAGCTTCACCAATTCAAGAACATCTTCTCTTCTGGAAGAAAATTCACCAAGGCTATGCACTTTGGTATAGTCCGCGATAACTTCACAATTCCGGCCGAAAAAGGCCGAAATTTCCTCCATTTTCTCCCTGTTCACCAGGCCCGCGAATTCTTCAGCCGGTGTTCTGACTGTCGTATTAAGCTGGACAAGCTCCGGGGCGATATAATCCACCAGATTCTTTATTTTTGAAATCTCGTTTTCCGTATCGGTCACGCCACCCGTTATAAAAACTTCCAGCCATACAGGTCCCTTAAATTCTTCCCGGAGCAAGCGTAATCCCTCTATCATTTCTTTAAAAAGAATTCCACTGTGGGGACGGTTTACACGCAAAAAAGTTTCTTCACTGCCGGCGTCCAGTGACGGCATGATAAGGTCCGCACCGGAGATTGCGTCGCGCACCGCATCAATCCAGAGCAGAGATCCGTTCGTGAGAACTGCCACTGGAACATCAGAAATTTCCTTAATGCCTGAGATGATATCACTGATGCGACTGTGAAGCGTAGGCTCTCCCGATCCGGAGAGCGTAATATAATCGGGAGGTGAAACCTTTTTCAGTTTTTCTTTCACCTCGTTCACGACAGCGTCGACGGAAAAGTATTCTCTCCTTTCAATTATCTTTGCGGTTGTCCTCCCAAGCTGGCAATAGATACAGTCATAGCTGCATGTCTTGAAGGGAACGAAATCAATCCCCAGAGACCTCCCGAGGCGCCTCGATGGTACGGGGCCAAAGGTATATGTTTTCTTTTCTTCTTTTGCCTTCATGGTTTCCAAACCTGATCCCGACCCTCTATGAAGCCATCATCTGCGCATGCTGTGATTTCAGGACTATGTCTCCAACCCTGCATCCTATCTTATCGGCGATAACGGGGCACTTTGTCTGAAGCAGGAAGAATATATTCTTGTCCTCTTCGCTGAGCGATTCATAGTTTCCCTGGCCCTTAGAAATGATCATGTCCGCCCCGTTATAATAATCGAGAAATTCCCTGGAACATGTCTCCAGCACTACGCCGGGAAAGTCAACTCCAGTATCGATTACTCTGACTATATCGGTCATGCCGACAAATTTTGCGTCTTCCATGGTGGCATCATTAATAACGGGGCCGCCCCTCACGGCATAGGTTATATCAAGCTTAGTCTTGCGCAGGAGGAGGTCGACGAGTATCTTGTCCAGTACAATCTCTCCGGCATTGTCGCCCAGATAGAGGAGCGTGCCGGCTTTTTCGAGGGACCTTTCAAATGACGTGTAATCAAAATGCGTCGGATCCTTCTTTGTGAAATCCCGGAATATATCCTGTATGTTGCTCCATCTTCGCTCGGGCCCCATGTCGATAAGATTTCCCACGGCGGCGAGCTTTAATGCGTCGGGCAGGGGCGAGGATGATCCTTCAATAAGGCCGGTAAGATTCTCTTCCATGTCAAGCACCTGCTCATTATGGAGACGTTTTATATCCTTGTAAGGGTCACTTTTGCCTGTCGCTTTTCTGATAGTGTTGTGAATCATGCTGCCGATCTGCGGAGGGATCTCTTCTCTGGAGATCTCAAGCAGCTTTGCCATCACACAGTTCAAAACATCTCTCTGGGTCTCTTCGTCAGCGCCTGAAATTCTGCTTGCCTCCAGTGCCTGCCTCAGAAAACAGGGAAAACATTCCAGAAATATCTTCAAATGGTCATTCCTTTCTAACCAAGTGCGTGGAGCACGTTCTGCCAAACAATCTTTATATCGTCCGAAACAGCACCATCTGTGTATTCAACAACGCTGGTCTTCATGATCTGCGCCTTTGTAATTGCCGTATCGTAACGGATCCTTCCCGCTGCTTTGACCCCATGTGCGCCTGCTTCTCTCTCAATCTGTTCGGTAATATCGGAATTTAAATCCCACTTATTGACACAGACAACGGTGGGAATTCTGAAATGCGAGGTCAGCTCCGCCACCCGCAGCAAATCATGCTGGCCCGAGAGCGTCGGTTCGGTTATAACCAGCACGAGATCAGCGCCCGTTATGGATGCAATAACGGGGCACCCGATTCCCGGTGAACCGTCAACGATTATATAGTCGAGGTTATCTCTTTTCGCAATATCGCGGGCTTTCTGACGAATCTGTGTCACCAGTTTTCCCGAATTTCCCTCGGCCATGCCAAGTTTTGCGTGTACCATAGGCCCATAGTTTGTAGACGATGTATACCATTCACCATTCACGGCCGGTTCAAAGGAAATCGCATCAGCCGGGCATACGCGCACACAAACGCCGCAACCCTCGCAGAATATGGGGTTTATCCAGGGTGTGTCTGCTGTCTTTCCATTGCCCAAAACCGGGTAATGTATCGCATCGAAGCGGCATTCTTCTATGCATCGATCGCAGGCTATACACTTATCTTCCAATACTTTTGCTTTCTTGCCGCCGCTGAAATCTTCCCGGTGTTCTATCCTGGGATTGAGAACAAGATGCAGATCGGCCGCATCCACATCACAATCCGCCAGAACTTTCTTTCCCGCCAGGGCAGCGAAGGCTGCCACAATGCTTGTTTTTCCGGTACCGCCTTTTCCGCTTATTACAACAATTTCCTTCATAATATTAACTTTCCGTCGCTGTTTTTTCCTGTTGTTCTGCTTGCATCATATTCTGATGGAGATCTATAATCTTCTCCCAGCATGTTTCAAATGTTCTTCGATAGTCCGGCAATGCACGGATGACCATCTCCCCTTTCGAATAGGCTTCGGCGATTCTGCGATCATCCGGTATTTCCAGAACAATATCGATCCCTTCTCTTTCGCAATATTCTTTTACATCATCGTTGCCGACATCGGAGCGGTTAATGGCCACGGCAAAGGGAATATTCAGTTCTTTCACCATTCCCACGGCGAGCTCCAGATCATTGAGTCCGAAGGGCGTGGGCTCCGTAACCAAAAGGACGAACTCCGTATCCTTTACGGCTGCGATAACGGGACAGGATGTCCCCGGGGGCGAATCGACAATCAGTATCTCCGTTTCGCCGGCGGCTTTTTTGACTCCGCTGATAACGGCGGGAGACATAAGCTCTCCGATATTCAGCAATCCATGGACGAAACTGATTCCATCGGTTTTCCCTTTTTCGACAATGCCGACTTCTCTGGAAATCTCAACAAAGGCGTCTTCGGGGCAGAACAGTTTGCACGCGCCGCAACCATGACAGAGTTCCGGAAATATCAGCACTTTACCCTTTATGACCGCAATGGCTCTGTATTCGCAGACATCTGCACAGATGCCGCATCCCGTGCATTTTTCTTCAATCACCTTCGGCATCGTCACCGTGGCGGGTGTTCTTGATTCAATGTCCGGTTTCAGAAATATATGACAGTTCGGCTCCTCAACATCACAGTCCAAAAGCTCCACGTTCTTTCCTTTATCGGCGAGCGTCAGGGCAAGGTTTGTTGCGATCGTTGTTTTTCCGGTGCCTCCCTTCCCGCTGGCAATAGATATCTTCAAGTTGGTTTACTCCTTTTCAAACCATAATAATCGCATCAAGAACACTTTCCAATGCATGGTTCGTATCTCCTGCATATATGTTCATCAATAAAAGACACATCACTCATAATAATCGCACTCACGGGAAAGCATCCAGCACATGCACCACCAGATCCATTGCATTTCTCGGCATCAACACGAGCGACTGTAGTGCCTTTACCCTTTTTGAATCTTATCGATCCTGCTCTTGATATCCTGAAGTTGTTTTTCGAGAAGGCGCGCTTCCTCTTCGAGAGCGTTTGCGTTATCTTTTACTGGTACGCGCGGCTGAGGTGTCACACCGGGAAACCCTGCCTGACCGCCGCCCATGCCGCGACCGCCGCCCATGCCCATACCACGACCGCCGCCCATGCCCATGCCGCGACCGCCACCCATGCCCATGCTCTGACCAGCCCCCATACCAAAATGGCTTACCACATTGGGTTGGTTCGACGTAGTCAAAACGCCGGTCTTGAATTGTTCCACCGCCTGGCGGGCAATTCCGCTCACTCCGACAATGACCTGGATACCTGCTGCCGAGAAAACCTGGAATGCATTCGGTCCGCAATTTCCCGTGAGAACATACTGGACACCATGATCCGACATAAGTTGCGCTGACTGGATACCGGCACCGCCTCCCGCTGAGACATTGGGATTCTGTACGGCCTCAAATTTCATTGTATCCGTGTCCACAAACACATAATAAGGAGTCCTCCCGAAACGGGCTTCAACCTGCTCATCCAGTGACGGACCCACCGTTGTTACTGCTATTTTCATTTTTTAAATACCTCTCCTGAAAAAATGTTGCTTAGCGATGAAAGCTTTCACATACCAAAAAGTTAATTCTATACGAGAAGTAACATAAGCATTCACTTCTCAAAAAGCAAGATTGACAGACACAAAAGAGCTGGCAGTAGGGGCAAAATTAAAGATCCCCGCGGCCCGGTGTAAGCGGGATCTCCGCTTTTACTCTGACAGGCCGCGGGGCATCTCCGATTATGAAGGAAATGTATGATTGTATGCGCTCTCTATTCAGATCACATCCTGTACCAGCGCTTTTCTTTTCTTATTTCCCTTTGCTTTCTTTTTCCAATTCTGCCATACGCTTTTTAATGCCTTCCAGGGAATCTTCAAAATATTCCGCCTGACCTTTCAGCGCGTTAATTTCCTCTTCTTTTGAAAACCCCGCCGCATATGGAGTATTGGAAGTCGGGGAATATGGCATGTTGTACGGCATACCCCCTCCGTAAGCGGGATACCCATAGGCAGTACGCTGCCAACCCGGCAGGCCAGTTGCGTAAAACCCGTTACGCCGTCCTCTTCCACCACCGCGGCCTAATCCGAATCCTCTTCCAAAGCCAAATCCGGCATAACCCGGCGCAGAATAACCGGTGCAGTAACCGGCTCCTCTACCTGTCATCGGTCCCATCCCTGCGGGGCCTGTTCTATCTCCACCTGGCATGATACATACCTCCTTAGACGGTTAATTGTTCGCTCTCAGCTTTGTGACAAAGACTGTATGCCTTAACGATTACGACCTTGGCCCATTCCACGGCCTTGGCCCTGTCCCATTCCACGACCTCGACCGGATCGGCCAAAACCTAAGCCTCTTCCCAACCTGCGAAAGAAACCAACATTCTCTTCAGGTACAGACATTTCTTCTGTTCCCGGTCCACAAGGCCCCAGGCCACGGCCTGTTTTCGGTCCCTGTCCCTGCGGACCCGTTCTATCTCCTCTAGGCATATCAATCACCTCCTCCCACGTATATTGAATACGTTATATCTACATACACATCAAAAAACACAAACTCAGGCCCAATGCCCTTCAATCGTCGATTCGCTTGTCTCCTGAAGTTTCCCTTCCCTCCATTCGGAAAGGGCCTGCTCCACCGTAGAGTCTCCCTTGATAATAAATATTTTTATAGATGCGGCGCTCAATGTCCTGAAGGCATTAGGTCCCACGTTTCCGGTTAGGACGGCTTCGGCCCCCAGATTCGACACGTTTTGGGCAGCTTGAATTCCTGCCCCCTGCGCCGCGTTAAAGTTCTGCTCATTGGAATGAGCCTCAACCGCGCCTGTGTCCGTATCCACCAGGACAAACCACTTTGCCCTGCCAAAACTTCGGTCCGTCTTACTCAAAAGATCTTCTCCGTACGATGTGATTGCAATTTTCATATATTCCATCCTTTTCTGTTATTGGTGTAGCTGTAACCGTGCCTTCTCCGTCCCATACCCCTTCCGAAGCCCGACCCCCGCCGGCAACCGGGCAGCATAAAACCCGGCTCAATCAGACGCCCTGAGAAATAGGCGCTGAGCACATCATCCACCCTTCCCTTGAGAAACGGGACAATGTCCATTCCCAACGCCATAATCATCCGTTCCATGGACCTTGAAACCGCCCCGCAGAGCAGCACCTGTATGTCAAGTTCCCTAAGCCTTGCCACCTTTTCCACCATTGTGTTTCCGGCGAAACTGACCATAGACCGGTTGTTTATAACACCGGATTCAGAGTCAATGACCAGGAGGCAATCGGAAAAATCCAAGACCGTTGAAATACAATCATCCCACACAGGCATGGCAAGTTTCATATTCTTAAACTCCTTTTACAGTACAAATGTACCTACAAATACCGTGCCATAAAATTAGCCCCCAGCATAAAAGCAAAAGAGTAATTGTTACAAAGGATTACGATGAAGAAATGTGCTGGGGGGATTGATGGGGGCGCATAATTGCTACTACAGACATAGAATTAAGTCGCACTAATGCGACTAATGAATGCATGGGGATTAGGTGACTCCTTCTTCATTACATTCCGTCGGTGAATTGAAGCTCCTCGCAACAAGTTGCGGGCAATCTCCGACTGTTGAGGAAAAATTTATTTTTATTTGCTCGCTAACCCCGCCGCAAGCAGCGGGGAATGCGCTCGCTGTTCAGTTCAGGCCTTCGGTATATCCAGACCCAGTGATTTTATCTTTCTAAAGAGGGTACTTTTATGAATACCGAGTTCTTGCGCTGTTTTCTGGCGGTTCCAGTTGTTTTTCCTCAGCGCGTTTGTCAGGAAAACGGCCTCCATATCTTTGAGGTTTGTTATCCCTATGCTTTCCGGATGACCGAGAACATCTGGCCCGCAGACCGGTTCGGGGAGGTGGGAAGGCATAATCATCTTTGACTTGCATAGTATAAAGGCGCGTTCGATAATATTTTCCAGCTCCCTTATGTTGCCCGGATAATCGTATGACATCAGGCAGGCAAGAGCCTGGTCGGTGATTCCGTCAATAGCCTTGTTCTGGACGGAGCAGAAGGTCTTGATAAAATGGTCGACCAGGAGGGGAATGTCCTCCTTTCTCTCGCGCAGGGGTGGAAGTTCAAGCCTGATCACGTTGATCCGGTAGTAGAGGTCCTCTCTGAATTTCCCCTGCTGAACCATCTCGAAGAGGTTCCTGTTGGTGGCGGTTATTATACGGACATCTGCCCGTTCGCTCTTCACCGCGCCGAGTGGTTCATAGGTCTTTTCCTGTAGTACGCGCAACAGCCTTACCTGTAGGGCCGGCGAGATGTCCCCTATCTCATCCAGGAATATCGTGCTCCCCTCGGCGAGTCTGAACCGTCCCGGCTTGTCCCGCTTCGCGTCCGTGAACGCCCCCGCCTTGTAGCCGAACAGCTCCGATTCGAGGAGCGTGTCAGGCATGGCTCCGCAGTTTACCACGACAGGCGGCCTGTTTTTCCTCGGACTCAGGTTATGTATCGCCCTCGCAAAGAGCTCTTTCCCCGTTCCACTTTCTCCCTCAATCAGGACAGTGCTCAGGCTGTCCGCCACATCCGGAAGTATATCGAACAGTTCATACATTCTGTGGTTTTTTGATATTATATCTTCGAAGGTATATTTTTCTTCGATCTTTCTGCGCAGCTTTTCAACGAGGCTGATATCTCTGAAGGTCTCCACACCGCCGATTATCTTTCCATCCTCATCTTTCAGCAGTGCGGTGGATATGCTGATCGGTGTCTGCTCTCCTGTGGCGTTTATGATACTGACAACCTTGTCCCTTATAGACTCGCCCGTTTCCAGTGTCTGTCTGAGCGCACAGTTTCCTTCGCATATATCCGCCTTCAGGACATCTTTGCACAGTTGACCTATGGCATCTTCACGCGGCACACCCGTTATCTCTTCGGCAGCCCTGTTGAACGACATGATGAGCCATTCATGGTCCACAGTGAAGACGCCGTCGGTTATTGAGTCAAGTATGATATCCCGCCCTTTGATGTCGTTCATGGATAAGAGTGCCCTTTACCTTTAAATTGGAGTTTATTAACAACTCACCTTTCATTAAACCCTGTTTTGTTGTCCCTATTTCATCGATATTGGGAACCATAAAGCTATTTTGACGGGATTCTCTCTATAGTTTCTCATCCCAGTTCATTCGGGGCAGCAATTCTGTGAAATGCGTCCCTCGTTCCATCGGCGCCAAAAATGACAACTGTTTTATAGTCGAACGGGTTCCCCATTATACCCTGCTGGACCTTGACGTCAACAATCTTCGGAAGTGAGCCGGTACAGGATCTTTTCTTCTGTTGTAGATCTCTCGAACAGTTTCATGATTCTTTTATCCCCTGGACTCATAACCAAATGACACCAATGTCGAAAAAACGCCGGCACTTCTACGCTTCATTTCACCCTTCCCGAACCGAACAGTAAGAGGGTTGATGTGGTTACGCGTTTTGCAGTACCTTGATGGTCAGCTCGTCAGTCATATCTTTTGTTTTCTCTTTATAGGCCAGCATGTGCGGAGTCTTGAGATGACTTTCGAGCGCTTTCAGGTCGATCCACTTCTCGATTATAGTGATTACATTCCCGTCCATCCTCTGCACCGGCCATCCTGTGTCGAAATCGACGGTGGGACAGTACTCTATGCAACCTTCTTCCTTTAAGACATTCGGGACATTTGCCTTAAATATCTCTAAAAACGCGTCCTGATTCCCAGGCCTTATCCTTATCGATGCTATAACGGTTATCACAGTCTTTCTCCTTCCTTCGTGGGGCAATACCCCTTTCTTGTATCATTCTTTTATAGCTATTTTACCAATTCTCCTTCGCGGTATTTCTAAAGCCAATCCACGCGTGCCGGGTTCCTGGAAACGAGCCGTTGGTACTCGACGGCCGGATAGCCCACAACAAAGGATACGGGGACGATATGCTTTTCCGGAATATTAAGGGTCTTCTTAAATTCCGCTGACTCGTTTACAGCGAAGACGAAGAATCCACAAAAGCAGGTCCCCAGTCCCAGGGTCTCCGCCATAAGGGCCATCTGCATGGCTGCCAGCCCCGCGTCGACCATGGCTGATGTGCTCTTTACCGGGTCTATATGAAGCACGACAAGGGCTGGAGCGTGGTAGAAGAGTTTGTCGATCCCTTTTTCCATGAGGTCTTTCATTTCCTTCCAGCGGTCCGCGTAGAGCTTCCTCACTTGATATGCCTGCGGAACGGGTTCTCCGGTTTGACTATTTCGCTCAAAAGCCCTCTCTATATTCTCCGCCTGGTGGTAGAGCAGATCGAGGTTCACGTCCCGGACTTCCGCAAGTTTATCAGGCGTATGGACTACGGTATAATGCAGCCCCTGACGGTTCCCACCTGTCGGAGCAAAACGACCGGCCTGTATGATCTTTCCCAGTTTCTCCCGTTCAACAAACCTTTCTTCAAACTGCCTTATGCTCCTGCGGGCGCGGAAAAACGAAAGCAGTTCATCTGCTTTCGGGTAGTTCTCCCTCTCAGGAACCGGTTCAAACTCTGACGCGTCGAGCGCCGGAAATTCCGGGGCGTCTACGGGGCAGATTGCCTTGCAGTGCCCGCAGAGGATGCAGTCTTCAGGGCTGGTCACACGCACTGCCCTTTCCCCCTCTTCCAGTATGCCTCTTACGCAGTCGGGGATACAGAGACCGCAAAGAGTGCATTTCTCTTCATCTATACGAATCATTTCCATGACAACCTTTCCTTGTGCATGTAATAAAGGATCACACTACATTGCGTGACACAGTCTATATATACAAGTAAGCTTTGCATTGCAAATACATACAAAAGCTCTACATAATGAACTTGTAAACGGTTGAAAAGTTCCCCCTCCCTTGATGCCTGCCTGCGCGTGTCCGCACGCAGACAGGAAAAGGAATGAACGGACCGACATTCTCAGAAATGTACCCTTGCCAACTCCAGGATTGTGACGAAAATTTATTGACAAAAAAAGCCGATCCGACTATATAGCTTTCTCAACCATCCTTCAGACTGTGAATCACGCGTAAAGGCGGGCGGGGGTATGGAGATATAATCTGACAACTCTTTACTGGGAGATCGTTCAACGGTAGGACAGCGGACTCTGACTCCGTCAATCAAGGTTCAAATCCTTGTCTCCCAGCCATAAAATATCAAGGGGTTACGGCTTTCGTGTTGTAACCCCTTTTCTTTGTGGGGCTATTTTGTCCCGCAATAGTCCCGCCTTTTTTATTTCACCTCTTATAAAAACTCTAAAAATTGGATCAGAGGACAAAGGAGAGATTAAACCGGGTAAAGATCAACCGAAGATCTGGTTTGATTCTCTCTAGTCAATGGCTCAGGTGTTAAGCACCAAAAACAGGGAACTTTTAAAAACCATTAAAGATAAAACACCAAAATCATTAAAGGAATTGACTGATGTTTCCAGAAGAAAGGTGAACAACCTTTCAAGAACATTAAAGACAATGGAAATCTATGGAATCGTGGCACTGGAATGAGATAATAAAATTATATCTATCCCCAAGAACTGGACAGTGCAATAAGGTGCATGATAGCCTGCAAAAACATTGAGGAGGCAAGGCGAAATGCACAATTTGCGGAAGCGACATGATGCAGCATTCAAAGCAAAAGTGGCACTGGAAGCTGCGAAAGGAGAGAAAACCATAGCCCAGCTATCCAGTGAATTTGGAGTTCATGCCAATCAGATCCGACAGTGAAGAAAGCAGCTTCTTGAAGAACTCCCACGACTATTTTCAGATCGTCGGAGAAAACAAGAGAAAGATGATGAAGACCTCCGGTCGGAACTATACCAGCAAATTGGCCAGCTTAAGGTAGAACTTGACTGGCTTAAAAAAAATCACAGATACTCCGTTGAAGAGAAAAGAATGTTGATAGAGACTGAAAATTCCATGGTCCCCGTATAGCTAAGCAAATCCCACAAGGAGCATATAAAATGTCCCTACCTGCTCAGAGGATTAACCATTGACCATCCCAATCAGGCATGGTGCGTTGACATTACGTATATCAGGATGCTCCACGGTTTTGTCTATCTTGTGGCCATCATGGACTGATTCAGCCGTTATGTCTTCTCCTGGAAGCTTTCTACGACGTCAGAGACGGCATTTTGTACAGATGCCTTGCAGGAAGCCCCCGAACCCGCATGCCCTGAGATATTTAACTCTGACCAGGGTATTCAGTTTACGAGTCAGGAATTTACGGGCATTCTTTTGAATGACGGAATCAAAATCAGCACGGACGGTCGTGATCGGTTCTACGAGAACATCTTTGTGGAACGACTCTGGAGAACAGTGAAATACGAAGAAGTCTATCTCCTTGATTACCGGACTGTTTAAGAAGAACGTTCACTTCTGTCCATCTATTTTAACTTCTACAACACGGAGAGGCTCCACTAAACTCTTGGATATCTTGCTCCCTATGAAGTATATTATGACAAAGAACTATTACTACCTGTAACAAGACAGGATTCTTACTCTATGCACCTTAAACAGCCTTGTTTTTTGTCTTGACTATGGGGATAGGCTTACGGTCTAAATCCCCATTTTTCCCATATGAGCATCCCATCGTCTGATGAAAGGTATTCAATGAACCGGTTTGCAATCGTTTTGTTCTTTGCTTGTGTGCAAACGGCGGTTGGTATGGTCATAATAATATTATATTTTTTTTCAATCTTCACAACGTCCAGTTTTCCTTTGCCTTCATCCCAGGTAACGAGATCGCCCCAAATGATCGCCGCATCCACCTGTTTGAGCGCAACACAGGTGAGAAGTTGGTTGACCGTCGGTGCATAAACCTTGATATTCTCTGTAACCTGTTCCCATATGCCAGCTTTTTGCAGCATCTCCTTTGCCACAAGGCCAATAGCAGGAGCCTCGGGATCGCCGATGGCGACGCGGACACCGGCTCGCTTCAGATCCATAAATCCTTTTATGCCTGCCGGATTTCCCTTCGGAACGGCAATGACCGGGACATGGAGCACGAGTTCCGTAATCGTGTCACCAATGACCCATCCGTTTTTCAATGCGTCTTCCGTATATTTTTCATCTCCTAGGATGAGCAAGTCACAGGGCTGTCCGGCAGCGAAGGCGGCGAAGATTTCGCTCGGGTTTCCATAGTGTACGTCAGCGACTATATTCTGCTTCTTTTCAAAATTGGTCCTCATCTCTTCCATCGGTTTAATAAGGCCGGCACCGCTGAATATCACGAAATCACTGGCGATACACACTGATGCACATGCAATGAAAAAAACAGAAAATAGGATTGCAAAAAGACGTTTCATCATTCCCCTCCTTTGTTGAGTTAATTTTGGCAGATCATTTCATACTTGAAGTAATATGTCAATATATGTCATTTAAGAACGTTAACGGTCAATGATAGTAATATACGATTATAATATATCAGTATTGGTGGCAAATGGCATGGGTAGGGGGTTTTTAGGTATTACGCATTGAAGGGTAAGAGTTAACAAGCTCGTCAGTTCTAAGCAAAGGGTAGAGAGGGCTCAAGTCTACGTTTGACTTATGCCCTTGATTTTTACACATAAGGAGTATGAGTAAGCCATTGCGGATAGAGCATGAGAGCGCCTGGTATGATGTGATAAATGGAGGAAAAGGCGTCAGCCTTTGACATTCGACAAAATGAAAAAATGGCCTAACCATTCACTCCAGCCGACCGCTAAAAGCGGCGGCTTACTTCAAGCATTATACTACACTTCCAACGGTAATCCTCAGTATTCCCTTTGATCGAAATCATTTGTTAGTAGATGGAGTTCTTCTTTACGTACTCCCCGCCTAACACAACTGGCCCCACATTGAAAGATTATGAAAAATTATGTACAGACCAACTTGACAGGAATGACTGGGGCCCAGTTCTAGGGTTTTGAAATATGCAGGGCACTTCCCATATCTCCCTATTTCTTGCCGGCAATCTTTCCCCATGTATCACGAAGCGGTACGACACGATTAAATACCGGTCTTCCCGGCAGAGAATCCATGGAATCGACGCAGAAATAACCGAGCCTTTCGAACTGGTATCTGCTCCCCGCCTCCGCGTCTTTCACCCCGGACTCCACATAGCAGGATGTCAGGGTTTCCAGTGAGTTCGGGTTCAGGTATTTTGTAAACTCTTCATCTTCGCCGGCAGGATTGGGTACCTCAAAAAGCCGGTCGTAGAGACGCACCTCGGCAGGCAAACAATGATCCGCCGATACCCAGTGGATGACTCCTTTTACCTTGCGCCCGTCCGGCGGAGGCGCGTTTCGCGTCTCCGGATCATAGGTGCAGTGCAGCTCAACAATTTCGTCTTTTTCGTCCTTCACCATGCTTTCATACTTAATAACATAGGCATTTCTGAGTCGTACTTCGCGACCCGGAGCGAGACGCTTGTACTTACCCGGCGGGTCTTCGTGAAAGTCGTCACGCTCGATGTAGAGCACTCGGGAAAAGGAAACCTTGCGCGTTCCCATATCCGGATTCTGGGGATGATTGGCACATTCAAACTCTTCAGCCCGCCCTTCGGGATAGTTATCGATGACAACCCGAAGGGGGTGCAGGACCCCCATGACCCGTGGCGCCTGCTCATTCAAATCTTCACGAACACAATGCTCCAGCAGGGCCATGTCTATAAGGTTGTCATTTTTGGCCACGCCGATCTGGGTGCAGAAATTCCTGATCGCCTCCGGTGTATAGCCCCGCCGTCTCATCCCCGCTATTGTGGGCATACGCGGATCATCCCAGCCCGCAACCTGGCCTTTTTTTACCAGTTCGATGAGTACCCGCTTACTGATAACAGTATAGCTCAGGTTAAGGCGGGCAAATTCTGTCTGGTGCGGGCGGTTGCCCTCTATCAATTCTTCCACGATCCAATCATACAGGGGACGATTATTTTCAAATTCAAGGGTACAGATCGAATGTGTTATCCCTTCGATGGCATCGGAAAGACAGTGGGCAAAGTCATAAATGGGATAGATAACCCACTTGTTCCCTGTCCGGTAGTGAGCTTCCCTTTTGATCCGGTAGATGACTGGATCCCGCATGACGATGTTCGGAGCGTTCATATCGATTCTGGCACGCAGGACATGGGAACCATCCTCGAATTCACCCGCCCGCATCCGCGAAAACAGGTCCAGATTTTCATCCACCCCGCGTTCTCGATAGGGACTCTCTGTACCCGGTTCGGTGAATGATCCACGGTATTCCCGTATCTCGTCGGCGTTCAGGTCACAGACATAGGCCTTGCCTTTTTTGATGAGTTCAACGGCAAACTGGTAGAGCTGCTCAAAATAGTCTGAGGCAAAGTACATGCGGTCTTCCCAGTCAAATCCCAGCCAGTGGATATTGTCGATAATCGATTCCACATATTCGAGAGATTCGCCGCTCGGGTCAGTATCGTCGAGCCGCAGATTGCATGTACCCCCATACTGCGCGGCGAGACCGAAATTGAGACAGATCGACTTTGCGTGTCCGATATGGATATAGCCGTTCGGTTCGGGAGGGAAACGCGTGGCCACGCGTCCCGCTGTCTTGTTTGTCTTCAAATCGTCATCGATGATTTCACGGATGAAATCGGTTGGAGAAGGGTTGTTTGTTTCTGTCATATCTTCAGACTCCTTGCGTGCCGTGCAGTTGCATGTTTCGGCCGGAATTAATGTATAAGAAAATATTTTTGAATGGAATGAATATAAGGAAAGCGTTTGTGTGTCAATAAAATACAAACACAGGAACAATTAAGAAAAACCCGCTCAATGAAAGAAGAATCTATAGCTCTTTTCCCCGGCAAGGTTGTCCTGTTTTCACTTTCAGAACGTGCAAAAGTGAAAATCGTTTTGGTGAGCCTCTAATCAACAATGCTTGCTGCAATAAAGAAATCACCATGCCAAGGCAGAATCCACGGATTCAAGCTGGCAATACTCTCGGACATTTGTAGATTGCTTCGGGAAAAATCCCCCCTCTACAAAACGTCCGAAGAATTTGAGCACATCCCCGGTCATTTGCCAACATCCAGCTTTTCAGGGGTGCAATATCTCATGACAAACAACTTTAAGGCGTGAAATACCTCAAAAAGAGAAGCTTTGACCATGTTAAGAAACAAAACTGATAGAATAACTATTCTGATTTGTAAAAGTCTGGCAGTGCAGCCTCGGTTTCTCCCTCGGGCAGAGGGACAACGATTACCGGCTTGTTAGCTCGGCGCAAAACCCTTTCCGCCACACTTCCCAGCAGGGCATGACTCAGAAATCCTTTTCCATGGGTTCCCATGACGATTACGTCACAATCGTATTTTTTTGCCTTTGTGAGGATCTCATCCACGGGGTATCCCTCGAGTACTTCAACTTTTACGTGTTCATTTATAACTTCCGGGTGATCGGCAAGCTCTCTGTCACGAAAGGCTTCGATCTTTTTCCGGGTGCGTTCGATAGATTCAGCCACGATTTTTTTATGGTGCTCCCTGTTTTCATGTGTGAGATAATTCGCTACAAGTGCCTCCTGAGAGGGTGACAGTCTCTCGACAACATGCAGGAAGTATATTTCAGCACCGTGATTTTTTGCCAAGTCTACCGCATAGCGGAAGGCATATGCAGAGTTTTTCGACAGGTCTGTTGCGTAAAGAATTCTTTTGACTTTAACTGGCATAAGATTGCTCCTTTTATAAATATAAGTTAGCCCTCCGATTTTAATGCCTTTTGCGCAGCTTCTCTGCTCTCGTGCATACGGGGTGTCAATTTCTTTTCCGTGAGGGCTTCGCCACTTTTCATCCGCGCAAAGGCATTCGTCGAATAACACGTTGTATTCATATACAGATTTTTCACAACTCCCCTTACCATCCCGGTGTATTCATCGATGAGTTCCGGCAGTATATTGAAATTATCATAACTCGCGACGGTATACAACGCTTTTATCAACCGGTTCCAGAATTTTACTCACGGCGTCATCTATTTTTTTGATCTGCTCGCTTGATTTTACCTGATGGCCTTCGAAATTTACGAAGAAAATATTCTCATTGGGATAGTAGGCTAGTCGCTCTCCCAAGGGGGATGCCCTAAAAGTTATTTTCCAGGCCCATTGGTTCCGGGTTGAATATCCGTTCATCCATCAAACCGGGTTCCTTAACGATCGGTTTAAAATCCATCATGGCAAGGATGTCTTTCTCAAGATCAATCCCCGGCGCTATCTCGATGAGTTCCATACCTTCTTCAGTCAGCGCGAAGACGCACCGCTCGGTCACGTAGCGCACATACTGATTCTGCTCGGCGCTGTATTTCCCGCCGAAGGTCATGTGTTCGACCTGGTTCACAAACTTCTTTGTTTTCCCTTCCTGGTCTATACACAGTTTGTTGTCTTTGACGGACACCTTCAGCCCACCTACAGTAAAAGTCCCCACGAAGATGCATCTTTTCGCAGCCTGGCTGATATTGATGAATCCGCCGCATCCGGCGAGTTTCGGGCCGAACTTGCTGACATTGACATTCCCGTCTTTGTCTGTTTCCGCCATGCCGAGGCAGGTAATATCCAACCCGCCGCCGTCATAGAAGTCAAACTGGTAGGGCTGGTCTATAATGCAATCCGGATTGGCCGCCGCTCCGAAGCTCAACCCCCCTTGGGGGATACCCCCAATGATACCGGGCTCAGCCGTGAGGGTTAAGTATTTGAAGATCTTTTCCTCATTGGCCACATTGGCGACGCCCTCCGGCATACCGATCCCCAAGTTGACGATATCGTTTGGGTTCAATTCAAAGGCGGCCCTCCGGGCGATGATCTTCCGGGCATCCATTTTCATCGGGGCCATGGATTGCAGGGGGATTTTTATCTCGCCGCTGAAAGAAGGACTATAGGGCTCGCCAAAGGTCTGCCAGTGGTTTTCAGGCTTGGAGACGACGACGCAGTCGACGAGAATCCCGGGTATCTTCACGTTTCTCGCATTCAGCGTTCCCTTTTCGGCAACCCGTTCGACCTGAACGATGACATAGCCGCCGGAATTTTTCGCAGCCTGCGCGATCGAAAGATTTTCATTCGTGAGGGCCTCTTTTTCCATTGTGATGTTGCCGTCCGTATCGGCAGTCGTGCCCCTTATAAGGGCAATATTGACGGGGGGGAGTTTGTAGGCGAGATATTCCTGCCCGTCAAAGGTGACAAGCTCGACGATCTCTTCCTTTGTGATAGCGTTTACTTTTCCGCCGTCATTTCTTGGATCGACATAGGTTCCGAGTCCTATCTTTGTAATAGTCCTGGGCCGGTGAGCGGCAATATCCCTGAACATATGGGATACAACCCCCTGAGGGAGATTATAGGCGATGATTTTGTTCTCCATTGCCAGTTTTCCCAGCTTTGGTGCGAGGCCCCAGTGCCCTCCGATAACCCTTTTCAGCAAACCTTCATGGGCAAAGTGGTTCAGTCCTTTCTCTCCGCCATCCCCCTGCCCGGCGGCATAGATAAGAGAGAGGCCTCTGGGCTTTTGATTGCGCAAGAAATACTCTTCAATCCCGATTAAGATTTCCTCAACAACGGCTATCCCGACGAATCCTCCTGTCGCTATGGTGTTGCCGTCTTGTATGAGCTGGATCGCCTCTTCCAGGGGTACCACCTTGCTCCCGGCCTCCATGGTTTTAAGGATAACGGGGTGGATATCCGGCTTTGCGGATGATTTCTGATCAGATGCCATAATTAAACTCCTGTTGCAAATAGTATGATTTCAATTCGGGATACAAACGTACCCGCCTGTCACATCGGTTTGGGGGGGCTTACAATAGCCTCTCCTTCCAGCACAATGATATCATCCTGATTGGCGCAGGTAGTTTTGAGACGCACCTTGTTCTTTTCAACCATGATTTCTATAACTTCCGCCCGGGCAGTAATGGTGTCGCCTATCCGCACAGGGGCCAGAAATTTGAGACTCTGATCAAGATAGACGGTTCCCGGTCCCGGAAGCTTCATGGCGATTACCGTTGAGATAAAGCCTGCTGACAGCAGGCCGTGGGCAATTCGCGTCTTGAAAAAGGTTTTTTTAGCATACTCCTCATTTATGTGCGCCGGGTTGAAATCGCCGCTCACCCCCGCATAGAGATAAACATCCGTTTCGGAAACTGTTTTGGTGAATTCCGCGTTATCGCCTATTTTAAGACTCCCTATCTTTTTACCATTCATATTAGCTCCTTTAAGATATCAGGATTATAAAGCGTGAAGATTCATAACATACAGCGATAAGGACAATTCAAGAAACGTGCCATGAAAGAATTTACTTGTTGAAGGGAAAACAGAAGCGGACAAAAACGGCTATGTGCCTTTTTATACCTGAAAAACTGTAAACGGGATGATTCTCTCAAGGGTGGAGATGCAAATTTAAGTGTATCAGTGTAGCTACATCGGGGAAGATTCCTCTTCGTGGTTTAGTGGTATATTATACTTTTTCATTTTTTTATACAGAAGGGTCCGATGTATGCCAAGAATATCTGCAGCCTTTTTCTTATTGCTACCGGTGGTATTGAGTGCATGAAGAATGGCCTTTTTTTCGGCCTCCCCATATACACTTTTCAGAGAGGGATGGTGTTTGTCAATTAAGATCCCATGACCATCTCTAATCTCAGCCAGCTTACGATGCAGATAAAAAGGCAGATCACGCACATGAATGACATCCCCCTCCAGCGAAGAAAGTGTTCTTTCAATCACATTCTGAAGCTCTCTGACGTTTCCTGGCCAGTCGTAATTCTTCAGAACATCTTCACCCTTGGGATCAATCAGTACTTCAGGGACGCTTGCTTCCTCAGCAAGCTTTTTCAAAAGGTGTCTTGCCAGAGGCATAATATCATCTCTCCTTTCACGAAGGGGAGGGAGATGGAGAGGTATAACATTCAACCTGTAAAAGAGATCCATCCTGAACCTTTTTTCCGGGATCATTTCCTGGAGATTCTGGTTTGTGGCGGTAATGAGACGAAAATCAGACCGAATCACAGCGGTCCCGCCAACCCTCGAAAACTCTTTTTCTTCAAGAACACGCAACAGTTTCGGTTGCATTTCGAGCGGCATTTCGCCTATCTCATCAAAAAATATGCTGCCATGATCGGCCAGTTCAAATTTGCCGGGGTTACCGCTGCGGCTGGCTCCGGTAAAAGCTCCCTTAGAATATCCGAACAATTCCGATTCAATCAATTCTCTGGGGATGGCGGAGCAGTTGATGCGTACAAGGGGATGGATTCTGCGGGGGCTGGCATGATGAATAGCCTGGGCGAACATTTCTTTCCCCGTTCCGCTCTCCCCCGTTATCAGTACGGGAAATGAGTTGGCAGCCGCCTTCAGGGCCTCTTCTTTCAGAGATGCGAAGGCATTGCTTACACCCACAATGCTGTCAAAGGTATAACGTGTTGAGTGAAGAGTGCTTAGTTCTTCTTCATATTGTTTTACTTTTGATGCCAGTAGTGATAGCTCCTTTGCGAGCCTTGCAACATCTTTAACATTTCTGAACATTACCTGACCATATACAGCTATAACCTTACCATCTTTCTTAATAGGAATGCGCTGAACAACCATATTTTGGCCCTGTATTAAGTGAGAGTCGTTGATCTCGGGCGTGCCCATTTTTGCCACAATGTGCATTCGTGAGTTTTCAATAACGTCGGTACAGTGCTTGCCGATCTGATCTTCGGGGTTTATATTCAGGAACTTGCCGTAGGGCTCATTGAAGTAGGTAATATAACCTTCGGGATCTGTTACTATGGCGCCATCGTGTATGCTGTTGAAGATACTGCGGTACGCTTCAAGTTGGTCTTTAATGCCCCTGGATTCGCTATGGTTGGTTTTTGTAGTCATCGAGCCCCTTTCTTTTTCGGTTCCAATCTGTGGCTGTATCAGGAATGCTACATGCACTCTTTTTGATACCTACTTCAAACCTTGTTTTTGTGTCAAGCGTTTTTTTTCTACTGTGGAGGAGGTGTATAGTCTTGAAATTATCGGGAATGTGAATTTTTTCCATTCATTTCAAATTAACAGGGCTTTCTGGTCTGGAATTTGCGTTAGCACAGGGTCAGTGTCGGATGGTTTCAAGATGATGCAAACTAAAATAACTGGAGGAGGTAGATCAATGATGAGGAAATTTTTTTTAGCAGTATTGGTTTTAATGTTGGCTTTTAGTCTGGTGTTAACAACATCACCCGCGATTGCCGCAGAGAAAGTGATCAAGTGGAAGATGACTTCCACATGGCCACCCTCAATCGATCTGATCAGGGCGGATTATGCCTTTGTTGAGGCTGCTAACCAGCTTTGCAAGGGTCGCTTGGAGATCAAATTCTTTACAGGTGGAACCCTGATGCCCTCATATGAGGTCTTTGACGCGGTGGGCAAGGGTACGGTTCAGGCGGCCGGTGACTGGCCTAATTACTGGGCCGGCAAGGATCCCGTATTCGACACGCTCGGTTCTTATCCTATGGGGATGACCCCAATGGATTATTTCGTATGGATTTTTGGTGGTGAGGGCCACAAAATTTACGAGGAAGCCTACGGTAAATTCGGAATGATGTATCTCGTGACGGGCGTGACCCCCATGGAATGCGGGATCCGCAGCAACAAGCCGGTCAAGTCACTGGAAGACATCAAGGGGATGAAAATCAGGATGTCCGGTCAGACGCAGGGCAAGCTCCTCAAGGATCTCGGAGCCGCACAGATAGCCATGTCGGGGCAGGAGATCTATCAGGCCCTGCAGAAGGGTGTTATTGATGCGGCAGAGTTCTGCAGTCCTTCCTGCGACTGGGGTATGGGTTTCGGAGAGGTGACAAAGTACTGGGCCGTCCCCGGATGGCATCAGCCCGCATCGGTAATGGGTTGCATGATCAACAAAAAGGTCTGGGATTCACTGGGCGAAGACCTGCAGAAAGACCTCAGATTTGCGGCCAAGGCTGCCTGCGTGAAATTTATGGCTGAGCAGTACTATGACGTCATAGAGTACACTCAGAAGTTCGTCGACAAGGGAATTCAGATCAACCGGTATGACGACGCGGTTCTGGACAGAATTCAGACGCTGGTGAACAAGCATACCGAAGAGACGGCCAAGAATAATCCGCTTTTCAAAAAGTCGATGAAGTCCCAGATGAAGTTCAAAAAAGATTTCGCAAAATGGCGTTCGATGGAAACTCCGTTCAGTTTTGGATTTAATCCGACGGAGTATCCCAATCTTGATTAACAGGCTTTAAAGTTGTGTTAAAGAAAGGCATGGCAGAGGCTTCCTGTATTTAAACAGGGAGCCTCTGCTATAAATTCACGAAAGCATTTATTTTTAAACTTTCATTCCTGTGAATTTTTATTGTGATGCCGATATGGTTTATCGACATAAATATTACAGGAGGAGGATATCTATGAATTTTGCAAAAAAGATATCAAGATTTTGCGACGCAATCAACGAGTGGACAGGAAGGATCTTCGGCTGGATCATCGTTCCACTTGTGCTGCTCACGGTTATGGAGGTCGTACTCCGTAGATTTTTCGGAGCGCCGACCATATGGAGCTTCGAGGTTTTAAAGCAATTATATGGTCTTCATTTCATGATCGTTGCCGGCTTCGGCCTGCTGTACGGATCGCACGTATCGGTAGATGTATTCACCATGGTTCTTTCAGAAAAGAAGAAGGCCATCATCGATCTGATAAGCTACGCCTTGTTCTTTTTCCCTTTCTGTATTGTCTGTATCTGGCAGGGCTACCTTTTCGCGGCAACATCGTGGGCGATGAAAGAAACCACATGGAGTGTATTCGCGCCGCCCGTGTACCCCATTAAAACAGTCATAATCATAGCGTTTATACTTCTTCTGGTACAGGGAATATCGGAAGTTATCAAAAAGATATTCATCATCAAGGGGGTTGAGCTATGATCGATATAAGTCCAGAAATGATCACGATTCTGATGTTTGGAGGTCTTTTGATCGGCCTCTTCATGGGTCACCCTCTTGCCTTTGTTCTGGGCGGTCTGGCGGTGATATTCGGACTTGTGGGCTGGGGGCCATCGGTATTTTATATATTCATGAACAGAATGTGGGGGACGATGGACAACTATGTCCTTCTTGCCATTCCGCTATTCATATTCATGGCTCAGCTTCTCGACCAGTCAGGCGTTGCCGAAGAACTTTTCAAGGCGCTGCGTTACCTTATGGGTCAAACCAAAGGAGGGATTGCATTAGCGGTTATTGCAGTTTCCACAGTTTTTGCGGCTTGCACTGGTATTATCGGGGCCTCCGTTGTCACCATGGGGCTTCTCGCCGTCCCGATGATGAGAAAATATAAATATAACGAAGAACTGACATATGGTTCCATCTGCGCAGGAGGGACGCTCGGTATCCTTATCCCGCCCAGCATCATGCTGGTTGTCATGGCAAGCGAGGCAACTCTGTCCGTTGGGAAGTTATTTGCCGGTGCTGTATTCCCGGGGATCATACTTTCCGTTCTTTACATGGGATACGTGTGGATACTATGCTTTGTCAAGCCCGAGCTTGGACCGCCCATAAGCAGGGAGGAGAGAGCCGAGGTTACCAATGCACAGGTTGGCTTCATGGTCCTGAAATCTCTTGTCCCCCCCATGATTCTCATCCTCGGCGTGCTGGGTTCCATATTCTTCGGCATCGCCACCCCGACCGAGGCTGCGGGGGTGGGCGCGTTTCTGGCCTTTCTCATGGTGATCGCCTACGGAAGATTTACATGGCAGGGATTGTACAAGGCCGTGATCCAGACGGCAAAGACCAATACGATGGTGATCATGATTCTCTGCGGCGCCACCTGTTTCACCGGCGTGTTCCTCGGCATCGGCGGGGGGGATGTGGTGACGGACTTTGTTATGGGCCTGGGAATGGGCAAGTGGGGAACCTTCTGGGTTATGATGGCCATTGTCTTCCTTTTGGGTATGTTCATCGACTGGATAGGAATTGTTCTTATTTGTTTTCCCCTCTTTCTGCCGATCGCAAAACAGTTTGGTTTCGACCCGATCTGGTTTGTCATTATGATGGCGGTTAATCTTCAGGCATCGTTTCTGACGCCACCTTTCGGATACGCCCTCTTTTATATTAAGGGCGTAGATCCTGAGGGAATTGATATCAGAAAAGTATATCGGGGAATTATCCCGTTTGTTATCCTGATGGTGATAGGTCTCCTGATCTGCGCGGCATTCCCGGACGCGATCATGTGGCTGCCCAATATTCTGATTGATTAAGATGCTTTCTTGTTCTGATGAAGGGTGAACGACAAGGCCTGTGGAGTCAACCCACGGGTCTTGTTCGTTGATAAAAGACCGCCTGGCTCCTCTGAGATATGAATCATTCCCGAAATAAGCCCATTTATTGCTTTTCTGTTTTTCAGCCCTTGATTTGATGCTTTCGTGCTATTGCCTCAGGACGTGTTTTGTACTTTTCTGCCAAAAATAAAGGGCGCCCCTCTTATTCTGGCTCCCCAGCGCGGACTCGAACCACGGACAAGATGGTTAACAGGTAAATGCCTCCATTATAACGCCTTTATTTTTAAATAGTTACGGGGACAAAAAATGACTACGTAGTCAAATTTCAGAAAGCATCCCCAAAATCCATCTAGTAAATTACACAGTAAAATCAGCCGCATATGCTTACCAGCGAATGTATAGCAACCCACTAGGCTTTCGAGTCCTTTACAAGGCTTGTAAAACTGGCCGTGAGGTATCACAAAGGGAGGTCATTTCACCTACGAGTCCATAACGTTAGGTTTGGAATTGAAGTAAATATTACCACTTGAAATCAGGCACCCTCAAGGTGAAAACCTTTGAATAGGTCAATGCGATCAGTATCTCATCTTCAGGTCTCTTTGTAGATCTGGTATCGGTCCCGCCCCGCTTGCTTGGCTTGATACATGGCGATATCGGCATTTTTCATGAGAACACCTTCATCTGTTCCATCATCAGGATAGACAGCGATGCCGATACTCGTCGTCACTATAAGTTGATGGGTATCGACGAGGAAGGGCTTACGAAAACTGTCAACGATCTTCTGTGCAACTTTGATTGCCCCTTCTATGCCCTTCAGATCAGGAAGGATCAGAGCAAACTCGTCGCCACCGAAGCGCGCAACGGTATCACCCTTTCTCAGCGCTGCCTTTAGCCGCTCAGCCGTTGCTTTGAGAAGGAGATCCCCTACAGCATGGCCCAGGGTGTCATTCACATCTTTGAAATTGTCGAGGTCGAGCATTATGATTCCTGTTTTCTTTTGATTCCTCTGAGCCTGAGTCAAGGCAATACCCACGCGATCGGTGAAGAGCTTCCGGTTGGGAAGACCCGTAAGGAAATCATGGTAGGCCATCCGCTGGATTTTTTCTTCCGCCCGCTTGCGCTCATCAACCTCCTGGCGTAGCCGCGCGTTGGTACGATAGATGTAAACAGCTATTGCTGAAACGACGGCGATCGCCAAGGTTACCAAGCCAATTAATATATACAGCCATCTCAGATCCGGCGCTGGCGGGTTGGGATCATAGAGAAATCCCTTAAAGTTGAAATCCGGCTTCATCATGCCGAGTTTGGTGTAAGTGTCGGCAATGTGCTGCCAGCGGCCCGGATTCATATGCCCGATTTCCACCAGATCCGTTCGTAGCAGCGGTCCCATCTGATGGGCTTCAAAGCGCAGGTGTTCAATGCTATGTCGCTGGCTGTAACGGGAATAAATCAGTTGTACCAGTTCCTCCGGGTGCTGCATGGCGTATTCCCACCCTTTTAGGCTCGCCTCCCGGAAGGCCTTCACCATTTCCGGTTTCAGCTTGAGCCGGCTCTCGGTGGTAAAGAGATTGTCGCCGTAAAAATCGATCCCCGCCGCGCGGGGCGAATAGAGCACGTACTCTTGCCCTGCCTTTATCAGGTCAAAAGGTTCATCAGTAACATAGGCTGACATGGCATTCACGTTTCCGGCAATCAGGTCTTTTGTCTGAAAACCGTGGGGAAGCAGGGTGAATTTGTCGGAGGAAAGCCCTTCTTCATTCAGGTAGGCGTATAGCTCTGAAGAACCGGGCTCGATCATAATCTTACGGCCGACCAGATCATGGATGCTTTGCAGGTCGCTTTGCTTGATGGTCATGAGCGCCAGGGGGGAGTGTTGGAAGATCACCGCCAAGGCTACCACCGGTGCACCCTGCTCCCGCAGCAGCAGCAGCTCAGTAGAACCGACTCCGAATTCCGCCTTTCCCTGCAAAACCTTTTGCACCGCGTCTTCGTCCGGCTGGCATGGAATGATCTCCACATCCAATCCGACCGCTTGGTAATAACCCTGTGCCTGGGCTGCGTAATACCCGGCGAACTGGAATTGGTGCTGCCACTTGAGCTGCAGGCGCACCTTGTCGTTTGCTGCCGCAGAAAGCGGATACAGCAGCATGAGCATCACCGCAAGGTAGCGACAAACATATCGGGTAAAAATACCCGCGGCTTTGGGTATTTCAATAGATTTCATTGGGAGCTCCCTTTGGAATTAAAGTGAGAATTACCATTTGCAATCAGTTGCCTTTCAGTTTAAAATCTTTTTCCCGGAATAATCTCAGGCAGGCATCCGCGACAGCTTCGTCGTAAAGCCCCCCCCGGTTATCCTCGATCTCTTTCAGGGCCGTATCAATACCCAAACCGGCACGATAAGGACGATGGGAGGCCATGGCCTCCACGACATCCGCCACAGCCATAATACGGGCCTCCATAAGAATTTCATCTCCCTTCAGATTTCTTGGATAGCCTGAACCATCCATCCGTTCATGGTGCTGGTAGACAATCTCTGCCAGGGGCCACGGAGATTCCACATTCTTCAGCATCTCGTACCCTTTCCGGGAGTGTTCTTTTATCAGGGAAAACTCAATGTCTGACAGCTTGGTGGGCTTGGACAACATCTCCGCAGGTATGGATAATTTTCCAATGTCATGGATGGAACCCGCCATACGAATAGCCTCGATTTTTGACTGAGAAAGGTTCATCTCCGTGGCGATGGAACGGGCAAGGTCGGCAACTCGGAGCTGATGACCGGACGTATAGGGATCTCTTGCTTCGACAGCGGATACCATGACCTGAATGGTAACGCTAAACGATTTCCTCAGATGTTCGAGGGTATGATGAAGTTGTTCCTCGGCCCGTTTGCGCTCTGTGATGTTCTGTGAGACGTTGGCCAGGAATTGCAACGTGCCTGTTCCTGGATCGTCGATTCTGAATGTTATTGCATGTACGTCGGTCAGCCCACCAGTTTTGACGTTGAGATATTGAAGATCCCCTTCCCAGTGCCCATCCTTAGTAATGGAGGGCAATACCTCCTGTTGAACTTTATCCCGAAGATGCTCGGGGATAACGTCCATAATATTAGTTTGGGCAATGTCATCTTCGGAAACACCAAGCATCTTCTTCCCGGTTTCGTTCAGAAAGACCATCGTACCGTCGGGGTTTGTCAGATTGACGAGTTCCAGGCTGTGACGGACTACGGAAGCCAGTCTCCTCGAGCCCTCCTCCGCCTGCACCTTTTCGGTGATATCGCTAAGGAAGTTCAGCGTGGCCGGCTTTCCTCCCCAGCTTATCAGGACAGCATTCAGTGCCACCCACCTGATGTTGCCGTTTTTACGAATGATCCGAAAAGAATAGTTGTGAGAAAGGTCCTCACCCTTCATTCGCCTTAAATGTCTGTCGATAACCGTACCCCGGTCATCGGGGTAAATGAACTCACTGAATGGCCTTGCCGTGAGCTCCTCACCGGGATAGCCGACCACCACGATGGTCATCGGGTTGACAAACACCAGTTTGCCGTCCTGAGCCACAAAAATGGACTCATTGGCATTCTCGAAAAGGGAGCGATATTTTTCTTCACTTTTTTTCAGATCTTCTTCCGCCCGCTTTTGATCGGTGATGTCGCGGACGACACAAATCAACCCACCATGAGCCATGGCCGTTAAGGATACCGACTGAGGAAACTTGGTCCCATCTTTTTTCATACCTACAACGTCGCCAGACCAATATCCTTTTCGACTAAACTCAGGCATGATTTCCTGGTCAAAGTGTTGAAGG
>Ga0268276_1000240_pt1 | contig 66303 bp, 59 predicted proteins | sample saktaG_4_FD_190145 | JGI IMG/M metagenome (GOLD analysis project Ga0268276, IMG submission 190145) | Saline water microbial communities from Sakinaw Lake, British Columbia, Canada - sak_2010_1_5_45m | ecosystem: Environmental > Aquatic > Non-marine Saline and Alkaline > Saline ... | reverse complement strand
AACAGTGTCATCATCTGGCAAACGTATTCGTTCATCTGATCAAGCCCTCCGTTTAGTATTGAAAGCTTGACCAGTATACGTTAAATCATGAACCTGTCAAACCCAACTTAGCGGAAAGTAGGGTTATAACCCAGCCTGCAAATTAGGTCAAAATAGGCAACATCCCTGTTTTTCAGCGTTTTCGCTCCACCACGTATTCGGCCAGGGAGCACAGCATTTGGCATGAGGCGTTGTCGGGCAAAGCTGCTAACGCTTCCTGGCTTCGCCTGGCGTAGGCTCGTGCCTCCACTAGCGAGGCCTCGATGGCTCCCGAGGAGCGAACGGCCTCGATCGCTACTCGCACGTGCTCCTCGTCCCGCTGGCCGGATAGCACAGTGCGAACGGGATCATCGTCCTTGGCCCTCTCCAGGTGGCAGAGGATGGGCAGGGTGATCAGGCCCTGGCGGAAGTCGCTGCCAGCCGGCTTGCCCAACTGCGCCTCGTCGCCGATAAAGTCCAGCACATCGTCCACGATCTGAAAGGCCATCCCAAACTCTCGACCAAAACGACGCAGGGCTGCGATCTGTAGCTCCCCCGCCCCAGCCAGGATGGCCGCCATCTCCGTTGAGGCGGCGAGAAGCGAGGCCGTCTTGGCCTCAATGCTGCGGTGATATTCTTCGCGGCTGGGCTCTGCCTCGGCGACTATCATCCGCCCTATCTCCCCGGCGCACAAAGCGCAGATGGTTTCGCCAAAAACCTTGAAGATGCGGGGATGCCCCAGTTCTGCTATCAGCGATATGGCCTGGCCCAGCAGGTAGTCGCCGGCCAGAATAGCAGCCCCTGGCGGCCAGACCCTGTGCAGCGTCTCACGGCCCCGTCGCAGGGGGGCCTCGTCCAACAGGTCATCGTGGATCAGCGTGGCGGTGTGCAGCATGTCCACCGCCGCCGCCAGGCTGTAGAAAGGCTCGCTAGAAGAGGCGAAGACCTGCCCGGTGAGGATCACCAGCGCTGGCCGCAGACGTTTGCCGCCACCGAGCGAGTGGCGTAGCACCGAGATCAGCGACTCTTCTACCTCCGCCAGCGTTTCGCACAACAGGCCCTCCACCCGCTCCAGTTGTGGGCGGATGGGTTCCAACGAGGGAATGAGTTTCATCAGTTCTCATCATCGGCATGGATGAAGCAGGAAGGATCCTCGGCCAGATAGTCGCCGGTGACGGCCAGGGTCCGCCCCCGACAGCCGCCACACAGCCGCCTGTACTCGCACTCGCCGCAGCGTCCTTTCAAGCGTTCCTCCCGCTTTCGCAGATCCTCGAAGATGGGAGCGGTGGCCCAGATAGTGGAGAACGGCGTCTCTCGTACGTTGCCGCAGCTCACTTCGATGAAAGGGCAGGGCCAGACCTCGCCGTTGGGTTTGATGTACACAAAGCCGCGTCCCGCCGAACAGCCGTGAAAGACCATTTCCGCCAGACGCAGGAGCGGGCCGCTTCGGATGCCTGCTCTCTGCAAGAGGAACGGCCAGTACTGAGGCCCCGCCACCGGCTCCACGATGGCCCGGATGGTGCGCTGCGCCTGGGCCATGAAGCGTATCAGTCGTTCGTTGGCACCCAGGTCCAGGGTGGCTTCCTTGATGCCTCGGCCCCGCCCCACTGGCACCAGTTGGTACATCAAGAGGATGCCCGTCCCCAACTCGTCAACCAGGGCCATCAGCGGCTCTATCTGATCCATGTTGTATTCCATGGCCGTGATGTTGATGTGTAGCAGGATGCCAGCCCGCCGCAGGGCGTGTATCCCTTGCAGGGCGGCCTCGAAGGAGCCGGGCTGGCCGCGCACGTAGTCGTGGGTTGCGGCATCGAAACCGTCCAGGCTCACGGCGGCTATCACCAGGCCGTAGCGGCGCAGGCGGCGAGCCACCTCATCGTCAATGAGGGTGGCGTTAGTGGCCAGGGTATTGGTGAAGCCCAGGGCCTGGGAGTAGGCCAACAGCTCGAAGAGGTCGTCGCGCACCAGCGGCTCGCCGCCGGTGAAGGCCATCATGCGAAACTCTCTCACCTCGGCCAGTTGGTCGAACAGACGCTTAGCCTCCTCGGTGGTTAGCTCGTCGGGCGCGGGCTTGCCACCGGAGGCATGGCAGTGGATGCACCGCAGATTGCAGGCAGTCGTCATCTCCCAGACCGGGTGAGCCGGGAAGCCGATACAGCCCATGCCCCGTGACCCGGCGGCGCCGGGAACACACTTGAAGCCATAGGTGAGGATCCAGCGCGGCAATCCCCTCCAGCGCGCCAGCGCGCCCACGTACAATGCGCTCCCCAGTTGGCGGAGGAACAGGCCCGGTGGCCACCAATAGGGTCGCACCTTACGCTCTGGTCGTTCTCCCCACTCCTTCAACCACTCGCCCATACGGGAAATCCTCGCGGCGTGTGTCATTGCAAGGCACGGTTCTTGTGCCGAAGCAATCTCCCACTCTCAATTACGAGCAAAGAAAGGCTAAAATATGAGCCGCCGTAGTGCCCAGGTTCACCACCAGGTTGGCGCCGCACATCTTCTCCAGGGTGACCCGATCCCGCCAGCGCCCGCGCATCACCAGCACGGTCAGGATCAGCGAGAGAGCCAGGATGGGCAAGCAGAACCACATAGCCTGCGTGGGCACACCGTGATCCAGGGAGAGCAGCACCGCCACCCAGCTCCCCAGGCTGGTGAGGCCATAGAGGAGCGAGGCTCGCTCTCGCCCCAGGCGCGCCGTTATGTTGGCCTTTCCCGCTGCCAGATCGGCCGGGTAATCGGGAAACTCGTTGAGCAGGATCACGTTGAAAATGGTGAGGCCGACGGGAACCGCCAGCCAGTGGACCAGCGGCGCGATCTCCCCTGCCTGCAAGTAGTAGCCCACCGCTACCGGCAGCCAGCCGTAGCAGAAAGCGATCCACAACTCGCCCCAACCCCTGCTCACCCAACGCACCGGCCGCGCCGAATAGAAGAATCCACCCAACAGGCCCAGGGCGGCGAAGCGGATGGTCCATGGTCCCGTATCATAGCCCCATTGGAGGATCAGCGCCACGGCGAGAGCCAACCACAGGCTGACCAGCGAAGCCCTCAGAGCGGCGTGGCGGGGCAAAAGGCCGCGCAGCAACACCTGGGAGCCTCCAGCGAAGCGACTGGGGCCCAGGCGAGCGGAGAGGGCATCCTCCACGACATCCCAGTATTCGTTGGCATAGTAAGTGGCCAGCATCACCAGCACCACGCCTAGCGTACCCCAGGCGAAGACATCCCAGCGGAACGCTCCTGCCCGCCGCCAGGCCAGCACCCCACCCAGGATGAACGGCAGCACCCCCACAGAGTGGAAAGGTAATCGGGAGAGAGCCAGCCAGGCAGACAGCTTCTCACCTATCGTGGACATTTTTCCTCTGCTCAAGATGGGCGCCAGTCCAGCGACCAAAACGCGGACTGGCGTCCGCTTGGAGCTTGACTCCCATTGCTCCCCGGCATTGCCTACCCCGATCTTTTGTGGTAGAATGTTACAGTCTCAGAGTGACCAGGTTTACTGCTCTGAGGGGATTCCTTCGGCAGGCTCAGGACAAGTGCCAAATCCCCGTTCCTCACCGCAAGGAGGCTTGGATTTGGCAATCCAGGCCGAGCAAACACTGGAAATCCGAGAGATCCCAATTACACGGAGCATCAAAGCATGAAACGTTCGAGACGACTATGGAAAGAGCTTCTGATCGAGTTCGCAGCCTTCTCTCTGCTGGTGGCTTCCGTTTCGCTGTTGTGGAGGAACAATCTGCTGCTCTTCGCGGTCGCGCTGGTGGAGTGTCCGGCAGCGCTGGCTCTTTGGCACGACCGCTACGATCTAAGCTTCTTCCTGATCATCGGCGTGCTGGGATCGCTGGCGGAGGCCGTGTTCGTGCGCTTTGGCGTCTGGTACTACGTCAATCCCACCTTCCTGGGCGTCCCCCTTTGGTTCCCTTTGGCTTTCGGAACGACCGGCCTGATCGGGGGGCGGCTGGCCCGCACTATCACCGGACTGTGGGAGAAAGCGAGTCCCACACGAGCTTCCAAAAGATAGGCTCTTTAGTAGAGCCTTGGTCTTGATAGCGCCGGCTGAGTAGGCTCGAAGCGCAGCGGAGAGCCGTATCGAAGCCAAGCGCAACGCTCAGTGTAGACCCGCTCGCTTGATTTCGATACGCTTTCAACTACTCAATCGGCGCTCGCTGCTGTCAGTTCTGAGCCAGCAAATCCTTCACCAGGGCCAGCGCCTCCTCCTCCGTCCTCACCTCATCCTCCACCTGAGCCTCCCGCACTGCCTCCAGAAGCTCGCCGATGCGGGGTCCCTCCTCCAGGCCAAATACCTCCATCAGGTCGTGGCCGCTGATCAGCCTGGGTGGGGAGATGACCTTATGGTGACGTTCATAGTAATCGGCCAGCATCGAGGCCACGAACTCCACCCGCCTTCGCCAGCAGGCCTCCCTGAGATTGGGTCCCCAGGTCGCCAGGTGGTCGGCCAAATAGAGCAACAGGGTATCCACACCGGCGTCACCCGTGTCGCGGAAAAAGCGATAGACAGCCCGCCTGGTGACCACCTCCCCCTCCGCTAAAAGATGGGGACGTATGTGGTTAGTCACGATAGTTCTGGCGAGGCTCACCTCGTTCCCGCCGAAACGCAGGCGCTTGAGAATGGCTCCCGCCACCTCCGCCCCTTCCCTCTCGTGGCCGTAGAAGTGTACGCCCCCTTCATCGTCAAAGCTTTTGGTGGCCGGTTTGGCCACATCGTGCAGCAGGGCCGCCAGCTTCAGCATCGTCAGGCGAGGGCGGTCGCCGGAGATGGGTTGCGACAGATGAGCGCTAAGCTGGAGGGAGAAAGGGGACAGGAGAAGAGGAATCAAGGGCAGTTTCCCCTCACATCCCTCCAAAGCCTCAATCACTTTCTCCAGCCATCTCACCGTCTCCAGCGAATGTTCGAACACATCCAGGCGATGAGGCTTCGATTGCTCCACGCCCTTCAGCGCTTCTAGCTCAGGTATTATGGCCATCAAGAGGCCCAGCTCGTCCAGGTAACGCAGATTCAGTGCCGCTCCCGGCAAAACCAGGATCTTGGCCAGCTCGTCGCGAACCCTTTCGGCAGAGATGGTAGCTATCAAAGGAACAGCCTGACGGAGCAGCTCCTCGGTCCCCTGCTCAATGCTGGCCTCCATCTCAGCGGCCAGGCGCACTGCTCGCAAGGTGCGCAAGGGATCGTCGCGAAGAGCTGTTTCGGACACAGCCCGCACCAGGCTCAGTTGCAGGTCGCGCTGGCCGCCGTAGGGGTCTACGACGTGGGAGAGAGACTCCATGTCCGCCACAGCAACAGCAATCGCATTAACGGTGAAATCTCGCCTGGAGAGATCTGCGATGATGTCGTCGCCTTGCAGCCGGGCGAAGTCAATGAAGAGGCGCTGGCCATCTTCACCTCGGATCACCACTCGACCTGTGCAGCGGTCTTCGTCCAAAAGCACAAACGCGCCACCCATTCGATCAGCCACCTGGCGGGCCAGCTTCACGGCATCGCCCGCCACAGTGAAGTCAATATCGTGGCTGGAGCGACCCAGCAGCCAATCCCGCACGCAGCCGCCCACCAGATAAGCTTCGATGGAGCGCGCCCGCAGGAAAGCGCAGACCTGTTCTACAATTGATCCTTTAGGAATGAGTTCGGTCATGTTGATGAGTTGATGAGTCAATGAGTTAACGAGTGAGTAAGTGGTCTCCTCGTTCCTCGTTACTCATCACCCGTTACCCGTTGCCCCTGCCCTTCCCCTTCACGTGACACAAAGACAATCACTGCCTCCTCCCTGGGTCGGTTGCGCTTAGCCAGGCGGCGAGCTTCTTCAGGCGAGAGACCAACTCCCGCCACCTGCCCCCGCACGATGGCTATCCACCGCCCGGCATACGGGGACAAATCCAGTTCGTCGCTTGAAGCAGCCACTCCAGTCAACCTCACATTTTTCAACTCAGGGGTAAGTGCCTGTAATGATAAGCTAAAGCAAGTGTTTTGTCAAGATAAACCGGGGAGCACAAAGTTGTCCTCACAGCGAAACGCCCATTTCCGCACACAGTTTGCATAGGGATGAAATTCGTGTATAATGAGCGAAGTTTATGGAGGAAACATGGCAAACATCGAAGCGATCATCTTTGACTTTGGCGGGGTGATGGTGCCCTTCAACGAGCTAGACTCATTCCAGGAACAGGAAGCCCGGCTGGGGCTGCAACCTGGGAACCTGGCCGAGATGCTGTGGCGATCACCCAACTGGCGGCTGGCCGAAGTGGGAGCCATCACCGATGAGGAATATTGGCGGCGGATCGCCGCCGGGCTGGGGCTTCACACGCCGGAGGCGATTCGCGACTTTCAGCAAGACCTGTTCCGCGACGCCAAAACCAACCCACGGATGGCAGACCTGGTCCGGTGGTTGCGGGGCCGGTATCGCACAGGGCTGCTGAGCAACGCCAGCGACATCCTCCCCCGGCTGCTGCGCGAACGCTACGGCCTGGATGGGCTGTTCGACGTAGAGGTGATCTCAGCGCTGGTGGGCCTGGCCAAGCCCGACCCGGCCATCTACCGACTGGTGCTGGAACGCCTGGGCACGGCCCCTGAGGCGACGATCTTCGTGGACGATTACGAGCCGAACGTGGCGGCTGCGGCAGCGCTGGGCATCCGAGCCATCCACTTTGTGGGGTACGAGGCCCTGATCCTGGCGCTGCCGGGGCAGGGGGTGGTGCTGGTCCCGGATAGAGACTGACCACTGATGTCGTGAAGGTCAAAGTACGTCAGAAGAGGAGGCACCCCATGACCAACGAAACAACCGAAGCCGTGCGCAGCGCCATCGAGGATCGGGCCACGTACCTCTTTTTCCTGCTCAAGGAGATGGAGGCGGCCCTCGGCCCGGCAGAGGCGGAACGCCTGGCCAGCCAGGCCATCTACCGCTACGGCCAGACCAAAGGCCAGCGCATGGGCCCCCTGGACACCCCGGCCGACTTCATCGCCCACCAGATGCGCCCCGGTCGGCAAGAGATCTTCGACAAGGAGGCGATTGAAGCAGGAGAAACCCGAGGCGAGATCCGCTTCCACTACTGCCCCCTGGTGGCGGCCTGGAAACGGCTGGGGGCCACGCCGGACGAACTAGCCCGGCTATGCGACGTCGCCATGCAGGGCGATCACGGCATACTCAGCCACACGCCTATGACCCTGAAAGTGCCCCACTCCATCGCCCGGGGCGACGTGTATTGCCAACTGATCCTGGAGTTGAAGTGAAGACCCAAGTTTACACCGACGCCGCTGGCTTCGCGGCCTTGCGCCAGGAGTGGAATCCCCTGCTGCGCAATAGCGCATCCAACACTATCTTCCTGACCTGGGAGTGGCAAAGCACCTGGTGGGAGCACCTGGGTGAGGGAGAGCTTTACTTGATCGCCGTGCGCGATGGCGGCCACCTGTCCGGCATCGCCCCTCTGTACCTGACCTCGGCGGGGAACCTCACTTCGGACGATGGTCCCAGTGAACTGTCCATCGTCGGCTGCCGGGACGTGTCCGACTACCTGGACCTCATCGCCGTCAGTGGCCAGGAGGAGAGAGTTTACAGCGCCTTGCTGGACTGGCTGGAGAGCGATGAAGCGCCGCCCTGGGACCTGGCCGACCTGTGCAACATCCCGGCTGCCTCCCCCACCCACTCGCTCCTGGCAGAGATGGCCGCCGCCCGTGGCTACCAGGTGCAAACAGAGGTGGAAGACATCGCCCCCATCATCTTCTTGCCATCCACCTGGGACGAATACCTGAGCTCATTGGACAAGAAGCAACGCCACGAGATACGCCGCAAGATCCGCCGGGCCGAGGGCGGCGGGCAGATCAACTGGTACGTCGTGAACGAAGAGCATGACCTGGCAGCGGCAATGGGGGCTTTCATCAAACTGCATCAGAAAAGCCACGTTGAAAAAGATGAGTTCATGGACGCCCAGATGAAGGGCTTCTTCCACGCCGCCGCCCAGGTTTTGCACCAGGCTGGATGGCTGCAATTGGCTTTCATGGAAATCAATGGGGAGAAGGCAGCCGCCATGCTGAACTTCGACTACCGCGATTCAATTCAGGTCTACAACTCCGGGTACGATCCGCAGAAGTACGCTCAGCTCAGCCCAGGCATCGTCCTGTTGAGTTACTGCATCCAGCACGCCATCGAGTTGGGCCGGGCGAAATTCGACTTTCTGCGCGGCGACGAGGAATACAAGCTTCGCTTCGGCGCCCAACCGACAGAGGTTTATCGCTTACTCATCACGAGGAACGAAAAATGATCAAACGCATCGCCATGCTGAGTGTCCACACCTGCCCTCTGGCGGCGCTGGGCGGCAAAGAGACCGGCGGTATGAACGTCTATGTGCGAGACCTGAGCCGCGAGCTTGGAAGACGGGACATTTATGTAGACGTCTTCACTCGCCTTCAGAAGCCTGCTTTACCTAAAGTGTCCGAGGCCTTGGGCCAGCGCTGTCGGACGATCCACCTCCCCGCCGGCCCGGAGACACCTTACGACAAGAACCTCGTCTTCGACCACTTGCCCGAGTTTGTGGAGAGGGTAAAGCGCTTCACTCAGGAAGAAGGCATCGCCTACGACCTGATCCACAGCCACTACTGGCTCTCCGGCTGGGTGGCCAGGAAACTGCGAAAGAGCTGGGACGTGCCCATCATCCAGATGTTCCACACCCTGGGCCGGTTGAAGAACACCGTGGCGCAGAGCGAGGAGGAGATGGAAGTAGCGCGACGCATCGAGGTGGAAACGGAGATCATGGCCTTCACCGACCGCATCGTGGCCGCTACTACCATGGAGAAGGATCAGATGATCCAGATCTATGGCGCCGACCCGGCCAAGATCGCCGTCATCCCCTGCGGAGTGGATTTGACCCTCTTTCGCCCCATTCCCATGGACGAGGCCCGGGAGCGGCTCGATATCTGCGAGAGGAAGCACATGGTCCTCTTCGTGGGACGGATCGAGCGACTGAAAGGGATTGACACCCTGCTGGAGGCCATGGCTATAGTGGTTCAGGATTTCCCCAATTGGAAAGAGGATATCTGTGTTTGCATCGTGGGAGGAGATACCAGCGAGGATTCAGCAATGGTGGACAAGGAAATGCAACGCCTGCAAAACCTGAGGGCTGAGTTGGGCATCGCCGACCTGGTCACCTTCCTGGGCGCGCAGGCCCAAGACGCCCTGCCCGATCACTACTCAGCAGCCGACGTGGTGGTCATGCCCTCGTACTATGAATCTTTCGGCATGGTGGCTTTGGAAGCCATGGCCTGCGGCACGCCCGTCATCGCCTCCCAGGTGGGGGGGCTGTCCTTCACCGTGCAGGACGGCGTCACCGGCTTCCTGGTGCCAGGCCAGGATCCGCCCGCCCTGGCCGAGAAGATCACTCTCTTGCTCAAAGACCAGGCCCTAAGGGACAGGTTAGGTGCTCAAGGAATCGAATGGGCCGAGCAGCACAGTTGGGCGAGGATAGCTGACCAGGTCATATCTCTATACTCTGACCTGGTTCCATGAAGAGGCCCGCGAATTCCCAATCCCGAACCTCAACGCAGAATGATGCGCCTGAAAGACTCAGCGTGAGTCATATCCTGCCCCTCCGCTGCCTGCTGATCCCGGGCTCGGACCCTCTCCTCCCAACCGTGACTGCAGCCAACCTGACTCTCGTGCTCCTTGAGGGCTGCGACCTTTAGCTCCATGGTGTCACTGATGTCCACCCAGAGGTTTGGCGAGAGGGTTCCTCGGATATAGACCTCTCGCACTTTGTGAGGCTCTAGCCCTTCGGCCAGGAGTTCCGGGAAGATGTAGCGGGTGCAGGCCGAAGGGAAGACGGCATCCAGGGCTGCACTGCCGGCGGCGCGGTGGTCGGGGTGGTTTAGATAACTGTCGCCGTAGTAGCGGACGGTGGGGTCTGGGCAAACGACGATGTCCGGCCGGTAGCGGCGAATTTCCCGGGAGAGGTCTCGGCGTAGGGCCAGGGTAGGTTCAAGGGAACCGTCCTCGTAGCCAAGAAAGACGACCCCCTCCACTCCCAGAATCCTGGCCGCTGCCTCTTGCTCAGCTCTTCGAACGGCGACCAGGTGTTCCGGCCTGACTTTGGGGTCATTACTGCCACGGCTGCCGTCAGTGCAGATCACGTAGATCACGGTTACGCCTTCCCGGACCCACCTGGCCACCGTGCCGGCCACGGTGAACTCCGCATCGTCGGGGTGAGCCGTGATGACCATCACCCGCTCTGTCACTTCAGTCAACCCAGTACCTCCCATTCCTCGCCAGACGGCCAGCAAGCTATCTCCAGCCTCTCGAACCCGCTGTCCGAATCCCAGGTTATCAGCTCTTCCAGAGACAGGCTCGGAAAGGCTGCGCTCATCACGCCGATTTTCACTGTCATATCCCCCTGCTACTTAAAGAGCCAGAATCCACCCATTCCAGGTGGATTCTTTGGCAAGTTGACACCCTTGGCGCCCCTGGCAGGACTCGAACCTGCAGCCTGCTGATTCGAAGTCAGACGCTCTGTCCAATTGAGCTACAGGGGCACAGTAAGCTGATTTTAGCACAAAACGGGAACGCTGCCACCCAATTTTCGCGCGAGATTTGTAACAGGATTACCAGAGCCCTGCCTCTGTAATCCCTTTTCTGTTTGGTGGCCAAGCATAGTATACCACGTTTCTCCTCGTTTGGCAACAGCAAAGCCACCGCAATGATAGCCCCAGGGTCAGGGAGCGTAATTCTTCTGTCAAAAGGACAAGTTTACGATTTACCTGACGCCCGTGGGGAAGGAGTAGATAATATTGACATCAGTCCCCAATGACATCCCTCCAGGCCGGGAGCCCCCCCACCCCCTCAGCGGCCTTCACTGCCCGCACGATGGCGGTAGCCATCACCTCGGCCGCATAAGCTCCTACAGTGTTCACGTCGGCCTTTTTGCTCCCCGTGGCCAGGGCAAAGATGGTATCGCCGTCGAGCATGGTGTGGGCTGGACGGATGGCCCGCGCCAGGCCATCGTCGGCCATGCGAGCCACGACGTTGGTTTCCTCTTTGCTGAGCCGGGCGTTGGTCGCCACTACTCCAATGACGGTGTTGCCCCGCTCCGCAAAGCGTAGAGCCGCTTTGCCTACCAGGGTCTTCATCACTGCCAGAGTGTCCGCAAAGATTTCTCCGCCTACCAGCGCCCTGGCCCCCGCCAGTGTCTTCCCGGTGTTGGGATCAATGACGTCGCCAAAGGCGTTGACGGCCACGATTGCTCCGACCAGCAAGCCCCCGCCCAGGTGGATGCTGGCCGTGCCCAGCCCCGACTTCATGGCCTGGCCCAAACCCAGGATATTGCCCACCGTTGCCCCCGTGCCAGCACCAACGTTGCCCTCGGCTACGGGGCCGTCACTGGCCGCCTGACAGGCAGCGTAGCCCATGGCCGCATCAGGGCGCACTTTGGGGTCGCCGAGCGACAGGTCAAAAAGGACGGCGGCGGGGACGATGGGCACTTTCGCCACTCTGGTGTCGAAGCCGACGCCGCGCTCTTCCAGATAGCGAACCACACCGCTGGCCGCCTCCAGCCCGAAGGCGCTTCCCCCAGATAGCACCACAGCGTGCGCCCGCTGGACCAGGTGCATGGGATAGAGGGCGTCCGTCTCCCGTGTGCCCGGCGCCCCTCCCCTCTGATCCACCCCGCCGACCGCTCCGTCCTCGCATAGAACCACAGTGCAGCCGGTCAGGGCCTCAAGGTCGGTGGCGTGCCCTACCCTGATCCCAGGCACGTCAGTGATGGCGTTGTGAAGCGTTCTTTTCATGGTTATCCCACCTCTTTCTGGATTCTAAATTCTGATTTCTAATCTGTTCACCACTCGCTCTGCCACTTCGGCTTTGGGTAACGGGGGCAGCTCTTCGACCTCGCCTGCAGCGTCGAGCAGCGTGACCTGGCTGGCTTCGGCTCCCATGGCCTGGCGAGGGTCGTTGGCTACTATCAGGTCTAGCCGCTTGGAGCGCAGCTTGTGGCGAGCGTTTTCGATCAGCTTCTCGGTCTCGGCGGCGAAGCCCACCGTCACCAGTGGCCGACCCAGCTCGTCGCGCCGGGCGGCGACTTCCATCAGGATGTCGGGTGTGCGCTCTAAGTCCAGGGTAAGTCCGGCTCCAGCGGTCTGCTTTTTGATCTTTTGCCGAGCGACGGATGCAGGTCGGAAGTCTACAGGAGCGGCGGCCATGATCAAGATGTCGGTCTGGGGCAGGGCAGCCAGAACTGCATCGTGCATCTGTTGAGTGGTTTCGACCTCGACCTCGGCCACGCCCCAGGGAAGGGACAGGGCTGTTAGAGCGTGGACGAGGGTCACTTTTGCTCCGCGGTCCCGAGCGGCGCGAGCCAGCGCATAGCCCATCTTGCCCGAGGAGCGATTGGTCAGCACCCGCACCGGGTCGAGCGGTTCTCGCGTGGCGCCGGCGGTAACTACCACCTGCCGCCCGGCCAGTGCACCTCCTCGCCCCAGCACCCACCGCGCCGCCTCCACGATCTCCTCGGCTTCCACCATCCTTCCGACACCGACGGCTCCTGAGGCCAACCGCCCGTAGGCGGGACCGACGACAGTGACGTCCCGTGCTTCTTGCAAGTGGGCCAGATTCGCCTGGGTGATGGGATTCTCCCACATCCCGGTGTTCATGGCCGGGGCAAGTAAGAACGGCGCACGAGTCGCCAGCGCGGTGGCGGTCAGTACGTTGTCGGCCAGGCCGCCAGCCAGCCTGGCCAGCGTATTGGCCGTCAGCGGGGCGATGAGCAGCAGGTCTGCCCGCTCAGCCAGTGAAACGTGGCCGATCTCGGTCTCTTGTAGCAGGGCGAACATCTCGATCACCACCGGCCGATGGGTGATGGCCTGGAAGGTCAACGACCCCACGAACTCGGTAGCCGCCTCGGTCATTACCACATCCACCATCGCGCCCGATTTCACCAGCCGACTGGCAACTTCCACCACCTTGTAGGCCGCGATGCCGCCGGTCACCCCCAGGACAATGCTTTTGCCTTGCAGAATGCTCATCCTCCCTCCATTCCCTTTTGATAGGATCACCTGAGCACCCTGAGCCCGTCGAAGGGTGCGGCTTTGCAGGACCCGCATCCTTCGACAGGCTCAGAATGCTGGTCATAACATCCGAAGTGAGTGATCGCCCTCATTCGTTCATCTCGTAGATCAGCCGCAGCCCTTGGAGGGTGATCCACGGATCCACGAACTGGATGACGTCGGTCTCCTGGGCGATGATCTCGGCCAAACCGCCAGTGGCGATGACTTTCATGTCGGGGCCCAGCTCCTGACGGAAACGGGCCACCATGCCTTCTACCAGACCCACGTAGCCAAACAGAACGCCCGATTGAATGGCCTGCACGGTGTTGGAACCGATGGCTTTGGGCGGGCGCGTCAAGTCAATGTGCGGCAGTTTGGCGGTGCGGGCGAAGAGGGCCTCCATGGCGATGACGATGCCCGGCGCGATGGCTCCACCCAGATAGTCTCCCTTTGATGAGACGGCGTCGAAGGTAGTAGCCGTGCCGAAGTCCACCACACATGCCGGCCCACCATACAACTGATGAGTGGCTACGGCGTTGGCTACTCGATCAGCCCCCACATCGCGAGGGTTGTCGTAACGAACGCGCACCCCGGTACGCACCCCGGCGTCCAATACCAACGGATTGCAGCCAAAGTAATTCTCGCTCAGGCTGACGAAGGTTCCCGTCAAAGGCGGCACCACGCTGGCGATGGCGATGCCGTCTACGTCGCCGACGCCGTAGCCCCTGTGACTGAACAGCTCGATCAGAAGAATAGCGTACTCGTCGGCCAGGCGCTGGTGGTCGGTGGCGATCCGCCAATGGGCCGCCAGCTCCTCCCCTCGGTAGAGACCCAGCACGATGTTGGTGTTGCCAATATCAATGCAGAACAACATGACATGACCTCCTTTGGCCCGTCACAGCCGCGAGCCCTGGCGGCCGGTCTCGATCTGCTTCCAGGCCAGCACCACGGCGGTGGTGATCAGCACCGCGACGACGATCTCCGGGACGCCGTTGGTAACACCCACCCCCAGCAACACGCTCCAGGGCACGGGCGGGGTGACTACCCCCCACTGGCTCAACAGTCCGATGGCGCTGAGCACCAAGACGGTGTTGGTCAGCGTGCCCACGATAGCAGCCACAGCCAGCGCAGTGACCTCTGCCTCTTGCCGGAAAGTCTGATAGATGAAGGCAGCGATGACGCCCAGTACGATCCCCCCGATGAGCAGAGCCAACGGCACGTCTTCCTGGGAGATCTGAAAGCAGAACGCCCCAGCCAGACCTAGCATCGTGCCTGAGAGGATCAGCCCCCAGGGCACGCTGGCGCGGCGAAAAGCCGTGTAACTCGCCCAGGCCGTCAGGCCAATGAACAGCCGTGGCAGGATGGAGATGAGGGGGTTTTGGAAATAGAGGTCCCCCGGACCAGTGGGGGCGACGAAAGCCCAGACCAGACTGAAGATGCCGAACAGCGCCCCGATGATGGTGCCCACTACAGGGCCCTCCAGCACCGCGCCGATGATGACCGGCACGTGCATAATGGTGATGGCCGTGCCCAGGACGAAGGGAATGAACCCCAGGCGGGTCGCTCCCAGGAACACGACGATGGCGCTCATCACCCCAGCGACGACGATCTGACGGATTGTGAGTTTCATTTGCTAAACCTCCTGTTTGTTTTGAGATGGGTGTAATCGCCCCTGCCTCCCAACTGGCGCCACGATGGTGCTCGGCCCCGGATCTGTCATTCTGAGCGACCGAAGGGAGCGAAGAATCTCGTTTCCGGCCCGCGATTCGTGGTTGTTGCAACGAGATTCTTCGTCGCTTCGCTCCTCAGAATGACAATACTCCTCTTTGGGAGATGAGAACAACTGCACTCATCTCTTTTGGGTGTGTTTCAAATGAGTTGGACAAGACTTCGGAAGTCTAACCTCAACCGAAATGAAACGCACCCATCTCTTTTGGTAATGAGTCAAAACGCGAAGTTGGCTACGAACAAAATCGCCACAAAGGCCACGACCAATCCCAGGGCAACGAAGTCAATGGGTTTGGCTCGCAGTCGAATCAGGTGAGTCCGCCCCCTTCCGCCCAGGTAGCAGCGGGCTTCCATGGCCTGGATCAGGTCTTCGGCGCGGCGCAGGCTGGTCACGAAGAGCGGGATCAGCAAAGGGAACGTGCGGCGAGCTCGCTGCACGAAGTTCCAGCGGCCTCCACCGAAGTCGGCTCCCCGCGAAGCCTGGGCCTTGATGATGCGTTCCATCTCCTGGGCCAGGAGGGGCAGGAAGCGCAGGGTCAGGGTGAGCACCAGGGCCAGTTCGTGGGCAGGCATCCCGACTCGCTGGAGAGGGCGCAGCAGTCGCTCGGTGCCGTGGCTCAGCTCGGTGACAGTGGTGCAGTAAGTTAGCCCGCTGACCAGCAGAATCAGCGCCATCAGGCGTCCCAGCAAGATCACCAACAGGTACAGGCTGGCACCCGTGACCATCAGTGGGCCCCATTGCCAAAGAGCGTTGCTCTGAGCAGCAGATTGGGCATGGGGGTAGAGGAGGAGTTGCAACAGGGCCACCATGACGAAGAAGGGCCACGCTGACCACAGTCCCCGCAGGGCATGGAGCAGCGGAATCCGCGCCAGAGCCAGCACGCTTAGGACAGCGATCAGAGCCAGGGCCAGGCTGACGCCACTGCTGCTGAACATCACCGCTGCCAAGAGCAGCGCGCCTCCCACGAGTTTTACCCTCGGGTCCAGGCGGTGAATGGGTGAATTGGTCGGCAAGTACTGACCGATGGTGATGTTACGCGAAAACTCGAATTCAGACATATCATGTCGGAGTCCCGAACTTGTTCGGGGTGTTTCCACAATGGCGTCAGTTTGCAGACGAGAAGACTCCCAACAAGTTGGGAAGTCCTACCGGCTATTCAACAAGGTCTCAATCTCCGCCGCCGCCTCGGCGATGGTGATTGCATCGGCACGCACTGGCAAACCCCGGAACCGCAAAGCGTGCATCACCGAGACGGCCAGCGGTGTCTCCAGCCCATACCCGGCCAACACTTCGGACCGAGAGAAGACTTTGCGTGGATTCCCGTTCAGCACCGCGCGTCCCTCAACCAGCACGTACAGGCGGTTGGCAAGCTGGGCCAGGTCTTCCATGTTGTGGGATGCCAGGACGATGGTGCCCTCTTGTTCCTCACGCCAGCGAATCAGCCATGCCAGCAGGTCTTTTCGCCCTCTTGGATCCAAACCAGCCGTCGGCTCGTCGAGCACCAGGACTTCTGGCTTCAAGGCCAACACGCCCGCCAGGGCCAGCCGCCGGCGCTCCCCCTCGCTGAGCGACAGGGTCAGCCGGTCCTGGAACGCTTCGAAATCCAGGCCAACCGCTTCCATTGCCCAGCACACCCGCTCTCTTATCTCGCTCCGTGACAACCCCAGGTTGCGAGGGCCGAAAGCCACGTCGTCCCCGGCGTAGCGCTCGAACAGTTGGTCCTCAGGATTCTGGAACACCAGCCCCACCCGGCGGCGGATGGTGCGCAGGTCGGCGCGGGGGTCGCCGGTGTCGTGGCCGTCAATCCGCACCTGGCCTGACTGAGGGCGCAGCAGGCCGTTGAGATGCTGAAGCAGGGTGGATTTCCCGGATCCCGTCGGGCCAATCAGCCCCACCGTCTCCCCGCGTTCGACCGTCAGGTCCACACCCCGCAGGGCCACGGCCTCGTGCGGCGTGCCTCGTGAGTAGGTGTAGTGCAGATTACGCACCTTGATCAGCGGTCCAGGCCCATTCGCCGATTCGCTCATTCGCCTACTCGCTCCCAGACCGCCTCCACCAGCTCCGGCACGGTCAGTAGATCGGAGGGGAAGCCGGGCAGGCGTGTACTCAAAGTCAAAGCCAACTCTGTGGCCGGAGGCACGTCCAACTGCAGAATCTGCAGCGCTTCCACCTGGCGGAACACCTGGCGCGGCGGGCCTTCCAGGGCGATGCGCCCTTTATCCAGCACCAGCACCCGGTCGGCCTCAACTGCTTCCGACATGAACTGGGTGATGGCTACGATGGTCACTCCTTCTCCTCGCAGGTGACGCAAGATGGCCAACACCTTCGCCCGTCCCGCGGGATCCAGCAGGGCGGTGGCTTCGTCCAGCACCAGGCAGCGGGGTCGCATGGCCAGGGCTCCGGCAATGGCCAGACGTTGCTTCTGACCGGCCGAGAGCAGGTGGGGGGCGCGTTGGCGAAGGGGTAGGAGGTCAACCAGGCCCAGTGCCCAAGTCACTCGCTTCTCTAGCTCCTCCTCTGCCACGCCCAGGTTCTCCGGCCCGAAGGCCACGTCCTCCTCGACCACGGTGGCTACGATTTGATTGTCGGGCACCTGGAAAACCATGCCCACGGTGCTGCGGATGTGGTGAGTGTGGGCTGGCTCCTTCGTGTTCCAGCCCGCCACCCACACCTCGCCCTGGGTCGGCAACAGGAGAGCGTTCAAGTGTTTGGCCAGGGTAGACTTGCCCGACCCGTTGTGGCCAACAATGGCCAGGTACTCCCCTTGCTCTATCGTCAAGTTGATGTCTCTGAGAGCCATGATCGGCCGTTCTGATTGAGGATTATAGGCAAAGGTTAGATTCTCTATCCGAATCAGGGGATCCTGCATCCGGGGTAGACTCCAGAGAACGACGGATCAGCAGGATTTACGGATCAAACGACCCAAGGGAGAATCCGCAAATCCTGCAGATCGGTGTTGTAAACAAAAAGCCTTCCGGGCGTTTCCCAGAAGGCCAGATTGCGCGTGTTCTTCCGCGCGCATTGCACTATCCTACCCTGCCGTCTCGGTCGCCCTGCGATCCAAGCGACAACACCTATGTATTCAGATGATGCAGCAACTTGCTCACCGCCATGCGGTCGGTGGCGTTTACACTATACTACAGATGGCCGAAAAGGTCAAATCGGGCTGTGAGCTTTGTCCTCAGGAAATCGTGCGCCACCACCCGCGGGAGATGAGCTCCGCTGGTATAAAAAGCCACCTGTGTAGTTGATGCAGGTGGCTTTTTGATTTTCCAAACCTACAACTTCAGGTTTCAGAGCCAGTCCTTTCTGGCTGGCAATTCTTCACCACAAAACGAGATTCTTCGTCGCTTCGCTCCTCAGAATGACGAAGTCTCGTCGTAGTATCAGGGAGCGTAATTCTTCAGGATGGTGGGCAAGCAGAGCCTGTATGGGGTAGCCGTAGGTGTGGCGGTGGGCGTGTGAGTGATCGTTGGCGTTGGTGTATCGGTTGGTGTCGTTGTTGGTGTATTGGTAGACGTGGCTGTGGATGTCCATGTGGCCGTCGGCGTCTGGGTAAGCGTTGGCGTTGGTGCATCGGTTGGTGTCGCTGTTGGTGTGTTGGTGGGCGTAGCCGTAGGTGTCCATGTGGCCGTCGGCGTTGGCGTCTGGGTAGGCGTTGGCGTGGCTGTGGACGTCGGCGTACCGGGTGTGGCTGTGGACGTGGGACTGGGGGTTGGGGTAGCGGTGGACAACGCCACCCCGTACTCATCAGCGCCCACGTCCGGGGCAGGGCCGATGGGTCGCGCGTCGCCGTCAAAGTCGTCGGTTACCTGAGCCAGCGACGCTGCCTGATCAATGGCATCGGTGGCCGTGGGGAGCAGGTGCAGGTTGCCGGCGCCAGCGTTCACAAACCAATTGGACTGGGCATAAGTGATGTTGCCGACCGGATCACCATGACCACCATCCCGGTCGTGCCAGATGCTCATGTTGGTCAGGTTGTAAGCAAAGCTCCCCACGCTATCAGAGAAGCGGGCCTCCATGCCCCAGGTCACACCATCGGGATTGAGAAGGAGAGCCGTGTTGTGTGCCACCAACCAACCCGACGCGTGGACCATCTCGATGACCGAGTCGTGGGGCAAGGAGGCGTAGATGAAGTCGTTGCGCACGATGCCGCCGCTGTGATCCCCGCTGCCGTGGCTGGCGTTGCCAAAGGCGATGCCCTGGTAGCAGTTCACCAGCAAGTTGCGCTCCACCACCGTGTCCGAGGATTCAGACCAGAACAGAATAGTAGGTACCGGCGCGTTCCCCGGCGTGCGAATGCGATACCACTGATTGTCCCGCACCACCCAGCGGTGCGCCCGGTGTGCGCTGATGCCGTTGGTGTAATCGTCGGGCGCAGTGGTGGTGTATTCCAGGCGCGAGCAGGCCAGCAGTCCATCCTCACTCCCATTTCCCCAGGGGTTGACTTTGACCAACTGACTGCCGGTGTCCATGATGTGCAGGTTGTACAGCGTGGGCCGGTCGCTGCCCTGGATAGATACCCCGTGCTCGCCGGCGTTGCGAATGGTAAGGTCGGCGATGGTCACGTCGTCGGCGCCCACGTCGATCAGAATACCATGAGTGTGACCGGTGCCCATCCCACCCGCATCCAGGATCACGTCGTCGCGGTTCCCGGTAGCGCCACGGATGGCAATGCCGCTGTTCACCACGTGGACGATGTTCTGCAAGTTGTATGTACCCGCCGAGACCATGATGGTTGTGCCAGGTGCCGCGTTGTAGGCCTGGTCACGCAACTCTGACTCCGTGGAGACGGTGACGGTGGGGCCGGCGGACAGGGGTAATGGTGCGCAGCAGCGATCGCTCGGCATGAGGGAGGCTTCCTGGTCACTTGCTGTCTCTACTCCAGTGCCGAGAAGTCCTGCTAATGCAGCTAGTGTCGCGATCAGTGATCCTGTTCTCCTCATGGCTTCTTACCTCAATGATAGCCCCAGGGTTAGGGAGCGTAATTCTTCATGATGAGGGGCAAGGTAATTCGGTATGGCAGCGCCGTGGGCGTGTTGGTCGGCGTGTCAGTAGGCGTTGGCGTCGGCGTGTTGGTGGGAGTTGCTGTGTTGGTAGGTGTCGGCGTCGGCGTGTTGGTCGGCGTGTCAGTAGGCGTCGGCGTGTTGGTTGGCGTGGGAGTTCGAGTTGGTGTTGAAGTAGCCGTCGGGGTCAATGTAGCTGTAGGCGTTTTGGTGGGAGTGGGTGTTGCTGTGCCAGTCGCCGTTGAGGTAGGCATGAGGGTAGCTGGCGGCGGATACGGATCGAATGTGGGCGTGGGGGAAGGAAGCATCGGGGTCCTCGTGGTCGTGCCCGTCGGGGTGGATGTGGCTGGCGGCGGATATGCCCCGGGTGCGGCTGTGGGGGGCGGAGGCACCGGGGTCTTCGTGAACGTGGCCGCCGAGGCGACAAGCGCAATCTTAGCTGAGGCAACTTCCTCGCCGGTCCGCTCATCTACAGCCCCGCCTACCAGAGCGATAGAGTTGGGCAAGGATGTGTGGGGCGGTATAGGCGCTGGCGCGAGCGCGGGGATTGCGATTAAAATGTAGCCAGTGGCAGCCAGCAGAACTGCTGCAAAGGCGATGCCTAGCACGAAGGCTTTTCGAGTACTCAAACCGAGCCCTCTTCCGCAAGTACCTTCCGCACCTCTTCCTTCATCCATCTTTCTCTCCATCTCCTTGCCCATCTATGGCCGCACCACGCTGAACACCTCGCCTGCTTGCCAGCCTGCTATCTCACTAATCGCGTATTTCGTGTGCTTTCGTGACCTTCGTGTTCCAATCCTTGCTCATCCCTGGCCGCGCCGCGCTGAACACCTCGCCTGCTTGCCAGCCTCGTGCATGGCGGTGGCTAGCAGGAACTGGAGAGCCTCCTGGACTTTGGGAGGTTGGGTGTCGAGGAGGGAGGCGAGGACTTGGGTTTTTGGGGGAGGTTGCTGGTGGTGTTTCTCATGGCTAGCTGTGACTTCTCACGAGAAGACGATGGGGTCTAAAGCAATCAAATCTTCAAAATCGGACGGTTGGAGCTTTTCAAACTCCTTTTGTAGAACCTTTCTGTAGACCCATTCACTACCAGTTAGGATGGTGGCGTTTTCGCACCACAACTCAGCGGCACGGTCTTTGTGTTTGACGTCAATATCCTGTCGCCCCTTGGTTTCGATCAGATGGTGAACCTCATCATCCGTCACAGCCACAAAGTCCGGCTCGTAGTAGCGAAGGTTGGCCGCCGCGTCGGTGTAGGGGATGGTGAAGTTGAATCGCTCTGGAAGCTTGGCGAAGCGTATCACATCGGGAGCCTTTTCGAGAAAGGCGGCGAAGGCTTTTTCGAATTCGTTGTCGGCAGCGACGAGATTGAAGACAGTCTTGGTGGCTGGCAAGGTGGGGCGAGACCAGGGGAAGCCTTCGGTTGTAGAGAGGTTGCGTCCAGCTTGCTCCAGGGTAGGGGTTTGTTCTTCGACAACCGCTTCTCGTAGAGCAGCGACGAAGACCCTGACGGTGACGTGCTGGGCAACGGGATGAGAGATGGCCCTGATCATCATCGGGTCATCCAGATTGACTGGCTCACCGAAGGCTATGGTCTGGAGGAACTGTTTGATTTTGGGCACCAGGGCGGCAAATTGGGAGGGCAGTTTCAAGTCGGAGGCTATGCGCTTGGCATAGTAAGAGATAACTTCTTGGGAAGTTTGCACCTCGGGGATGGTGTATTCCCGTTCGATAAGCTTTTCCAGGGTGATGATGTCGTAGCCTTCGTAGGTAAACTCTTCGGCGGCGACATCGCCTTCTTTTTTGGGGAGCCTGGGCGTTTTGAACTTGGAAACATCCAGGGCCTCGATCTCTTCTCTCAGGGTCCGTTTGCGGGTCAAGATGGGGCTCAGGATGGGCATGGCGATGTCGTAGGCGGTTTTATCCGGGTCGGGGAAGATGGTCTCGATGACGACTCTGTCTTTGTCAAGGTCAACCGTCTCGAACTCCATGTCCTCGTCTCGCTCCAACTGCTCCACAAACTGGATGAACGCTTTGTTCCCAATCACGTCAACCCGCTCCTGAAAGGTAGGGTCGCCCGGCTTGCCCCGGAACATCAACCGCAAGCCCCGGCCAATGGTCTGCTCCGGCAGGATGTTGGCCTTGGCGGTATAGGGACGTAGCCCCACCACGACGGTGACGCTTTGCACGTCCCACCCTTCGCGCAGCATCAGGACACTGACAATGGCGTTGATGGGACTGGTGCCAGAATCTATTTCCTGGGCAGCCTGGCGAGCAGCTTCAAGATCTTTTTGGGAAACGTCCCCTTGCCTATCAATGTGAATCACCAGTAACTTGTCCCCAGCAAACTCACCAGGGTATTTGGTGCGGAGATAGTCGGCCACCTCGTCGGCCTCTTTGGTTTTGTTCATCATTATAAAGAGGACTGGCTTGCGCTTGAGGGGAGCCAGTTGGTCGCGGTATTCGCGCCATCGTTCCACTCCGGCGGTCAGATAAGCCTCGTAGCGAACACTAGGAATATCCGAGGGAGCCTCTCTAATACGCTTTGCAATACCCTTGATAGGGCGCTTGGTGACGTTGTCCAGAATGGCTTGCTTGAGCGGATAGTCGAAGACGGTCCAGGTAAAAAGCGAGCCTTTGCTGTAGCGAGGCGTGGCCGTCATGTCGAGCTGGATGACGCCACGCCCCCCCTCTATCCCCCCCAACCCTTCGACCTTGCTCAGGGCAGGCTTTGGGGGGGAGGCAAGAGATGCGTGCAGGCGGCGGATGGTCTTACTCCATTCGCTTTCCTCATCGTGGGTGTGGTGGGCCTCGTCGTTGGCTACCAACACCGGCCCGCCCCGTGTAATGATGCGGGTGTCGAAACTGTCAACCTGGATCGTCTGGGCAGGCGGCTTGGGGCCAAGCACGGTGGTCATGATCTCTGGTTCGTCGGCGGCGCTAGCGGCGTCGCTCCCTTCGTAAAGCTGGTGAATGTTGGTCAGATACAACGCCCCCTCAGAACTGGCACGCTCGCTATCCCCACGCACGTAGAACTCCATATCCCAGAAGATCTTTAGCTCGGATGGAATCATGGGGTCAGTGTGAAAGATTCGCCCGCCTGCGAAGTCGAGGCGCAGCCGCTCAAAAACGATGACGTTGGGCGCGATAATCAGGCTGGTCTTGGCGTAGTTGTCCGCGTCTTCCAGGACGGCGTTGAAGTATTGCCAGGCGACGGCCAGAGCGATGACTTTGGTCTTACCGCTGCCGGTGGCCATTTTGATGCAGTAGCGGGGATAGTCGTCATATTGCAGCAGCCGCAACTGCCCCCCTGCCTGCGATGTGGCCTGGGCGTAGGTCTCGATCAAGTCTTTGTGGCGACGCTTGTGGGCGACTTCGTACAGGTAGACCAGGGTTTCAATGGCCTCGCGCTGGAAATAGAAATACTGAAATTTGTCGCCGTTAGCCAGGCGATGGTCGGTATGGAACCAGTGGTTGAGCAGGATTGCAGTGGTTGGGGTCGCGCCCTTGTAGCCATCGGCCACCCAACCCCGCACCTCCTGGCGAATGGCAGGGACGCAAGGGGCGGTTTTGAGGGCCAATTCCAAAAGGGCCATTTGAGCCGGGTGTGTTTTCTTTTTGCGGGGCATTGTCAATGGGCCTCCTTGTTGTCAAAGAGAGAGCAGGATTCTCGGAATGAACGGATCAAGAGCAGGATTTTCAGAATGAACGGATTGGATGATCCTTGAATTCTGTTGATCCTGCTCTTCTTGTGTGCTCCCATCTGTTAATTCTGCTAATCTTGCTCTTTCCCTACGCCCTCACAAACACGGGCTCCAAGTGAATGGCATCGAAGTTAGCCAGAATGCCCAACTGGATGTCGCACTGCCGCATCCAGTCTTTCAAACTGGCCAGGTGAATCTGATTGATGTCACCGATAGCCACGGGAAAGACCATGATTCTACCTTCGACCACGATGTGACCAAAGGCCACGTCGCCTATCACAATGCCTTTGTAAGTCACTTGCATTCGTTTAGCGGGTTTGGCCGCCAGACCACACAGCCCAAATTCGTGGTAGCTGGCATTGGCGTAGATACGATGGACGAAGCCTGCTCCCAGCACGGAATGCACTTCATACAATCCGCCCACGATCTGATAGGCCAGGCCGGGATAGAGCCAATCCGGAGAAGGAGTGATCACTTTCTTTTCAGGGGTGGCGACCGCTCGTTTGGCAGGATCGAAATAGAGACGGTTGAACTCTGGCTCTTTGCTCCCAAAGTTGAGCAACAACCCCACTGGCTTGTCAATTGCCTTCAGGTAGGAAATACCCTGCGCTTTATGCAGGGCTGTCAATCGCTCCGCTACTTTGATCTCTACGCCGACTTCCTGGGCGACGAATAGATCTAATCGCTGCACACCGACCAGGCGCTCCTTGTAGAGAATCCGATACTCGTCCTGCTGTGTGACGGTCCTGCCTCGCAGGCGCAATTCCTCCACCATCGCTCGCTCGCAGATGTGCTCCGGATAGGTGCGCGGAGTGTGGTTATAGACCTCGTAGTAAGCGCCAATGAGATCGCTGGTCAGTTCTTGATGCATGAGTTCTGGCATAGCGGTTAGAGTCCTCTAGAGCAGGATTCTCAGAATGAGCGGATTCTTTGTCTTCTCATTCATACATAGCAGGATTCTCAGAATGAACAGATCGTTATCCTTTCATTCTGTAAATCCTGTTCTTCTCATTCCGTAAATCCTGCTCTTATCACACCACCTTCACCTTCAACGTCTTCGTCGTATCATTCCCCAAAATGTCAATCACCTTGACCATAATCGCATACTCGCCCGGCGCATCATACTTGTGACCGACCCACAGCTTGAGCGACTTGTCCTTGCGGGTGCGGTAGGTCTGCCACATATTGTGGAAGGTGTCGCCTTTGTTGTCCCAGTCCACGGCCCAGTAGTCAATCCACTGCGACCAATGGGTGATAGCGGACTGGACATCGGCGGGAACATCGTCAGGGGGGATGACGAAGTCGGTTAGCTTCAGACTGACCTTTCGCTTCTCCTGCGCTACTTCGACGGAGAGAGCGGCCAGCTCGAAGAACTTGATGTCTCCCTGCTCGACCGCCTTCTTCTCCAGAACCTCGCGGGGGATGCGCAAGAACCGCATAGTGATGTTGGCCTGGGCCGCCTGCTGCTTGGCGACTTCGTTCAGCTCGAAGGCAAAGTCCCAACCCAACACATCCACTGCGCTGATGCTGGGCGCGTCCTTGCCGGTGCCGGTTGCTTTGCGGAACTCCAGCGCGATCTGCTGCACATCGCCGGGGGAGATGGGGGCGTCCACCGCGCCGACGTGCACCATGCGCCCAGCTTTGAGGCCGTGCAGCCAGTTGTAGCCCGTGATGGGGCGGGCGTGGTACAGCTCCAGGATAAAGCGGCGGTACTGGGCCGTCACGCTGGCCGCCTGCTCTGGCCCGCCGAACTCCGCCGCCTGCCAGGCTTGTCGCTCATACTTCCCCAGGTTCTGCACTACGAACGGCTTGACGTTCTCAATGCTCAGCAACCGCTTGCGGGTAGTGTGGATGGCAAAGCGGCCCAGGTCGCAGGCGATCCAGCGACGGTTCAGCTTCTCAGCCACGGCGGCGGTGGTGCCAGAGCCACAGAAGCAGTCGAGGACGAGACCGCCTTCGTTGGACGAGGCTTGGATGATGCGTTCGAGGAGGGCTTCGGGTTTTTGGGTGGGATAACCAGAGCGTTCTATGGCTTGTGCGCCTACTGGTTTGATGTCTGTTATTACCGAAGTTATTGGTGTGCCTTTTTGTTCGTGAAGATACCGCTTCAGGTAAGGTCTTCCGCTCTTGCTCCACTCCAAACGATTATCTGTATCGAGTTCTATCAGTTTACTTTGAACAACACGCCAGCCCCATTCAGGGGTATAGCCTTTGTACTCGTAAGCGAGATTAGGACGGGGCCCCATAGTCGCTGACCTTATGATATGGTCAAGTCTATACAAGCCTCTCTCATCCTCGTGACGGTAGAAATTCTTTACATACTGTGGGTCATGTTCGGTGTATAGTGGATTCCAGATAAGATCAGGGCCTCTGCAATAGTAAAAGATCGTGTCGTGGACTGAGCCCCACTTTTTTGAGTCACTGTGACTGCTAGTACGTTTCCAAACAATCTCATTGCGCAAGTTTGCAATACCAAAAACTTCATCCAATATCACTTTGCAGTAGTGTGCCATGTTGTAGTCAATATGAACATAAATGCTGCCTTTTTCATTGAGTAGTTCGTAAAGTGACGCAATGGTTTCATGAAACCATTGCAGATACCCGCTCAACCCACGTCCCCAAGTATCACGATAGGCTTTTATTTCGATTGCGCTTGCTTCTTTAACAAACCGTTCATCTTCTAAAGTAATCTGATACGAAAAATCCGCCCTCACGTTAAACGGCGGATCAATGTAAATCAAGTCCACCTGCCCGGCAAACTCATCCAGCAGAGCGGGCAGCACGTACTTCTTGTCACCCCAAATCAAGCGGTTGCGCCACTCAGGTGGGCGACCCGCGCTGAACAGGTCCAGGGCCATCTGTCGCTCCTGCGCGCTCTCGTTCACCGTTTCAACGGTTTGGAAGGGGAGTTGCAGGCGCAGGGGAGCGGTGCGCCTGCCGTCGGCATCGTATTTGCCTTCCCAGATTAGTTCTACCATCGGGGAGCCTCCTTACGTTTCACGGTCATCAACCGTCACCGTCACGCGCACGCGCTCAGGAAGGTCACCGCCAGTCAGCTTACGAAGCGCCCACTGTTGAACGTAGAGCGTGCCAATGATGGGCGGGCCGTCGGTGGCCTCTTCCTGGTAACGCCTGGTGTTCTTGGTGTCCTTCTCGACTTTGAACGTCAACTCTAGTTTGTCCATTGCTCGATACCTCCTGTGGTCTGTAGTTCTCTGGTTTTCGGGCGGGCCGTTCCGCGACACCTCATCTGGCAGAGTTCTACGCCACGGTCAACGTCGCCCCCAGCGCGCTAGTGCTGCCGTGGATGGTGGTCTGCCCCAATGATAACACCAGGTATACTATACCACATTTCAGGCCGTTTGGCAACAGCAAGAAGCCGCCCATCACCAAATGCCGTGACCCGATTTGACAGAAACGGGAAAGTGTGGTACAATACTTATCAGTAGGACGCAGTAAGGTGTTGTTTGAAGTTCAAATGATGAACAGCCCGAGCTTCTTATTGCCCCGGGCGTTTTCTTTGTACAGTCGTGGCCCAATCGGCACGAGCTGGTAAGCACGACGAAGAACAAACTGCTCCGCCCTACAACATTTCACAGGGAAGGAGGTATACCAGCTAATGTCTGAAAGAACCCAGGGTACGGTTAAGTGGTTCAACGGTGGCAAAGGCTACGGCTTCATTGAGCGCGAAGGCGGCGACGATGTGTTCGTCCACTTCTCGGCCATCCAGGGTGACGGTTTTCGCAACCTGAACGAAGGCGACCGAGTGGAGTTCACCATCGAGAGCAGCCCCAAAGGCCCTCAGGCCACCGACGTAATGAGGCTCTAGGCTCAAGAGAACCGCAGTAACAAAGAAAAGCCACCTGCCAGTTGACGCAGGTGGCTTTTTGCATTATACTATCCCCTGTCAGATGGTGCACGGATTTCGCAGTTGACACGGAGTGGAGTATGGTCAAGGTGACCTTCCGAAACAAGGAATGGGAGTTGCGGGCCGGGATGACGGTGCGAGATGCCATCCTGAAAGTGGGGCTGGACCCTCAGGCTGTCCTGCCTGTCCGCGACGGCAAGCTAATCAACGAAGCGACGATCATCCGCCAGGGCGACGTGATCAGATTAGTGGCGGTGATATCAGGTGGATAATCTCAATAGCCAATGACCAACGTCCTCCCATCAAAAGAAAGACCATCCGACCAGAGACCATTTGACCATCTGACCACATGAGGTGCTCGGATGAAGTGTAATAAGTGCGGCGGCGTGGCAGTGATCGGCATGCGTCACCACCGCCTGGCGCTGTGCGCCGATCATTTTGTGGAGTGGTTCATAAGCTACACGCAACGGGCCATCGAGAAGTACCACATGTTCGGCAGCGATGACCAACTGCTGGTGGCGGTTTCCGGTGGCAAAGATAGCCTGGCGCTGTGGGACGTGTTGTCGCAGCTCGGCTATCGCGCCGAGGGGATGTACATTTGCCTGGGGATCGGCGGCGACGACGGCTACTCGGCGGCATCTCAGCTCAAGGCGCAGGCCTTCGCCGAGGCGCACGGCCTGACGCTGCACGTGGTGGACGTGAGGCAGACGTATGGCACGAGCATTCCAGAGTTGGCGCGGAGGACGCATCGAGGGCGAAAGCCTTGTGCGGTCTGCGGGCTGGTTAAGCGCCACATCATGAACCGCGTGGCCTACGAGGGTGGCTACGATGCTATCGCCACCGGGCACAACCTGGACGACGAGGCCGCCGTCCTGATGCAGAACACCCTGCACTGGCAGGCGGGCTATCTGGGTCGCCAGGCTCCTGTTCTTCCCTCCACCCACCCTCGGCTGGCCCGCAAGGTCAAGCCCTTCGTGCACCTCTACGAGCGAGAGACGGCGGCCTACGCCATCGTGCGGGGCATTGATTACATCTACGACGAGTGCCCCCATGCCGTGGGCTCCACGACCATCTTCTACAAGGGTCTCCTCAACCAGTTGGAGAGCCGCTCGCCGGGGGCCAAGCTGAGCTTCTATCTCAGCTTTCTGCAAGCCAGGAGGGAGGGACTGCTCTCGGTGCAAGAGAAGACATTGGAGCTGAACGATTGCCAGAGGTGCGGCCAGCCGACCACGGCACCGGGGCTGTGCGCGTTTTGCCGGCTGTGGGAGCAGCGGATGGATAGCGGATAGGAGGTGATTCATGCCTAAAACGCGACAGGTGGTCTATGCGGCGACCATTGCTGCGTTGTATGCGGTCTTCACTGTAGCCCTGGCCCCGCTGAGCTATGGGCCGCTGCAGTTTCGGATCGCCGAAGTCTTGAAGGGTCTGGTCATCTGGCACCCGGTGACCATACCGGGCATCGTGTTGGGCACTATCATCGCCAACTTGACCAGTCCTTACGTGGGGGCCTGGGAGCTGGTTTGGATGCCCATCACCGATGGCCTGGGTGGGGTGTTGGCCTGGCTGGTGGCTCGCGCCCTCGGCCAGCGGATCGGTCCCTGGCTGGCGGCCCTGTGCTACGCCCTGACCACCGGTGCTGCGGTGGCGTTGATGCTCTACTTCGTGGGAGGCGTGCCCTTCTGGTTCGTGTTTGCCAGCGTGGCCTTCAGCGAATCGGTGATCATCGTCGGCGGCCTGCCCATCATGCGCTACGTCGCCCGCCTGTGGGATTTGCGGGCCGGTTCGACTCGTGACAATTGATTGCATCCCACATCCCACATCTCACATCCCACATAGGTGTTAAATGACCATGAATGACCTTGATCTTCTAACATCAGAAGAGTTGCCCCCCGATCACCGCTCTGGATTCGTGGCCGTCATCGGCAAGCCGAACGTGGGCAAATCCACGCTCATCAACGCCTGGCTGGGGGAGAAGATCGCCATCGTCTCCCCCAAGCCGCAGACCACCCGCCACCGACTGCGCGGCATCCTGACCCGGCCCGACGCCCAGATCATCTTCGTGGACACGCCTGGCATCCATCAACCTCGCCACAAGCTGGGCGAGTTCATGGTGGAGACGGCCACCAAAAGCATCCCCGACGCCGACCTGGTTCTGTTCATGGTTGACGTGTCGCAGATGCCCACGGCGGAGGATGAGCAGATCGTCCAACTGATCGAGAAGCACGGTCGAGCACCGGTGATCCTGGTGCTCAACAAGGCCGACCTGTTGCCCCCTGAGAAAGTGCAGCCTCACAGCACCGCCTACTTCAAGCTGGTGGAACACGATGCTTGGGTTGAGTGCGAAGCGTACCGAAACCAATGGATGATGATCTCCGCCACGCGAGGCGACAACCGCGACAAGCTGTTGGACATGGTTGTGGCCCGCCTGCCCGAAGGTCCCCGCTACTATCCTCCAGACCAGCTCACCGATCAGAACATGCGTTTCATCGTGGCCGAGCTCATCCGCGAGCAGGTGCTGCGGTTCGTCCATCAAGAAGTGCCCCACGCCGTGGCGGTGGCCGTGGAGGAGTGGAAGCAGCGGCGGGAGGACCTGACCTACATCGGAGCCACTGTCTTCGTGGAGAAGGATTCCCAGAAAGGCATCATCATTGGCGAAGGGGGCAGGATGCTGAAGCGCATCGGCCGGGCGGCTCGTGAGGAGATCGAGCAGTTGGTGGGCAATCGGGTATACCTGGAGTTGTGGGTCAAGGTGCGGGACAAGTGGCGGCAGGATGAGCAGGAATTGAGGCGGCTGGGGTATGCGCTGCCTCGTGAGAAAACATCATGAGGAAGTTTTCATAAGCACCTTCAGTGCGATTTGACATTTGTACCTCTATATGCTATGATTCGTGCGATTGGCGAGCTAAGGTGCACGTCAGGAGAGACAACATACTGGACGGGCAGAAGATCGGTCCGAGCTGAAAGGCTTTGGTTGATGCCATGGTCGGAAATGGCGAAAGCGTTTCACCTCGGACTTTTTCTAATCTCCGGCGTGCGCTCTCTCCCCTAACTTCGGGGAGGATGAAAGGGCGGGAAAGGGAGTGATGGCTCTCAGGAAATGGGCTAAACGAGGGTGTTTCGTTTCCAGTTACTCTATTCAATATTCAAGGAGGAAGAAAGAATGAAAAGGGTTGCAACACTACTGGTAGTCGCGGCGGTATTGACCAGCCTCGTAACTGCCTGTGCTGCGCCCACCCCCCAGGTGATCGAGAAGGAGGTGGTCGTCGAGAAAGAGGTTCCGGTCACCGTAGCACCATCGGCTGCGGTCCCCATCAAGATCGGCATTAACTTATCACTGACGGGACCCAAGGCTGACTTCGGGACGATGGACTGGGAATCCGTCCAGTTGGCCTATCGTGATTTTGGTGTTAGTGAAATAGGTGGTAGGGCAATCAGTTTCATAGTCGAGGATAACAGGGGGGATCCCGCCACGGCCAAATCGGCTGAGGAGAAGTTGGCTACCCTGGATAAGGTGGAGCTGGTGATCGGAGGTTATTCCAGCGCCTGTGGCGTGACCCAGGCTGCCACGGCCAATGATCTCAAGGTTCCTCATATCCTGGTCAACGCCTCCAAAGATGACATCACCACGGCAGGCTACGAATGGGTATTCTCAGGCCCTCGAGTGCCGGCGACTCACTACGCTGATGCTATGTGGAGCTTTGTTGACGAAGTGCTCATGCCAGGGGGGGTGAAGAAAGTAGCCCTGTTTTACGAGATGACTGACTGGGGCACCAGCTCGGCAGAGGGTCTCCGAGCCGGCTTCGAGGCCAGGGGCATTGAGCTCGTCGTTGACACCCCCTATGACTCCACTGCCACAGACTTCAAGCCCATGCTGTCTAAGGTGAAGGCAGCTAACCCGGACATGATCATGGCCGTTTCCTATCTTACCGATGCCGGCCTGATCGCCCGACAGGCAGCGGAGCTGAGGGTCAATGTTATGGCCTACATGGGTCAGGCGGGAGGCTATACCATGCCGGAGTTCGTGGAATTAGCTGGTGAGAACGCCAACTACATCTTCACCACAGCGAACTGGAGTCCCCTAGCTACCTGGTCTGGCACTCAGGCCGGCGTTGAGTGGAGCGCTGGGAAATACTACGACGACTATCTAGCGTCCTATGGGACAGAGGCTGATTACCACGGAGCTCAGGGTTATGCTGCCTGGCAAATAGCCCTGGATGCCCTGATGAAGATTGATGAGGCGGGAAAGCCCGCCAATCGGGAGACCATCAAAGAGACCCTCAAGGAAACAGACCTGATGACAGCCATGGGTCGCATAGAGCATAAAGAGTGGACCGATGATATGGGGCACCATTACCACAACCAGGGGTTGCCTCTCACCTACATCATGCAATGGCAAAACATGAAACAAGAGGTTATCTGGCCCACAGGCGCAGCCTCAGCCAGCTACGTCTTCCCTGTTTCCAAGTACGAGGACAGGTGATAATAACTCGCAATGACACAGCCTGAAAGTTTTTTGACAGGAAAATCGAAAGGGTGTATACTTCAATGCCCTGGATTCAAGGAGGAAGCCATTGGTGTTCTGGCCTGACCAATTCAACGACGTCGTTATGGGTTCTTTGGCGAGGAGGGGACGAAGCACAACCAGTAGCAAGTGCATTGCGATTTTTGGAGGTGTGGGGCACCACGAAGGCCAGGCTCTTGAATTTGTAGCCTGCATTTGAGGTGTCCCTTTGTATGCCAGGCAAAGGAGATTGAAGAGTGAGAGAGATAACCACAGAAAAGATAACTCAAGAGGTGGCTCGTCTCTGCATTGAGGCGAACTATTGCCTGGGCGAGGACGTGCTGGGCGCGCTGCGAAACGCTCGCGAGAAAGAGGTCTCGCCGGTAGGGCAGGCGGTACTGGACCAGATCCTCCAGAATATTGAAATCTCTAACCGAGGGGAGTTGCCGCTGTGCCAGGATACTGGACTCCTGGTCGTGTTCCTCGAGCTGGGGCAGGAGGTTCACATCGTAGGTGGCAACCTGAACGAGGCCATCAACGAGGGAGTGCGCCAGGGCTATCGAGATGGCTACCTGCGCAAGTCGGTGGTGGACCAGCCCTTCTCGGCCAGGGTGAACACCAGGGACAACACCCCGGCGGTGATCCACACCGAGATCGTGCCAGGCGATAAGCTCAAGATCACCGTTTGCCCCAAGGGGGGCGGCAGTGAGAACATGAGTTACCTCAAGATGTTCTCGCCGGCGGCCGGCAGGCAAGGGATCATTGATTGGGTGGTCGAGTGTGTGGATAGGTCTGGAGCCAACCCCTGCCCGCCCATCATCGTGGGAGTGGGCATCGGCGGCACCGTTGACCAGACCACCCTCATCGCCAAGAAGTCACTGCTGCGCCCGGTGGGTCAGCCCCATCCCGACCCCGAAGTGGCCGCACTGGAGGCCGAGATACTGGAGCGGGTGAACAAGCTGGGCATCGGCCCGCAGGGTTTAGGGGGGAGAGTGACCGCCCTGGCCGTCCACGTCGAGATCTTCCCCTGTCACATCGCCAGCATGCCAGCGGCGATAAACATCCAATGCCACAGCGCGCGGCATAAGGAAGTGGTTTTGTAGTGAGGAAACAAGGCAACAAGTCAACGAGGCAACGGGGCAACGAGGGGAGACACTCGTTACCTCATCACTCCTCGGTAACTCGTTGACTTACTCCAACGACGACAGGAGGCGTACAATGTCCAAAAAGATCACCACCCCTTTGACGGATGATATAGTTGAGCAGTTGCACGCTGGCGACGATGTGCAGATCACGGGCACCATCTACGTGGGGCGCGACTCGGCCCACAAGCGGATGATCGCCGCCCTGGACGCGGGCGAGGAATTGCCCTTGGCCCCCCAGGGGCAGATCATCTACTACATGGGCCCTTCGCCAGCCAGGCCGGGTCGGCCCATCGGTGCTGCCGGCCCGACGACGTCGTATCGTATGGACCCCTATGCCCCGCGCATGTTGGAGCAGGGGCTAAAAGGTATGATCGGCAAAGGCAACCGTGGCCCTGAGGTGCGGGAGGCATTGAAGAAGCACAAGGCCATCTACTTCGCGGCCATCGGCGGGGCGGCGGCTCTCATCGCCGATAGCATCAAAGAGGCCGAGGTCATCGCCTACGAGGATTTGGGCGCCGAGGCCTTGCGCAAGCTGAGAGTGGAGGACTTCCCAGCCATCGTGGTCAACGACATGTACGGTGGGGATGCCTATGAGCAGGGGAAAGCGAAGTATCGGTTGGAGGATTAAGCGGCATGAGGATCAGGCTATCGGCGGAGGTGCTCAGGAACGATCTGGTGCGCAGGGTCGAGGAGATCAGCGGCCAGGACCTGTTGGCTTGTTATCAGTGCGGCAAGTGTTCGGCGGGCTGTCCGGTGGCCTTCGCCATGGACATGCTGCCCAGCCAGGTCATCCGCCTGGTGCAGTTGGGCCAGGTGGAGGAAGCGCTGGAGTCGGAGACCATCTGGTTCTGCGCCGCCTGCCAAACTTGTTACGCCCGTTGCCCCAAGGGAGTTGACCTCTCGCGCATCATGGAGGCCCTGCGGGAGATAGCGCTCCAACGAGGTGGCGATTACCTGGACATCAAGGCCATCCATCCCGAAGAGCTGGCCGAATTCCCCCAACAGGCTTTCATCGGCGGGTTTCGTAAGTATACTTCGTAGGTGAGGCAATGAGGCAATAAGGCAAGCTAGATGGTTGCTGAGAATACACGGGAGTATGGATGTCAGAAAAGATTACGAACCATGCCATAGCTATTGCCGAAATCGTTCTGCGACCCTCTGATTTTACGAGACTTGTCGAATATCACCTAGATGAGTGGCTGGGAACAAGAGAACTAGAGCATGAAGCGAGCCGTTTGTGTGCTGTTGGTTTCCCCGAGAAGCAGTTGGCAAGTTTTATAAAGAGAGTGTGTGAATGGGGAAACTATCCAGGGATCGCAGGCAGGGTTCTCAAAAACAATGATCCGCTAATGATCCGGCGTCAGTTTACCGGCGCAACAAATGCTTTGAACTCTGACATTCCTGACGTCCAAGGCGCACTGCGAAGAATCAAGCAAATTCACAGTCTTGGAACATCATTCGCATCGAAGCATCTCCGCTTCTTGCGTCCTGATGTGTGCCCTGTTCTTGACAGCATCATATCGAAGAACTTGGGGTATGATGAACATGGATACAAGCAATTTTCTGACGATTGCTTGAGAATTGCCAAAACGCTTCAACAACATGGAGTATGCAACCCTATGGGTAGGGAGAGCGGAAAGTGGTTTGCTGCCGATGTTGAAATGGCTCTTTTCACATATTTGCGCAAATGAGTTCCTTGATCGCCTCGCTAACCTATCACTCTGTTCATGGAGAACAGCGAAATGAAGATACCCTACTACCCCGGCTGTACCCTGAACACCAAAGGCAAGGGTTTCGATAACTCGGCCCGAGCTTCGACCAGAGAGCTGGGCCTGGAATTGGTTGAGTTGGAAGAGTGGAATTGCTGTGGAGCTACTTTTCCGCTGCTGGTTGACAACATGCTGGACCTGGCTGGGCCAGCTCGGGTGTTGGTCAGTGCTCGGCAGGAGGGCGAGCGGCTGGCCGTAGCCTGCTCCACTTGCTACAACGTCCTCAGACGCACCAACAAGGTGATCCGTGAGGATGAGGACAGCCGGGAGAAGCTCAACTTCTTCCTGGAGGCCGATTACAGCGGCGACCTGGAAGTTCTCGATTTATTGCAGATACTGCGCGACGAAATCGGGTTCGACAGGATCAAAGAAGCGGTCAAGAAGCCTCTTTCGGGGCTGAAGGTCGCTGCCTATTATGGCTGCATGGTGCTCCGCCCTCCGGCCGAGGTAGCCTACGAAGATCCGGAGAATCCCCGTGCGCTGGATGATCTGATCACCGCGCTGGGGGCTGAAGCGGTGGACTACTCCCACCGGGGCGAGTGCTGCGGAGCCTATCTGGCAGTCAAGTCGGTTGACGTGACAGCGGAGATGAGTTTTACCATCCTCGATTCGGCGCAGCGGAGCGGGGCTGAGTTGGTGGTCACCAATTGCCCCCTCTGCCAGTTCAACCTGGACAGGATGCAGAAGGCCATGAGTAGTCGGCACTCCGGATTCCGGCCTATCCCCATTCTGTATTTCACTCAGCTCTTGGGCATCGCCCTGGGGTTGGATAGCGAGGGCTTCGAGTTAGACAGGCACTACGTTGATCCGCGGCCAGCGTTAGCCAAATGGTTGGACGGTTCCTAGCTCAAATGGTTCCAGAGTTCTCGTCTATTCGAGAAGAAGCGGCCTTTTGGGATACACACAGTTTAGCCGATTATTGGGATGAGTTCGAGGACGCGGAGCTTGTTTTTGAACCTCAGGAGGACACCTGCCCGAAGTGTGGTGGTCGGATGAACATCGCTTACCTCGATGTTCGCCTCGCTGGCGGTAAAGCTGTCCTGTATCAAGTCAAAGTTTACCACTGCCCCACACCAGACTGTGGGACGACGACGCTTTCCAAAGAAGCGAAGGCAGAAATGGACGAGATAGCCGGAATGCTTCGTGAGGGAAAACTCGAAGGTCTGGAGTTGATGGCTGTACCGGCTTAGGAGAGAACCCATGGTTGAGGGATTGGAGATCCCGACACCTTTTGTCAGGCGGGCGCTCATAATTGGTGCGGGCATCGCTGGAATGCAGGCCGCGCTAGACATAGCCAACTCAGGCTACCAGGTGGTGCTGGTGGACAAGCTCCCCTCCATCGGCGGGCGGATGGCTCAACTGTCGGAGACCTTCCCCACCCTGGACTGCGCCCAGTGCATCCTGACCCCGCGCACGGTGGAGGTGGGGCACCACGACAACATCAAGCTCCGGACGTACTCGGAGGTGGAATCCATTGAGGGCGACGTTGGGGATTTCCGGGTCCGCATCAGGCAGAAGCCAGCCTACGTGAACTGGGACCTCTGCACTGGCTGCGGACTGTGCCAGGAGAAGTGTCCCCAGCGAGTCGAATCGGAGTTTGAGCGCGGGATGGGTCAGCGCAAGGCCATCTACACTCTCTCACCCCAGGCGGTGCCCAACAAGCCTGTTATTGACGCCGAAAACTGCATTTACTTCGTCAGGGGCAGGTGCCGCGCCTGCGAGAAGCTCTGCCCTGTGGGAGCGATTGACTTCGAGCAGGAGGAGTCCATCGTCGAGGAGCGGGTGGGAGCCATCATCGTGGCCACGGGCTATGACCTCTATCCAACGGATGGTTTGGGTCACTATGGCTACGGCAGGATACCGGACGTCATTGATGGGCTGGCCTTCGAGCGTCTGCTTTCGGCCTCGGGGCCTACGGCTGGTCAGGTGAAGCGGCCTTCCGACGGCAAGGTGCCCAAAGAGGTGGTCTTCGTCCAGTGCGCGGGCTCTCGCGATCCAGAGTTGGGTGTGCCCTATTGTTCCAAAGTCTGCTGCATGTACACCGCCAAGCACGCCATGCTCTACAAACATCGCGTCCACGACGGCCAGGCCTACGTCTTCTACATTGACATCCGCGCGGCGGGCAAGGGCTACGAAGAGTTCGTAAGGCGGGCGATGGAAGAGGATCGGGTGCTCTACCTGCGGGGCAAGGTGTCCAGGATCTTCCAAGATGACGGCAAGGTCGTCGTCTGGGGGGCGGACACCTTGAGCGGCAAGCCCGTGGAGGTGGCAGCGGATCTGGTAGTGCTGGCCACGGCCACAGTGCCCCAGGCTGGAGCCAGAGAATTGGGGCAGATGCTGGGCCTAGAGACCGACGAGCTCGGGTTCTACACCGAGGCCGACGGCAACATGCACCCCTTGGAGACCGTGCGGCCTGGCATCTTCCTGGCGGGGGCGGACTCGGGGCCCAAGGACATCCCCGAAACCGTGGCCCAGGGAAGCGGCGCGGCGGCCAAGGTGCTGTCGCTGTTCGCCAGATGGAGTTCGTCGTGAAGGAGGAATTCGGCCCTTACACCACGGTGTTAGTGGCCATCATCAACAACCAGCGGGATTTCGCCATCGCCAGGGACGAGCACTGGTATCGCATCCCCGCCAGGCGCGCTCCGACCAGGGCCGTCAACGCTCCCATCCTGGCCTTCTATCAGACCAGGGTCTTCGGGGAGGAGGCCTGGGGCATCAACTACTGGGCCGAAGTCCGGGAGTGGGAGATCGTCAAGCGAGTTGAGCTTTTGCCCCAGGAAGCACTTCATCCCCAGGCTCAAGAGGATTACTACCGAATCCGCCTGGGGGAGCTCAGGCGGCTGCCTCATCCTATCGTGAGCAAGAAGTGGCGGCGCATCACTTTCATTGTCACCACCTGGGAGCGCCTGATGCGGGCGCGGGAGATGCAGGAGCTTCTCCACGGCGACATCTGGGAGGAACGGTTGTATCGGGCCTTGCGGAAGATGGGCATCGTGGCTGAGGGAAGGGTGAACTGGGAAGCGAGTGGGGGAGAGGTGTGGGATTGAACTTGCGGGCCTGGGAGCGAACTGAATGAGGAGAATTGGCGTTTTCGTCTGCCACTGCGGCCTGAACATCGCCGGCACGGTAGACGTGGAACGGGTGGCTGAAGAGATACGCGACTATCCAGGCGTGGTCTACTCCGCGGATTATAAATACGTATGCTCCGATCCAGGGCAGGACCTCATCAAAGAGGCCATCGCCGAGCATGACCTGGATGGCGTCATCGTCGCCGCTTGCTCACCGACCATGCACGAAGTCACTTTCCGCAAGACGGCGGCCACGGCTGGATTGAACCCCTATTTGTGCGAGATCGCCAACATCCGAGAGCAGTGCTCCTGGGTGCATCAATCGCAACCCGAGGAGGCGACTGCCAAAGCCATTGAGACTATCAAGACCATCGTTGAAAAAGCTCGCTACGACGAGTCCCTGGTGCCCTTGACCTTGCCTCTGGTCAAGAAAGCCCTGGTGATCGGCGGTGGCATCGCCGGCCTGCAAGCCGCGCTAGACATCGCCGAGGCTGGCTATCCCGTCATCCTGGTCGAAAAGGAATCGCACCTGGGCGGGCGCATGGGGCAGCTCTCCGGCATCTATCTCAACTTCGACACCGCGCCCGACCTGTTGGCTTCCATAATCCAGGCCGTGACCAGTCATCCCCATATCCAGATCATCACCGAGGCCGAGGTGGAAGAACTCGGCGGCTACGTCGGCAATTTCACGGTTCGGGTGAGGCGGCGAGGCGACGAGTTAATAGGGCACCGAGGCACTGAGGCAACGAGTCAACGAGGAGGCGAAGCCCTGGTTAACCCTTCACTCGTTACCTCATCACTCGGTGACTCGTTAACTGACGATGTTGGCGCCATCATCGTTGCTACCGGCTACGATCTCTACGCCAAGGAGAAGCTGGGCTACTACGGCGGCGGCCAATATCCCGACGTCATTGACGGCTTGCAGTTCGAGCAGATGTTGGCCACGGGTGGACAGATTCGCCGCCCTTCTGACGGGAAGGTTCCCCAGGAGGTCGTCTGGGTGCAGTGCGCTGGCTCCCGCGACCCAGAGCTGCATAAGCCCTACTGCTCCAAAATCTGCTGCATGTACGTGGCCAAACAGGCTATCATGTACAAACGCCAGGTGCCCGAAGGACAGGCTTATGTTTTCTACATTGACGTCCGCTCCGCTGGCAAGGGCTACGAGGAGTTCGTGCAGCAGGCCATGGAGCAGTACGACGTGCTTTATTTGCGCGGTAAGGTGTCGAAGATTTTCCAAGAAAATGGAAGAGTGATGGTCTGGGGGGCGGACACTTTGATGGGCAAGCCGCTTGAGGTAGCCGCCGACCTGGTAGTGCTGGCGACGGCAGCCGTGCCCAGCGAGGGGGCCAAAGACCTGGGTCAGCGCCTACGAGTGGCTACGGACGAGCATGGCTTCTTCAGCGAGGCCCATCCCAAGCTGCGCCCCGTGGAGAGCCTGACGGCGGGCGTATACCTGGCGGGCGCGGCCCAGTTTCCCAAGGACATACCTGAGACCATCGCTCAGGCCAGCGGCGCGGCGGCCAAGGTGCTCTCTCTCTTCTCCCAGCGGGAGATGGTGCAAGAGCCCATCATCGCCTACGTGGACGAGGAGCTGTGTGCCGGCTGCGGCTTGTGCATAGAAGCCTGTCCCTACGAGGCCCGCGAGATGCATCCCTGGAAGAACCTGGCCATCGTCAACGCGGCTCTCTGTCAGGGGTGCAGCGCTTGCGTGGTGGCCTGTCCCAACAAGGCCTCGGCAGTGCGGAACTTCACCACGGGGCAAGTGTTGGCCATGGTGGAGGCGTTGACGTAAGACGTGAAACGTGAAACGTCAAACGTGATGGTGACGTTTGACGCTTGACGTTTGACTATCAAAATCAAGGAGGTTTGAAAATGCTAGTAGGTGAGAGGATGACCAAGCGTCCGATTACTACTCATCCCGATACTCCCATTGATGATGCCCTTAAGCTCATGCGGGAGTCAAAGGTGCGACGGCTGCCCGTGCTGGACAAGGGCGGTAAGCTGGTCGGCATCATCACCGAGAAGGACTTGTTGTACGTCTCTCCCTCGCCAGCCACGTCGTTGAGCATCCATGAACTGCACTACCTTATCTCCAAGATTACGGTGCAGGACGTAATGGCCAAGGATGTGATCACCGCCACCGAGTACACCCCGCTGGAAGAGGCGGCCCGCATCATGGCCGACAACAAGATCGGCAGCCTGCCCGTGATGCGCAATGGCAAGTTGGTGGGCATCATTACCGAGACGAACCTCTTCTGTATCTTCCTGGAACTTCTCGGGGCCAGGGAGAAGGGCGTCAGACTGACCATGCTTGTCCCGGAGCAGAAGGGCGTCCTGGCTACCATCACTCGCGAGATAGTCGAAATGGGCGGCAACATCATCAGTCTGGGGACTTTTGTGGGAGAGGACCCCACCAACCGCCTGATCACGGTCAAGGTCTCAGAGGTTGGTCAAAACGAGTTAGTGTCGGCCATGGAAGCTCTGGGTATGGAAACCGTGGACGCGCGTGAGATTTAGAACACGGATTCGCAGGATTTGCGGATTTCCGCTCAGTCCAAGTTGCTTGATCCGTCAATCCTGCCGATCCGCTGTTCTTTTGGAGGTGTTGCAATGCCTGAAGAATTGATTCCTGTCTACATCATGGGCAAGAGGTACGAAGTGCCTTCTGGCCTGACCATCATGAAGGCCATGGAGTATGCCGGCTACAAGCTGGTGCGAGGGGCGGGCTGCCGGGCAGGCTTCTGTGGGGCTTGTGCCACTGTCTATCGCACGGCGGGGGACTACAGGCTCAAGGTTGCCCTGGCCTGTCAGACGGTCGCGGAGCCCGAAACGTACATCGCCCAAATCCCCTTCTTCCCGGCCGAACGTGCCCCATATAAGTTGGATGAGCTAGAGCCAACTTTCGAGACCTTGGTCCAGATCTATCCTGAGCTGATGCGCTGCCTGAGCTGCGGCACGTGCACCAAATCCTGCCCCCAGGACATAGATGTCAAGGACTACATGGCCGAGGCTATGCGAGGCAACATCGCCGCCGTCGCTGACAAGTCTTTCGACTGCATCATGTGCGGCCTCTGCGCGGCTCGCTGCCCAGCCGAGGAGGTGCAGTACAACATCGCCGTCCTCTGCCGCCGCCTCTACGGCAAATATCTGGCCCCCAAGGCCAGGCATCTGAGTGAGCGGGTGGCGGAGATCGAGGCCGGCCAGTTCGACGAATCGTTGAGGGAGATGAAGTCCTTGAGCGAGGGCGAATTGCGCCGGCGATACAACGAGCGGGACATCGAGCCGGATTAAAGAAGTTGGAGGTTGGAAGTTGGAGGCTGGACATTCGCCCCCAATCTCTACCCTCTAATCTCCAATCTCCAAGAATGAGGAGACACGTTATGAGCTATACACCTGAAATGCGCGAGTCCATCAAGAAAGTGGAGACCACTCGACCGGGGCGGTTGCAAGAGACCTTCCCCATGATGACGCCCGAACAGAAGCAAGAGGTGCTGGAGCGGTTTCATCCTGATTACCGGCTAGAGAGCTTCCGCGAGATCCGGGTGGGGCCGAGCAAGGGTGAGAAGGCCCCCAGCGAGTTAGTAGAGATCTTAGAAGGCCGCAGCCACCTGGTATCTGAAGCTCTGGATTTGACCCAGGTAGACTACGACACTGACGTCCTCATCATCGGTGGGGGCGGGGCTGGTGCCTCAGCAGCCATTCTGGCTCGGGAGAACGGCGCTTCTGTCGTCCTGTCCACCAAGCTGCGCCTTGGCGATGCCAACACCATGATGGCTCAGGGAGGCATCCAGGCCGCCGACAAAGCCAAAGATTCGCCGGCCATCCACTATCTCGATGTCATCGGCGGTGGCCACTTTGCCAACGATCCCGATCTGGTGGAGGCATTGGTGATGGACGCCCCCCTGGTCATCCAGTGGCTGGAGGGCCTGGGCGTCATGTTCGACAAGGAGCCCGATGGCACGATGGTGAGCATTCACGGTGGAGGCACCTCTCGCCAGCGGATGCACTCGGCCAGGGACTACTCCGGCGCGGGAATCATGCGCGTGCTGCGCGACGAGGTGCGTAGCTATCCCGACGACATTACCGTGCTGGAGTTCGCGCCGGCTATCGAGCTGATCATGGACGACAAGGGCCAGGTGGCGGGAGCTATCCTGCAGAACCTGGAGACGGGAGAGCACCTGGTGGTGCGGGCCAGGTGCACCATCATCGCCACCGGCGGCAGCGGGCGTTTGCACTACCAGGGCTTTGCTACCACCAACCACTACGGGGCCACCGGTGACGGGCTGATCCTGGCCTATCGCGTGGGAGCCAAGCTCCTTCACCAGGACACGATGCAATATCACCCCACCGGCGCCGCTTACCCGGAGCAGATCTTGGGGCAATTGGTGACCGAGAAAGTGAGGGGGCTGGGAGCACAGGTGTGCAACATTGATGGGGAACAGTTCGTCTACCCCCGCGAGACCCGCGACGTCGAGGCCTCGGCCCTCATTCGCGAGTGTGTGGAGCGAGGCAAAGGGGTGAGGACGCCTTCGGGGATACTGGGGGTCTGGCTGGATTCGCCGATGATCAACATCATCCACGGCCCGGGTACCGTCGAGGCGAAGCTGCCGGCCATGGTGCATCAGTTCAAGCGCTTCGACATTGACATCACCACAGAGCCTATGCTGGTCTATCCGACGTTGCATTATCAGAATGGCGGTGTGGGCTTGAGGCCCGACGGGTCTGTCCCCGGAATCCCCAACCTGTACGGTGCAGGGGAGATCTCCGGCGGCGTGCACGGTCGAAACCGCCTGATGGGCAACTCGCTTCTTGAGATCACCGTCTTTGGCCGCCGTGCCGGCCGGGCCGCAGCCCTCCGAGCCAGGGAGGTGGAGCCGGGCAAGCTGACCCTGGCCCACGTGGACGAGTGGAACAAACAGTTGGAGGAGACGGGGATAGAGGATCCCATCGTGTCCCCCATCCTGTTACCCGATTATACGCGGAAAGTGCGGTGAGGGCATGAACAGAGGAGCCGCCTGGTGGAAGCCGGGCGGCTCCTTGGTTATTCTACGGACCAATGTAGTCTGGACATCTCTGGTCTTATGTGATATACTATTGTACACTGACGAGGCCACGAGACAGATCTGGAATCCATGCCTCTTGTCTTTCGCGTCCCCCGTGAGGAAGGCCTGCAATCCATCCTGTGATGTTGAAGCCGCGATGGCAGGAGGCCGGGTGTGATTGACGGTCGGGCCAACTATAGCTGGCTCGGTCATGGAGGTGATCGAGGAGGCAAGGTAATCGGCTTGAGAATCAATAAGATCATCTGGATTGACAAGTTCGTTGATAAGATCGAGTCCAGGCATCATATCACAACCTTCGAGGTTGAAGAGGTTCTGTGTGGCAAGAATAAAGTCCGTCGCATAGCAAAAGGTGATGTTCAGGGAGAGAATGTCTATCTCGCTCTGGGTCAGACTGATGCTGGACGATACCTGGCTGTGTTTTTCATCTTGAAGATGAACCACGATGTGCTGCCCATTAGCGCACGGGATATGGATGATAAAGAGAGGAGACAGTATGGGCGGAAGTAAGAAAGACCCTATCCCAGAGCATTTCAGTAGTGCGGAGGATGCTGGGGAGTTCTGGGACACGCACTCGGCGGTTGACTATTGGGATGAGATGGAGGATGTCGAGATGGAGTTTGACCTCCACCAGCGCGTCTTCCTGGTTGCTGTGGGTGATCGAATTTTCCATCGGGTAAAGCAACGCGCTGAGATGGAGCAGCGTTCTATGGAGGAGATGATCAGCATTCTCCTGGAACGCGAACTGGCATAGGGGATACATGATTCGGAGAATGTCTATGCAAGGAAGTGGAGCCAGGCAAGCTGACCCTGGCCCACGTGGACGAGTGGAACAAACAGTTGGAGGAGGCGGGGATAGAGGATCCCATCGTGTCCCCCATCATATTACCCGATTATACGCGGAAAGTGCGGTGAGGGTATGAGCGAAAGAGCCGCCTGGTGGAAACTGGGCGGCTCCTTGATTTTCTGCGGCAGGGTTGGTGCCATTGGGATTCATTCCCGCACAACTTCATCCAACTTCAAAGAGATGACTTTGGAGGCGCTGTCCTCGCCCATGGAGATGCCGTAGACGGTGTCCGCTACCTCGACGGTGCCCCGGTTGTGGGTGATGACGATGAACTGAGTGCGTTCAGATAGCCCTCGCAGCGCATCCCGAAAGCGGCCGACGTTGCTCTCGTCCAGGGTAGCGTCCACTTCATCCAGGAAGCAGAAGGGGGTGGGACTGGTCTTCAGGATGGCAAAGATCAGGGCCACCGCAGTCAAGGCCCTCTCCCCTCCGGACAGCATCGCCAGGCTTTGCTCCCGTCGCCCCGGCGGCCGGGCTACGATGTCAACTCCCGTCTCCATCAAATCGTCGGGTTCCGTAAGCACCAGCTCGGCCGCACCTCCGTCGAACAGCGACGCAAAATACCCCACGAACTCCCTGCGCACAGCCTCAAACGTCTCCCTGAAATCCCTCTCCATCAATTCGTCCAGTTCCACGATGACCTGGCGGAGATTCCCGGCTGCCTCTTCCAAATCCCCGGCCTGATCCGTGAGGAATCCATAGCGCTCCATAACCTCCTCGTATTCTGCCGGCGCATCGGGGTTGACAGGCTCGAGGCGCTTGATCTGCGCCCTCACTCGTCCGATCTCCTCTTCCAGTTCGGGCGGCGGCTCCTCCTCGCTGGGGGATAACAGGAGGGCATGGTCGTCGGTCTCCATCTCTGTCAGGCCTGTCCTGAGCGTAGCCGAAGGGCCTGCCCTGAGCGCCGCTTCGTTAACGGCCGAAGGTCCCAGGTCGTTCTCGATCTGATGCGACAAGTTGGCCAACTCGTCTTTGCGGCGCTCCACCTTCAGCGCTGCCTGGCCCTGCAGGCTCTCGTATTCGCGGAGCAGAGAGCGGTGGCGAGCCTCGGCCTTTTCCATCTCAACTTGCTCGTTCTCCAAAGCGGCCAACTCTGCTTCGCTTGGCTCGACGAGCTGGGCCACGACCTGGACCTGGTGTGTCATTTCTTTGAAGCCAAGTCGTAGATCCTCTATCCGTTCGGCCAGTTCCAGACTGTCCGCCGTCAGCAGGCCTTTCTTATCCCTCTTGGCTGATACCTGCTTATCCGATCGGATCAAACCGTCTCGTAAATCCTGCACAACAGCGCTCTGGTTTTCGTGGGCTTGCCTGGCCACAGCAATGGAGGTCCTCAATTCGGCCAGCCTATCCTCAAGCTCCTCGACGCTCAGGGCGTCCAACTGCGCCTTCAAGGCCAGGAGATGCTGTTGAGTCTGGGTCTCCCTCTCTTTCAAACTTGCCAATTCCTCGGTGAGGAGCGATTCTTTCTCGTCCAGGGCGCTCATCTCGGTCTTCAGTTGATTCTCTATGGCTTGCCGCCATCCCATCTCTTGGTCCAGGAGATCCGCCTCTCGTTCCTGGGAAGCCAGTTCTTCTAGCTTGGCTCCCTCTCTTGCTTTGATCTCAGCCTTTGTCTCTTCAAGGGTCGCCAACTCCTTCAGCAAACGGCGTTGGTTGGCTTCCTCAATCTGACATTTCTTCTCCAGGTCGGAGCTGAGTTCCTGGACCTCGGCCAGGTGTTGGGGCAACTCGCGCCACTCTCGTTCGCGGGCCAGTATGCCCCCACCTCGGCCTTGCGGCGGCCCGCCGGTGACGGCCCCGTGGGAGCCGATCATCTCACCGGTCAGGGCCGCAATTTGAAGTGGTCCGGTGAGGCCGTTTCGATCCAGCAGTCGCAGGGCGGTCTCGAAATCGTGGACGATGATGGTGCTTCCCAGCAGGTAGTGTCCCACTTTGGCTAACCTCTGCTCGAATTCCACCAGGTCAACGGCTAAGCCAACGACACTCTCGGCGCCGCTGCTTGTCCTGAGTTCCGCCGAAGGGATGGACTGGCCGGGTTTCTTGGCAGTCATTATCCTGTCCAACGGCAGGAACATGACTCGCCCCCCTCTGGTCTGTTTCAGGAACCGGACGGCTGCCACGGCGTCGTCCAGGGTTTCCACCACGATGTCGTGCAGATGAGGGCCCAAGGCTACCTCAATGGCCGTTTCCAGCTCGGCGGGCACCCGTATCAACCTGGCCACTGGCCCGACGATGCCTCTCAGTCGGCCGTCCCTGGCTGCCTGGAGCACCGTGTCCGCGCCAGCGGAGTAGCCTGACTCCTCGTGCCTCATTCGCTCCAGCAAATCGTAGCGGGCCTGCAGTCCAGTTTCTTCTTGCTTGATCCTGGACAGGGAAGCTTGCAATTGAGCCTGGCGTTCTCGCGAAGCCTCACTCTCTTGCTCTATCTTCTGTCTTCGGAGAGCCAATAAATCGGCCTCGGTTCCGAGGGCCTCCAGCTCGCCTCTTAGAGTCTCGATTTGCTCTCTCAAGGCCATCATCTTGGCTTGATGTTCGGCCAGGGCCTCGCGGTGACCTTCCACCTCCTGGCCCACTTCCTCCCGTCGCTCAGAGAGCTGTGTCAGGCGGTTGCGCCGGTCAGCCGCTTCGGTAGCCAACTGGAAGGCCTGGTCCTGGACCCTGGTCAGTTTCCCCTGGACGGCCTGCCGCTCCCTCTTGCGGGCCCTCAATTGCTCCTGGGTCTCTGGCAGATTAATCAGTCGCTCTTGAAGCTGGGCCTCAGCTCGGCTTAGCTCTTCCTGGGCCTCTGCCACCCTCTCCAGTTGAGCTGCGCGGTTGGCCTCCAGGGATGCGATTTCCTGGGCGATGTCCTCGCTCTGTTGATTGAGGAGCCGCAACCTTTCCTCGCTAACGGCCAGTTCCCGCTTTTTCTCCTCTGATTGGGCTTGCCGGTCGGTTTCCATCAGATGCAGGTCGCTGAGCTTCTGTCGCAGTCGGCCTTGCCGGGCTCTCAATTCGGCTTTCCGCAGCTTCAGTTCCTCTAGATCGGCCTCGCGCTCCCGCGATAGCTCCTGCCGCTGTTTGGCTTTGGCCTCGGCCTGGCGCAGGGCGGTTTGTGCTCTTTGCCAACGATGGGCATACCAGATTAACAGGAGTTGCTCCAGTCGTTGAGACAACTCCTGGTGCTGCTGCGCTCGCTCGGCTTGCTTCTCCAGGCGTTTGAGTCGGGGGGCGATCTCGTTGACGAGGTCGTTGACCCTGAGGATGTTGTCCCTGGTCTGCTCCAGCTTGTTGATGGCCTCCGTGCGTTTGGCCCGGTGGACGCTGATGCCGGCTGCCTCCTCGATGATGGCTCGTCGCTCATCGGGGTGCAGAGACAGGACGGCGTCCACCAGGCCCTGGCCGATGACGTTGTAGGTTCGGCGGCCCAGGCCGCTTTTGCCTAACAACTCGGTGATATCCTTTAGCCTGACCCGATTGCCGTTCAAGAGGTATTCGTTCTCGCCTGAGCGGTAGGCGCGGCGACTGATGGTTATCTCGCTGTATTCCGTGGGCAGTCCACCGTCACTGTTGTCCAGGGTGATGGAAGCCTGGGCCATGCCCTGGCGGGAGCGCCTTTCGCTGCCCCAGAAGATCATGTCTTCAGTACGCTTGGCCCTGAGTACGCCGTAGCTCCGCTCGCCCAGCACCCAGCGTATGGCGTCGGAGATGTTCGACTTGCCGCTGCCATTGGGGCCTACGATGACCGTGATCCCGTCCTCAAACGCGAACTCCGTCTTGGTGGCGAAGGTTTTATAACCCTGCAATTCCAGATGCTTAAGACGCAATCCGTTTCTCCCTGTTTCAATTCAAATCACAGCAAATTATACAGCTTATCGGGATTGATGTCAACTGGAGACCCTCAGAACTTGAGAAACCCTAAGGGTTTGAGTCTCAGCAGAGCCACCTTAGCTGCTTCCTGTTCGGCAACTTGCTTGTTATGCCCGGTACCTTGGCCATAAACCTTGTCGCCGATGAGCACCTCGATCGTGAACTCTTTGGCGTGGTCGGGGCCTCGTTCTGCCACGGTGCGATAGATAGGCGCTACCTGAAGCTCGCCCTGGGTCAACTCTTGCAGCATGCTCTTGGCGTCCTTGTACAGTTCTTCATCAAGGATGCGGCTGATCTCAGGCTCAATGCACCTCAGGACAAAATCCTCGACAGCCTGAAGTCCCTGATCGAGGAGGATAGCTCCCACCAGTGCCTCGAAGGTGGCGCAGAGGATGGCCTGGCGCTTCCGCCCCCCACTCTCTGCTTCGCCTCGGCTCAGCAGCAGGTATGAACCGAGGTTCATAGCCACGGCGAAGTGGGCCAGCGTCTCCCTTTTGACCAGGGCAGCCCGCAGGCTGGTCAGTCGCCCTTCCGCCATCTCCGGGAAGCGATTGTAGAGGTACTCCGCCGTGAGGAAGTCAAGCACCGCGTCTCCCAGGAACTCCAGTCGCTCGTTATCGGACAGCGGGTGGTCGGGGTTCTCGTTGATATAGGAGCGGTGGGTGAGAGCCCTTCGCAAAAGCGACTCGTCTCTGAAAGCAATTCCCAGTATTTCCTCTAGTTTGGATAGATTCATTTTTTACGCTTCACATTTCACGGCTCGTATGCCTTGAGCACGATGGTCGCGTTGTGCCCTCCGAAGCCGAAGGAGTTGGATAGAGCTACCTTGACGTTGGCCTGGCGAGCTACGTTGGGCACGTAGTCCAGATCGCACTCAGGGTCGGGATACTCATAGTTGATGGTGGGGTGGATGATGCCTTCCTGGATGGTCTTGACGCACACTATGGCTTCCAGCGCGCCAGCCGCTCCCATGAGGTGGCCGGTCATGGACTTGGTGGAACTGATGGGAACCTGGTAGGCATAGTCGCCGAAGACAGTCTTGATGGCCTTGGTCTCGGTCACGTCGTTGAGAATGGTCGAGGTGCCGTGGGCGTTGATGTAATCCACCTCGGTGGGCTCCAGGCCAGCTTTCTTCAAGGCTCTCTCCATGGCTTTGGCCGCCCCTCTTCCATCTTCAGCCGGCGCGCTGATGTGAAAGGCGTCGGAGGTGGCCCCGTAGCCAGCTACTTCAGCCAATGGCCGCGCCCCACGGTCCAGGGCATACTCCAGGCTCTCCATGATCACGATGCCTGCACCCTCCCCGAAGACAAAACCATCGCGCTGAGCATCGAAGGGGCGGCTGGCTCGCTTTGGATCATCGTTGCGCCGCGAGAGCGCACCCGTGCGGTGGAAGGCGGCCATCCCGAAGGGCACGAACGGCGACTCGCTGCCGCCGGCGATGACGGCCACGGCGTCGCCTCGGCGGATGATTTCGGAGGCTTCGCCGAGGGCGTTGCTGCCAGTGGCGCAGGCCGAGACGACGCAGAAGTTGGGGCCAGCCGCGCCGAAAGTGATAGCTACCTGCCCCGCGGCCATGTTGGAGATCATCATAGGCCCGGTTAGAGGGCTGACGCGCATGGGGCCCTTCTCGAAGAGGTCGTGATAGCCCTGGTCCATGGTCAGAAGACCGCCTATTCCAGAGCCGATGATCACGCCTACATCGTCGGCGTTGCTCCCATCAATGGTGAGTCCCGCCTGCTCCAGGGCCTGGGACGTGGAAGCGATGGCGAACTGAATGTAGCGATCCAGGCGTCGCGCCTCCTTGCGATCCATGTAATCTTGGGGGTCGAAGTCCTTGACCTCGCAGGCGATCTGGGTCAAGAAGGGCGAGGGGTCGAAATGGGTGATGGGTCCCGCCCCCGATTTACCTGCCAGGAGGTCCCGCCAGGTGGTCTCCACATCGAGAGCCACAGGATTGATAGTCCCCATGCCCGTGATCACTACTCGATTGCTTGCTTTGCTCATTTCAATCTCCTTATCAATGGTCAGAAACCAGGTCTCTCTTTGCTTAAACTTTGAGGCCGCTCCCCGTCAGGGGGACAATGGTGATCTCCTCAGGCCCGATGGGACCGCGAAGCTGCGGCAGCGCAGCGATGGCCACCGCCGAGGTCGGCTCGATATAAAGCCCGCGCCGGGCCAACTGGTCACGGGCGTGTAGCGTCGCCTCGTCGCTCACGGCCAACACAGCGCCGCCGGTCTCCCGCACCGCTGCTAAGATCTGGCGGCCTCGCACCGGCTGGGCGATGCTGATGCCCTCAGCGATGGTCTCGTTCTTTTCGATGGGGAAGGCATCGCCCAGTCCCCGTTGGTAAGCTTCGTACAGAGGAGCGCAGGACTCGGCCTGGACGGCGAAGAGACGGGGCAGCTTTTCGATCAGGCCGGCGGCCAGCAGGTCCTTGAAGCCTCGGTAGGCCCCCAAGAGCAGGGTGCCATGGCCGACGGGCAGAACCAGGTTGTCGGGAGCTCGCCAGCCCAGTTGCTCCCAGATCTCGTAGGCGATGGTCTTCAGGCCCTCCAGGGTGAAGGGGTTGTAGTAGTGGCTGGCATAATAAGCGCCTTGAGTGGCTGCCTCCTGAACAGCCTGGGCCGCTCTCTCTCGAGGCCCCTCCACTTTTACCGGCATAGCTCCGTAGATAGCGATCTGATGGATTTTGTTTGGTGAGGCGTAGGCTGGGACGTATATCTCGGCCTCGATCCCGGCCCGGGCCGCATAGGCGGCCAGGCTGGCTCCCGCGTTGCCCGAGGAGTCCTCCACCACCCTCTTCACTCCCAACCCTTTCAGCACGTTCACCAACACGGCTGTACCTCGGTCTTTGAAAGACCCCGTGGGAGCCAGGAACTCCAGCTTGCAGTGGATCCTGGTGTCATAAACCTGGGTTTCGACCAGGGGGGTGAAGCCCTCGCCCAGGGAGATGACACCCTCTTCGTACTTCACCGGCAGCATGGCCCGATAGCGCCACAGGCTGAAATCGTCCGTCTCGATCTCATCCTGGACGAAGCCAGGGGCGCCCTCCAGATCGAAGACGCCGCCGCACTCGCAGCGCCATTGGTGGGTATCGTGAGGATATGTTCGTTTGCAGGATAAGCATCGCAGGTTCATAGCTGCTCATTGGCCTCCACGGTCTCGATTGTGTCGCCTGCCTTGACTTGGCCGCCCTGGATCACCTTGGCGAAGATGCCCTCGCGGGGCATGACGCAATCGCCGACCTGGTAGTAGATAGCGCAGCGGTCGTGGCAGATCTTGCCGTGCTGGGTGATTTCGAGTACGGCTTCGTTGCCGACTCGCACTTGTGAGCCGAGGGGCAAAGCCAACAGGTCCATGCCCTGAGTAGTGAGGTTCTCGGCAAAGCTGCCTGGCCCGACGTTGAGGCCCAGGGCCTGCATCTTCTCGATGCTCTCCAGGGCCAGCAGGCTCACCTGGCGGTGCCAGTCATCGGCGTGGGCGTAGCCAATGATGCCCCAGTCTACTTTCAACTCGGCTTCCCCCACGTTCTTTTTTCGTATCCCCTTCTTTTGGCTGGTGCAGACGGCGACGATAGTTCCCTTCACTGTTCTTCTACGCTTATCTGCCTCTTTATCTTTTTCCACTTTCTTGAGAAGACCAGGGCCTCCTCCCAATCCATACATTCATCTTCCTCCGCAATCGAGGCCCTTCCCTTCAGATCACGGGTATATTCTTCAAAAGTCATCCCACGCTTTGCTTCAAAAGCCCTCGCCTGCTCTTCATAAAAGGCGATTTGCTGGTCTATGCGCATAGCTGCGACCTTTACTCCAGTGTGATCTCCCCGCTCTTGCCTCCGCTCTTGCGGACCAGGCGGACGTTGGTGATGTGCATGGCCCGATCTACGGCCTTGCACATGTCGTAGATGGTCAGCGCGGCCACAGCGACGGCAGTCAGGCTCTCCATTTCCACGCCCGTCTTGCCCGTGGTCCTCACCGTGGCCGTGATCTCTATGAGATTCTCTGCCTCGTGGGGCGCGAACTCGACGATCACGTGGGTCAGGAGCAAGGGATGGCATAAGGGGATCAGAGCGTGGGTGCGTTTGGCGGCCATGATGCCAGCCACCTGGGCCACGGCCAGGACGTCGCCTTTGGGGATGCCGCCGTCCTGGATCAGGGCCAGCGTCTCAGGACGCATAGTGATCTCGCCCTTCGCCACCGCCACTCGCCTGGTGTCGGGCTTGCCACCCACATCCACCATGCGGGCGCGGCCCTCGTCATCAAGATGTGTCAACTGCATTATGGGACCCTCCCGAACGAGATTATACCACAAGTGCCCTTTTAACTCAAGAATAACAACACCATTCACGTCGTCTGGTCGCGCATCTTTGTCATAATCGTCCCTTTGTAGTATAATATCGCTGGAGGTAAACTGCGTCATGTTCGGTCGTTCAAAAAAGATGAGGGATAGCTTGACGCGCACCCGTCAGTCTTTTTTCGGGCGGGTCGCTGGTCTGTTTGGGGCCAACGAGGTCACTGAGGAGCTGTGGGAGGAGCTGGAGGAGATCCTGATCCAGGCCGACGTCGGGGTGGGCACCACCGTTGAGCTTGTGGAAAGACTGCGAGAGCGAGTCGCCAAAGATCGAGTGCGCGATGCCAGAGCGGTGGAAGGAATGCTCAAAGAGGAACTGGTGGCCATGTTGGACGGCGGCCCTCCCTTGAGCATCAATGAGCCGCGCTTGCTCACGGTCGTCCTGGTGGTGGGGGCCAATGGTTCGGGCAAGACCACCAGCATAGCCAAGCTGACGCATTATTACCAGGGGCAAGGCCGAAAAGTCATCCTTGGCGCGGGCGACACTTTCCGAGCGGCGGCCATTGACCAACTCAAGATCTGGGGGCAGCGAGTTGGTTGCGATGTCATTGCCCATCAGCCGGGGGCCGATCCGGGAGCCGTGGCCTATGATGCTATCCGGGCCGCTGGATCTCGTGGTGCGGACATGCTCATCGTGGACACGGCGGGCCGTCTGCACACCAAGTACAATTTGATGCAGGAGCTCAAGAAGGTGCGAGGCGTGGCGGCCAAGCAGGTGCACCAGGCGCCACATGAGACCCTCCTGGTGCTGGATGCCACCACCGGGCAGAATGCCCTCGCCCAGGCCAGGCATTTCAAGGACGACGTGGAGGTGACAGGCATCTTCTTAGCCAAGCTAGATGGCACGGCCAAGGGGGGTGTTGTCTTCGCTATCGCCAGGGAACTGGGCCTGCCCATTCGCTTTGTTGGCACTGGCGAGGGCCTGGAGGATCTGGCTGAATTCGACGCCCAGGCTTTTGTGGAGGGGCTGTTTAGCGGGTAGCATCACCACCTGCGGGCGATCAAATGTCCTTTCACTGGTAGACAAGCTCTGACGACAATGATGAGGGCAAATGATGGATGTTCTAAGGGTGTTCATCAGTGGTACTCAAGAGGACATGCAGTCGGAGCGGCAGGCGGTGGAGGAAGCCATCCACTCCCTACGCTGGGAGGCTCTTCGTGCTGAAACCTACGGCTCTCAGCCCATGCCGTCCCGTGCTACCTGTCAGGAGATGATGGAGCGTTGTGACATCTACCTGGGCATGTTCAGTGGGCGTTACGGATGGGAACTCCCGGAGGGCATCTCAGTAACAGAGTTTGAGTTCAACTTGGCTCGAAAGCTGAACAGATCCATCTTGGTCTATGTACGGGATGAGGAGCGGGAGCCTAAGCAGTCAGATTTTCTGAAACGTGTGGAGGACTTCGACGGGGGCTACTTCCGCCGTCCACCATTCGAGTTCCCAGAAGAAGTAGCTGGATGGGTTCAGGAGGACTTGACGGCTTTGGTGACTCGCCTGATACGCGAAGGGGGAATCCGCTCCGCTCCTTTCCAAGCCCGCCCGGACATCCCCACCTTCGTAGGGCGGAGGGAGGAACTGGCACGACTTACCGAGGCCCTGGGCGGGGGTGACACGGTGGCCGTACACGGGGTGCACGGCCTGTTTGGCCTAGCTGGGCTCGGCAAGACGGCCTTGGCCATCCATGCCGTCTATTGGCTGCGCGAGGACTTCCCCGATGGCGTCCTCTGGGTTGACTTACCCACGGCCCGACCGGCCGAGGTGCTGGCCAATTGGGCCCGGCTTTACGGCGGCGACGTGAGCCGCATCGAGAACATCGAGACCCGAGCCGACGCTGTGCGGGGTATCCTGCGGGGCAAGCGCATCCTGGCCGTGCTGGACGACGCCCGCTCCGACGAATCCTTGCCACCCCTCTTGCGGGCCCTGAGCGACTGCGCCGTCATCGTCACCAGCCGCATCACCAACCTGCCCTCCCTAGTGCACGCCACTCCAGTGGACCTGGACAAGTTCTCCCCCGATGAAGTCTGGGCACTGTTCAACTGCATCGTAACCGACAGGCGACTAAAGGGCCTGCGGAGTACGGTGGAGGCCATTGGGGAACTAGTGGGGTACCTCCCCCTGGCCCTGGACATCGCCGCGAAGAAGATGCGAAAGCACAAAAACTGGATGGCGGAGGATTTGCTGGAGCGGTTGAGGGATGCAAAAAGCCGGCTGGGGGAGCTGCAGTGGGCCGGGGACTACGGGGTGCGCATGTCTTTCAGCCTGAGCTACGAGGGCTTGAGCTCGAAGGAGCAGCGCTTCTTCGCCGCCTTAGGGGCCTTTGGCGGCGAGGATTTCGACGTCACCGCCGCAGCCGCTGTGGCCCAGGTGACGGAAAAGGGGGCATCGAAAGCCCTCGAGGTGCTTTTCAACCTCTCCCTGTTCGAGGAGGGAAGGAGGGCAGGACGCTACCGGCTGCACCCTTTGCTCAGGGACTACGCCAGGGAGAAGCTGGAGGGGGAGGGGGCCTACGAGCGCATGGCCCGGCATTACCTGGCAGTGGCCAGGGAAGCTGCAGAGGAGTTGGAGGGAAAGGAAATCGAGGACGGGTTGGCCGTCTTGGATGAGGAACTGAGCAACATCCGCGCCGGCCAGGCCTGGGCTGCAGGAAAGGCTACAAAGGCGGCTCAGGAGCTGACCCGAGACTACATCGATGCCATGGTCCGTTATTTGGACCTGCGCAGCCACTGGGACGAATGGATAGACTGGGGAGAAGTGGGTCTGGAGGCCTGCCAGCAACTGGACGACGAAGGAGGCACAGCGGCAATCCTAAGCAATCTGGGCCTAGTGTACTACCGAAAGGGTGAGTGGGATAGGGCCATCAAGCTCCACCAGAAGAGCTTGAGGACTTACGAGAGGCTTAGTGACACCCACGGGATGGCCCAAGCCTACAATGGCCTAGGCATGGTCTACGCCGATAAGGGTGAGTGGGATACGGCAATCAAGCTCTACCAGAAGGGCTTAGAGATATCGGAGAAGCTTGGGAATGCCTACCTGATGGCCAAGATCTACAACAACGCTGGCTTAGTGTATGCCGACAAGGGCGAGTGGGATAGGGCAATCGAGGTCTACCAGAGGAGTTTAGAGATATCGAAGAAACTCGGGGACGTCCACCTGATGGCCAAAAGCTACAACAATATTGGCTTGGTGTATGCCGAGAAGGGCGAGTGGGATAGGGCAATCGAGTTCTACCAGAAGGACCTGTTCATATCGGAGAGGCTTGACGACGCCCGCGGAATGGCCCAGACCTACAATAACCTGGGCATGGTGTATGACGACAAGGGCGAATGGGATAAGGCAATCGAGCTCTATCAGAAGAGTTTAGAGATATTAGAGAAGATCGGGGGCGCCCACTTAATGGCCAGGGCCTACAATAACCTGGGCGTGGCGTATGCCAATAAGGGCGAATGGGATAGGGCAATCGAGTCTTACCAGAAGAGTTTGGAGATATCAGAGAAGCTCAAGGACGTCCATGTGATGGCCGAGACTTACAGCAATGTTGGCTTGGTTTACTGCCGAAAGGGCGAGTGGGATAGTGCAATCGAGTTCTGCCAGAGGAGTTTGGAGATGTCCGAGAAGCTTGGGGACGTCCATCTGATGGCTGAGAGTTATAATAACGTTGGTTTGGCTTATGCTGACAAGGGGGAATGGGCTAAGTCTATCGAGCTCTACCAGAAGAGCCTGGAGATCAGAGAGAGACTTGGCGACGCCCACGGCATGGCCCAGACCTGGGGGAACTTAGGTTACCTCTATGAGGCCCAAGAGGATTATTGCCTTGCTCTGGAATACGCGGCCATGGCCCTGGAGATTTTCCGTCGCCTGGGGGCCTGGGAGGCGGCACAGATGGAGGAGTTGGTGCGGAGGCTGCGGGAGAAGCTGCCAACGGATCCAGGGAACGAATACACGGATAATTCTACTGCAGGTTTTTGGAACCTGCGGTAGAATGAGAGGATTAGGAGGTGAGTAGTCATGGAAGAGCTTAGGAGCGAGATAAACGAATTGAAACAGCGCATTGAACAGATAAAGGAGCGTCTTTGACTTAGCCAGCAAGGAGCAGGAAATAGCGCGGCTGGAGCAGCGAGCAACTCAACCGTACTTCTGGGATCACCCGGATGAAGCCCAGGCCGCGATGCGGAAGCTGGCCTCCCTCAATGACGAGGTGGAGACCTGGAAGGAGCTGACATGGCGGGTGGCCGATGCCCAGGCTCTCCTCGATTTGGCCATCGCTGACGAGGACGAGGCCATGGCTGGCGACATAGCTGGCGAAGTCGAGACTATCGAGGCCGAGTTGGAGCGGCTGGAGTTCTGGCTGCTCTTCTCAGGTCCCCACGACAAAGGGGACGCTATCTTGGCCATCCACGCCGGAGCAGGCGGCACCGAGGCCCAGGATTGGGCAGAGATGCTGCTCAGGATGTACCTGCGTTGGGCCGAGGGACGCGGCTACAAGACCAGCATCCTGGACAGCATGCCGGGTGAGGAGGCCGGCCTGAAAAGGGCTATCGTCAGTGTTGAAGGAGATCACGCCTATGGTTATCTGGGGGCGGAGAGAGGCGTCCACCGTTTGGTGCGTCTTTCTCCCTTTGACGCTGCCCACCGGCGGCACACCTCCTTTGCCCTGGTAGAGGTCTGGCCCGACATCGGGGAGGCGATCGAAGTGGACGTAAACCCCGAAGACCTGCGCATTGACACCTTCCGCTCCAGTGGGCCAGGCGGGCAGCACATGCAGAAAACCAGTTCGGCGGTGCGCATCACCCACTTGCCGACGGGAATCATTGCCACTTGCCAGAACGAGCGCTCGCAGGCCCAGAATCGGGAGACGGCCATGAAGGTTCTGCGGGCCCGTCTCTTCGATCTGGAGCAAAAGAAGCAGGGGGCGGAACAATCGCGCCTCAAGGGCAAGCACGTCGAGGCTGGCTGGGGCAACCAGATCCGTTCCTACGTGCTGCATCCCTACAAAATGGTCAAGGATTTGCGTACCGGCTACGAAACAGGCAACGCCGAAGCAGTCCTCAATGGAGATCTGGACGATTTCATCGAGACCTACCTGCGGTCAATAGTGGGCGTTAGAGCGATTTGACAATTTCGGCCAAAAGGCGTATAATTATTGCGTATAAAATGACCAATGATGGTCTCAGAGCGATGGGAGTGGCAATCTCAGTCGCTCTTTTTGCGCTTATGGAGACCAGAGGTATGGGCTAGTGGCTGAGAACGTCGAGGAATTGCTAACCCGATTTGAAGAGCATTTGGCGCGGTCGGCTCTGGCATCAACGACCATCGTGAACTACCTGGCCGACCTGAGAACCTTTGCCCGTTGGCACGCTGGTGTCAAGAGGCCGTCGTCCCTGTTGGAGTTGACGCCCGATGACATCCGGGAATATCGCCGCCACATGAAGATCAACGAGGGGTGGACCCCTGCCACGATCAATCGGCGCCTGCAAGCTGTTCGCAAATTCTACAGCTTTGCCATGGGGACTGGTCTGACGGAGAGCAACCCCGCATCCGAGGTGCAGTTGATTCCCAGACCTGAGCCAAACCCACCTCGCGCCCTGGCTCCTGAGGAGGTCGCCAGCCTCTTTCAGGCGATACAAGAAGGGCGGCCCAGCCTGGTCAAGCGCGACCACGCTATTGTCCAGTTGTTGCTTCAAACGGGGATCAAGCTGGGAGAGTTGACCGGATTGCGCTTGTCCGATGTCCAACTGCGGGGCAATGGAGAGGGTTCGTTGCTGGTGGGAGAGGGCGATGGCAATAACTGCCGCCAGGTCCCCCTCAATTCCCTGGCCCGTGCCGCCTTGCAGGACTATCTACGGGTCCGGTCTGCTTCGGACGGTACCGACAACCTCTTTCTGAGTCAGGGAGGTGGTTGTATTTCCAGGCGCACCGTCCAGCGGTTGGTGAATGTGTACGCCAAGGCCGCTGGGCTGGAAGATGTATCGGCCCACGTGTTGCGGCATACTTTTGCGGTATCCACGTTGCAGGACACAGAGGACCTTTCACTCGTGGCGCGCTTGTTGGGCCACCGTTGTTTGGAGACTACCGCCAAATATCTAATATCCAATATCTAATGTCCAACATCCAATCAGGAGGGAGAACTTGGAGGTAAAAGATTTTGCTGCCTTGCGCATTAGCCTGGCTTCGCCGGATGAGATACGTTCCTGGTCCTATGGCGAGGTGACCAAGCCAGAAACCATCAACTACCGTCGGCTGAGACCCGAGAAGGACGGCCTCTTCTGTGAGGCCATCTTCGGGCCTCAAAGAGATTGGCAGTGCTATTGCGGCAAGTACAAAAACGTGCGCTACAAGGGCATAATCTGTGACAAGTGCGGTGTGGAAGTGACTCGCTCCTCGGTCCGGCGGGAGCGCATGGGACACATCGAACTGGCGGCCCCGGTGGCCCACGTCTGGTATACGCGGCGCGTGCCCAGTTACCTGGGGATGTTGCTGGACATCTCGCGGCGATACCTGGATCGCGTCCTCTACTTTGCCCAGTACATCATCACCGGGATAGATGAGGAAGCGCGGCAAAAAGCCCTGCATCGCCTCGAAGAGGAATTGGTCCTGGGACAAGCTAACCTGAAGAAGGAGACTCAGGAGCGAATTGATGAGCTAGAGCGGGAAGTGGCTGGGAAAATCGGGGAGCTGGAGGAGGGCCGGCAGGCCACTCATCAGCGCCTGGAGGAGAAGTTGGCCACAGCCACCGAAGGGATCATGAAAGAGGCCCAAGCCTTGCAAACGAAGGTGGAAGGTCGCCAGGGTAAGAAAGTGCGGGCTCCTTTGATCTTCTCGCCCACAGAGGAGACCATCGTCGAGAGCGGCGAGGTGGTGGGTTTGGAGAATTTGGTTCTTTTGAATAGGGCCGTGCAAGAGGAGTTAAGCAGGATCGAGGGCCAGATCAGAGTCGAACAGGATCAGAATGTAACTGCGGTGGAAGCTGATATCGAGATCCTGCGCCACGGTTTGGAAGATGAGATCCAGAGACTGCGGGCGGAGTTAGCTCCGGAGATAGAGGCTCTGAAGCAAAAGGCCGATGCTGACCGCGACGAGCTAATGGGTCTGTCGCAGATGGAATTGCTGGAAGAGGCTCGCCACCGGGAGCTGAAGGCTAAATGGGGTCAGGTCTTTAAGGCTGGCATGGGGGCTGAGGCCTTCTATGAGATCCTGCAGGCGATGGATTTGGACGTATTGGCCAAGGAGTTGTGGGCCGAGGTTCGTTCCACCCGCTCAAAGCAGCGCCGCAAGAAGGCAGTCAAGAGGTTGCAGGTGGTGGAGGCTCTGCGAAAATCGGGCAACCGGCCCGAGTGGATGATCTTGACTGTGCTGCCCGTCATTCCACCCGAGCTTAGGCCCATGGTCCAGTTGGATGGAGGCCGCTTCGCTACCAGTGATCTGAACGATCTCTATCGGCGAGTGATCAACCGCAATAACCGCCTCAAGCGTCTTTTGGAACTAGGCGCGCCTGACGTCATTGTGCGCAACGAGAAGCGCATGCTCCAGGAAGCGGTTGATTCCCTCATTGACAACAGCTACCGAGGCAAGGCCATGTCTCGACGTGGCCAACGGGAACTGAAATCCCTCTCGGACATGCTCAAGGGCAAGAAAGGGCGCTTCCGCCGCAACCTCCTGGGCAAGCGCGTGGACTATTCGGGTCGTTCGGTGATCGTCACCGGCCCGGAGCTGAAGCTACACCAGTGCGGTTTGCCCAGAAGTATGGCTCTGGAGCTCTATCGGCCCTTTGTGATCGGCAAGCTAGTAAAATACAACTATGCCAATAACGTCAAGGGAGCCAGACGGCTCATTGAGCGGGAGCACCCTGAGATCTGGGAGATCCTGGAAGAGGTGGTCAAGGAGCAACCGGTGTTGCTCAACCGCGCCCCTACCCTGCACCGCTTGGGCGTCCTGGCCTTCCAGCCTGTCCTGGTGAATGGCAACGCCATCCAGGTACATCCCCTGGTCTGTGCCGCCTTTAATGCTGACTTCGATGGCGACCAGATGGCCGTGCACGTGCCGCTATCCAAGGGTGCCGTGGAAGAGACGCTAAAGCTCATGCTATCCACGCAGAATTTGCTCAAGCCAGCCAGTGGTGAGCCCATTGTAAGTCCCACCAAGGACATGGTTATGGGGTGCTATTATCTCACCATAGAAGAGGACGGCTGCCGGGGCGAGGGCAAAGTCTTCATTGACCTTGATGAGGTCTCCCTGGCCTACGAGCTGGGCAAGGTTAATCTGCACGCCAAGATCAAGGTTATGCACGTGCGAGAGCGACGCACAGTCAGAAAGCGCCCTGTCGAGACTACGGTCGGGCGGGCCATCTTCAACCTGATCTTGCCCGATGAACTGCGTTTCGTGAACGAGGTTTTAGACAAGGGGCAGCTTAAGGATCTGGTGGCCAAATGCCATAAACAGCTCGGCCTGGAGGCGACCAGCGAGCTGGTGGACAAGATCAAAGCCATCGGCTTTAAGTATGCCACCCGGTCAGGCGTAACTATCGCTGTCTCTGACCTGACCGTGCCCAAAGCCAAACACACGATTCTGGCGCAGGTCTCTGAGCAAGTCAGAGAGGTGGAGCGACAGTACAGACGGGGGCTCTTGACCGAGGACGAGCAGTATACTAAGACGATCGAGCTCTGGACCAGGGCCACTGATGACGTGACCGAGGCTGTGGCCGAGTCACTTGATCCCCATGGCCCTATTCAGATGATGGCCCAGTCAGGTGCCACGAAGGGGGGCTTCCAGCCCATTCGGCAGCTCGCGGGCATGCGTGGTTTGATGGCCGACCCGGCGGGACGGATCATCGCCATGCCCATCCTTTCCAACTTCCGAGAGGGCCTGTCAACATTGGAATACTTCATCTCCACCCATGGGGCGCGCAAGGGCCTGGCCGATACCGCCCTGCGCACTGCCGACGCTGGCTACCTCACCCGGCGGCTGGTGGACGCGGCTCAGGACGCGATCATCAATGCCGTGGACTGTGGTACCAAGGGAGGGATCTGGATCAAGAAAGCGGACGATGTGGGCGGCCAGGCTTTGGGGAAGCGAATCCTGGGCCGAGTCGCAGCGGGGACAATTGCTGACCCTGAGACTGGTGAGATCATAGTCTCCGCCGGCGATATGATTGAGGAAGAAGAGGCGGAGACCATCGAGGCGGCTGGCATTGAGGAGGTCTATATCCGTTCGCCTATGACCTGCCAGCTCAGGTACGGCCTCTGCGCCAAGTGCTACGGGCGGGACCTGGGCCGCGGGAAGATGGTTGAAGTAGGGACCGCAGTGGGCATCGTGGCCGCTCAATCCATCGGTGAGCCGGGCACACAGCTTACCCTGCGCACTTTCCACACCGGTGGGGTGGTCTCAGGGGGAGACATCACCCACGGCTTGCCGCGAGTGGAGGAGCTTTTTGAGGCTCGCAAGAATCCCAAAGGCGAGGCTCTCATGACCGACATTGATGGGATGGTAGAGATCCGACGCGAGGAGGGGATACGCTACATCAAGGTCGTCAGTAGTGAGCTTTTCCGCGACGAGTACGACATCAAGCATGGCTGGAAGATCCTGGTCGAGGACGGCGACGAGATAGCCGATGGGGAGCCTATCGCCAGCCGGGGCGAGAAGAAGCAAGTTGTTAAGAAGGGCGGACGGGTCTTGCGGGAGGATCGCCAAATCACCGTAGTCTACGAGAGGCGAGAAGAGCAAGAATACGAAGTGCCCTCAGCGGCGCGACTGACCGTGAGCGAAAGCGAATGGGTGAAGGCCGGTCAGCAGTTGATAGAGGGATCCAAGAACACCCATCGCATTCTGCGTATCCTGGGACGGGAGGCTACCCAGCTCTACCTGCTCTCGGAGATTCAGAAGGTCTACAGTTCTCAAGGGGTGGACATCAACGATAAGCACTTCGAGGTGATCATTAGCAAGATGCTGAACAAGGTGCAGGTAACCTCCTCGGGCAATACCGAGCTCCTGCCGGGGGAAGTTGTAAACCGCTCGACCTTCGCCGAGGGCAACGCTAAGGTGACAGCCGAAGGCGGCCGCCAGGCTACGGCTCAACCACTCCTGTTGGGTATCAGTAAAGCTGCCCTCAATACCGACAGCTTCCTTTCGGCAGCTTCCTTTCAGCATACCATCAGAGTTCTGGCTGGTGCGGCCATCGAGGGCCGGTATGACCATCTCTATGGCCTGAAGGAGAACGTCATCATCGGCAAGCTGATCCCGGCGGGAACTGGTTTTCGGGGCCGGCCCGGTCATGAGGGCGAACTCCCTTCAGATACCTTCGGGGATGTGGAATTCGCCTTCTTCAGAGAGAACGCCGCTGGGGAACTGGCCGCCGTCTTGGAAGAAGAAGAGGCTACCGAGGAAGTGACTATCCCGCAAATTGAGAAAGCCAGGTTGTCTCTGGCTGCCAGCTCGTAAGATAAAAGGGCTACCATTGAGGAGGGCGGCGATCGGGTCTTATTCGGTCGCCGCCCTTTTGTTTGGGACAACGGACTGGTAAGATTCACTGCTTCGATGTTCTAAACCCGCAGCAACCCCAGCAGACAATAGCACCCACAGATCTCAGGCTCCTTTTGTTTGACAAAAGCCTGGAAATAGCATATAGTAAGGGCACGGTCTATCCTGCCAGAAGGTCAAATCCTGGTTTGACAAGTTAAGGAGGCGAAATGCAGTTTACAGACAAAATGCTCACTTGCGAACAGTGTGGGTCTCAATTCGTGTTCACCGTCACCGAGCAGCGGGGAATGGCCGAACGCGGCGCCGAGTTGTTCGAGCCTAAGTTCTGTCCTCGCTGCCGCGCTGCTGAGGAGCCTGGAGTTAAGCTCATTGGGCAGGTGAAATGGTTCGACGCCATCAAGGGCTGGGGCTTTATTACCAAGGCCAGCGGTGAAGACATCTTCGTTCACCACACCAGCATCGAGGGCCACGGCACCCTGCAAGACGGGCAGAAAGTGGAGTTCCTGGTCGAGCAAACCCCCAAAGGGCCCGCAGCAGTCGAGGTGGTCCCTCTGCCGACAGAGTAAGAACACGGATCAGCAGGATTAAACGGATGTTGCGCACCAAGATCGTTTGCACCATCGGGCCGGCTAGCCGTGCTCCTGAAATGCTGCGGGAACTGATACTGGCTGGCATGGACGTGGCTCGCCTGAATTTCTCCCACGGCAGCCAATCCTACCACGGCGAGAACATCGAGCGCATCCGTGCTGTCGCCGCCGAGGTGGGAAAACCCATAGCCATCCTGACCGACCTGCAGGGGCCCAAGTTGCGGGTTGGAGAGATGGAAGGTGAGGGGGTGCTTTTGGTTTCCGGAGAGAAGGTAATCCTGACCACGCGGCCCATCGTGGGCCACGTCGGCGAGGTGCCCGTCCAGTACGCCGAGCTTCCCCGAGACGTGGAAGCCGGCGACCGCATCCTCATTGACGACGGACTGCTGGAACTGGAGGTGCTCTCCACCGGGGAGCTGGACATCACCTGTCGGGTGATCACCGGCGGCTTGCTCCAGACCAACAAGGGGATGAACTTGCCCCGCGCCTCTCACGCCATTCCTGCCATCACCGATAAGGACCGTCGAGACTTGCGCTTCGTGTTGGAGCAGCAGGTGGACTGGGTTGCCCTCTCCTTTGTGCGCAACCCAGGCGAGGTACAGGAGCTGCAGGAGATGATCCGGAAGCAAAGTCCGGCAAGGACTTCGGCGAGCTCAGTCGAGCCGTCTCTGACCGCCTCCGACTCCCCTGTGCCTGTGGTGGCCAAAATCGAAAAGCCGGAGGCTGTGGACAACATTGATGGGATCATCGAGGTGGCGGACGCGATCATGGTGGCCCGCGGCGACCTGGGGGTCGAGACCCCGCCGGAGGCTGTGCCCATCGTGCAGAAGATGATCATCGCCAAATGCAACGCCGTGGGCAAGCCGGTGATTACCGCCACCCAGATGTTGGATTCAATGATGCGTAACCCGCGGCCGACCAGGGCTGAGGCCAGCGACGTGGCCAATGCCGTCCTGGACGGCACCGATGCCATCATGCTCTCTGGCGAGACGGCGGTGGGTAAGTATCCTCTTGAATCCGTGCAGACGATGGTCAGGATCGCCAGAGAGGCTGAGCGAGGTGGGTTGGCAGGTGTAGCCAGGCCCCGCCCGCCCCGTGGCCCTTCGACACGCTCAGGACACGGCCCGGTGATCTCCATTGCCGACGCCGTCAGCCACGCCACCTGCGAGACGGCCAGTGATCTGGAAGCGGCGGCAATCATCACCCCCACCATCTCAGGTCACACCGCCCGGGTCATCTCCAGATATCGCCCTCGCTGCCCCATAATCGCCGTTACGCCTAGCCCTGTGGTTCAGCGTCAGTTGGCCCTCTATTGGGGGGTTCGCCCACTGCTCTCCAGGCGCACCGACAGCACCGATGAAACGATCTCTGGTGCGGTCCGGACGGCGCAAGAGCATGGATTGGTAAAACACGGCGACGTGGTAGTCATCACTGCTGGAGCGGCGGGCAGCGGCCCCGGCACGACAGACATCATGAAGGTACAAGTCGTTCAGTCTTGAGCGAAGTAAGATGCACGGCAAATCGCTGTGGTGACTCGAATCAACAGGCGGGGAGAAGGGAGACACTCTCTATGGAGACCAAATCGAGTAAGCAAGCCTGGTTACGCATTCTGGCCGTCTTCGCCCATCCTGACGATGAGATCTTTTGCGCCGGGGGGACGCTGGCCCGTCACGCCGCGCAGGGCGCCGAGGTTATGGTCGTCTCCGCCACCCAGGGGGAGGCGGGACAGATTCACGATGCTCGCCTGGCGACGCGCCGGACGCTTGGCCGTGTGCGCGCCCAAGAGCTGCAGCTTTCTTGCCAGCAGCTCGGCGTCCAGCACGCCATTTGTCTGGATTACGGCGATGGTGCGTTGCGGGACAACGACCCGCTGCCGTTGACAAAGCACCTGACGCAGATCATCCGCTCCTTCCGGCCAGATGTTGTCATCACCTTCGGTCCTGATGGAGCCTACGGCCATCCCGACCACGTCACCATCAGCGAACTGACCACCACGGCTTTCCATCTGGCAGGTGACGCCGAGCAGTTTCCCGAACAGCTCGAAGAGGGCCTGTCACTCCACACCCCTGGACGGCTCTATTACAGCTACTTCCCCCGCAGCCGGCGTTTGCTTGCGGAACAGCTCGTAAAATGGTTGGGGGAGATCGAGCAGGAGTTTCACGGCACGATTGATTTTGCGCACGCGCTCCTGCTCTTTGCCGAGGAAGCAGCAATGCTGGGCTATTCCAGCGACGATGTGGATGTCAAGTGGTTTCCCAAAGGTTTCTACATCGTTGAGCAGGGCGAGCCAGCCACGAAGCTCTATTTGGTTCTCTCCGGGCAGGCGGAGATCATCCAAGAGGATGCAGATGGGACTCTACATACGCGCGCGAAGGTCGGGTCGGGGCAGTTCTTTGGCGAAAAGGGGCTGGCATACCGCCGACCACGCGAAGCACATGTGGTGGCGAGCGAGGACGTCACCTGTATGATCCTCTCGCCCCATGCACCGACTACCTTTGAGGGGCGCGGCGCTGATGCCACGTTGACAGGGGATGCCGTCGAGGGCTTGCCCAACGAGGCAGCGGAGACGGGTGCGACCACCAAGATAGATGTCTCCGCATTTGTGGAACACAAAGTGGCCGCCCTGTCGGCCCATCGCACGCAGTTTCCACTGGAGCCGAACATGTTTCCCATGCCAATGCTGCGCGAAGTGTTCAGCGACGAATACTTCGTGAGGGCCCACCCACCGATTGAGATGGAAAGCAGTCTGATCTCAATGTCGGAGGTGCTGAGTCTTCGATACAGATAACGCGATTGTCTCAATGGGGTCAGGACAGCAAGGGCCAATAGAACAACAAGCGCTGGTGCGGCCTGCCAGGCTGTCGTTCAGTAGCCAGTGAAAGCCACCTGCGTCAAACGCGCAGGTGGATAAACTTGAGCTTCTATTTCATTAAGCAACTTCCCATCATCTCTCCACAGAATTACATCCAAATGGACATAGATCTCATCAGGACTCGAGTTCCAGAACCGTCATACGCCGCCTGGGACCTGCAACCCTTCGCCCAGGAATGCGGCTACCACGGCCCGCCCTTCCGCTGGGACGAGGAACGCCGCTTCCTGCTGCGCTGCGAACTGGACGCCGCCTACTTCCACCTCTACGGCATCGCCCGCGACGACAAAGGGCATTTTATCCACTATGAAGATAACCCTACTTTCCGCTAAGTTGGGTTTGACAGGTTCATGATTTAACGTATACTGGTCAAGCTTTCAATACTAAACGGAGGGCTTGATCAGATGAACGAATACGTTTGCCAGATGATGACACTGTT
>Ga0268276_1000238_pt1 | contig 66383 bp, 59 predicted proteins | sample saktaG_4_FD_190145 | JGI IMG/M metagenome (GOLD analysis project Ga0268276, IMG submission 190145) | Saline water microbial communities from Sakinaw Lake, British Columbia, Canada - sak_2010_1_5_45m | ecosystem: Environmental > Aquatic > Non-marine Saline and Alkaline > Saline ... | reverse complement strand
CGGGGCGGGCTCGAGATCAGGGAAGGAGACTGGGTTTCGATATCGAGCCGGCTCAGGACCCTTTACGTCGGCAAGGCGATTTTCGCCCCGGCCCGCCTGCTGCGTTTCATGGCCGGCGAAAAGGTCGAGATGACGGCGGCCGAACGGCCGAGATTCGAAGCCCTCGCCTCCTGCTACCGGGAGTTCCGGGCTATCCTCGAGGGCGTCGACGCCACGCGCTTCGAAACCCTCCAAGACCTGGGCCACGCGATCCAGTACGGCCGGCTCCAGGACGACCCCCGGAAGGCGGAATTCGTCAACCGCTCGTTCGACGCCAACCGCGGGACACTGGCGGGGCGGCTGTTCGAGGTGACACTCGGCAGCCATTACATCAACCTGGCCGCCTACCGGCTCCTCACCCCCGCCCGCAGGATCGGGCTCCTCAAGGACGTCCTGGCGCTCGGCCGGGAGAGAGGACAATCGGGGTATCAGGCCGGTGCGTTCGTCGTCGGCAGCTTCATCGAGCCGGGGGCCGAGGCCTCCTTCTGGGAGAGCTTCGAACCGCGGGAGATCGCCGGCCTTCTCAACGAGTGGCTGCTCCACCAGAAATACCTGAGGGTTCTCGAGGCCGTCGGCGAGCGGAGGGTCAACCGGGCCAGGTCCGTGATCCTGGCCCAGGGGCTGGCGTCCGTGCAGATCCACCAGGGATGGGCCGCCGAGTTCGGGGGCCTGAGGTCGAGCGGCGTCGACCTCGACGAGGTTCGCCGCCACATCGGGGAAGGGTTCGACCCCCAGACGGCGGAGCTCCTGGACGCGCTGGCCCGGGCCTAGGCGCCTTCCTTGACCCGATAAACCTTGTCGCCTTCCCGGACGTGTTCCTTGACCTTCATTCCGGCCGAGACGCCCTTTTTGATCTCCGGCACCGCCAGATGCTCCTGCTGCAGCGACTCCACCGCCTGGGTGAAATCGCTCGTGTGGCCCTTGATGTGGATGGTCTCCCCGACCTTCAAAGTGCCAGTCGTGACCTCGATCCCGGCGACGCCGATCTTGGGGAAATAATGGGTGATGTGGCCGATCTCTTCTTCCATGATCCCTCCTCGTCGCCCTCCAAAGCGTCCCGCCGCCCCAGCTCGTATGATACGCGCGAAGGCCGGGTGAGTCAATGCGCGCGAGCGCCAGGCCACGGCCTTGCGTTTTCGGCCCGGCGGGCGCTCCGACCTCAGTCGGTCTTCAAGAACGCATAGGTCTTGCCGTACCTCAGCATCTGTTCGACATAGCCCTCCGTGTAGGAGATCTTGACGTCGACGATCCTGCCGTTCTCAATGACCGGCGTGTAAACGGGATTGACGAAGCCGGCGTAAGGGGCCAGGTGCAGCTTGGCGTAGCGCTCCAGGACTTCCTTGTGCAGCTCCTGATCGACTTGGACACCATAATTTTCGATCAAGTTCTTGGCCGCTTCGTAGTCCCCTTCACTCGTGATGCGCTGGACTTCGGCCAGGAGTTGTCCGTAAAGCCGGCACAGTTTCTGATAGTCATTGATCACGAAATAGGTTTTCCCGTCCTTCATCACCCTGGCGATCACATTCTCGGCCTTGCCTTTTTCGTAGACCCAGTGGGAGACCATGGCCCGGCCGCGCATGTGGGCCTGCTCGATCGTCTTGCCCGGTTGTATGCGGGTCAGCTGGGTCATCAGGCCGTTGCGGATCTGGCCGTCGTATTCCGCCTTGGCCGCATCCATGTTCGGCAGGAGACCGAGCTCGATCATCTTGTCGTCCATCATGTAGTAGAGGGCGAAGAGGTCGGCCCGCGACTCCTCGATCGGCGAATGGTAGTTCTTGAGCGACTCCGGGCCGACGCCGGGCATGAGCTGGCCCGAACCGTGTCCGAGGACCTCGTGGAGGTCGGTGTGGATGTTCCCGGCCAGGGGCCCATATTTCTTGGCCCGTTCAAGGAGCTCCTCGGAATAGGAGAACTCCGGGCCGAACGGCGACTTGAGCGAGGACTGGTCGTAGGCGTAGGTGATGTTCTCGATGGTCACGGACTTCGAGCCGTAGTCCTTGCGGATCCAATTGGCGTTCGGCAGGTTGATGCCGATGGGCGTCGACGGATAGCAGTCGCCGCCCAGCATGGCCGCGGTGATGACCTTGGCCGAGACACCCTTGACTTCCTTCTTCTTAAAACGGGGATCGACCGGCGAGTGGTCCTCGAACCATTGGGCGTTGGCCGAGATCGTGTCGGCCCGCTTCGTCGCCGCCAGGTCCTTGAAGTTGACGAGCGATTCCCAGCTGGCCTTCTGGCCCAGCGGGTCGTTGTAGACCTCGATGAAGCCGTTGACGAAATCGACGAGCGATGTCAGGTCCTCGACCCAGAGGATGTTGTACTCGTCGAATTTCTCGAGGTCGCCCGTTTTGTAATAGGCGACGAGGGCGTCGATGACCTTCTTCTGCTGGGCGTTCTCGGCCACTCCGGCCGCCTTCTCCAACCAATAGACGATCTTGGCGATGGCCGGCCCGTAGAGGCCGTCGATCGAGGCGACCTCCTCGACGACCTTGCCGTCCTTCTTCACGAGGCGCGTATTCAAACCGTAGGAGATGGGCGTCGTGTCCTTCTCGTCGACGAGGCCCTTGGTGTAGGCCTCGACTTCGGCCTGGGTGACGCCCTCATAGAAATTGACGGCCGAGTTCACGACCAGGTCTTTCGTCGAATCCTGGGAGACCTTCTTGGCGTCGACGGCGGGGTCGAAAAGGATGGGCCGCAGGAAGGCCAGGAAGTCATCGATCGACTGTCCGGCGGCGAGAGGGAAGCCGACGCCCTCCGATCCCTTGACCAGGGCCGCGAAATAGTCGGCATCGAACCCCGGCATGATCTTGTCCGTGGAGTAGTGGTGGTGGATGCCGTTGGAGAACCAGACCCTTTTGACGTAGGTCATGAATTCATTCCAACGCGGGTCCTGCCGATCGCCCTTGTAGCCCTCGACGATGGCGTCGAGAGTGTGGCGGATCTTGAGGTTGTATTTGTAGTTCTCGTCGAAGATGATGTCCCGGCCGCAGAGGGCCGCCTCGCTCAGGTCATAAACCAGTTCTTTCTGGGACGGTGAGAGCGCCTCGAATCCGGGCACCTGGTAGCGCAGGATCCTCAGGTCGGCAAACTGGTCGATCTGCCAGCCGAATTCCGGGGCGGCCGCGGCCTGCTCGGGTTCCGGTTTTTTGCATGCGGCGGCCAGGACAACGAGCCCTAAGCAAAGGGCGAGAAGGAGAGAGCTCTTGATGTTCATATGAATCGACCTCTCAAGTGGGTTATCCGGCGCATTCGACGCCTCTCGTTTATAATAGCCAAATGCCCCGTTCGAGTCCATTTCTTCTTGTCCGCCTTGCCCCTCCGCCCGGCTTGGTGATACGATGGATGCCCGAGGGAAGAAAACCGGCCGCCCTGCGTCAAAAGGCTGGTTGTCAATTTCAGGTGGAGGTTTATATGAGAAAGAACGTATTGGCCGTCATCCTCGTCTTCGCCGCTCTCATCAGCCTGCGGGCCCAGGCCCCGCAGCCGCCGCAGATGAAGCTCGAGGACGTCCAGAAAGCATTGAGCCTGGTCGACAAGCCCCTGTCCGCCCCCGACAAGTACAAGGCGGGTCTCGCGGCCATCACCGCTAAGGACTCCCTGGCGATGCTGACCTTCATTGCGTCCGACCTCATGGAGGGCCGGGAGACGGGGACACACGGGTTCGCCCTGGCCGCAGAGTACGCCGCATCCCTCTTCAAGATGTGGGGCGTCAAGCCCGCCGGCGACATGCCGATGAGGGGTGGCGGCCGTATGGGCGGACGCGGCGCGGCCCCCCAAGCCCCCCAAGAACGGACCTATTTCCAGGAATTCGCCCTGAAAGAAGTCACCGATTCCCAGGCCGCGGTCACGATCGAGGTCAACCAGGGCGGCGCTCTGAAGAGCCGTACGTTCCATAGCGGGCTGGACTTCCAGGGCGGCATGGGCGGCGGCGAGGGCACCCTCACCGCTCCCGTCGTCTTCGTCGGCTACGGGATCAGCGAGCCGTCGGTCGGTTTCGACGAGCTCAAGGGCCTGAACCTCAAGGGCAAGATCGTCCTCGTGCTCTCCGACGCGCCCGGCCGCGACAACCCCAAGGCGCCCCTCCAGACGAAGCAGGAGCTCAAGGACAAGTACTTCCCGGCCGCTCCCCAGGGCGACCGGATGGCCATGATGATGCGCGGCGGCCCGGGCCGGTTCAACAAGATCACCGAGATCAACAAGCTCGGCCCGGCGGCCATCGTCCAGGTCCAGAACACGGGCAAGGACAGCGACGTCTTCAAGGCCCTGTCCACGGTCCGCAAGCCCAACGACGAACGCCCCATCGTCAACAAGCCCCGCAGAAGGCTGTCGGTCGCGGGCGACACCGGTTCGGCTATGCGCATGGGCGGCGGATCGGCGACCACGATCACGCGCGAGATGGCCAACCTCCTCCTCGAGGGGACGGGCCAGACGATCGACGACCTGAAGAATAAGATCGAAACGACCAATAAGCCCGCGTCGATGGACATCCCCGGCGCGAAGATGACCATCGCCACGACGGCCAAGACGGCCCTCGTTCACGGCACCAACGTCATCGGCATCATCGAGGGCTCCGACCCCAAGCTCAAGGACGAGTACTTCGTCGTCGGCGGCCACTACGACCATCTGGGGATGTGGGAGGACTACATCTATAACGGCGCGGACGACAACGGATCCGGTTCGGTCGGCGTCCTGAACATCGCCATGGCCATGGCCGCGAGCCCGGTCAAGCCGAAACGCTCCATCGTCTTCACCCTGTGGACGGGAGAAGAGGAAGGCCTCCTCGGGTCGCGCTACTACGTCCAAAACCCCATCTACCCGCTCGAAAAAACGGTGGGCTACCTGAACTACGACATGATCAGCCGGCCCTACGACACCGAGATGCTGGCCCGTTCGATGCGGGCCTACGGCGTCCCCGGCGCCGAGGACCTCGTCAAGAAGGTCCGCGCCCCATGGTTCGTCTCGGTCAACCTGACCGAGGGCACGCCCTTCGCCGACATCGCCCGCGAGATGAACCAGTATGTCGGACTCGACCTGGCCTTCCGCTTCAACGCCCTGGGCGCCGGCAGCGGCGGTTCCGACCAAGCCTCGTTCGCCTCTGTCAAGCTGCCCTTCGTCTACTACATGGCGGCCATGACGTCCGATTACCATCAGACGAGCGACAGCGTGGAGAAAGTCAGCGGCAAGCTCATCGCCAAGATCAGCCAGCACGGCTTCCTGACGGTCTTCGCCTTCGCCGACAAATAGAAACAAGAGGGGGTCAAACCTACCTTTTGCTGCAAAAGGTAGGTTTGACCCCCTCCTTTATTTTCGTCCCCTCTCTGCCCTTCGGTTGACTTCGGCCGGGGTTCGCCCCTACAATCCCGTTCGACGGCAAGCATCGAATCCCCTTCGACAAAGGAGGTCCCATGACCGAATCCGCGTTCCAAGCGATGGCCATCCTGCGCGACGGCAGCCAGTTCCAATGGTATGTCGTCGTTCTGCTGGCGTTCGTCTTCTACGTCTATACCGTGGAGGCCGAGAAGCGCAACTGGAGCCTCGTCCTGGCCGGCCTCGCCTTCTGGGGGAGGGACTGGTTCAACGAGATCTGGAACGGACTGGTCATGCACTTCACGGGCTACGCGTCGGTCTGGGGGCCCCGGGCAAGACCGCCTACCTCATCCTCGTCGGCTTGAACATCGAGATCATGTTCATGTTCGCCGTCTCGGGCATCATTTGGACCAAGATGCTCCTGCCGGATAAAAAGGCGAGGATCCTCGGCCTGCCCAACCGCTGGTTCGTGGCCATCGCCGGGTCGGCTTTCTGCGTTTTCGTCGAATACCTGCTCAACGGCGTCGGCGCCCTGACTTGGGACTATCCCTGGTGGAACCGAAGCGCGCCGTGGCTCATCTTCCTCATCGGCTACCTGACCTTCTTTGTCGTCGCGTTCTGGGTCTACGATATGAAGACGCTCAAGGCCAGGCTAATCACGGTCGGGACGATCTGGGCCGTCGTCATCGCTTCTTTGATCCTGTTCATCCCCATCCTGCATTGGATCTGGGCAGCCGTTTTTTTTGAGCCAGAACGTTTTTGCCCTTGTAGAAGACCTCGGGCTTATCCTAGAATAGGGCCGAAGGGTTTTCGGAAGGCGTATGAAGAAGCTCCGCATCGCGCTCATCTACAACGCCTACGAGGACTCTCAACCCGCCGAAAAGGGCGACGAGAGCAGTCTGCATCACCTGCGTCAGATGATCCGCGGCATCGCCCGCGGCCTGCGGCGCTCCGGCCACGAGGTCGTCGTCATCCCCATCGCCGGCGACCTCTCCCGGCTCCAGCGCAAGCTCATCCGCCTCCGGCCCGACATCGTCTTCAACCAGTACGACGACGTCGTCCACGGGGCTCTCTACGAAATGCGCATCGCCGCGTTCATCCGCATGCTCGGATATCACATGACCGGCTCTCCCGCGCTCGGACTCGGCTTGAACCGCTACAAGTACATGGCCCTGAGCCTGCTCAAGGGCGCGGGCATTCCGATCCCGCACTCGACGGTGATCATCGAGCGGGTCTCGGACGTCAACGGGCACAAGTGGGTCTTCCCCCTCATCGTCCACGCCGCCCAGGAGCACGCTGGCATCGGGCTCGACCGCGGCTCCGTCGTCCACACGAAAAAGGCCCTCAAGGAGAAAGCCAGGGAAGTCCTGGCCACCTACAAGCAGCCCGCGCTCGTCCAGCATTTCCTGCCCGGCCGCGAGTTTAACGTCGGCCTCATCGGGGGCCGGAAGATCCAGGTCATGCCGCTGGCCGAAGTGGACTATTCGCGGCTTCCCCCGGCCATCCCGCCCATCATGTCCTACGCGGCGAAGTGGATCGAGACGTCCGTCGAGTACAAACGGACGGAAATCATCTGCCCAGCCAAGGTCGACGCCGGGCTGACCGCGCTCATCAGCAAGACGGCTGTCAAGGCCTTCAGGATCGTGGGCGGGTGGGGTTATGGGCGGGTGGATGTCCGGCTCGACGAAGACGGCCTGCCCCGGGTCCTCGAGGTCAACTGCAATCCCTGCCTCGACAGCGGCATGGGCCTGGCGCGTTCCGCAGAGCAGGCCGGGATCGACTATCCCCATCTTCTCCAGGCCATCCTCAAGGCGGCTTTCGAAGGTCCCCCCTTCGACATGCAGCTGCCGATTTTCAACACGAAGAGCGGGGGGAGAAGGCTCGGGCGCTAGGCTTCAACCCGTCAAGCGGCCCGTGTAGGCGTAATCCAGGGCCAACGCGATCACCAGGGACATGACGTCCATCAGCCTCTCCCCTTCCGCGCCCGGCCTGTAGCTCAATCCGAGAGCTACGGATCGGGCTTCGAGTTTGCGGACGAGGGTGGCCGCCTCCGGAGGTGTCAGCACGGACCAATGGATCACCCGTTCGACGAGGCGGTCGCGGTAGCGCTTGAAAAGCGCCGAGGCCGGCCGGAGAACCTGTCCCCGGGAGGCCGGGAAGGCCTCCTGGAGACTGTCGTCGACGTAGCCGCGCGCATCCCGGCGGAACCGCTCGGCCTTCTTCCCGTAGTGTTCGGCCAGGGTCATGTTCATCCGGTCGACGGGACGGAGGAGCCGGCCCTGGAGGCTCTCGGGCGCGTCCCGCCGGATCTCCCTCATGAGCCGGTCGACGTAGAGGAGCTTGCGGATGACCGGCCAGTTCTGGTAGCGCCGCCGCCACTCGGAACGGGGCGTGAGCCAGACGGCGAAGGTCTCCGCAAAATCCTCGTCCGGATGCTTCTGGGCGTAGGTTCGGCCGTAATGAAAGGCGGCGATATGGCGGACGTAGTGCCGGCTCATCCTGTCCGGCCGGAAGGAATCGCGGTAGGGCTTGGTGAACGGCCCGAAGATCTCGGCCCAGCTCGACCGCCTCCAGAGGCGGTAGGCGTAGTTCACGGCGTGGCCGGCTTCGTGGCGCAGGAGCATCATGATCGTTCGCGGGTCCTCGATCTCGTCGGTCTGCTCCTCTTCGAGGCGGGATAGACGCTGGTCGGCCAGGTAGAACGGGATCCCGATGACGGGGGTCCTATCCGGGCAGCCCCAGCCGTCCGTCAGGTAAATCTCGGGCCTGAGGCGGAATTTCCGGACTTCCATCTCCCGGCGCAGGCGGAGGACGAACCTGTCCACGGGAGAGCCCTCGATCGTCAGGTTGAGGCTCGAGATACGGGTATTCAGGAGCTCGAACCTGACCGTCTCCCAGCTCTGGACAAGAGATTGGATGGTTTTAGCGCTCATAGGGGTCTCGAGGACGGAGAGAAAATAAGGCAATGAGGCGGCCTTGTCAAGGCGGAATTTCATCCCTCGAGAGGGGCCCGTCAGAAGGAGGGACGGCCGGCCGGGGTATCCCGGCTTGAGCCGACCCCGGGTTTTATGGTAATATAATCGTCCAATAGGAATACAGGACGGCGACGACGCGGAAAGAACCCCCGCCCGTGAGATCACTCCCTGCGGTACTTTGCTCCCCCAGGGTTGACCCCCAGTCCAAAAAGGAATGAACATGCGTTTTACCGAACTCGACCTCGATCCCAGGCTCCAGCAGGCCATCGCGGAGAGAGGTTATACGGAATTGACTCACGTCCAGGAATTGACCCTGGACAAATCCCTGCAAGGCCAGGACGTGGCCGTCCAATCCCAGACCGGGACGGGAAAAACAGCGGCCTTCCTGATCACCCTCTTTTCGCATATGCTCAAGCAGACCCGCGGTTCGAGAAAGAAGGCCCTGATCATCGTCCCGACGCGGGAGCTGGCCGTCCAGATCGAAGGCGAGGCCCGACTCCTCAACCGGCCCCTGGGGCTTCAGATCGGCTGTTTTTACGGCGGCGTCGGTTACGTCGCCCAACTGGCCCAGATCAAGGCCGGCCCGGATATCATCATCGGGACCCCGGGCCGCCTCCTCGACCTGGCCGAGAAGAAGCGCCTCAACTTCCGCGAGTGCGGCTTCCTGGTCATCGACGAGGCCGACCGTCTCTTCGACATGGGCTTCCTGCCCGACCTCCGCGACCTCGTCCGCCAGATGCCCGACCGCGGCGACCGCCAGAGCATGCTCTTCAGCGCGACGCTGAACAAGCTCTCGCGACGAGTGGCCGAGGCCTACCTCAACGCTCCGGCCTTCATCGAGGTCACGCCCGAACAACTGACCGTGGACACGATCTCCCAGGAGCTCTACCGGGTCAAGAGCCACATCAAGCTCAACTTCCTCCTCGGCCTGCTCAAGCGGCGCAATCCCAAGAACGCCCTGATCTTCACCAACATGAAGCACACCGCCTTCCTCCTGGCGAAACAGCTCCAGGCCAACGGCCACCGGGCCAAGTTCCTCAGCGGCGACCTTCGCCAGAGCGAGCGGCTGCAGACCATCGAGGATTTCATGGCCGGGCGCTTCCCCCTTCTCGTGGCCACGGACGTCGCCTCGCGGGGACTCCATATCGACGACCTGGAGATGGTCATCAACTACGACATCCCCCAGGATTGTGAAAACTACGTCCACAGGATCGGCCGGACGGCCCGGGCCGGGGCCCCGGGCCTGGCCATCACGCTGGCCAGCGAGGCCACGTCCGACCACCTCGAGGCCATCGAGAAATTCATCGGCATGAAGGTCCCGGAGCTTCCCGTGACCGACGACAGCTTCGCCCGGGACCTGAGCCTGGAGAAACTGGCCGGCCAGCGCCTGGAGAGACGGCGTCCCTCGGACCGGGGAGGAAGCTCCTCGGGAAGGCGTGGCGGCGGCGGGGCCGGACGGGGACGGACGGGGACCGGAAGCCGGACGCATTGACAGGCCGGGAGGGCTTCGTTAGAATGGGCGCCTGACCCGGGGGGGCCCGGGCTATCGAGTGCCGAGGTCGTCCATGGACAAGAAGCCGCTGCCCGAACTGGACAGGATCTGCGCCGCCTTCGCCGTCGAAGGCCGCTGGATCTCCTCGTGCCCCATCCCTTCCGGCCACATCAACGACACCTACTGCTCCGAATTCGAGAACGCGGGGCGGCGGGTGAAATACGTCAACCAGAGGATCAACCACCTCGTTTTCCGCGAGCCGGAAATGCTCATGGAGAACATCGAGCGGGTGACGCGTTTCGCCCGGGAACAGATCCTCGCCGCCGGCGGCGACCCGGACAGGGAAACCCTGACCATCATCCCCACCCGCGACGGAAAGACCTTCCACCGAACTCCCGAGAGCACCTACTGGAGGATGTTCAGCTACATCGACGGGGCCCGGACCTATGACCGGGTCGAGGACCTCCGGCATGTCTACTCGGCTTCGAAAGCGTTCGGCAACTTCCAGAAGATGCTGGCCGGACTGCCGGGGGAACGGCTCCACGAGACCATACCGGACTTCCATCAAACCCGTAAGCGCTACGAAGCGTTCGTCGAGGCGCTCGAGCACGACCCCTCCAACAGGGCCGCCGCCGTCAAGCCCGAGGTCGATTTCGTCGTCGCCCGGGAGAAGGACACCGGGGCGGTCGTCGACGGCCTGGCCTCCGGCCGCATCCCGGAACGCGTCACCCATAACGACACCAAGCTCAACAACGTCATGATCGACGACCGGACCGGCGAGGGCGTCTGCGTCATCGACCTCGACACCATCATGCCGGGGTCGGTCCTCTACGACTTCGGCGATTCGGTCCGGCTCGGCGCGGCGACGGCCGTCGAGGACGAGCCCGATCTGGCCAAGGTCGGCTTCGACCTCGGGCTCTTCGACCGGCTGGCCGCCGGCTATCTCGACGCGGCCCGGGATTTCCTCGTCCCCGCAGAGACCGACCTTCTCGCCTTCTCGGCCAAACTGCTGACGCTCGAGTGCGGCATCCGTTTTCTGACCGACCATCTCAAGGGCGACGTCTACTTCAAGATCCATCGCGAGGGCCACAACCTCGACCGCTGCCGGACCCAGTTCAAGATGGTCGCCGAGATGGAAAAGCAAATGGCGGCCATGGAGGACGTCGTCCGCAAGTACCTCTAGCTCTCCCTCCAGGCCGTCGTCCGGGCCGAACCCGCGAAATAACAGACGAGCCGCAAAGGCTGAAAGAAAGAGGGCCCATGAACAAAACAGCGCTGCGCCGTTCCGTGATCGCCGCCATCTTCGTCCTTCTGCCCGCCTTCGTCATCGCCCTGGTCCTTATCCCCGGAGGGGATGAGGGCATGTGGCCGGTGAGCGAGATCCGCAAGCTCGACCTCCGGGCCAAGGGCCTCGAGACCGCGCCCGAGGACATCTTCAGCCCGGACAGGATCGGCCTCGTCTACGGCATCGTCCAGCTCGGGGCCACGGGCTCGTTCGTCTCGCCCGACGGCCTCATCCTGACCAACCATCATGTCGCCTTCGGCGCGGCCCAGGCGGCCAGCACGAGCGCCAACGACTATATCCATGACGGATTCCTGGCCCGGACCCGCGGCGAGGAGATCGAGGCCAAGGGCATGACGGCCAGGATCACCGAATCGTTCCGCGACGTCTCGGCCGAAGTCCTCGCCGCCGTCAAACCCTCCATGGACGCGGCGGCCCGGACCAAGGCGGCCGAACAGCGCGCGAAAGAGCTCGTGGCTTCGGCCGAAAAGGCCAACCCGGGCAAGAGGGCCGAGGTTTCCGAGATGTTCGCCGGGAAAACCTACGTCCTCTTCCTCTATACCACCTTGAAAGATATCCGCCTCGTCTACGTACCGCCCCGATCGATCGGCGAGTTCGGCGGCGAGGAGGACAACTGGATGTGGCCGCGTCACACGGGCGATTTCTCGTTCCTCCGAGCCTACGTCGGGCCCGACGGCGGGCCGGCCGATTTCGCCAAGACGAACGTTCCCTACACGCCCAAGCGTTTCCTCAAGGTCGCCCCTCAGGGCGCCCGGGAGAACGATTTTGTCTTCCTTCTCGGCTATCCCGGCCGGACCTACAGGCACACGGCATCACCCTTCCTGGCCTACGAGGAAGAGGTCCGCATGCCCTACGTCGCCGACTGGTACGCCTGGCAGATCGCCCTCATGGAAAAGATGGGCGAGGCCGACCGCGCCGTCGCCCTCAAGCACGCCGCCCGGATCAAGGGCCTGGCCAACACGATGAAAAACTACCGCGGCAAGCTCCAGGGCATGAAGCGCGTCGGCATCGTCGACCGCAAGAAAGAGGAGGAGCGCCGCCTCGAGTCGTTCATCGCCGCCGATCCGGCGCGGAAAGCGCGGTACACGGGGCTCTTGGCCCGGTTCGCCGCCGTTTACGACGAGATGCGCGCGAGCGCCGAATACCGCATTCTCCTGAACTATCTGCGCTCGAACGTCAACCTGCTCAACTTCGCCGCCGTGATCAACGAGGCTTCGCTCGAACGACCCAAGAAGGACATCGATCGCGAGCCGGAATACATGGACCGCAACTTCGCCCAGACAAAGCGCCGCGTCGAACTGGCCTTGGACAATTATTACGAACCGACCGACCGGGCCATCTTCAAGGAACTCCTCGTCCGGGGCGCCCGCCTCGCTCAATTCCGGGCGATCCCGGCGTTCGCGGCGATCGCCGCAGCCGCCGACAAGGACAAAGCCGCCGAGGCCTTCGTCGCGAACCTTTACGGCCGGACGCGGCTTCCCGACAAAGCCTTCGTTCGGGCCGCCCTGGACAAACCGGCCGCGGACCTCAAGGTCATGAACGACCCGCTCGTCGAGCTGGCCGCGTCCCTCTACCCGGAATACAAGAAACTGCGGAAACAGGAGGACGCCTGGAGCGGCACCCTCGACGCGCTCTATCCCCTGCTCCTCGAGGTCAAATCCCAGTTCCTGGCCAAGGACTTCATCCCCGACGCCAACAGCACCCTCCGCCTGACCTTCGGCCGGATCAAAGGGTATTCGCCCGCCGACGCCGTCTATTACGGCCCGTTCACGACCCTCGACGGCGTCCTGGAGAAGACCACCGGCCGCGAGCCCTTCGACACGCCGGGCAAACTCTTCGATCTGCGCCAAGAGGAGGACTTCGGCCGGTTCAAGCCCGAGGGCTTCAAGAGCGTTCCGGCCTGCGTTCTTTACGACGCCGACACGACCGGCGGGAATTCGGGGAGCCCCGTCCTCAACTCCCGCGGCGAGCTCGTCGCGGTCAACTTCGATCGCACCTACGAGGCGACGATCAACGACTACGCCTGGAGCTCCGACTACTCCCGGTCGATCGGCGTCGACATCCGATACGTGCTCTGGATCACCGAGAAATTCGCCGGAGCGGGCTTTCTGCTCGAAGAGATGGGGGTCGGAACCGGGAAGTAGGGCGAAGCGCCCGGAGCGGCTTCGGGCTCAGGCACTCCGGGCGGACGACCGGACGGCCAGCCAGACGGCCTTGCTGATCTGGATGTCCTGGACGGCGACACCCGTCAGGTCGGCCACGGTGATCTCGTTTTCCGACCCCCGCCGCAGCTTCTCGTCCGTGATGACCTGTCCGAGCTCGACCAGGCGACCTCTCCCGATCGCGCCGGCGCTGACGGCTTTAAAGACTTCCCCGCGCAGCTCCGACTGGCCGAGGCTGTCGACGACGATCCGGTCCGCCTTGGCCAGGATCCCGGCCGCGAGCTCCTGCTTCGAGGCGGTATCGGATCCCACGGCCGTGATGTGCGTCCCCGGCCGGATCCATTCCGCCCGGAGAATGGGGGTTGTCGCGGGCGTGCAGGTGACGATGAGGTTGGCCGCGGCCGCGACCTCCGCGGCCCGGAGAGTCGTCCGTATCGTCAAACCGGAAGAGGCCATGTCCCGGCGATAGGCGGCCAGCTCTTCCTCGTTGACCCCCCAGACGACGGCCTCATCGAATGCCCGAACCCGGCGGAGCCAGTCAAGCTGCATCCGGCCCTGGACGCCGGCGCCGATGATGCCCACGGCCGTCACCTCGCGGGGGGCCAGATACTTGGCCGCGACCGCCCCGGCCACGGCCGTCCGCAGATTCGTTAAATAGCCCTCGTCGAGCAAGATGGCTTCGAGAACGCCGGTCTTCTGGCTGTAAACGAGCATCAGGCCGTCGCCGGAGGGCAGGCCGAGCTTCGGGTTGTCGGTGAAGCCCGAAGCGATCTTGATGACGTAGAGATCGTCGCCCTTGATGTAGCCGTACTTGATGTGGACATCGCCCGGAGGATCCTGGAAAACGAGCTCCCCCACCGGCGGCACGACGACCTCGCCGCGCGAGTAGGCGGAAAAACCCTTTTCGATGAGCGGCAGCGGATCGACGGCGGCCAGGGCTTTCTTGATCTCGGCAAGGGGAACGACGGCGGGCATACTGAACCTCCTTCGCCCTCGAGCGGCCCGGCCGCGATCCTAGGGCTTGCGGACGGACAGGCCCAGCTTCTCGAGCGTCTTGACGGCGACATCGAGCTTCTGGTTCTTCACGAAGACGTGGTCCGTGGTGTAGGCCGAGATGGTGAAGATGTTGACCCCGGCGTCGGCCAGGGCCCCGGAAACCGCGGCGAAGAATCCGACCAGGCTGAGCGGCAGGACCATATCGAAGGTGATCATCCGCCAGTCGCCCTCGAACCCAAGGAACTTCTGCGTGCCGATCCGCGACTCGTCGATGATGCAAGTCGTCTCCCGGTCGTCCTTGATGACGGCGAAGGCGTTGGCGCAGACCCGCTTGGTCTTGATGATGGCGTAGGTCCGGGAAGAGACCAAGGCCCGGCCATTCTTGAAATAGGTCCGGATGTCGTTTCGTTTCATGGCCGTCCCCCCCCGTTCTTTTTCTTCCGCTCCCGGACCCTCTCCAGGACCCAGCCGGGTTTTTCCACCTGACGGGCCCGGGCGATGGCCAGAGTTCCGGCTCCCACGTCCTTGGTGATGGTCGAGCCAGCGGCGACATAGGCGCCCCGCCCGATCTTGACCGGGGCGACGAGCTCCGTCCCGGAGCCGATGAAGGCCCCGGCGCCGATGTACGTCGGGTTCTTGGCGACGCCGTCGTAGTTGCAGGTGATCGTCCCGGCGCCGACGTTGACGTCTTCCTCGACCCAGCTGTCGCCGATGTAGCTCAAATGCTGGGCCTTGGAGCGGGAGCCGAAGACCGTGTTCTTCATCTCGACGAAATTGCCCACCTTGGCCCCGGCGCAGACCCGGGTCTTGGGCCGGAACCGGGAGAAGGGCCCGACCTGCGTGTTATCCTCGAGGACGGTGTCTTCCATGACCGTGGAACTCCGGACCTTCACCCGTGCGCCCAACTGCGAATTCATGATATGGACGTGGGGATAGATGCGGCTGTCGGCGCCGACACGCGACGGCCCTTCGATGACGACGGAGGGATAGACGACGGTCCGCGGGCCGATCGTCGCGGCCCAGTCGACCCAGGCCGAAGCGGGATCGAGGAAAATCACGCCTTTGCGGGCAAGGGAAAGGTTCTTCCGCCGGCGCAGGAGGCCGGCCGCCCGGCCGAGATCTTCTCCGTTCTCGACCGGCACGACGTCTTCCGGATCCGGGCATTCATAAAAGCCGACCTTTTTCCCCGCCTTGGTCAGGCGCAGGGCCAGAACTTCGAACCCGGCCGCGCCTCGCGACGGGGAGATGCCCCGGAGCAAGGGGAAGGCGTCGGCGGAGCGCAAGGCCAGGATCCCCGTGAGACCGGCCTCTCCGCACCCGCTCAGGAAAGTCAGGGCGCAGTCCTTGGAGGCGTGAACGCGGAGGAGCGCCTTCAACGTTTGCGAACGGAGAAGGGGCAGGCCGGCCGGAACGGCCAGGATGTCGCGGTCAGGGTACTTTTCAAGGACGGCCCGGGCCGTGACGAGGGCCGGGAAGACGCCCGCGCGCCGTCCTTCTTTCCGCCCCTCCCCGGCGAACAAGAAGACGGGCGTTTTCGTCTCGACGCCCTTGATCAGATCTTCCCAACCGTCCTGGACCGCGGGGCCCGCTCCGGCCAGGACCAATACGGCCTCCGGGTCGATGCCGCAGATGGCTTCGAGCGCGTAGGCGCCCAAGGGCCGACCGAGCAGCGGTTGGAAGAACGCGCCGGCCGCCGCGCCTAAACCCACGCCCTCTTCACCCCCCAGAAGAAGAACGACGGCTTTCCTTTTCATACCAATTTGACGATGAGTTTGAACTTCTTGTCTTCCCAGAGCGACTCGAAATCGGGTTCGTTCTGGGCGACGACGGAGAACGTCTTGTCTTTCTGGATGGCCTTTTTCAAATAATCGAGGGCGGTGTCGGACTGGCCCATCAGGCTGTGGACGTCGGCCAGGAGAAAATAGACGAGCCCTTCCTTTTCCTTGAACTCGAGGGCTTTCTCCAACATCTTGACGGCCCCGGCGTGGTCGCCCTGGTTGATCTTGACGATCCCGAAGCGGTAGTGGTCCTCGAAAGCCTTCGGGAACACGCTCTCCTTCTTGGGCCGTTTCTGGGCCATGGCGAGGTACGATTTGGCCCGGTCCACGATCTCTTTGTCCACCGGGAATTTCTCGATGAAGCCCTTGAGGAGTTCGGCGGCCTTCTCGAAGTCGCCCTTGTGGAATTCCTTGACGGCCTGGCCGTAGGCTATCAGAGCTTTCTGGTACTCGTCCTTTTTCGATCGTTGTTCGCGCACGGTTCTTCCTCTCAGAATGCAGTTGGGGTTGCCCTATTTTACACGAGCCGGCCCGCTTTGACAATAGAGTTGCCGCCCCTCCGCTACGGGGGCTATGAACGGCCCCCATCACCGCTCGGGCGGCAACTAAATCTAAGCTGTGTCGGGGCTTGGCGCCTGTGGTAAAATGGGGGGGTGAAAAAGCGGCTGAAAGAGATCCTGGAGAAGGTCCACGCCGGAAAGATCACGCCGGCCAAGGCCCTCGAGCTTCTCGAGGGCTACCCCTACTGCGACCTCGAGTTCGCCAAGGTCGATCACCACCGCGAAGTCCTCAAGGGTTCCCCCGAGATCGTCTTCGGCCTGGGGAAAACCCCGGCGCAGATCGGCCGCATCTCCCAGGAGATCCTGAAGAAGGGCTCGAACCTCCTGGTCACGAGAATCGAACCGGAGGTCTGGGCCAAGATCAAGACCAAACTCCCGGGTGCGGTCTATAACGCCGCGGCCCGGACAGTGTGTCGGAAACAGTCCAAGCCCCCGGCCGGCCGCGGGACGATCGTCGTCCTGACGGCCGGGACGTCGGACATCCCGGTGGCCGAGGAAGCGGTCGTAACCGCCGAGGCCCTGGGGAACAAGACCGAGCGGATCTATGACGTCGGCGTCGCCGGCCTCCACCGGCTCCTCGACCAGTTCGACAAGATCCGTCAGGCCCGGGTCATCATCACCGTGGCCGGCATGGAGGGGGCGCTCCCGAGCGTCGTCGCCGGCCTGGTCAAGGTCCCGGTCATCGCCGTGCCAACGAGCGTCGGCTACGGGGCGAGTTTCAAGGGGCTGGCCGCCCTGCTGGCCATGCTCAACGCCTGCCCGGGAGGCGTCGGCGTGGTCAACATCGACAACGGTTTCGGCGCCGCCTTCCTGGCCAGCTCCATCAACCACCTCTAGCGCGGAAAAACGGGCGGGAATCGTCCGAAAGAATAATGAATAGAACAGCTTGACAAGGCCGACTCCCGTCCCTATATTCTATGAGAACGCGCGGAACGCATAACATTCATGGAGATCATTGACCAGGTCAGACAGGCCTCGTCCATAGTCGAGATCGCCTCCCAGTATACGACCCTGAAACGGAGGGGCCGGAAATGGGTCGGCCTCTGCCCCTTCCACACCGAAAAGACACCCTCGTTCACCGTCGACGACGAGAAACAGCTCTACCACTGCTTCGGGTGCGGAGTCGGCGGGGACATCTACTCGCTGGTCATGGAGCGGGAGAACCTGACCTTTCCCGAGGCCCTGAAGCACCTGGCCGAGAAGTACCACGTGCCTCTGCCGGAACAACAGAGGGTCCGGCCCGAGGTCCTCAAGCTCGAGGAAAAGCTCTTCAAGATCAACGACCTGGCCCTCGGCTACTTCAAGAAAAACCTGTACAACACCCAGGAGGGGACCAAGGCCCTTGAATACCTGAAAAAACGGGGCCTGACGGAAGAGACGATCCAGACCCTCAAGATCGGCTACGCTCTGAACTCCTGGACCGCCTTGCTCGACTTTTTCCAGGCGAAGAACGTCCCCGTCTCTCTTCTCGAGAAGGGCGGCCTCGTCCTTCCCGGATCCAGGGCCGGGGAATACCGCGACCGCTTCCGCGGGCGGGTCATCTTTCCCATCTTCAGCCTGACGGGAAGGACGGTCGGCTTCGGCGGTCGGACGGTCATCGATGCCGAGCCCAAATACCTGAATTCGCCGGACACGCCCCTCTACTCCAAGGGCAAGCTCCTCTACGGCCTGAACTTCTCCAAGAACGCCATCCGGGACGCCGGGACGGCCATCCTGGTCGAGGGGTACACGGATTTCTCCGCCCTTTATCAAGCCGGGATCCGCAACGTCGTCGCCTCTCTGGGGACGGCCCTGACGGCCTGGCAGGTCGGGCAGGCCATGCGCTTCGCCTCGCGGATGGTCATCAACTACGACGGAGACAGCGCCGGGAAGGCGGCGGCCGCGCGGGCCGTCCCGCTCGGCTTTGAAAAGGGACTGAACGTCGAGGTCCTCGTCCTACCCGAAGACAAGGACCCCGACGCGTTCATCAAAAATAACGGCCGGGATAAATACCTGGCCCTGCAGAAAAAGGCCGTCTCCGGGCTCAAGTTCCTGATCGATTCCCTGGCCAAAGGCGTTTCGATGTCGATCCCCGAGGAGAAAGGACGGATCGTCCGGGCGGTGGTCAAGGAGATCGAGAAGGTCCCCGATTCTACGGCCAGGAGCGAATACCTCCGCATGGCGAGCCAAGAACTGAAAGTCGAAGAGGACCTTCTTCGCAGCATCATCGAAAATAAGCCGGCTCAAAAAGGCATGGATGATGCAAGGTCCTTTTGCCCGGGTGAGAAGCGCCTTCTCCAGATCCTGATGGAGGACCGGTCGGTGGCGCCCTACGTCTTCGCCGAGTGCGGCGAGGAGGTCTTCCAAGGACTAAGGAGCGAGCCCGCCTTCCGCTACATCCTGGACTGCTTCAAGAACGACAAGGATTGGAATATCCATGAGCTCAAGGACAAGGTCCCGCCGGCCCTGATGGCCCCGCTGGCCAGGGCTCTCTATGAAAAACAGCCGGGGTCGTCGGTCGAGGAAGCCCAGGAGTGCCTGGAATCGCTCCGGAAGCTCCATCTCCAGAACAGGCTGAAGGACCTCCAGCAGAAGATCTCTCATCTCGAGAAGCAGGGAGAGAAGGAGGAGCTTGTCGAGCTCCTCTATCAGAGACATGACATCACCATGCAGATCATGTCGATGAAGTAAGGGAGGGAAGAAAGACCATGGACGTCCGTCATTTAGGATTCCCGAGGAAAAGAGGTGCGCGACGTGTCTCTGACCACTAAATTCCACAAAGACGAGATCTCACAGCTCATTTCGAAGGGCCGCAAGCAAGGTTATCTCCTCTTCGAGGAGATCGACAAGACCTTCACCGAAGACCTGAATTCCGCGGAGGATTTCGACGATTTTCTATCGTCGATGGGCGATTATGGGATCAAGATCCTGGACGCGCGCCAGAAGGAGATCATCCCCCAGCGGCGGAAGAGCGACCTTGTCTCGACGCACGGGCTGGAAAGGACGACCGACCCGGTCAAGCTCTACCTCCGCGAGATGGGCAACATCTCGCTCCTGACCCGCGAGGGCGAGATCGCCATCGCCCGCGAGATCGAACGCGGCGAGAAGAACATCATCAAGTCCCTCAGCCGGACACGCCTCGTCCTCAACGAGGTCCTGGCCCTGGAGGAGCGGATCCGGGAGAACCCCTTCATCATCCAGCAGATGTTCGACGTCTCCGAGGATGACATCGCCGAGGGCAAGCTCGAGGAAAAGAAAAACCAGATCCTGGCCAAGATCAAGAAGATCAAGGAGCTGACCCGGAAGCTCGACCGCATTCCGGAGAAGAAGAAAACCCTGGTCAGTCGCGGCCGATTCATCGTCAAGATCAGCCGGACGATCCGCGATCTCAACCTCCGTTCGGCCCACCGGGAGAGGATCATCGACGAGCTCCGCTCCCGCTTAAGGACCATCAACGACCTCGAGGACACTCGCGACGATTGGATGACGGCCCTGGCCAAGAAGAAAAAGGTCGACCCCGTCCTCAAGCAGAAGATCCGGGACGTGAACAGGGAATTCAAGAGGGAGATGGCGGAGATCGGGCTAGATCCGGAGGCCCTGAGGCGGGTGGTCCGGGCGATCACGGCCGGAAAGAAGGTCAGCGACCAAGCTAAAAAGGAGCTTGTCGCGGCCAACCTCCGGCTCGTCGTCTCCATCGCCAAGAAGTACAGCAACCGCGGCCTCCAGTTCCTCGACCTCATCCAGGAAGGCAACATGGGGCTGATGAAAGCCGTCGAGAAGTTCGAGTACCGCCGCGGCTACAAGTTCTCGACCTACGCCACGTGGTGGATCCGCCAAGCCATCACCCGGGCCATCGCCGACCAGGCCCGGACGATCCGCATCCCCGTCCACATGATCGAGACGATCAATAAGCTCATCCGCGTCTCCCGGGCCCTCGTCCAAGAGATCGGCCGGGAGCCGACGAGCGAGGAGATCGCCAAAAAGATGGACATGCCGGTGACCAAGGTCCGCAAGATCATCAAGATCGCCCAGGAGCCCATCTCCCTCGAGACGCCCATCGGCGAGGAGGAGGACAGCCATCTCGGCGATTTTATCGAAGACAAGCTCATCCCCTCCCCGCCCGACACGGTCATCCACATCAACCTCAAGGAGCAGATCGAGGAGGCCCTGAAGTCGCTGACGGAGCGCGAGGGACGGGTCCTCAAGATGCGCTTCGGTCTGGGCGATGGCAACGAGCACACCCTGGAAGAGGTCGGCCAGCAGTTCAAGGTGACCCGCGAGCGCATCCGCCAGATCGAAGCCAAAGCTCTGCGCAAGCTCAAGCACCCGAGCCGCAGCCGCAAGCTCAAGTCCTTTACTAACAATCAGTAAAAACGGGGGCTATCCATCTTCTCTTAATTGACGCCGCATCAATATTTTGTTATAAAGAGGGGCCGAGGGCCTATAGCTCAGCGGTAGAGCCACCGGCTCATAACCGGTTGGTCCCAGGTTCGAATCCTGGTAGGCCCATGGACCGTGAGACCGAGGACTGAGGGATAGTGGACATTGACTACGATCTGATCATCGAGATCCAGCGGCTGGACACCGAAATACGCGAAGCTTCGCTCGTCCTCGAAGGGATCCCCCGTCTCGTCCAGGACATCGACAAAAAGATCCAGACCGACTCGAAGCTCGTCGCCGACGCCAAGGACAAGATGTCCCAGAACCAGAAGAAGCGCCGCGACCTCGAGACCGAGGTCAAGGACATCAAGGTCCAGATAGGAAAATACAAACGCCAGCTGAACGAAATCAAGACGAACAAGGAATACACCTCGCTCCTCAAGGAGATCGAGGAGGCCCAGCACAAGGTCGACACGCTCGAAGAGACCATCATCGCCGAGATGCTCGCCGCCGACGACGTCGAGGAGGAGATCAAGGCCGCCACCCACCGCCAGGGACAGGACGAGGAAAGCCTGAAGAAGGAGAAGCTCGTCCTCGACGAGAAAATGAAGGAGACCGAGGCCAAGTTCGCGGCGCTCAACAGGGAACGGGAGGCGCTCCTCCCCCGCATCCCCCGCGAGCAATTGATGCTCTACGAGTCCCTCAGCCAGAAAAAGGGCGGAGCCGCGCTCTCCCCCATAACGGGCGAGTTCTGCGCCATGTGCCACATGCGCGTCCGCCCGCAAATGCTCAATGAGATCCGCGACAAGGTGAACGTCATCCTCTGCGAGAACTGCGGCCGGATCCTCTATTGGACGACGAAACCCGAGCCGGCAAAGCCCGAGCCGCCGGCACCTAAGTAGGCCTCAGCCGACCGCCCCCCCGTCGTCGCGTCCATCCTCCGCGCCTTCTTTGTACATGGCGTCGATCAGGGCCTGGTATTCGGCCGTGACGTTCGCCCGCCGGACCTTGAGCGAGGGCGTGATCTCGCCCCTCTCGATCTCGAAATCGCGCGGCAGGACGGCGATCTTCTTGATCCTCTCATAGGACGCCAGGAGCGGTGTCGCCCGGTCGACCTCGTCCTTGAGGAAATCGACGATGCGCCGGTCCTGGCAGAGGTCGTCAAGCGAGGAGTAGGCGATCCCCTGAGCCTGGGCGTATTCCCGGAGTTTGTCGAAATCGGGGACGATCAGGGCGGCGATGAAACGCTTCCGGTCCCCGATGACCACGCCGCTCGTGATGAAGGGGCTCGTTTTGAGCATGTTCTCGATGGGCTGGGGGGCGATGTTCTTGCCGCCCGAGGTGACGAGCAGGTCCTTCTTGCGGTCGGTGATGACCAGGAACCCGTCCGGATCGAAGCGGCCGATGTCGCCGGTGTGGAACCAGTCTCCTTCGAGGGCTTCCCGGGTCTCCGCTTCCTTCTTGTAATAGCCTTTCATGATGTTCGGCCCCCGGGCCAGGATCTCGCCGTCGGCAGCGATCTTGATATCGATGCCGGGACCGGGTTTGCCGACGGTCCCCAGCCGGATGTGCTCGAAGGTGTTGATGGAGAGAAGCGGGGACGTCTCCGTCAGGCCGTAGCCTTCCAGGATGACCAGCCCGATGGCGTAAAAGAATTCGGCGATGCCCTTCGAAAGCGGGGCCCCACCGGAGACGAAGAAACGGACCCGGCCGCCCGTCTTGGCGACGATCTTGGAGAAGACGAGCTTGGCGGCGATCGAACGGCGGAAGCGGAGACCGCCGGAAATCGGCTTCCCGTCGAGCTTGGCCGCACCGTAGGCCTTGCCGATCTTGAGCGCCCAGAAGAAGATCTTCCGGCGCAAGGGGGGGCTCGCCAGGACTTGGTCCATGACCTTGGTGTAGATCTTCTCGAAAACCCTGGGGACGCTGACCATGATGTGGGGGCGGACCTCCAGGAGGTTCTTGGCGACGGCTTCGACGCTCTCGGCGAACGCGATCGTGCAGCCCTTGTACATGTAGGTGAACATGACCATCCTCTCCAGGATGTGGGACAACGGCAGGAAGGATAGGATGGTGTCCTTCTCCGTGAACTCGATAAGGGCCGCGGCCGTTTTGATGTTGCTGACCAGGTTGTCGTGGGTCAGGATAACGCCTTTCGGCACACCCGTCGTTCCCGAGGTGTAGATGAGGGTCGCCTCGTCCCCGGGCTTGACCCGGGCGACGAACTCGTCGAACTCGCCGGGCTTCGATTCCGCCGCGGCCCTCCCCTTTTCCATGACCTCCTTCAGCGTCAGGACGCCGGCCGGGGCTTGGTCGGCGAAGGTGATGTAGTGCTTGACCTTGGTCAACTCGGGACGGAGGGTCTCGACCTTCTGCCAAAGGTCGGCGTTCGAGACGACGACGACCATGGCATCCGAGTCGTCGATGATGTAGCGGATCTGCTCCGAGACAAGGGTCGTGTAGATCGGCACGGTCAGGCCGCCGGCGCAGAGTGTCGCCAGGTCGGTCATGGTCCACGCCGGCCTGTTCTCGGAGAGAAGGCAGAGCTTCTGTCCGGCTTCGAAGCCGAGGGCCTTGAGGCCGAGCGCGAGGTGCTTGACGCCATCCCCGAATTCCTGCGTGGAGATAGGCGTGTAGGCCCCGTCCTTCTTGAACAGCATGAAGTCCGGTTTGGGGTAGGTCTTGACCGTGTTGACGATAAGCGCCGCGAGAGTCGTTACCATGCTTCCCTCCTATTCCAAAAGTGGCCCGATTGTAGTTATTGCCGGCCGAGGTGTCAAGCCGTGTGGATCTTCCCGTCCCTGAGCTCGATCGTCCGGTGGGCCAGCCGGGTCAGACATCGAAGGCGATGCGGCCCCGGAAGATGACGATGCCGTTGCGGGAGAAGGTCAGTCGGACCTCCCAGTCGCCGGGCATGACGACGTTGACGGGCAGGAGGTAGTCTCCGGCCTTGTTGTTCTTGAAGGCGACCTCACCGGAGTCGTAAGCGCCGCGCATCGAGGGCATGTCGGAACGCCCGGCAATGTCGACGTCCGTGACCCTCTTGCCGTCGCGTCCGTAAAACTTGATGATGAGGATCGAAGTCCCCATCTTGGGCGTTTTATCGAATTCCCAGGTAAAATAATTCACTTCGCCGATCCAACACTTCCTGCCCGACTTGGCCAGGTCCTGGAAGACGGGCTCCTGGTTCTGTGTACCGCTCGGCGTCAGGCCCGGGGAGCAGCATTGCTGGGACTCCCGTGCCCCGGCGAAACCGATCAAGACGGCCGAAAGTGTCAGGAAGGCAAAGAAGGCCGCTCGTCCAATATTCATGAGATCGTCTCCTTCGCGTCCATAATTCGCTTAATCCTATATATTATATAGGATTAATGGACGGCATGCTAGGGGCGGGCCCAAAAAACGCCCGCCACCAACACCCTCTTGATCAGCGCGTGCTGCCGGGCGGTCAATTGAGATTCCATTAGCGAAGCCATGGGGACTCCTGGCAGTTAAGATCCATACGGGCCTCATCCATGTCTTGATGAACCGACTCTCCGGAAATCAATATATCCGCGGTCAACGTCCACGGCCACGAGCTTCACGTGGATCCGTTCGCCGACATCCATGCCCTCGAACCCGCGCACGACCCTCCCCTCAACAGGGATGGCGAGCAACCTGGCCCAGACGCCTTTATCCGAAGCCCCCGTGACGACGGCGTCGTACTTTTCGCCGATCCTCGATTCGAGGAGGAGCGCGGCCGCGGACTTGCCGACCTGCCGTTCGACCTTGTTGGCGGCATCCTCTTCCGCGGTGAAATGTTTGGCCAGCAAATCCAGTTCGGCATAGCCGTACGGCGCGGCCCGGCCGGCCATGGCGGCCTTCAATAGGCGTTGTGTGATCAGATCGGTGTAACGGCGATTCGGGGCGGTGGAATGGGCATAGTCCTTGACGGCGAGGCCGAAGTGTCCGGGGGCCGGGTCGCCCGGCATTTCGGCGACATATTCGCCCGCTCCGAGAAGCTTGATCACCGAAAGGGAGAGGTCGGGAAAGCGCAGCGGATGAGCGGTCTTCTCTTTGACGAGGAACGTATCGAGGGCCACGGGATCCGGATCGACCGGCAGTCGGAATCGGTGTTCCAGGGCGAGCTCGACGATCCGGCCCCAGCGTTTGGGAGTGCGCACCACGCGGCGGATCGAAGGGAATCTCCTTGCGCCGAGATACCGGGCGGTCACGCCGTTGGCGGCGATCATGAAGTCTTCGATGATCTCCTTGGCCCGGTTCTTCCGTTCGACCTCGAGATCGAGGATCCGGTCGCCGTCAAAGACCGGCTTGGCCTCGATGGTCTCCAGACTCAGCGCCCCACGGACATGCCGCAAATTCTTCATGTTTTGGGCGACCCGGTCCTGCAAGCGCAGATTCTCCGTCAGCCCCTTGGCGGCCGCGATCCCCTCGGGGACGGCGCCGCTCCCTTCCAGCCAGGCCGCCACACCGTTATAAGCGAGTTTCGCTCGATTGCGGACGCTCGCCCGGTAGATATCCGAACCCTGCAGGGCGCCGTCCGCGCCGACGACCATTTCCACGACAACGGCCAGGCGTTTCTCGTCGAAATTCAGGGAGGTCAGATCGTTGGAGAGTTTTTCGGGCAGCATCGGGAAGATCTCGGCCGCCGTGTACACCGAGGTCGTGTTGTGGCGCGCGTGGACGTCGATGGCGGAGCCGTTCTTGACCAGCGCGTCCACGTCGGCCACGGCCACGCAGATCTTGACCTTATCTCCGGGCAGGGTCTCGGCGACCGTGAGCTGATCCAGATCGCGGGAATCATCGTTGTCGATGGACGCCCACAGGAGGCCCGTCAGGTCGCAGATCTCGGAGGGATCCCCGCCGGACTCCCTGTTCGCGCTTGCAGGTGCCTGGATCCTGTCGAGTTCGGCAAGCACCGCGGCCGAAAAGTCGGGGAGCAGGCCTCTCTCGCGCATCGCTCTCCGGGCAATGCGTCGCAGGATGACCCGGTGTTGTTGATCCGTGTGCGGTGTTTGTGGCATGGGAGTTTCTCCAGTATGTCCGGCTCGGCGAGGGAATGCCGCCCGCGCCCGCCCGGAAGTCTTACCTCATCGGTCCCAGGATGTAGAGGACGCCCATGATCACCGGCTGATGGACGATATAGATCAGGAGCGAATGGCGCCCCGCGGCGTTGACAAACGTCACCGGCAGGGGCCAGGGCAGCAGGCTGCGCCTTGAGACGTAGACCGACTTGCCGAGGGCTGACCCGATCAGGAAGACCCCGAGCCAGGGGATAAGGGGGAAGTAATCGAACGAAGAGAACGAAGGACTGGTGATCCCGAGCGGCAGCAGCCAATCGAAGCGGATGGCAAGCCCTTTTTTGAGGATCGGCAGGACCGCTCCGAGCCCGAGGACGAACGCGCCCCACGCAGCACAGATGGCCGGACCGGACTTTTCAAAAACCGCGCCGTAGATGAGCATCGAGACCGCCAGGCACTGGAGGATGCCGAAGTAGATGGCCGACGATGGATCGAAGACGTAAGTGGCCACGCTTACGGCGAGCGATACGGCCAGGAGCTTCAGACCCCTGCGGACGTTGTTCCGGCTCAACGTCGAGCTGATCCCCGACAGGACGACGAAGAGTCCGGCGAAGAAATACTGGGCCACCGTCCAGGCCACGCTGGAGAGATCGGTCGAGAATCCCAGGAATCTTTTGATCCCGCGGAATTCTCCCAGGTCGAAGAGGAGATGGTAGCCGACCATCAGGATGATGGCCAGCCCGCGCAGGAAGTCGATCTCCCAGACACGCTCGACGCCGCTCGCTCTTGTCACGCCGTGAGAATATTACGGACCGCCGCCCGGCGTCAAGGAACCATGCGATCCGGACCCTCCTCAGTCTTCCCGAACCTTGGCGATGGAGCAGACGCGGTCCTTGTCGTCGAGGTTGATGAGGCGGATGCCCCGGTGCTTGAAGCCTTGCCAAACGGCGTCGGCTAAATTATCATGAAGGAGTGATTATTCTTTTTTACTTTGACACATCCATGTGCGTCCGGTACCCTGTCGGAGGAGGTGAGGGGAAATGACCGAAACTCGATCACTCAAGCGCCGGGACTTCCTCGAACGGTCGGGCGCGGCCGTGGCGGCCGGGCTGGCCGGAAGAGTCTTCGGCAAAACCCTCTTCGCGGATGTCGACTCGATCGAAGAAGCCGCCGCGAAGGTGGGCCGGATTCCGCGCCGGAAACTTGGGACCAGCGGACGCGAAGTCAGCGTCATCGTCGGATCCGGCGACCTGGCCTCGGCCCCGGCAGAGGCGGCCATCCTCTGCGGCGTCAACTATTGGCACAAGGCCAACCAGTGGGCGCGGGGCCACGTTCCGCCGGCCATCCTCAAAAACCGGGAGGCCCACTACTGCCAGGTGACCGTGGACAGGGTCGGCGGAAATCAGGAAAAAGGCCGTATCGACGAGGAAGCCCACTGCAAGTTCGTCAAGGACATCCTGAGGCGCACCGGCCTCGGCTATTTCGACGACATGCAGTTCCACTTCGGTTACCACAGCAAGGAAGAGTTCAAGACAGAGCGCGGCTTCGTCCGGGCCTTCGAAAGGCTGAAAAAGGAGGGCCTGGTCAAGCACCTCTGCCTGTCCCAACACGGGTATGCCGGGCGCGTCCCGGGCGGCGAGAGCGCCGCCGAGGTCCTGACCGCGTTGGTCGAGGACGGAATCCACGAGCACGCCCAGATCATGTATTCCTACGGCCAAGACCCTGAAACCGACGATTTCCTGAGCTTGGCCCGCAAAAAAGGCTTCGGCACGATCGCCATGAAGACCGCCAGGGGTTTGGGCCGGATGAGGCAGGACACCGAGTTCATGTCCACGCTTCCGGAGGGGACGGCCCCTCACAATGCCCTGGTCCGTTGGCTGACTACGGCCACGGATATCGACGCGGCAGTCATCCGCGTCCGCAACCTGGACGAATTCGTCGAAACTTTCTCCGGGGCGGGGAAAGATTTGAAGGCCGGGGATGCTCTGGCGCTCGAAATGATGACGGCCAGGGCCGACAAGACGGCCTGCCGCCTCTGCACCGCCTGCCAGCCCCACTGCCCTCAGAACGTCCCCATCGCCGAGATCCTGCGCTTTGAGCGCTACGCCCTGGACGACGGGGATTGGAGGAAAGCGAGGGCCCTTTACGCCGGGCTCGACCGCAAGGCCGACGCCTGCGCCGCCTGCGGGGCCTGCCTCTCGCACTGCCCGCAGGGGCTGCCCATTCCAGACAGGCTGGCCGCCGTCCATACTCTATTGAGCCCCGTGTAATCCGGAATCGCGGAAGAATCCGCTTGTTCCGTAACAAGCTCCCCTGACCGGAGGTCGAAAAAGGTCTCGGGAAACAAACGGGCTATCGACGGTAGCGGATGGCGATGCCGAAGCGAGACGTGTCGGGATAGAGCTCGCTCAAGGCCCGCGAGTTGGGTTGCTGGGGGGCATTCCTGTCCGATAAAGAGACTGTGCGGTGTCCTCTACCGGGGACAAGTTCTCGAGGTTCGCGTGTCAACCAAATCTCTTGTCCGCTCGTTGACGTTGAACGGTCTTCCGGGCTTCTTCAAGCCACCCCGTCCGAATCTCTCCATAGCTGTCAAACTCCGGCACGTAAGGCTTGATGTCGAGCAAGGGGGTGCCGTCCAGAATGTCCACGTTCTGGATGTGAAGGATTCCGTTCTCGATCCGGTCCAGCCGAACCACCGAGAGGCCGATGGGATTTGGTCTCCTGGGGGCGCGGGTGGCGAAGAGGCCCCGGGACCGGGTGTCCATGAAGGGAACGACCCGCAGCCTGAATCCCCGGCCGCGGTGGAAGTGGTAGAGCAGGATGATGTGGGAGAAGCCGTCCAGGTCCTTCAGTCCCGGCCGGTACTCTTCAAACACTTCGACCGTGCCGCGGACATCCGCCGCGCCTGAGGGCTGAATGGGCATTCCCTTGGGCTCAAAAAAGGGGGAATGAATGATTCCAATAGGCGCGTATTCGATCTTCATGTTCTCCGGAGAGCTCTTACTTTATCATGTGTCGTCTTCGATTGGAATTTCTCTGATTTTGAACCTCGATAGGACGTGCGGTATATTAAGGGCTGTCCGATATGTGGAAAAAATCATGAAGAACGTCTGGATCGCCATGGGCCTGACCGTTTTTGCGGGAATGGCGACCGGCATCGGGAGTGTCATCGCATTCGCGGCAAAGAGGACGAACACCCGCTTCCTCTCGGTCGCCACGGGTTTCTCCGCGGGAGTCATGCTCTATGTTTCGTTTGTCGAGATCTTTGTGAAAGGAGCCGATCAGCTTACGGCCAAGTACGGCGACTACTGGGGGCACTGGGTGAATGCGGCCGCGTTTTTCGGCGGCATGCTTCTGATTGGCGTGATCGACAATCTGATCCCGGCCGCGGAGAACCCCCACGAAACGCACTCGGAAGAGGAATCGGCGCCCCTTCACGATCCCTCGGCACCCCGGCCCGACTTTAACGCAGTTTTGAGCAGCGGCGAGAGCAAATTGGCGCCGGGGGTCCACGTCCATGGCCTCCGGCAGAGGAAACTTATGCGGATGGGCCTGTTCACGGCCATGGCGATCGGAATTCACAATTTTCCGGAAGGCCTGGCGACGTTTCTGGCCGCGCTCCAGGATCCGACCTTGGGCGTGGCCGTCGCCGTCGCCGTCGCCCTGCACAACATTCCCGAAGGAATCAGCGTCTCCGTGCCGATATTCTACGCGACCGGGAATCGTAAGAAGGCGTTTGTCTATTCATTCCTGAGTGGTCTAGCCGAGCCTTTCGGCGCCGGAATCGCCTACCTGGTCCTACGCCTGTTTGTGGGCGGCGGCGCCGGAGCGATCCCTTCGCAGGTAACGGGAATTCTCTTCGGCATCGTCGCCGGCATCATGGTCTACATCAGTCTCGACGAGCTGCTGCCGACGAGCCGGGCCTACGGGAAGGGCCACGACAGCCTCTTCGGTCTCGTGGGGGGAATGCTGGTGATGGCCCTGAGCCTCCTCCTGATGAAGTAGGGCATTCTCAGCCGCCGTCGTGGAACTTGATCCGGAGAACGAGGATCTCCGAGCGGCCGACCGTTCTCACCGGAGGACCCCAGCCTTGAACCCCGCTCGTCACGAACAAATGGATTCGGCCCCTGAAGATGGCCCCAGCTGAGCGGATACTGGCGGCTCGTCATGAAGTTGGCCGGGAAGAGCTGCCCGTGGTGGGTGTGGCCCGAGAGCTGGATGTCGACTCCCGCCCGGACGGCTGTCCACGAAGGAAAAAAGAGGCGCCGGAGCTCAGCTTTCCCGGACCTTGGCGATGGAGCAGACGCGGTCCTTGTCGTCGAGGTTGATGATGCGGACGCCCTGGGTGGCCCGGCTGTGCGGCCGGACCTTGTCCGTCGGGATGCCGATGACCTTGCCCTCGACGGTGATGACCAGGAGATCCTCCTCGTTGATGCCGACCATGCCCAGGGCGTTGCCGATCTTGGGGGTGATGCGGAGGTTGAGGACGCCCTGCCCGCCGCGATGCTTCAGGGGGTACTGCTCGACGGCCGTCTTTTTGCCGTAGCCGCGCTCGCTCGCGGTGAAGATGAACTTCTCGTCCGGGCCAGCGACGATCATGCCGATAACCTTGTCCTTTGGTTTGAGGCGGATGCCCCGGACTCCCGAAGCCGTCCGGCCCATCGGCCGGACGTCGCTCTCCTTGAAGCGGAGGGCCCGGCCGAGCTTCGTCCCGACGACGATGTCGTTCTTGCCGCCCGAGAGCTTAGCCGAGAACAGGTCGCTCTTCGGACGCAGGTTGATGGCGTTGATGCCGCCCCGGCGGACGTTCTTGAATTCGCTCAGGCGGGTCTTCTTGATGATGCCATCCGTCGTCAGCAAGACAACGAACTGGTCCTCGCGGAATTCCTTGACGGCCACGACACTGCGGGGCTTCTCGTCCGGCTGGAGCTCGACCAGGTTGGCGATGGCCTTGCCCCGGCCGGAGACGCCCACGTCCGGCACCTCCAGGGCTTTGAGCCAGTAGAGGCGGCCCTGGTTGGTAAAGACGAGGAGGTAGCTGTGGGTCGAGCAGATGTAGAGGTCCTCGACGACGTCCTCGACCTTCATCTCGATGCCCTTGCGGCCCTTGCCGCCGCGGGCCTGGAACTTGTACGAGGTCAGGGACGTCCGCTTGATGTAGCCGCTCGAGGTGCAGACGATGGCGACGTCCTCCTCCTTGACCAGGTCCTCGGGCCGGAGCTCCGAGATGGCTTCGTCGCGGATCTCGGTCCGGCGCTCGTCGGCGTACTCCTCCTTGACCTCGCGGAGCTCCTTGACGATGATGGCGAAAACGAGCTTCTCGTCCTTGAGGATGCGCCGGAGCTCGGCGATCCGCTTTTTGAGCTCGGCGTACTCCTCCTGGATCTTGAGCCGCTCGAGCTGGCTCAGCCGCTGGAGCTGGAGCTCCAGAACGGCCTGGGCCTGGATCAGGGTCAGCCCGAACTTCTCCATGAGGCCGCGCCGGGCCTCGTCCACGGTCTTCGACGCGCGGATGAGCTTGATGACGGCGTCGAGGTTGTCGAGGCAGATGACCAGGCCCTCCAAAATGTGGGCCCTCTCCTCCGCCTTCCGCAGGTCGAAGCGCGTCCGCCGCAGGATGACTTCCTTGCGGTGGGCGATGAAGTACTTCATCATATCGACGATGCCCAGCACCTTGGGCTGCTTGTCGACGATGGCCAGCATGATGATGCCGACGGAGACCTGGAGCTGGGTGTGCTTGTAGAGGTTGTTGAGGATGATCTCGGGCAGCTCGCCTCTCTTGACCTCGACGACGACCCGCATGCCCTCGCGGTCGGACTCATCCCGGATGTCGGCGACGCCCTCGATTCTCTTCTCGTTGACGAGCGCGGCGATCGACTCGAGCAGGCGCGACTTGTTGACCTGGTAGGGGATCTCGGTGACGACGATCTTGTCCTTCTCGCCCTTGGCCGCCCGCTCGATGACGGTCTTGGCCCGGAGGTGGAGGATGCCTCGGCCGTCCTTGTAGGCGTCGAGAAAGCCCTGGCGGCCGTAGATGATGCCGCCCGTCGGGAAGTCCGGTCCCTGGACGTACTTGAGGATGTCCTTGAGGCCGGCGTTGGGGTGCTCGACGAGGTGGATGACGCCGTCGCAGATCTCGCCCAGGTTGTGGGGCGGGATGTTCGTGGCCATGCCGACGGCGATGCCGTTGCTGCCGTTGACGAGGAGGTTGGGGAATTTCGACGGCAGGACCTCAGGCATGGTCAGGCTCTCGTCGTAGTTGGGGACGAAGTTGACCGTCTCCTTGTCGAGGTCGGCCATGAGCTCGTGGGCCAGCTTCTTCAGCCGGACCTCGGTGTAGCGCATGGCCGCCGGAGGATCGCCGTCGACGCTGCCGAAGTTCCCCTGCCCGTCGACGAGGAGGTAGCGGAGGCTGAAGTCCTGGGCCATGCGGACGAGCGTGTCGTAGGCGGCCTGGTCGCCGTGGGGATGGAATTTTCCGATGACGTCGCCGACGATGCGGGCCGATTTCTTGTGGGGCTTGTTGTAGTAGGTCCCGCTCTCGTACATGGCGTAGAGGACGCGCCGGTGGACCGGCTTGAGGCCGTCCTTGATGTCGGGGATGGCCCGGCCGATGATGACGCTCATGGCGTAGTCGAGATACGACCGCCGCATCTCCTCCTCGAGGCTGACGACCGGGTGGTTCTCTTTCTGTTCGCTGTCCATGGGAACTCCTTCTCGGGCCCGCCCGCGGGCGGGGTCATCAGACGTCGAGGTTCAGGGCCTCCAGGGCGTTGGTTTCGATGAATTTCTTGCGCTCTTCGACCTCGTCGCCCATGAGGATGGTGAAGATCCGGTCGGCCTGGGCAGCGTCGACGATGGAGACCTTGAGGAGGATCCGCCGCGCCGGGTCCATCGTCGTTTCCCAGAGCTGGGTCGGGGTCATCTCGCCCAAGCCCTTGTAGCGCTGGATGTTGATGCCCTTCTTCCCCTTCTCGAAGAGGTAGTCGAGGAGCTTGTTCTCGTTCTCCAGGATCTGTTTTTCCGCGCCGTCGCCGTTCGTCAGGACGGCGTAGGGGCCCTTCATGTCCTCGATCTCCTGGACGATCCGGTAGAGGTTCTTGTATTCGGCGGAAGTGACGAGGTCCATGCCGATCTTCCCGCCCACGGCCAGGCCGTTGAGCTGGTAGGCGAACTCGAACTCGTAGACGCCGTACTCCTCGTCGCGGCCGAGCTTGACGTTGAAGCCCTTCCCGGCGACGAGCTTCATGACCCTCTCGACGTTTTTCTTGGAGCTCAAGAATTCCTGGCCGTCGACCCCCGAGCGGGCGAGGAGCTCGATGAGGAAGAGGGGGTAGTTCTTGCGCTCAAAGAACTGGGCGTAGTTCTTCTTGGCCATGAGGTTGCGGAAGAATTTGCGGAACTTGTCGCCTTCGAGGATCTCCTTCCGGCCGCCGGCCCGGACCTTGAACTCCTCGGAGATCTTGCGGACCATGAATTTCTCGTAGTCGCGTTCGTCTTTGAGGTACTGGATGTCCCTGCCCCGGGTGACCTTGTAGAGGGGCGCCTGGGCGATGTACAGGTGGCCCCGCTCGATGAGCCGGATCATCTGGCGGTAGAAAAAGGTCATGAGCAGGGTCCGGATGTGGGAGCCGTCGACGTCGGCGTCGGTCATCATGATGACCTTGTGGTAGCGGAGCTTGTCCAGGCTTTCTTCAGACTGCTCGACGCCGATGCCGAGGGCAGCGAACATCGTCCCGATCTCCTCGTTCTTGATGATCTTGTCGAAACGGGCCTTCTCGACGTTGAGGATCTTGCCCTTGAGGGGCAAGATGGCCTGGAAACGGCGGTCGCGCCCCTGTTTCGCCGAGCCGCCGGCCGAATCGCCCTCGACGATGAAGATCTCGGAGGTGGCCGGGTTCCTGTCCTGGCAGTCGGCGAGCTTGCCCGGGAGCGAAGTCGACTCGAGGACGCCCTTGCGACGGGCCAGCTCGCGGGCCTTGCGGGCGGCTTCCCGGGCCCGGGCCGCGTCGATGATCTTCATGACGATCTTCTTGGCGATCGTCGGGTTCTCCTCGAGGTAGGTGGCCAACTGCTCGTTGACGATGGACTCAACGATGCCCTTGACCTCGGAGTTGCCGAGCTTGGTCTTGGTCTGGCCCTCGAACTGGGGGTCGTGGAGCTTGATGCTCAGGACGGCCGTCAGGCCCTCCCGGCAGTCGTCGCCGGTGATGTTCTCGCTGAGGTCCTTGAGGAGGTTGTGGGAGCTGGCGTAGGTGTTGAGGGACCGGGTCAGGGCCGCCTTGAACCCGATGAGGTGGGTGCCGCCCTCCGTCGTGTTGATGTTGTTGACGAAGGAGCAGATCGTGTCGGCGTAGGACATGTTGTACTGGATGGCCAGGTCGACGAAGACGCCCTCGCGCTCGCCCTCAAACAGGATGGGCTTGGGGTTGATCGTCTGCTTGCTCTGGTTGAGGTACTCGACGAACTCCCGGATCCCGCCCTTGTACTGGAACTCGTAGGACTTGTTGGTCCGTTCGTCGGTGATCGTGATCTTGAGGCCCTTGTTGAGGAAGGAGAGCTCGCGCAGCCTTTGGGTCAGGATCTCGAAGTTGTATTCAACGAATTCGAAAATGTCCTCGTCCGGCCAGAACGTGACCTTGGTCCCGGTCTTCTTGGTCTTGCCGATCTGTTTCAGCTTGGCGACGGGGTTGCCCCGCTCGTAGCTCTGGGTGAAGATGCCGCCGTCTCTTTTGATCTCGAGGTCGAGGCGCTTCGACAGGGCGTTGACGACCGAGACGCCGACACCGTGGAGGCCGCCCGAGACCTTATAGCTCTTCTGGTCGAATTTGCCGCCGGCGTGGAGCATGGTCATGACGACCTCGGCCGCCGACTTCTTCTCCTTCTTGTGCTCGCCGACGGGGATGCCGCGGCCGTTATCGACGACCGTGATCGAGTTGTCGACGTGGATGAAGACGTCGACCTCGGTGCAGTAGCCGGCCAAGGCCTCGTCGACGCTGTTGTCGACGACTTCGTAGACGAGATGGTGGAGACCTTCCGTCCCGGTGCTGCCGATATACATTGCCGGCCGCTTCCGGACGGCCTCCAGACCCTTCAGGACCTTGATGCTTTCAGCAGTATACTTTTCTTGCGTCATGTTCGTTCACTTAATAAAAATGCGGGTTTCCGGCGCAGGAACGTCACGGGACCCGGGAGTATTTTCCAAAAAAATATTATAGCAAAAAAAGGGTCCAAAAGTAAAGGAAAATCTTCGCTTTTCATAAATATTAATCTCTTTTATTTCAATAGCTTAAGCGAGTTTTAAAGCGCTCGGACCAAGCCGCCCAACCGGCCCTCTAAAAAGGACGCCCGAAGGTGCCGAATTTTCTCACAGTTAGCGCCGAAAAAAGAGGGACAGTCCCCTCGTGAGGGGACTGTCCCTCTTGGCCGATATACGCTATAATTTCCCGCGAGGACCCCATGCCGGCCAATCTGCCGCCCGAGTACCACAAGATCGAGGCCGAACTGCGCGCGGCCCGGACACCGCAGGAAAAGATCGAGATCTACGAGCGGCTGATCGCCGTCATCCCCCACCACAAGGGCACCGATAAGCTCATCGCCATGTACCGGCAAAAGATCGCCAAGGCCCGGGAGGATGGCGAGCGCCGGCAAGCCACGGCCAAGCACGCCCCGACGCAAAATGTCGAAAAGTCGGGCGCCGGTCAGGTCGTCTGCGTCGGCCCGCCGAACGCCGGCAAATCCAGCCTGGTCAAGGCGCTCACGGGCGCCGATGTCGAGGTCGCCGATTATCCCTTCAGCACCCGCCTCCCCGCTCCCTACATGATGCCTTTCGACACGATCCAGATCCAGCTCATCGACACGCCTCCGGTGACCGGGGAGATCATGGAGACGTGGTTCCCGGAGATGGTCAAAATGGCCGACGCCGTCCTCCTGGTCGCCGACCTGGCTGACCCGGCGACCGCCGGTCTGCTCGACGGCGTCCTCCGCCGGCTCAAGGAACGGAAGGTGGGCCTCGTTCCCACGGCGACGGTCATCCCTCCCGAACGGTTCCCGTTCCTGAAGCGGACCGTCCTCGCCGCGAACAAGGTCGATGCGGAGGGCGCCAGGAAGGCCTTCGAGGACCTCGGCGTCCTTCTCGAAGGGCCTTTCGAACGTATCCCGGTGTCAGCAACGACCGGCCAGGGCCTCGAGACGCTCCGCCGGGCGATCTTCGATCTTCTCCATGTCGTCCGCGTCTATAGCAAGATCCCCGGGAAAAAGGCGGAGAGGGCCTCCCCGTTCGCCCTCAAGCGGGGGAGCACCGTGATGGACATGGCCAAGGCGGTCCACAAGGACTTTTCGGAAAAGCTCCAGTACGCCCGCGTCTGGAACGCGACCGGCTTCGACGGCCTGCGGGTCAACCGCGACCACGTCCTCGCCGACGAAGATATCGTCGAGCTGCATATTTAATTTCTACGAACCTCGACTCAACTCCGCCCCGATTATCTTCTGCATTCTCCCATCGGCCTTGGGCACGCTAGACGCCACCCGGGCTGTGATGGGGGGCATCCAGAGCCCCCGTAGCGGAGGGGGGCCCATCGCTTCGCGATGGGGGAACCGCCGGGACTGGTTCCCGGGGGCCGGGGGATATGGATGGCCCCCATCACAGCGAATACGGGTGACGTCCCGCGCCAAAATCAGTTACGGAAGTTGAGCACGGGCTCATCACTCATGTCCATGATAACCATGAACAGGAGCTGGGCGATATCCTCCATGATCTCGGGGGTGATGAGGCTGATGTCATCATGCGGAGTGTGGTAAGTGGGGTAGGACGGCCGCGGCCCGCCGTACGAGCCGAAGGTCAGGGACGGCACACCCTTCCAGAAGAACCAGGCCGAGTCCTGCCGCGGCCGGCCGGGGTAGGACGCCGGTCCCGTGGTGAGCGTCCTGTGGATGAAGCCCTTGTTGGCCTTCTCGACGAATTCCCAGAATTTGGGATAGGTCGTCCCGCCGGAAGCGGAGATCTTGTCGCCGCTGCCAGGGCCTTCCATATTGATGAAAACAACTGTTTTATCGAGAGGGAAGAGAGGATGCTCCGTGTAGTAGTGCGAACCTTGCGTCCCCTGGTCCTCGCTCTGTTCCTCGCTGCCGAAGAAGAAGAAAACGACGGTCCGCTTCGGTTTGACGACGCACTTGGCTACGGCCTCGGCGACACCCAGGCCGACGGCCACGGCCGTGGCGTTGTCATTGGCCCCGGGCATGAGCTCCCACATCCGGCCGAGGTGGTCGAGGTGCCCGCCGACGATGATGACCTCGTCCTTGAGCTTGGGGTCGGTGCCCGGGATCTGGCCGATGACGTTGAAGCCGACACCGTCGGGATGGTGTTTGGTCTTATTGCTGATGGTCATCGTCTTGCCCGTGGCGAAGGACTGGGGCTTGAGCTCGGCGCGGATCCTGGCCACCGTGTCTTTGTCCGTCCGGCCGGTTCCGGCGAAGATGTCGCCGACGACGGCCGCGCCGACGTGGTGATAGACGAAGCCGTCCACGTAGGCGTTGTTGGGGTTGCCGATAGGTCCATAGTTGTAGATCATGCCCTTGGCCCCGTGGGCGGCCGCGTTCTTGAGCTTATACTGATGGAACGAATAGGGCCGCCATTTCATGAATAACTCGAGCGTCTTCTCGCTGGGCCCGACCGGCACCTCGGACTCCATGAGCACGATCTTGCCTTTGACGTCGACGCCCTTGTAATCGTCGTAGCCGAGCTCGGGAGCGGTGACGCCGTAGCCGACATAGACGACCTCGGCCGTGACCTCGCCCGAACCCGACGTCCCGCCGGGGATGAACTCATCCTCGTACTTGTAGTATTTTTTGATCACCCCGTTCTTCCCGTAGGGCACATGAAGGACGCACACGCCGCCCGGATAGACGGTCGTATAGGGATTGGGGAAATTCTGCCGGTAGGTCCCGTTGTCGCCCGCCGGTTGGACGCCCCAGCCCTTGAGCAAAGACTCGATCCAAGCGCCACAGGCCTCGAACTCCTTGGTCCCGGTCAACCTCCCGCCGTACTTCTCGGAGACGAGCTCCTTGACGTAGTTGTAAAGCGGCTGGCTCTGGATGAGATGCATGGCCTGCAGGATCTTGGCCTCGTCCGGCGCCTGACTTGCGGCCTGCTGCGAATTGAGGCTTAGCCCGGTGACCGCGAGAACTAAGATGACGACCGAGATCAGTCGGCGGGAGATCTTCATGGTCCTTCCTCCTTTGGGAATATCACCGAGAGGCATTTTACGTTCACGCCGGGTTCAAGTCAAAGACAACGTCCGGCATCGTCTTCCCGTAGGGCCCGGGCTGAGATCGGGGAAACGAAGGGGTCAGGGCGACAGTGGCAGCCGTTTATCTTTGAGGAGCCCGGCGACGACGTCTCTCACGGCCTGCATCTCGAAGGCGTAGGTCTGCCGAAGGCGCCCCAAAGTCTCGTCGAGCGAGACATCGGCCGGAAGCCCGAGCCGGGCCGCGATATCCTTGGCCTCGACCCCTGTCGTTCGTCCGACCTCCCGGAGGGTCATCTTTCCGGTGATGACGGCCTCGGCGGTCCCGGCCTCCTGCCGGCCGGCCACGACCTTATCGCCATGAACCTCCTGCACTGCGGGAGCCGCCCCGCCCGGATCGCGCGTTTCGGCGGCAGCTCCTGCCAAGGCGGCCGTCGAGGCGGCTTGGCCAAGCGGCTCCGGCGCCGGGCGGCCGCTCTCAACGACCCGCCTGCCCTGTTGGCCGTGTCCCTCCCCGAACTCGGCGTAGGCCGGGTCGTTCTTTGGCATGGAGAGCCAGAAGATGACGGGGATGAGGAAAGCGGCCACGACCGTCAGCCCCACCGCGGCCTTCCAAGCTTTGCCAAAAATGCTCCGTGCCTTTCCCTTGAACCAGCTCCAGGCGAGGACGATATGGACGATGACGAACACCGTGAAGGCCAGAGAGAGATAGAGATGGATGTCCCCCCACTGGTGGCGGTGGAGCCCTAAGAAATATTTGGACTCCCCGAGACCCACGCGGCCTTCCGGGATGACAAATCCCATTAGGAGACCGATGAGGACGATCCCCGACACGCAGAGAAACATCAACGTGTCGACGACGTACTTCCAGTCCGTCCGGCTGGGCTTCATGATCGTGCTCCCTTCAATGAGCGCTCAGGCCTTGTCAGGGCCTGCCGCAGGTCCTCCCGCAGGTCCTCGACGCCCTCGCAACCGGCCGAAAGGCGGATGAGATCGTCGGTGATGCCGGCCATCTCGCGATGCTCTTTGGATATCCCGGCGTGGGTCATGCTGGCCGGGTGCTGGATAAGGCTCTCGATCCCGCCGAGTGAGACGGCCAGCGTGCAGAGACGGACGGCGTTGATCATCTTTCGGCCCGACTCGTACCCGCCGTGGAGGCCGAAGCAGATCATCGATCCGAAGCCCTTCATCTGCTCCTTGGCCAGGGCATGCTGGGGGTGGTTCTCGAGTCCCGGGTAATTCACCCAGCGGACCTTGGGGTGGGCGGCCAGCCAGGGAGCCAGTACGGCGGCGTTTTTCTGGCTCTTCTCGACCCTGAGGGCCAGCGTCCTGACGCCTCTGAGGACGAGCCAAGCCTGGTGAGGGTCCATTGTGCCGCCCATGAGGACGAGGACCTTGCGGAGCCTCTGATGGAGCGCTTCCTCGCGGGCGATGATGACGCCGCCCACGACGTCGCTATGGCCATTGATGAACTTCGTCAGGCTATGGATGACGACATCGGCGCCCAAGGCGAGCGGGTTCTGCAGAAGCGGGCTGGAGAACGTGTTGTCGACGACGAGCGTGATGCCCTTGTCGCGGACCAGCCGGGCGCAGGCCTTGATATCCGTGATGGCCAGCGTCGGATTGGACGGCGTCTCGATGAACAGGAGCCGGGTCGTCGGCCGCAGGCGTTTTTCGATGTTCCGGACGTCCGAAGTGTCCACGAAATCCGCGCTGACCCCGAACCGCGAGAATTCGTTCTCGAGGATCGTCCGCGAAGGCCCGTAGATCGAGGCCGTGCCGATGACATGCGCGTCCTTATCGAGGAGCGCCGTGTAGACCGTCGACACGGCGGCCATTCCCGTGGCCGTGGCCGAGGCGTCGAAACCGCCTTCAAGCGTCGCCAAGCTCTCTTCGAGGGCCCGGATGGTCGGGTTCGCGATCCTCGTGTAGATGAAGCCTTTTTCGCGGCCGGCGAACCGGGCCGCCCCCTGTTCGGCGCTCTCGAAGGCGAACGTGGACGATTGATAGATGGGGACCGACACCCCGCCGTAAAGGGTATCGGGCTCTTGCCCGGCGTGGATAACGGCGGTTTCTGGGCTTAGATATTTATGTTTCAACGACATCTCCTTTTCAGTGGTCGCAGGTATTAACTCCGGCCTGGAGCGTCCCGGCCAGATAATCGCCGACCAGGCGTTCGGGCGAATCGCCGGGGGCGCCGACGATCACGCAAATGCCGTGTTCGGCGAACAGCCCTTGGGCTCGCTGCCCCATGCCTCCGGCGATGATCACGTTCGCTCCGCGCTCCGCCAGCCATTTCGGAAGAAGCCCCGGTTCGTGCGGCGGGGGCTCGACGTCTTCGCGCTTGAGGATCTTTTTTTCCACCGGGTCCACGTCGACCAAAGCGAACAGCTCGCAGTGCCCGAAATGCATCGAGAGTTTCCCGCCGGCCAATGGAATGGCGATTTTCATGTGTTTTCTCCTTTTTCGATTTGATGTCCGAGTTGCCGTCTTGCTTGATTGTTATGATGACCGGGACGGGAATCTCTTCCCGCCGGCATGCCTTCGACCATGACAACATCCCCTATTTGTCATCTCGTGTCGCCCCGATCGTTTTTCGAGGCGCCTCGCGTTCTCCGCCCTCGGGAACATCTCGATCGCCGTCCCCGCCGATCCGCGCGATAATTGCGTTCATGACCCGGGCCACGGGAGAGGTGGGATCTTGACCGGACCAAGCCCGGCCGCCGTCGCCGGCTGCGGCGATCTTCGGGTCCATGGGAATGGCGCCGAGGAACGGAACGTTCATATCTTCCGCGATGCGCCGGCCTCCGCCCGAGGGAAGGATCTGGGTGACTTCGCCGCATTTCGGACAGGCGAACCCGCTCATGTTCTCCACCACCCCGAGCACCGGCACATGAAGCTGCCGACAGAACGTGATGGACTTGCGGACGTCCACCGCCGCCACCTTCTGGGGCGTCGTGACGATCACCGCGCCGTCCAACGCGCCGATCAGCTGACAGACCGAAAGCGGTTCGTCCCCGGTCCCCGGCGGGGAATCGATGATCAGGTCGTCCAGGTCGCCCCAGGCCACATCCTTGAGGAACTGCTTGATCACGCCCATTTTCATCGGTCCTCGCCAGATCACGGCGGCGTCCTGATCCTGCAGCAGAAAACCCAGGGACATGACTTTCAGCCCGCCTTTATCGATGGGCAGCAGCCCGTCCTCGCTTCCCAGGATCCTCTCCCGCTCGAGGCCCAGCATGGTCGGGATGCTCGGGCCGTGGATATCGACATCCAAGAGCCCGACGCGTTGGCCCGACATCATCAGCGCCGTGGCGAGGTTGACGGCCACCGTGCTCTTGCCGACGCCTCCTTTGCCCGACAGGACGACGATCTTGCGCCGGATGCGGCAGAGCCGCGATTGGAGTTTCCGGCGATCCTCGAATTCCTGTTCGCTTTCGTCCTTCTCGCGCCGGGACGCCGAACAACTCGTGTCGCCGCAGGTCTCGCATGTTTTTTTTTCGCCGGGCGGAATGCTTTCCATGGCCGTTGTTGCCTCCTACAAGCCCAGTTCGTTCCAGACGAGTCGAATATCCTCGCCGCACGGGGCCTCGGTCTCCACGACGGCCCGCTCCCACATCTGGGCCAGGGTCACGGCACGGTCGTACCGGATGCGGCCGACGATGCGCGCCCCTGCCCGGCGGGCCTTGTCCTCGATCCGTCCCGTCATCCCGGGGTTGAGGTCCCACTTGTTCACACAGACGGCCGCCGGAATGTCGAAGTGCCGTGTCAGAGAGAGGACCCGTTCCAGGTCATGCTCCCCCGACACCGTGGGTTCCGTGACGGCCAGCACGAGCGTCGCGCCGGTCACCGAAGCGATGACCGGACAGCCGATCCCCGGCGGGCCGTCCACGATGATCCAGGGACGGCCTTCCGCCTCGGCGATGCGCCGGGCTTCCCGTCGGACCAGAGAGACCAGCTTGCCGGAGTTCTCGGCCGCGACACCCAGCCGGGCATGGACCATCGGGCCGCAGCGGGTCTCCGACACCATCCATTCGCCCGAGAGAGACTCCGGAAAAGCGATGGCCTTCTGCGGGCAGAACCGGACGCATACGCCGCAGCCTTCGCAGGCGAAGGGATCGATGGCGTAGGCGGCCGGCCGAGTTCCGCCCGAGGCCTCGCTCATTTCTTCGATGATGGCGTTGGTCCGCGACTCGCAGGATCGTTCACAGTTCGCGCAGTCCAAGCAGTTCAACCGGATCCTGCCCGACTTCCGCGCTTCCTCCTGAACGGCGGGCGTCAGCACCGCCCCGAACCGGCAATGCGCCAGGCACGTTCCGCAACTGGTGCAGTCTTCCGGCCGGATGATCGCCTTATGCCCGCTGCGGAACTCGTGGCGTTCCCCGATCCGCGGCGAAAGGACCAGGTGCAGATCCGCCGCATCCACGTCACAATCGGCGATAACGGGCCGGTCGGCCAAAACGGCGAACGAGGCGACCAGGCTGGTCTTGCCCGTTCCGCCTTTGCCGCTGATGACAACCAACTCCCGCATAGGCTCCCCTCTCTAAGCTAACGCCGCATCCGTTGCGTCGTGCGTCATTTCCCTGAGATCCCTTTTCCCGCCGTTTTCGTCAGCACGATCACTTCGTGCATATGACCGCTCCGGCGTGCCGTCAGCTCGAACCCTTTCCCCAAAAGAAACGCCGACGCCGACTCCGGCGTCGCGCCGCTGACGAGATGCGTCCGCCCCTCCTCTTGATGCACCCGGGCGACGAGTTCGAACCCTTCCCTTGAGAAATCCGCCAGGATCAAGATCCCGGACGGCCTCAGGACCCTGGCCGTCTCTTCGAGCACGGGCCCGGGGTCCTGCAAATGATGGAGGACATCCACCAGGGCGGCGCAGCCGAAATGATCCTCGGAATAGGGCAAGACGGACGCGTCTCCCCGGAAAAAACGGATATGATCTTCCAAGCCCGCGTCCGCGGCCAAAAGAAACGCGATGGCTTGTTCCTCCGCATCGGGATCCACGGAGACCACCTCCAATCCCCGGCGGGCCATGGCCATGGCCGTGAGCCCCTTGCCGGTGCCGATATCCAGAGCGGGGCCCGAGGGCCGGCCACCCGTCGCGACCACGAAATCCGCGGCCGCAAATCGGTCGAACCCGAGGCTCGAGTACTGTTCCGTCCGGACAAGAAATGCGGTCTTTCTCCGGGCTATCTCTTCATGGTCTTTCATGGCCATCCCTTCCGTTCTTATCGGTGGAATCGGTCGATGTCCGCTCCCGGACAGCCTCCCAAAGCCGCTCAAAGTGAGCGCGGTATTCCGGCAGGGCCTCGACGATGAGTTCGCCCCTCGAATACACCTCGGCGATCCGCCGGTCGTCCGGAATTTCCAAGAGGACGGGGATGCCCTCATTGCCGCAGAACACGTGCACCCGGTCGTCGCCGATCCCGACCCGGTTGACGACCACGCCGAACGGGATCCGGAGCTCCCGCACCATATCCACGGCGAGCTTGAGATCGTGCAAGCCGAACGGCGTGGGCTCCGTGACGAGCGCGACGAAGTCCGCTCCCCGGAGCGTGGCGATCACCGGGCAGGACGTTCCCGGAGGCGCGTCCAGGATCGCGGGGCGGCCTTTTCGCAAACGGGCCTTGACCGCGCGAATCAGCGGCGGCGACATGGCCACGCCGACATCGAGCCGGCCCTGGATGAGCGTGATGTTCTCTGCCTGGGCCGTTTGGACAACTCCTATGCGCTTGTCAACTTCGTGAATAGCCTTCTTGGGGCATACCTTCGCGCAGCCCCCGCAGCCGTGGCACATCTCGGGAAAGACGAGAGGGGTCGCCCCGAACGAAACGATGGCGTGGTACTCGCAGAAGCGCCCGCATTCGCCGCACCCGTCGCAGAGGGATTCGTCCACTTGAGGAACCGGAATGGTGACGGGTTCCTCCTCGCGCCGGGTTCCCTTGAGAAAAAGGTGGTCATTCGGCTCTTCCACGTCGCAGTCCAGGAGCTGCACCTTGAAGCCGAGCGCCCGTGCAAGGTTCACCGCGACCGTCGTCTTGCCGGTCCCCCCCTTGCCCGAGGCGATGGCGAGGATCACGGGGATACCGTGTTTCCCTTGCTCGGCGCGAATCGGAAGGACCATCGGGTGTACCCGGCACTTTTAAAAAGTCCGCCGGAGGTCACCGCCTCGTGGAGCGCCGGCTCCTTCAAGTGATGATCCCTGACGGACAAAAAACCGTTCGGCTTCAGGATGCGGGATATCTCCGTCAAAACGGCGGCCCCATCCGGGAGGTCATGAAGAACATCGTAGAACAGGATAACATCAAAGGTATCCTCGGCGAAACGGTCCGCCGAGCCATCGACCGCGAACATGTTCTGAACGCCCCGGCGGGCAGCCGCGCGTTTGACCGACCGGATGGCCAGGGGATGGATATCCAGCGCGTAAACGCGGCCGGCGGGGCCGACGATCTGGGCGGCCGCCAGCGAGAAGCCGCCCGGGCCGCAGCCGAAATCCAGGACCGCCAGGCCGGGACGGAGGCCCGCATCCTGGAGGATCTTGACCGGCGGGCGAAGGCGGTCGCGGAGGAGGAATTCCATCGACATGATACGGAAGGAGAGGCGACTTTGCTGACGTTCCTTTTTTATCATTCTCACTTCTCTGTTTCAGACAATCGGGCTGCCAAGGCCGTCAGGCGATATTTCATGCCGCGTATGGTCGTCTCGATCCCTCTGATCTGGGCCTGTACGGACTCCGGATCCGTTTGGATCGCCGGAGGCCGGAAGCACACGGGATAACCCGAGCTCCCGGCGAAACCCGAGACCGGCTCGTCCGGCGCGCGGGGGATCCTCAAAAGACAGAATCCACGCCCTTCGCCCGTCAGGGGGCCTTGACCCCTTGGCCCCGTTCCGTCATATCCCGGCAAGGAAGCCTTCTCCTGGATCTAAGAACTCGGCGCGGGGTCGCGTCCGGGCAAACGTCCCAACACGTAATCCAACAACGGACAGGCGCACGTCGCCCTCCATGACCCCGCCGTTCACGTCCAGTGCCCGTCCACGTCGGCGGCCTTGGCCTCGGTCAGCTTTCCGGAGCGATAGAGATCCAAGGCCGCGGCCACAGTAGGCGCGTCGGCGGTGTAGACCTTGATCCCGGCCGCCAGAAGCACGCGAAAGGCCTTCGGCCCGCAATGTCCGGTCACGAGACTCTTAGCCCCCAAGCGAGCCACCGTCTCCGCCGACTGGATCCCGGCCCCCTGGGCCGCGTTCAGGTTCTGCTGATTATCCACCACCTCGAAGGTTTCGCTGTCCAGATCGTAGACCAGGAACTTCGGGGCGCGGCCAAAGCGCGCGTCCAGCGGCGATTCCAGGGTCTCTCCCGACGTACTAAAGGCGATTTTCATCTTCATTGTCCATCGGTTTCCTTTAATCAACTGTTCAAATGGACCGCTCGGCGGCCCCGGTTTCGATCTCGGAAAGGCGCTTCTTGATGAGGTCCAGTTCCGACTGCAAGGCTTCGGCCTGGCTGCTGAGCGCCTGCTTCTCCGCCTCCGGGTCGGGCGGCTGGTACGACGCGGCATACCCGCCGAATCGCGCCCAGCCCGGCAGGCCCGTGGCGTAGAACATGTGCCGCCAGCCGCGTCCGCCGCCGCCGAACCCACGTCCCCCGGCGCCGCGGCCTCGCCCGAAGCCCATCCCGAAGCCTCGCCCCGGAATGGGATTCGCGTACCCCGACATTCCAAACCCCGCGCAGTATCCGGCCGCGCGTCCGCTCATTGCGCCCATTCCCATGGGCCCAGTTCTGTCTCCTGATGGCATGGTCATAGACTCCTTTCGTTATTTTATTCCCTTATCATCGCCGTGCCGCATTTCGGGCACGGCTTCTGTACGCAGGGTACTCCCAATTCGTGCGGTTCGCGATGCCCGCATTTCGGACACAGACAGGCGCCTCCGGCGCCCCCCGCAAGGGGACCGCCCATGCGGCCTCGTCCCTGGCCGCCTCTCCCTTGTCCCCGTCCTCCACCCGGTCCCATTCCGCCGCGTCCTCTTCCATTCATGAGATATTCCTCCCGGTTGATGCCATAGGTTCCCCGGCGACGGCCGCGGCCTCGCCCGAAGCAGCCGGGCATGGCAAACTCGCCGCCATCGAGACCGCCGCGGAGCCAAGCCTGAATGACCTCGCTCAAATCGCCGGCCACGAACGGGACCACCTGGATGCCGTAAGCTGCGACCATCGCATGCAGAGGCCTGGAGATCGCGCCGCATACCAGTGTGCCGACGCCGAGTTCCGCCAGACGGATCACCTTCTGAAGAGGCAGGTCGTCCGCCAGGACTTCCTCCGATTCAGCAGTAATTCGCCCCGACTCGCCCGCGACGACGTGGATCTGCCGGGCGACGTCGAAGACCGGCGCTATTCGATGGTCCCAGTGGGCGAAGGCCGCTTTCATGATCCCAGTTCCTGTATATGGTTCACATAGGGAATATTTGCAATTGTCGTGCCAAGATCAGCAGGTGCTGGAACATAGGCCTATGCCGTTGGATTGAAAGGGATTAGAGCGATCAGCGAGGAACTTGCGACAGTCCATTGAGTGGCCATTTAGCTACTCTTGCATAGTAAGACAGGCGCGTTTCAGCTACTATTTCTGCCGCCGTTTCTGCCGGCCGTCCTGCTTGGGTGGGGTTATCCCCAGTTTCTTCATTCTGCGGAAAAACGTGGTCTTGTGGATGCCGAGCTCCTTCGCCGCCGCCAGGCGGTTGAAGGCGTTGTGTTCAAGGGCGGCACGGAGTGCCTGGGCGTCGAGAATATCATGGGCCGATCTCGCCTCGGGCCCTGCTCCCCCCGCCGCGCCGCTGCCCGTCAACTCCCCGGGCAGGTGCCCGATGCCGATCAACCCCTCGTGACAGAGGACGAAAGCGCGCTCGATGACGTTTTCCAGTTCGCGGATGTTTCCCGGCCAGTGATGGGCCATCAAGAGCGACAGGGCTTCGGAGGTCATCCCCTGGACGAATTTCATCTGCAGCCGATTGAACCGGGCGACGAACTGCTCCACGAGAAGCGGAATGTCCTCTTTCCTGCCGCGCAGCGGGGGCAGTTCAATGCGCACCACGTTCACGCGGTAGTAGAGGTCCTCGCGGAAAACGCCCTGGCGCACTTGGTCGATCAGATCTTTGTTGGTGGCGACGATGATCCTCGCGTCCGTGCTCTCGGAACGGGTCGCCCCAAGCGGCTCGTAGGCCCGGTCCTGGAGAACCCGCAACAGGCGGACCTGCAACGCCGGACTCACTTCTCCGATCTCGTCGAGGAAGAGGGTCCCTCCCCTGGCCATCGCAAAACGGCCGGGCTTATCTTTGATCGCGCCGGTGAACGCTCCGGCCTTGTAACCGAACAATTCCGATTCCAGAAGCGTGTCGGGCAAGGCCCCGCAGTTGACCGCGATGAACGGCCCCTGGCTGCGGGGGCTGAGGGAATGGATCGTGCGGGCCACCAATTCCTTTCCGGTTCCCGTCTCGCCGAGGATGAGGACCGTGCTGGGGCTCGCGGCGAGGGCGGGCAGGACCTCGAACAGCCGCTGCATCAAAGGGCTGCGGCTGACAAGATCGCCGATCTGGATTTTTCCCTCAAGTTCGCGGCGCAACGCCTCGACCTCGGAGAGGTCGCGAAAGGTCTCCGCCCCGCCGGTGACGCGTCCCGCGGCGTCCCGCAGCACGGCCGTGGAGACGCTGATGGGGATGCGGTTCCCGTCCGAATCGATGATGTAGCCGGACTTGCCGATGACCGGCTTCCCCGTTTTCAAGGTCCGGCGGAGCGCGCATTCGGCTTCGCACATGCTGGAACGGAAGACCTCCGAGCACCGTTTTCCCAGGGCCTCCCCGCGCGCGACTCCCGTGATCTCTTCGGCCGCCCGGTTGAACGACGTGATGCGCCATTCCGGATCCACCGTGAAAACGCCGTCCGAGATGCTTTCCAAAATCGCTTCGGTCGAGGCACCGCTGCCGAAGGCCTTCTTCAGAGAAGGAGCGGTCCGTTGAGTTCGCCTTGATTTCAAGATCTTTCCCTTTTCAGCCGGCGATCATGCCCTGGACGGCTCATCCACGCTATTTATTATAGCCTTTCTCCATCCTCCTGACAATCCCCTAAGCCTTCATAATTCAACGAGTTATCAAAGAGCGAGGCTTGTCCGGGACGGCGCCGGGATCTCCGCCCTGCCGGCCCCAGGCCATCAGCGTCTCGTAGAGGACCGGGACCATGATCAGGCGGAGGAAGATGGCAAAGAAAAAGCCGCCGATGTATACGATGGCGAGCGGACGGTGAAGTTCCGAGCCGGTCGTCGTGATCAAGGCCATGGGCAGGAGCGCGACGATCATGACCATATCCGTCATGAAGATGGGGCGGAATTTGACCATGGCGCCCTCGATGACCGCCTCGTGAAGGGCGGCGCCTCGGCGCCGGAGGTCGTTGATCTTCGCGACGAGGACGATGTCGTTCTGAGCGCAGATCCCGAACAGGGCGATAAGGCCGATCGTCGACGAGACGTTAAGCGTTTCGCCGAAGATGATCAAGGCGACGATGCCGCCGACGAGGGCCGAAGGGATGTTCATGATGATCAGCAAAGCCTGTCGGATCGATCCGAAGGACGAGAAGAGGATGACGAAGATGATCAGGATCACCAGGGCCATCAAGAGGGTCAGATGGCGGAGGGCCCTCTGCTGGCTTTCGAACTGGCCCCCGAAGGTCACGTAGTAGCCCGCCGGAAGGGAGATTTGGGCATCGATCAGGGCCTGAGCCTCTTCGACGAAACCCGCGAGGTCGCGCTTTTCGATGTTGCACAGGATGATCTTCCGGCGCTGAAGGTTTTCCCGGAAAATGGTCTGCGGTCCTTCGTCTCTCCGGATCTCGGCTAGATCCGAGAGCGGGATCCGCTGCCCGCCCGGGGCGTCGACGAGGAGGTTCCGGATCGCCTCTTCGTCCCCCCGGTAGCTCTCGGGCAGCCTGACCAGCACGGAAGTGATCCGGTCGGTCTCATAAACATCGGTGGCCTCGATGCCGTTGAGGGCGGTTTCGATGAGGTCGGCGACCTGCCCGACGGAGATGCCGTGGAGGGCCATTCGGCCCCTGTCGAGGCGGAGGACGAGTTGAGGGATGCCCGAGGTCTGCTCGACCTGGAGGTCGACGACACCGCGGACATTCTCCAGAACGCCGCGGATCTCCTGGACTTTGTCGTTGAGAACGCCCAGGTCCGGGCCGAACAGTTTCACGGACAGCTCGCCCTCTGCCCCGGTCAGCATCTCGGCCAGCTTGTTGGCGATGGGCTGCTCGAAAATGTAGGCCAGGCCGGGCAGCTTGTCGAGCTCTTCGCGCATGGCCTGGGTGATCTCCTGGAACCCTCTCTTCCGTTTCTCGCGGGGCAAGAGCTCGATGTTGTAGTGGCTGTGGCAGACGGGGTGGACGTGTTCCGAGGCTTCGGCCGTGCCCGTGGTCCGGGTGACCGATACGACCTCGGGGAACGAAAGTATGATCTTTTCGACCCGGGTGCCCATTTTCACGGATTCCTCGAGTGACGTCTCCGGCAGCATGACGGTCGAGGCCAGGATCGCTCCCTCGTCGAGCGGTGGGATGAACTCCTTGCCGAGGAAGGAAAAGGCGATGGCCGCGCAAACGATCAGGACGATGAAACAGACGATGATGAGCTTCTTGGAATGGAGGGCCTTCAGCAACACTCGGTGATAGACTTTGGTGAGGAAATCGGTCAACAGGTTTTTCTTGTTTTTCAAGTGCTCTGCCGTGAGGAAGGCGGAGGCCAGGACGGGCTTGAGCGTGATGTTTATGATCAGGGATCCGAACAGGGCCGCCGCCACGGCGAAGGCCGTGGGACGGAACATCGCCCCCTCGAGCCCTTTCATGGTCATCAGGGGCAGAAAGACCAGAATGATGATAAGATTGGCGGAAAAAAGGTAGCGGCCGACATCCTTGGCCGCCTCGGCCGTGAGCTCCAGGGTGGTGGCCTGACCCTTTTTTTCCTTGAGCACGCGAAAGATATTTTCCACCATAATGATTGAGCCGTTGGCCACCTTTCCGATGCCGATGGCCAGGCCACCGATGGACATGACCGTGAGCTTGACGCCGAAGAGGTCCATAATGACCAGGGCGACGAGGATCGAGAAAGGAATGGTCAGGGAGGCGATCAGCGAGCTGCGCAAGTTTCCCATGAAGAGGATCATGACCAGGATGATGAGAAGTGCGCCATAGAGCATGGAGACCTCTACGTGGGAAATGGATTTCAGAATCAGGATGGACTGGTCGTAAAAGGCCTTGATCCCGATCCCTGACGGCAGGTCCCGGCCGATCCGGGCCAGCGCCGCTTTGATGTTCCGGATGGCGCCCAGGGTGTCGCCCCCGTACTGTTTTTCGATCGTGACGTTGACCGCCTCCCGTCCGTTGTGGCTGGCGGATTCCCGGCGGAACTTGCTGCCGATCCGGACGTCGGCGACGTCCTTGACGAAGACGGGAACATTGTCCCTCGACGTGATGACCGTGTCGCGCAGATGGTCCAGCGTCTCGATCCGGCCTTCGCCCTTGATCAGGATCTCCTGGGTGCCCTGGGGGATGATGCCGCCGCTGAAATTCCGGTTGCTGGCCTCGATCGCCTCTTTGACCTCGGCGATGGTGATCCCGTAGTTCATGAGCATTTCGGGCTTGAGAAAGACCTGGAACTGGCGTATGAACCCGCCGAGGTTGATGACGAACGACACTCCCGGAACGCCCTGGATCTGGTAGCGGATGGTCCAGTCAGCGACCGAGCGCAGATCCATGGGATCGGTCTCCTCTTCGCCGACGACGGCGAACTCGAACACCTCCCCCATCCGGGACGAAACGGGGCCGAGGAGGGGTTGGGAGGTCCCCAGGGGCAGCCGGCCGGTGACCAACTCGATCTTGCTGGCCACGATCTGCCGAGCCATGTAGATGTTCGTGCCCCAGTCGAACTCCACTGTCACCACGGAATCCCCCGTCGTCGATTCGGACCGGACCCGGGTCACTCCGGGCGCGCCGGACAGCAGGCTCTCGAGGGGAAAGGTGATGAGCCGTTCGACGTCCTCGGAAGCCATGCCCGAATTTTCCGTGATGATGTTCACAAGGGGGGCGTTCAGGTCCGGATAGATGTCCTTGGGCATCCGGAAATACACGATGACTCCCCAGAGGCAGACCAAGCTAATCAAAAAGACGGTCAAGAGCCGGTGTTTCAGGGCGAAATCGATGATTCTGTCGATCATGGACAATTCTCCGTTAGCGAGTGATCATGGCGTCGAGAAGCGATGGGCATCAATGGACATGGGATCCCTTGAGGATTTCGTCATAGAGCTTGGACTTGAGCTGGAAGTTCCCATTGGTGACCACCCTGTCCCCATCCGCGAGTCCGCTGAGGATTGTGAGAAAGCCGTCCATCTTGGGCCCCGTGACGATCACCCTGGGAAAGAATTCGCCGTCACGGCTGAGGAAGACGATCTTGCGGTCCCGGTCATCCAGAACGGCGGCCTGCGGCACGGTCAGGGCTCGGGCCTGCCGGTCGAGGAGGATAGTCAGGGAGGCGAACATGCCGGGCTTCAGACGATATCCTTCGTTCTTAACTTCGGTCCTGAGGGTGACGGTCCTCGTCTCCTCTTTCAGGATGTCCCCGATATACTGAACCCTGCCTTTGAACACGAGGTCGGGGTAGGCGGGAACGGTCACATCGACCTCCTGGCCCTTCCGGACCGCGGCGATGTCGCGCTCGTAGATGTCCGCGTCAACGCAGAGGACGCTCGGGTCGAGGATGGTCAGGATCTCCGTGCTCTGGTCCACCATGGTGCCCAGGGCCATGTTATTGTCCACGATCTTTCCCGGAAGGGGGGCAAACAGGGTGATGGTGGCGTTGATTTCGTGAGTTTCCGCCGTCGTCTTGACTTGGGCTTCCGTGAATCCCAGGACGTGGAGCTTCTTCTCGGCGGCGTTGAGACTGGCTTCGGCCACTTTCCGTCCGGCCTCGGCGGCCTGGAGGTTCTTCCCGGCGCCGGCGCCGCGGTCGAAAAGCCGCTTTTCCCGTTCAAAACTGCTCTTGGCCAGTTCAAAATCGGCCAGAGCCTTGAAATACTCCGACTTGGCCTCGCCCACCGCCTCGCTCTGGAGGGTGACTAACTCTTGTCCGGTTTTTACCCAATCTCCGGGCCGGACGTGGATCCTGGCGATACGGGCGGGGAATGGGTAGCTGACAATGGCTTTTCTAAACGGGCTGGCTAGGACCTTCCCCATCGCCCGCAGAAACGAAGACATGGGCTGATAAGATACCGCGACGGTCTCCAGGTCGATGGCCTTCATTTCTTTTTCGGTGAGACGAAGGGAGGTCGTGCTGTCCCAATCACGGCCCAAGCCGCGCCCCGCTCCCTGGCCGGCGCCGCGACCCAGACCTCGGCCGCCGCCCGAAGGGGCCTCACGGGACACCGTCAGTTCGGAATCGGAAGAACGGGCGTCCTTCCGGCGCGAGCAGGCCAAGCCGGCGAATACGAACACAATGGCCGCCGTCGTGAGGACGGCCGCGAATTTCTTATTCATCGTCGTCTCCTTCCAAGGGCCCGCCGACGGATTTCTCCAGCACGGCGAGGGTGATGCTGTAATTGTAAAGAGCGTCGGCGTAGGCCTTGCGCGCCTCGAGCAGGGTCCGCCGGGCGTCGATGAGTTCGATGCCGGCGATCTCGCCCTCCTGGAAACTGAAGAGAATGAGGTTGTAGACATCCTCCGCCTGGGCCAGGATCTCAGTTTCGAAAAGCGCGATCTGGTCCGCGGCTGTCCGGGCGTTGAAACAGGCCTCGCCGACCTCGAGGCTGATGCGGTTCACCAGGTCCTCGGATTGTCTCTCGAGGGACCGGATGTTGGCCTGGGTCTCGGCAATCCTGCCCCGGGCGGGCTGCCAGAAGAAGAGGGGGATCGGAAAGGAGAGCGTGAGATCCCAGGTTGTCTGTTCCCCAATCAGACGGTGCCGCGACAGGCTGATGTCGAAATCAGGCAGGTAACTCATGACCGCCTCCGTCTTCCTCCGTTCCTCCTTGTCCATCCCGGACTTGGCCCTTTCGATCTCGGGGCGGGCCCTGACCGCTTTCTGGACGAGAACCTCCCGGTCGATGGGGGCAGAGGTCCGGACGAGGTCCCCCTGGATCTCGAGAGGCCCGAGCTTGGCCCGGCCGAGGAAATAATTCAGCCGCGCCTTGGCCAGGAGGATGTCGTTTTCCGCGAGCTTGACCGCCGTGGCGGCCTTGGACGCTTCGACTCCGGCCCGGACAACTTCGACTTTAGCGACGTCTCCGGCCTCGTACTTGGCCTTGGCCTTCTCCAGGAAGTCCCGGGCGAGGTCGAGATCCTGGGCGGCATATTTGCGTTTTTCGTCCGCCAAGAGAACGCTGTAGAAGGCCTCCTTGACCTGAAAGACGATCTCCAGCCTGAGCAGATTCTTGTCCGCAAGGTATTCCCGCGATTCGAAAGACGCGATCTTCCCGCGGAGAGAGCGCCGTCCCGGGAACTCCACGGTTTGGCTCACTCCAAAATAAGATTCCCCCGACTGCCGAAAATTCAGGAGACTCGGCTGGAGGTCCGAGTCATATTCCAGGGACGGTTGGGGAAAGGCTTTCGCCTGCCTGACACGGGCCAGGGAGGCTTGGTAATCCTCTTCGGCGGAAAGCCAGAGCGGGTTCCGCGAAAGGGAGATCTCGACGCATTGCTTCAGGGACAACGAGGACGGGCCGTCATCCGCCTCGACCGGTAAAAGACCGAAGAAAGATCCGACGGCAACCGCTACCACCCAAAGGCGCAACCACTTCGCCATGTGTCCTCCTCATTTCCATACAGGGAACCAATTGTCCGGAAATCGGACGGCCGTGAGACCCGGAGAGGAGTCAGGCCTGAGGAGGGGATCGCGAACAGAGGGAAATGACGAAAACCTCGTTCGTGCGCAGGGGCTCGACCGAGGCGAAAATTCCTTGGCAAATCAGGCTGGGCAGGACGAACACGATACCGGGACTCGTCGAAATCGACGACGTCAGGAAATGGCAGGCGGGACACTCGTTCCGGCCGCCGATGTCGGTCTCCGTGTGAAAGAAATTGATGCCCAGGGTGACACTGGCGAAGGCCAGCAGGGCCATGATTCGAAGAACAGTCCGTGTACGTGAGAACATGCTTATCACCTGTCTTATACAATAGGTCGGCCGGGGAAATCAACCCATTCAACACAACCCGGTCTGAAGCCCGGGGTTTGATTCGGCCCGCCGATTCTGATATTTTGGCGTTCTCGAGAAAACGCAGGAGGCTTTCATGACACGACATATCCTTTCCCTACTCCTCACGGCAGGCATCTTCCTGGCCGGCGTGGCCCTGGCCCAGACTCCGGCCGCCAACCCCAGGGTCCTGCTCAAGACGACCAAGGGCGACATCACCATCGAGCTCTACCCGGACAAGGCGCCCGTCACGGTCAAGAACATCCTGGCTTACGTCGAGGCCAAGTTCTACGACGGCCTCATCTTCCATCGCGTCATCCCCGACTTTATGATCCAGTGCGGAGGGATGACGGCCGAGATGAGCCAGAAAGCCGGCAATCCCCCCATCAAGAACGAGGCCGGCAACGGGCTCAAGAACACGCGCGGAACCTTGGCCATGGCCCGGACCAACGTCGTCGACAGCGCCTCGAGCCAGTTCTTCATCAACCTGAAGGACAACACCTCCCTCAACCATAAGGACAACACGCCCGAAGGCTTCGGCTACTGTGTCTTCGGCAAGGTCGTCGCCGGCATGGATGTCGTCGACGCCATCGCCAAGGTGCCGACGACAAGCAAACGCGGGCACGGGGACGTACCGGTCGAGCCGATCGCCATCCTCTCGGCCACGGTCGTCGCCGGGAAGTAAGGCTTGTCGCGCCGGGCGGCGTCGTAAAAGCCGGAGACGGGCCTTGTTCGACACGATCTTCGCCTTCATCCACATGGGCGGCCTGCTCGCCGCCCTCGCTTATGCCGTCGTTTCCCTGGCCCGGGGTAATACCTCCCGCTTCGCCCTCATTTTGGCCATCCTCATCGTCTACTACCTCTTCATCCTCCACCCGGCCGTTAAAAAAGAGATCGCCCGCCGGCGGTCCTTGAGAAAGTAGGCCGGTTTACTTTTACGGCAGAAGGGTCTATCATCATCGCATGAGAATCGCCAAAGAGGGTCTTCCTTTCATCCTCTCGTCTCTCGCCGTGACCCTCGCTTTTCTGGCCCATCGCTGGTGGCCTGTCGCCGTCTTCTTCTTTCTCCTCGCCGCCGCCTTCACCTTCTTTTTCCGCGACCCCGACCGGGTCCCGCCGCCGGGCGAGCACCTCCTCGTGTCGCCCGCCGACGGCGAGGTCCTCGGCATCGACGCCCTCCCCCCCCACGCCGACCTGACCGGGCCCGTCAACAAGGTCACGATCTTTCTTTCCCTCTTCGACGTCCATTTCGTCCGCTCGCCGCTTGCGACGACCGTCGTTCGCACCGACTACCACCCGGGCAAGTTCCTGCCCGCCTACAAGCCGGAGGCCGGCACGCACAACGAATCGAACACCCTGGTCCTCAAGGGCGGCCTGACGGACTTGGTCATGAAGATGATCGTCGGCGTCGCCGCCCGTCGCATCAAGTGCTTCGTCAAGGCCGGCTCGTCCGTCGCCCGCGGGCAGAGGGTCGGCCTGATGTACTTCGGGTCGCGGGTCGAGCTCACGCTCCCTCACGACGCCGTCCTCAGTGTCCGGCTTCACCAGAAAGTGAAGGCCGGCGAAACCGTCATCGCCGAGGTCCAGCCATGAAGGTCAAGAAACCGCATAAAGGCGTCATGGTCCTGCCCAGCCTGTTTTCCCTGACCAACCTGTTCTTTGGCTTCATGAGCGTCCTCCTGACCTTCCAAGGACGCTACAGGATGGCCGCGTTCCTGATCATCATCGCGGCGCTAATGGACGGGCTGGACGGGCTGGTCGCCCGGGCGACGCACACGCCGTCTGACTTCGGGGTCGAACTCGATTCCCTGGCCGACGCCGTTTCCTTCGGGCTGGCGACGTCGGTGCTCCTTTATTTCTGGGGCATGGAGATGGCCGGACCGCCGGCCGTTTTCTTCAGCTTCATCTTCCTGACGGCCGGCGTCCTCCGCCTAGCCCGCTACAACGTCCGCAGCCGCGTCCCCTCGGACCGGAAGCATTACCAGGGACTGACGGTGCCCTCGGCGGCCATGTTCATGGCCGCGGTCGTCAATTTCCACCCCGTCCCGCTGGCCACGCGGCAGTCCGGCTTCCTCGTGGCCGTCCTGACCCTCATCGTCTCCCTGTGCATGGTCAGCACGTTCCCCTACCGGAATTTCGTCAAGACCTTCATCGGCCACCGCATTGAAATCCGGACCGCCCTCTTCCTCGCCGTCTCGCTCTTCGGCGTGCTTTTCTACACGCGCATCTTCCTCCTCCTCTATTTCGGGCTGAACGTCGTCTCCGGCCCTACGGTCGCCTTCTTCCGGGCTTTACGGAAACAGCCCCGGAAAAAACCGGAGCCGAAAATCATCCCTTCATGACGGCGCCTGCAGGATGGGACGAGTTCAGCTGACCATCGACCCGGGGGCCGGACGAGGCAAACCGCGGGGACGGATCAGAGGGGGGCGCGTCGCCGCGGCCCTCGTCCTTCTCGCCTGCGCCGCCGCCGCTCTCGTCTTCATCATCCGGGCTCTCTTCCCGCCGGAAGCGGCCGCGCCCAACGGGCCTTCTCCGTCGGGACCTGGCGAGACCACGATCGTTCCAGCCCCCGCGGCCCCGGCCCTCGAAGAGGAGAGGGTCGTCATCCCCCTGCGGTCCAGCCTGGCCGACATTCTCAAGCGGCGCGATTTCGACAACCTCGAGATCCACCGGATCAATGAAGCCGTCAAGCCCGTCTACGACCTGGGCAAGATCCGGGCAGGACGGCAGCTGCGGCTGGCCTCCCTGCCGGGCGGCCCATGGAAGACGCTCGAGTATGATATCGACGAAACGCGTTTCCTCGTCGTCCACAACAGCGAGGACGTGATCACGGCAGAGGTGAAGCTCGTCCCCTTCGAGATCCGGCCGGCCGTCGTCTGGGGCGTCATCGAGGACAGCCTGATCGGGGCGCTCGAAAAGACCGGCGAAGAGGACAGCCTGGCCCTCGACCTCGTCGAACGCTGTTTCGGCTGGGACATCGATTTCAACACCGACCTGCGTCGGGGGGATTCCTTCCGGGTCTACGTGGAGAAAAAATACCTGGACGGCCGTTTCACCGGATACCGCGACATCCTGGCCGCCGAGTTCACGAACGACGGCAACGTCTTCCAGGCCTTCCGCTTCACCTATCCCGATACCAAGGCCTCCGACTATTACGACGAGAACGGCGGCTCACGAAGGAAGGATTTTCTGCGCTCGCCCATCAAGTTCGTGACGCCGCGGATCACCTCGCGGTTCTCGGCCAGCCGCTTCCATCCGATCTACAAGATCTACCGGCCGCACTACGGCGTCGACTACGCGGCCCGCATCGGGACGGAGGTCCAGGCGACGGCCGACGGGGAAGTGACCTTCGCCGGCCGGGACGGCGGGGCGGGAAACATGGTCAAGATCCGGCATAAAAATTCCTATGAGACAGCCTATCTCCACCTGAGGGGTTTCGGGAAGGGCGTTCGCAAGGGCGCCGTGCTCAAGGGGGGAGACACCGTCGGGTACGTGGGGACATCGGGGGACTCGACGGGGCCCCACCTCGACTACCGGATCTACTACCACGGCAGCCCCGTCAACCCGCTGGGGCACAAGTTCGAACCGGCCGACCCGCTGCGCAAGGAATTCCTGGACGTTTATAAGAAGGAGGTCGAGCGGCTCCGCCTCGCCTTCGAGATACCCCGGCTCTCCCGGGTTCTGTTCCCCACGATCAGTTTTTGATCGTTCCGCTCGCTTTGGCCTGGCCGCCCTTATCGTTCGAGCCGGAGGAGGAACGGCCGGAGCTGCCCCCGGCCCCGGAAGAGACGGCGGCACCCGACGAGCCGGAAGAACCCGACGAGCCGGCCGGCCCATAACTGACGCCTTGAGATGTCAAGTGTGGGACGATGCCCGAACCGCGCTCCCTGTCCAGGGAGGAAAGCCTCAGCTCGGGGCAGCGGACTTCGTTCTTCTGGCTGGAATATTCGATGTGAACGCCCAGTTCGCGGGCTATCTTGACGTCGGGGTTCCAGTCGCGGAAGCGGCCGGCAGGACCTGCATCCCGTCCGGCTGTACCTCTCTCCGTCCTCGCGCCGGTGCCTTGTCTGCCGGTTTCCCTCATGGCCCGGGATCCGTCATCCCGTCGGCCCGTCGCCGCCGGGCCTTCCGGAACCAGGGGAACGGCGACGAAGTTCCTGCCTTCTATCAGTTTCGCGGCCGGGGCCTCTTGTTGATGCGGACTCACGGCCGGCCTGCCGCCGCTTTGGAAGATCCTGGCGGCCTCGCGCTGCGGGTAGGCGGGACGGCGCAGGACTCCGGTTTCCTTGGCCGGAGGCGCGCCGGCTTTGGGAACGTCTTTCCAGGTCATCGCCTTTTCATTGACTGCAGGGGCCTTGAGGTCGCCCTTGGCGACGAAGACGAGATGCCGCGGTACTTCGCTCGCCGAATCCCGGATCCGGGCCTCGCCGTTTTTGTAGGCGGCGGTCACCTTCTTGAGGGCGCCCTTGAGTTCAGAGGGAACGGGAAAAGCGACAAGACCCGGCTGCTTGAGCTGGTCTTTCCGGACGACTTTCTGGGCCGGCCGCCAGGCCGTCCCGGGGCCGTCTTCCGCATAGGGCCAGTTATAGCCCCAAGCCCCGTCGAGATAATTGAAGCCGCCACCGTAATAGGAATAGGCGCCGCCCATCCAATCATACAGGCCCCACGGTCTCCAGCTGGCGTACCCAAAATAGAAATCCCAGGTCGCCCAGGCCGGCGCGAACATCGAGCCGGGGAGCCAGACCCAGCCGTGCTTCTTGTCCCACTGCCAGATACCGAGATGATACGGGATCCAACCCCAGGGCTCCTGGGGCACCCAGAACATCTGCCCTCCCGTCATGGCCCATTGACCGTAATAATAGGGCTGCCAGCCCCAGGGGTACATTCCGTTGTTGACAAAGGGGCGCCAGATATAACCATAGAATTCGTCCCAGAGCCATTCGCCGTATCTGCTGCCGTAGGTCTGGGCAAAGTAGAAGACGGCGCCGGGAAGTTTCTGGATGGGCTTGGGCAACGCGGTCAGGCCCTCGTGGAGGTCCGCAAAATGGGCGTTGACCTCTTTGTTCCAGATGTCGAAATCGGTGCCCTCGATGGCGGAATCAAGCTCGAACGGACTGTCCTTCTGGACGATCAGCCGCTCGCCCTTCCTGACGGTCTGGTCATCAAGGAGTTTCTCGCTTGCGCCAAAACGCATCTGGGCTTTGCCGTACTTCACCTGTGTTTCGGTCGAGCCGTCCGCGGCCGCCGTGATGATGGCCACGGCGTTGTTCTTCATCTTGACCGCGGCGTTGGGGGTCAGAAGCTGGAATATTTCGCGGCCGTCATAAGCTCTATACATGACGTAGATCCTGCCCCTTTCAAGGGCCAGGTTGGATAAATTCTGAAGGCTGCTCAAGCTCCGGGCGAGGATCGTCTCGACTCGGAGTTCGGTCGAAAAATCGAGGCGGACGATGGTCCCGGTGTCGAACTGGACTTCACAGCGGCGGTCGGCCGACGTCCGGACCGTGTCGCCGGGGCCGACGGGCAGGTTCAGGACGGCCTGTTCGGGAACCGATTGCCCCTCGCGCAGGACGATCGGGTCCGTCCCCTCGGGCGTCGCCTCGATATAGCTGATGTGGCCGAAATAGAAATTCTTCGGGCCGTTGAGGACCTTGTAATGATCGGCCGCCCACAACCCGGAAGACGCGGCTAGAAAAACCATCCAAAAAACGGCTTTTCGAAAACCCCCGATTTTCATGGCTGTCTCCTCGTCTTCCGGCGTTTCATATCATCTATATTAGCACTATTCGTGCCAATCACTTCAGCCTGTAACGCTATCCCCCCGTTCGGAAAGTGTCTTTAAATGGGGACACGTACCAGAGGTACATGTCCCCGTTCCCGAGCCCGAAGCGAACGACGACCCCCGAGGCCTCTCATTGATAGGGGACAACAGTACCCAATTAGGACAGTCCCTCTTTGGCCTCCCGTGCATCGGGCCGTAAAGATTGACACGCGGAGAGGGGGGGCCCTACAATGGGCGCGGCAGGCCAAGAGGCAGGTCAGGAGAGAGCATGCCGCGCCCGAAGTTCCGAAACCCCGTGCCCACCGTCGACATCATCATCGAGGTCATGGCCGGCCGGAAAAGGCGGGGCATCGTCCTCATCGAGCGCAAGAACGCCCCGCCCGGTTGGGCCCTGCCCGGCGGTTTCGTCGATTACGGCGAGACGCTCGAGGCGGCCGCGGTCCGGGAAGCGCGCGAGGAGACAGCGCTCGACGTCGAGCTCCGCGGCCAATTCCACGTCTACTCCGATCCTGCGCGAGATCCCCGGCTGCACACGGTATCGACGGTGTTCATCGCCCGGGCCAAAGGCGCACCGAAGGCCGGCGACGACGCCCGAAACGCGGCGGTGATCGACCCCCGGGATCGCGATATTCCCCTGGCTTTCGACCACCGGAGAATCCTCGATGATTACCTCGAATTCAAGAAAGGGCGTGACCCATGGCTGAACTCGACGAAAAAAAAAGGCCTCCGGACGAAGACGCCGACCTCGTCGAAGCCGCCCGTGTCTTCGGCCCGTTCGAAGCGGACCTGATCAAGAATATCCTCGAAAGCCACGGCGTCGCCTCGATCGTCCGCGGCCGCACGGCGCCCTTCGTCTATCCGTTAACCGTCGACGGGCTGGCCGAGTTCAAGGTCATGGTCCAGGAAAAAGACCTGGAAAAAGCCAAGGACCTGCTGGCCGCGATGCCCGCCACGGACGAGGAAAACGGCTCGGGAAAGACCGGCTGATCACGTCCCTCGACCGACCCCACAACTCCTAGCCCGCCAACTCCCTTCTTGCCTCTTATTTAGCGTTCCCGTCTTTTGTCCTTTTTTTGGGCTTTTTTTGCTTGACTTTTGCTATTTTCTCTCATATATTTGGGAGGAAACGGGACAAATCGGGACGCACATCAATGGCCAACGTTCTAATCGGCAGCTACACGGCACGGCTGGACGCCTCCGGACGGATCAAAATTCCGGAGAAATTCCGCGAGGTCATCGAGCAGATTTACGGCAAGGACCTCTTCGTCACCTCGCTCTCCGACGATTCGATCAAGGTCTATCCCCTGTCCGTCTGGCTCTCGATGACGGACCTCACGGCCGAGGGCGCCGTTCATTTGCGTCCCGATGTCCGCAAGTTCATGCTCCGCGTCAACAGGCATGGCTCGCGGCACGAGCTCGATTCCAAGGGACGGGTCCTGATCAGCCAGGCCCTCAGGGATAAAGCCAAACTCCGGGACGAAGTCGAAGTCCTGGGCCTCTCGAACCATCTGGAGATCTGGAACAAGGACGTTCTCGACGGAACTCTCGAGGAGAAACCGCTCTCGGACGAGGATTTCGAGAGCATCGCCCGCCTCATCCCTCGAGGAAAGCCGGAATGACGGAGCTCATACACTGCCCGGTCCTGCCGACGGAAGTCCTTGAGTTCCTCGACGCGGGGCGGGAAGGGATTTACGTCGACTGCACCCTGGGTCTGGCCGGGCATGCCTGCGCGATCCTGGAGAGGAATCCTCGCTCCCAGCTGATCGGCCTGGACCGCGATGAGCGGTCCTTGGAAAAGGCCCGGGAAAAGCTCGCGGGTTACGCCGGAAGGATCAAGCTCTTCCACGCGGATTTCAAATGCCTGCCCGAGCTCGGGATCCCCTTCAAGAAAGTCCGGGGGATCCTCGTCGACCTGGGAATTTCGTCCTTCCAGCTGGATTCCCCGGAGCGGGGATTCAGCTACACCCACGAAGGGCCGTTGGATATGCGCATGGACCTGAGAAACAAGACGACGGCCGGGAAGATCCTCCATACCTACCCGGAGCAGAAGCTGGCCGAGATCTTCGCCAAGTACGGAGAGCTCACCCAGACCCGGCGGCTGGCCCGGGATATCGTCCACCTGCGCAAGCTCGGCCGGCTCGAGACGACCTCCGACCTGAGGATCCTCACCGAAGAGGTCTACCGGTGGCGTCCGCAGAGAGGCCGGATCCATCCGGCGGCCAAAGCTTTCCAGGCGCTCCGCATCGAGGTCAACCAGGAGCTCGAGGGGCTGGGCCAGTTCATCGAGGAGACGGTGCGGCTCTCGACCCCGGGAGCGCGCTTCGTCGCCATTTCGTTCCACTCGCTCGAGGACCGGATCGTCAAGCACACGTTCGCCGGCCTGGCGTCCTCCTCCGACCGCGCTCCCCTTCTTTCCATCCTGACCCGAAAACCGGTGATGGCCGGCGAGGCGGAGGTCGCGGCCAATTCCCGGTCCCGCTCGGCCAAACTGCGGGCCGCGGAGAGGATCTGAATGGTCCGCCGGAAATGGAGCCCGCGGGGGATCGCCCTGGGCGCCGCCCTCATCTTCGCCGTCATCGGCACCCTGACGTTCTACGTCTGGTACCAGACGGAATCGGTCAAGCTGGGAATCGACATCGGCAAGAGCGAGGACAGGATCCGGGAGCTCGAGCAGGCCATTGAAGGGCTCGAGATGCGCAAGGCCGCCCTCCTCGACCCGGCGCGGGTCGAGAAGATCGCCCGGGAATCCCTGGGACTCATCGATCCCAAGGACGACGAGGTCATCTACGAAAAACGGGGCCCGTCCCGCTGAGGCGCCACCGATGAGGACATATTACGAAAGCGACATCCGGAAGCGGACCCTGGTCCTGAGCTTCATCCTGGCCGCCTGGGCGGCCGTCGTAGCCCTCCGGCTCGTCCAGATCCAGATCCTCGGGCACGCCCGGGCCAAGGCGGCCGTCGTCGACCAGAACCGGGACAAGATCACGATGGAGCCCCTGCGGGGGAGGATCCTCGACCGTTACGGCGAGATCCTGGCCTGCAGTCTTCCCGCTGTTTCGGTCATCATCCGGCCGGTCAAAAATGAAACGCCGGCCGGAGAACGCAACAAGGTCCGCGACCTTCAACGCCTTCTCGGCCTGTCCGAGAAAGAAGTCGCCACCATCCTGGGCCGGCTGAAAGACAAGAGCAACTTTACCTATGTGAAAAAGAAGATCTCCGAGGAGGACGCTGCCCGGGTCATGGCCTTGAAGCTGCCGGGTATTGAATTCGAGCCGGCGACGAGGCGGCATTATCCCCTGGGAAGCCGGGCCGCTCACGTTCTCGGCGGCCTCAACCTGACCGAAGACAGCAAAGCCGGGGTCGAAGCCCGATACGATGACATCCTGAAGGGGGAAGAGGGCACGAAGGTCGTCTATAAAGTCAGAGGCGGCCGCGACTACCAGACCCAGGTCATCAAATCGCCCGTCCCCGGCCGGGACCTCGTCCTGACGATCGACGCGACGATCCAGTACTACGTCGAAAAGGAACTCGCCCGGGCCATGGCCGAACACGGCGCGGCGTGGGGAGTTGCCATCGTCATGGATCCGTCTTCGGGAGAGATCCTAGCCCTGGCCAGCCTGCCCAGCTACGACGTCAACGACTTTCCCGGACCCAAGGACGCCTGGATGAACCGGGCCGTACAGCTGAGCTACGAACCGGGTTCGACGTTCAAGATCGTCGCCGCGGCGGCCGCCCGGGAGAGGAACCGAGTCGGCTTCTCCGAGGTCTTCGACTGCAGCTCCGGTTTCATAACCATCGGAGGTCTGACCATTCGCGACCACGAGCGCTTCGGCATCCTGAGCTTCTCGAACGTCCTCATCCATTCTTCAAACGTCGGCACGGTGCTCTTCGCCCAGAGACTGACGATCCCCGAGTACTACGACACGATCAAGGCCTTCCGATTCGGGACGAAGACCGGCATCGACCTGCCGCGAGAGGACTCCGGGATCGTCCATCCCCTCAAGGACTGGAAGAAGACGTCCCTGCCCCACATCGCCATCGGTTACGAAGTCAGGGCCACACCACTCCAGATCCTCCGGGCCATGAACGTCTACGCCACCGGCGGCCTGCTCATCCGGCCCCGGGTCGTCCGGCAGGGGCCGGAAACGGCGGAAGATGGCGAGGGGCCGGTCCGGGTCATCAGCGAGAAGACGGCCAGCGAGCTCGTCAGCCGGGTGTTCGAGCCCGTCGTCGAGGAGGGCACGGCCGAGCTCGGCCGGCTCGACGGGTTCGGGATCGCCGGCAAGACCGGTACGGCCCAGAAGTACGACAGCGTCCTGAGATCCTACACCAGGAAATACACCGCCTCGTTCGTCGGCTTCGTCCCCGTCGATCAGCCGCGTCTCTCCATGATCGTCGTCCTCGACGATCCCAAGGAGGCCTACTACGGCGGCCAGGCCTGCGCCCCGGTGTTCCGGGACATCGCCCGCCAGGTCCTGCGCTATCTCCGCGTCCCTCCGGAACGACCGTTTCCCGCCCGCGTCCTGGCCGCGGGCACGACGAAAAGCGAGAGGCCATGAAGCTCCGGGACGTCGTCCAGGGCATCGACCTCCTCGGCGGAGTCCTGCCGGGGGGCGAGGACATCTCCGGCGTCGCCTATAACTCCAAGTCGGTCAAGCCCGGATTCCTCTTCGCGGCCCTGCGCGGCGCGGCCCGCAACGGCATGGACTTCGTGGCCGAGGCCGAGGCGAACGGCGCGGCGGCCGTCCTTTCGACCTGGCCCAAGCCCCCGGGGAGCGCGACGCCGTGGCTCCAGGTCGCCGACGCGCGCGAAGCGCTGGCCCTGGCCGCGGCCAATTTTTACGGGCACCCCTCCGACCGGATGAAGGTCGTCGGCGTCACCGGGACCAAGGGCAAGACGACGACCACCTACCTCCTCGAAGAGATCCTGCGCGCGGCCGGCGCCGTGCCCGGGGTCATCGGGACGATCGAATACCGGCGGCCGGGGTGGAAGGCCGCGGCGCCCCGGACGACTCCCGAAGCCCCCGACCTGCAGGCCCTGCTCAAGGACATGCTCGACGCCGGCGTCACCCATTGCGTCATGGAAGTCTCCTCCCACGCCCTCGATCAGAAGCGGGTCTGGGGCGTGAGCTACGACGTCGCCGTCTTCACCAACCTCAGCGGCGAGCACCAGGACTATCATCCCTCCATGGAGGCCTACTTCGAGGCCAAGAAAAAGCTCTTCTATCTCAACCACAAGAGGAGCGCCGCCGTCGTCAACATGGACGATCCCTGGGGCCAGAAGCTCATGGCCGAGCTGCCCATGAAGACCGTCACCTTCGGTCTCGAGCCCGCGGCCATCGTCCGGGCCCTGAAATACGCCATGTCCGAAGACGGCATCGACGCCCAGGTCTCCTACCCCGGCGGCGTGATGCGGGTCCAATCGGCCCTCGTCGGCCGTCACAACCTGTCCAACATCCTGGCCGCGGCGGCCGCGGCCCTGGCGCTCAACGTCGCCCCGGACGTCATCGCCAAGGGCATCGCCGGGCTCAAGGGCGTCCCGGGCCGTTTCGAGCGAGTCCCGAACGGCCGCGGCATCCAGATCGCCGTCGATTACGCCCACACGGACAACGCCCTCGAGCATATCCTCACGACGGCCCGCGAGTTCAAGCCGCGCCGGGTCATCCTCGTCTTCGGCGCCGGCGGCAACCGGGACAAGGAGAAACGAGAGCGGATGGGCCGGGTGGCCGCCCGCCTGGCGGACTGGACGATCCTGACCTCGGACAACCCGCGCTCCGAAGGACCGATGGACATCATCACCGCCATCGCCAAGGGCTTCGAGAAGGAAGCCTCCAAAACCTACGAGGTCGAGCCGGACCGGAGAAAGGCCATCGTCCGGGCCCTGGCCACGGCGAACAAGGGCGACATCGTCCTCATCGCGGGCAAGGGGCATGAGGATTACCAGATCTTCAAGGACCGGACCGTTCACTTCAGCGATATCGAAGTCGTCGAAGAGACGCTCCGGGCGATGGAGGCCGTCTGAACATGGCCAGGCTGAGGCTCGACGAGATCGCCAGGATCGCCGGCGGGACCATCCTGCAGGGCTCCCCCGGGCGGGCCTTCGAAAGCTACGGCATCGACTCCCGGCTGGCCGCCGCGGGCGGGCTCTTCTT
>Ga0268276_1000237_pt1 | contig 66827 bp, 64 predicted proteins | sample saktaG_4_FD_190145 | JGI IMG/M metagenome (GOLD analysis project Ga0268276, IMG submission 190145) | Saline water microbial communities from Sakinaw Lake, British Columbia, Canada - sak_2010_1_5_45m | ecosystem: Environmental > Aquatic > Non-marine Saline and Alkaline > Saline ... | reverse complement strand
TCATAAGACTAAGAAATTGGCCGTTATTGCTTCTATGAGAAAAATACTCTTAATAGCTCATGCAATGTATAGAGACAAGACAGAATATGTTACTACTTAGATTCTTTAAAATATTTACAATAAAATACAGTGTCTAAAGGAGAGTTTGTGGGTTGACTTTTAACACAGTATCTATTTATCTAATTTAAAAGTAAATTATGATTATCTGAGAAACTGGGATGTGCTCCCATTTTATTAAGGAAAGAGTTACATTTACTAACTTTGTTATATTGTAAGCCTTGATCCCTTTACTTCCAATATTAATACGACAAAAGGTTTAAAAATCCTTCTTTTTAAAGAAAAAAGTTGCAAGATGCAAGTGTGGAGAATCTGCCATAATGACAAAGGGATTAAAACTAACCATATTTACTTATAAATGGGGGAAATGTGTAAAATCTGTGGGAAAACAACCTCTTGAAAGCCTTGCAAAATAAGGGTTTCAAGAGAATAATGCGAGAATTGCTTGTACGAGCAAATTTTGCCTTAACTGATACTTTACCCCTCAAAAATGGCACTTTTTTAACTAAATTCCCATCATCTCAAAATCTGAAAGTGGCTATTTATAAGGTTTTTGCAATTTTTGGGAGGCAAAAATAGGCTAAAAATGGGGGTCGTAAATTGCTGATTTTTCGAAATCTGAAGTGCGTTTAAAGGCATTCTCCGTGCGTTTTTAGAGCATGCCTGAAGGGGGTCTGGAACCCTTCTTTTACAAATAAAGGGTTTTAAAGACAGTTAATAGAAACGGAAAATCATCATCTGTCACACTTTGATCTTTTATTTTTTTGCTGTTATTACATATTCCAAAGAATCGGGCACACTGTCTATTTTGGAAGCGTTGACTATAAATTCTCTGCATCCAAAAGCTATTTCATAATGAGCTATAGAAATCCCTATATCAAGCCATTGAATATCATAACCCAATTTTTCCACATTATATTTTGCTGCCCTTTTAATAAAGAAATGCGCATCACTCTTTGCATCAATCATTACTCTCCAAGGTTGTTTGTTTGAGGCACTGGGCGCTAACCTTACCATTTCTAAAGTTTCTCTTATATCAGGATCTTTGATATTATGATTAAAATTTTCATTGAAAAATAGTTCATCAAAATTTATCCTTGAATCGCCTCTGACAAAAGTTCTAATCATTTTATCACTCAATGAACGTTTCTTGTTGCTATAGCCTACAGGTGATATGATGGGGATAATTTCACCCGATGAAAGTTTTATGTTTTTGCTTAGTTTTTTTCTGTTAAATGTGCCTCCAAGCCAGCACGTACCTAATCCGTTTTGCTCTAAATATAAGACAAGTCTTTCAAATACATATCCACAATCAAGCATAATATCTCTACTGTTTTTGCATGTTACTATAAGAAAAGCAGGTGCATTTTTAATGATACCGTATGTGCCTATCCTGCCGGAAATATTTTCACCAATTTCAATTAATTGTATTTTTATTTTGTTGCCATTAATTCCAACTAAATTTTCATCGTTATTTAAATAACTAATTATTTTTTCTTTGTCAATAGCCGATATTTTTTCGCCTGTATATGTTCTGATTGATTTTCTTGTTTTCATTGAATCTTTTTGTATTGTATTTTTCATTACAAATTTTCCTTTTGTTTTATTTTTTATTAATGCCCTATCCTAACCTTTCAGATTATTCTATAGTTATAAAACGCTTTTTTTAATTATAGGCCCCTCTTCCTTTCCCTTAGATTATCCTCTTTCATGGAGCTGGATAGAGCATAATCTCTTTCTTATATCTACATGAGTATATATGTCAAAAAGAATTAATATTTTTACTCTTATCTTAACAAATAACACTAAAAATGAGAATAATAGGAACAGCTTGGGATGAGCAATCCGGAGAGGGTTCAAACATTGATATGTCCTTCTAAATAAGATGTTGCTTCTCCGGAGATTTTCACCATTTCACCTAAATCAGCACAAAAGAGTTTTCCGCCTCTTTCTGATAATTGCAAAGCCACAAATTCATTTTTACCTAACACCCTTTTCCAATATGGTACTAAAGTACAGTGAGCAGCACCGGTCACCGGGTCTTCATCTATTCCTACCTTTGGTGCAAAAAATCTTGATACGAAATCTACTTCATTTCCTTTGGCTGTTACGATGACCCCCAATCCATCCAGTTTTTTTAACTCATCCATATTTAAATCTAGATTCATTATCTCTTGTTCTGTTTCAAACACCGCCATATAGTCTCTTGATTGGTATACCTCTTTTGGTCTCTTTCCTAAACCTTTAATAAGCGCCTCCGGAGCTTCACACTTTTCTCCTTCTCTGGAAGGAAAGATCATGGTCAATAAACTTCCTTCCCTGGATACTTCCAACATGCCACTTTTAGTATGAAAGATTACCTTCATGATCTTTTTATCCAGGTAAATAAATATGACATAAGCACTTGCTAGGGTAGCATGTCCACATAAGTCGACTTCCCCTTTGGGAGTAAACCATCTCAATTCATATTCATGGTCCTTTTTCACAAAGAAGGCAGTTTCAGATAAATTATTTTCTGCTGCAATGTCTTGCATTAAATCATCTTTGATCCATTCTGCTAATGGGCATACTGCTGCAGGATTTCCTTTAAATTGCTCCTTTGTAAAAGCATCAATCTGATAAATTGGTATTCTCATTTCAATTCCCCCTTGTTATTCACTCGAAACAACTGTCCCCTGTTTCATATTTAGTTGGATTTGTCCAAACGCAACAGGAATAGTAGTGCAATAAAATAAAAAACCCCATATACGCTTCCTACTGATAAGGAAAACATCACTTGTAATAAACTGATTTCCAGGAAAAATACATTAATCAGACAATACAAAGAAAGAATAACTCCTTCTAATAAGCCCAGGATCACCATAAACCAATAGAATTCAAATTTATAGGAAGCCCAGATTCTGCCAATCCCAAAAGTAAAGGCGGCGATCCCCCATCCACCAGCAATAAACGCGAATTGATTGGTATAAGAGGCATATCCGGGCAGGGCAATCTTAAACACAGGGAAGAAGAGAGCTATCGCTGCAAATAAATCAACAACCCCATTGCTCAATAGAATAATCCGGATGAATTGGATTTTCTTCTTTGTTTCCATGAATCTGCTTCACCCCTCTGGGTATGTCAAATAAATAATATTACTTCAGTCGAATGATTTACTTCTGCAAATAATGCCTGATAGCACTTTTTACAATAATTCAATTCATGGGATCAGATCTTAATTTATCAGTTTTTTTCTTTATTTTCAATTCTTTTGCTTTTGATTACCTTGCTGACTTTAGTATAATGCAGCCTAGCAAACCGAGAACTATCCCCTGTACCATCTTGGATCCCTTTACTCCCAATATTAATACGACAAAAGGTTTAAAAAATCCTTCTTTTTAGAGAAAAAAGTTGCAAGATGCAAGGTACAAGTGCGGATAATCTGCCATAATGACAGAGGGATTAAAACTAACAATGTTTACTTATATATGGGGAAAATGTGTAAAATCTGTGGGAAAATAACTTCTTGAAAGCCTTGTAAAATAAGGGTTTTAAGAGAATAATGCGAGAATTGCTTGTACGAGTAAATTTTGCCTTAACTGATACTTTACCCCTCAAAAATGGCACTTTTTTAACTAAAATTCTCTCATCTCAAAATCTAAAAGTGGCTATTTATAAGGATTCTAGGATTTCGGGGAGGTAAAAATAGGCTAAAAATGGGGGTCGTAATTGCTGATTTTTCTAAATTTGAAGTGCATTTAAATGTACTCTCCGTTCGTTTTTAGGGCATTCCTGAAGGGGGTCTAAAAACCTTACAAATAAAGGGTTTTAAGATAGTAAAAGGAACGGAGAGTCCTCACCTGTTCCTTTATAGAATTGCGAAGTTTAATCTTGGACATTTTTTTTATTTTGCGGTGAGTTTAGTTTTATCCAAGTTCTTATAAAATGATGATATTCGGGGATAGGCATTTCATAAATATCTTTCTTTTTAAACCCCTCTGCTTTTCTTTTTTCATAAAAATCGGTCATAAAATCAGTAAATTTATACCAAATTACCCTTCCGCTTGGAGCACCTTTCAAACCATTTTCAACAAACCAATTTCTAATCTGTTGAACAGCTATCATTGGTTTATTTTTGTGAGATTTTATATCAGAATTGGACAAATCAGAAATGGCAGCTTGATACCTGTATTTTTTCTCTTCCAAGATCAAACATTTCTTATCTGAATACTTTCTTCTTTGAAATACGCGACAACCGATATCAAGGCCAAGTTCAAATGGCATATTAAGTCTAAAATATTCTCCTTTCTTTCTAGCCTGAATTCTTGAGAGATCATGGATACCATATTTTGACTGCCTAATTAATTCACAAATTTTATTAAATCTCGGCTCCCCGGAATCAAAGCACTCTAAGGAAATCCTAGGCGTAAATCCGAGATAAATAATGGTAAATAATATAGGCCTTAGTAGAGATGAATATTTTTTATCAAAGGGGCAATTAATAAAAACATTTTTTTCATATTCATTATTCATTGTCAACTACTTTTCTTTATGCGTATCCCCATCTCTGGGAGGAATCGGATCTTTACCGTGACTTGCTGTTCTCTGGATTGTTCCATCCTTTCCATGAATAACCAATTCAGACCCTTGATTTTGACTGGTTTTCCGTGCATAATTAGTGGCATCTTGTTTCTTATCAAAGGTCTTTGAAGCTCTTGAAGCTCCACCTTTTTTTACACTCCAACCACCACTGGGGTTGGGAACTACGTGATGGGTTTTTCTCGCCATTTTTCTCACCTCTTTCGTTAATATTTTTTTACGCAAATTCTAATCTAAAATTAGCTCGAATTTACTTGTGAAACAAAAAACCATTCCCTGTTTTTTCTTTCTTTTAAGACTTTATCATTACTTTGTTAAAATTATTCTATTAATAAGCTTAATTTATAATCTTAAACCTGCTTCCTTTGGATATTCATTCCATTTCTGGCCTAAGAAAGTTCTACCATTGTCTTTTTTGTTTCTTTTTATTTCATCTGCTCCCCAAGTACCCCATTGCTTGAAGAAAAAAGAGATATCTTGATTCTTACATTGGTTAAAAATTTCAACAACCCATTCTTTTTTTATCAATCTTGCCATGGATCCAGATTCACCACCGACTATGCACCAGTGTATACCTAATAAATCTAAGTCACCCAATTTTCCTATTAATGGCTCGAATGAGACAAATCTTATATTTGCATCAATCTTCTTAAGACAATCAATCCTGTATTTATATTTTTCATTCTCTACGCTTACTCCTAACCAAACATTTTGAGGGATAGTTTTCTTAGCAAAATAATCTAACATTATCTTTTCTCTTTTTGTCAAAATTTGATAAATATGTTGTGGTGTTGATAAAATTACGTCAAATATTTTATCTAAATACTCATAAGGCATTTGCTCATGGAATAAATCACTCATCGAGTTCACAAAGAATTTTGTTGGTTTTTTTACTTTGAGTGGTTCTTCTAATCGACTAGGCAGAAGTTTAAATTTAAATCCATTTTTATAATCATCGTTCCCCATTGCCTGGAGTCTCTTTGCCATTACTTCTGCATAGCAATGAGCACAGCCTTCGGATATTTTTGTACAACCAATACTAGGGTTCCATGTAGCCTCTGTCCACTCAATTTTTGATTTTTTCATATTTGATTATCCTCCTCTTCTTCACGACATTATCATAAGTAACTAAAGGATATTTTGAATTATAACTAATTTTACCTTGTTTCTTTAATTTTATAAGAACATCCATTGCATGCTTAGCTATATGACCCTTCCCTAATGTATAATAATAAGCATCTTTATTTGTTTCAATTTTTCTGTTTAATATTTTCTCTTCAAGTTCTTCCTGAAAACTTTCTACAGTAGTTTTACCCACTAATTCAGGAAATAAATTAGGTTCTCTTTTCTCTTTGTCATTATAGATATCATAGTTTGCACTACCATTGTCAGAACTTATTTTCCAAACTATTTTTAGAAACTTCTCTGCAGCTAGAATATGTTTTGAACCAAATATTAAGCCATAAATATTTTTCCCTTTTTTTAGAGAAAATGGGTATAATCTAACCGATGAATCCTTTGATAGCCTTGCTTTTAAAAATTTTAGTGTAGCTTCATGTATTGATTTATAAGGTGTATTGATTAATCTTTCTATCTCTTCATCAGTTAGATTTAAAGAATCTTTAAATTCCGGTGTTTTTACAAATCGTTTTAAGGAAGAAGATGAAATAAAAATCATAAAATCAGTTTCTTGAAAATTCTCAAATTCATTAACATATCTAGTATATTTTACACCAAATTGATCCATAAAAACTAAACTAGGGAAATTGCCTATCTTATTTTTTAAGTTATCAAAAATACTTTCAAAACCCAGATTAAAATATTCTATCTCGACAATTTTATTTAGGGATGGATTTTCTTTAAAATAATTATTACAATTGAATTTTAATTTTTCATAGTTTTTCTTATTATATTCATTAAAAAATAGTTTAATTTTAGTTTTATGAATAATAGATTGATAGTTTTTAATTTGCTCAAGTATTCTTATAGGAGATCCTGCATTATTCTGTGAATCATAGCCGGCTCCGGCAAAAAAATCAAAAATATAAATAAAATCTTTTTCTTGTTTAATAAATACAGGCAACCAATTTTTTACATATTCTTCAAAAATCAATAACTTCATTAATGTGGCATCGTCAAATCTTGAGTTAAAAAAATTATTTGTTTGACTCATCATTCAACTTTCCTTTCTGTATAATTATACATGATTTATCAATTTGATAGCTCCTTTTCTTTCAATCATTTTCCCTATTTATAACCCTATTCTCTTCTAGTTTATTTTTTTACTCTACCCATGCATATCCCCTTACCAATACCTTCTTTAAATATGCAATTCCCTTCTTTTCCTACACACTTTGCAATATAACCACAACTCAATAAAGCCACAGGGCAATATTTGTCTTCGCTTGTTATACAGACTAACTCAACACCCTTCTGGCCAAAGGGACAGACATCACACAATTTTTTACTACACATTCGAGGTACAAAATCAAAAGTAATATCAAATTTTTCCGGATAAAAATCATTAATTTCTTCAGAACTTTTCAATTGTTTATAAATATCTCTAATAATTTCAGGCATCCCCCAAGTCTTAGGAATGCTGTCAATATCTAATATTTTTGTAAATAAATTATTTTTAAATAGTGGACTATTATTCCAAACATCTCCCGGTAATTCTATCTGTTCCATTGGCAAATTATCCCATATACTAATAAATTTACTTGCTTCCCTGCCTGTAACTTCTTTTATAGCTTCGCTAAATACTTTATGATATAAACCTTTCTTATAATCCCTAATACAACACCATAATCTCTTCTTCCCCGAAGTGGTATTTCTTTTAAAAAATTCTACTTTTTTTTCAAATTCCTGCTCATTATTTAAAATTCTTAAAGTTTTTTTAGGATTTGTTTTTTTACTATCTAATTGATAGGTCAATAAATGTAAGCTACAGGCAATTCTTACCAGAAGATCTTCCCTGTCTTTAAATCTTTTTATAATATCTACAATAAAATTTATAATATTTCTTTCATAATAATTAAGTATTTCTAAAGTATTTAAAATATTTTGATAATCATCGGTAACATAGCGGGAGGCAAAAGTGGTGTTTTCTGAAGATTTAAATCTAAATTTCTCTTTACTCTTGTTATCTTTGTATTTTTCGTAATATGCGTTAAGAATTTGTTGGGGCAGTAATTTGCTTCTTTCATATTCATATACCAGCTCAGAGAAAACATAACCGCCTTTATCCCAAACAACTTCAAAGGGCATTTGTCTGTCGGTTATATAGCAAATCCAGTGGGTAAGTATCTTTTCGCAATTCGTCAGATCATCTCTAAAAAAGTGAACAAAATTATAATTATCTTCGGTATTCCATCGTCTATTATCTAACCAGGAAATAACTTTGCATATTTTAATAAAAGAATTCTGGTCTTTTATTTTTAGCAATTTATTGCCTTCTTTATATTTTTTTAATCATTAACTTAATGAGAAGTATCGGGGTCAAATTTTATTATTAAAAATTAATTAAACTATTTGTCAGGAATAAAGAATTGCCAAATTTTTCTACCCTAATATAAGGGTCTTCATGGCAACTTATCAATTAAAATTTGGGTCGATTTCTTCTACGATTTTACCTTCCGGAATAAGAGTTTTTATGAGACTTTCGGGTAATTTTTTTCTAGCGTAAGAGTTTTCAATAATAATTTCACTCCAGGTATATATATTTGTCCCTCGATGTAACGAACGAAGCCATACTGCGCTAGGAAATGTATATATTTTTGTATTAAATAATTCCTCTGTTAACTTTGCCCAAAAGCCCATTTTAGCAGTTGGACCTCCCATCTCAATAACTACTATACCTGGGTAAGCTTTACTAAGTTGCCTTGATTTATTTATTATTTTTTGGGCAATTCTTTTATCTTCAGAAGGTCTTATAATTCGAATTATTCCGACTCTTTTTTCTCCTTTTTCATCAACAGTAGAACTTATTCGGGCTACCTGTGTAGTAGGTTTTTTCAATTTTAGTTTCTTCACATATTTTAACGATCTATCATAATTACAATCATACAATAAAACACCCATTGAACCATTGGCTCTAATTTCTGGATAAGAAACCTTATGGCCCTCTAACTGAATATTACCTGTAGAATCAAATACCATAAAAGCAACTTGTGGTACTAAGTGCTCACTTTCTGGATTACATAAAAATCTTGAGCATTCACTGATAATTTTATTAATTACAGTAACCTTAATTTCTTCCTCTAATAAATATACATCAAACGACCCAAATTTTATAATATCTGCAATTTTATTAGCCAAATCTCCTTGTCTCTTATACATTTCTGTATCAAACGCAGATAATTTAGGTTTAACTACTTCATATTGAATCATATCTGAATTAAAATCATGAGTTACGTCTGGCTTTCTATGAAAATAAGTAATTAGTGGCTCGTATCTAATATTGTCTAGACCTAACTCAAAGAATCTATAAATGACCTGTGCTTCTGCTATGGTACAATATTGTTCTTCTGAATTAAGGGGTTTTATTAGTTTTTTCATAAGTTTTGAAGGAGAACCTATTTCCTCAACAGCAGAAATTGACTCTCCCAATAAAATCATCTCAAGTACATTGGTTATAATTTTAGGATCCTTTTTATGGTTCTCAAACCAATCTGTACCAAAATATTTTGTAATTGTTTTATAACTTCTTTCAATTTTATCTAACGAAATATTGACTTGTTGACTTACGATTTTAAATTGCTCAAAAAATTGACTCATATTTTACAACTTTCTACAGCCAAGCTTACTCTTTAGACTCGCCGCAACACTATTCCTGTTTCTACAATCTTATACTCACTCTCAGTGATAAAATTAACATGCTTTCCATCAGCGGTATGGAAACTTTTCAGACCTTCCACTATTGCATTAGGTTCCTCAAAGTTTCCAGCATCTAAGAACTCAGTGAATTCATAGATCATAACCGTTTTACCATCTGGACTTTGTGTCTTAAATTCATTAGTCTTTTTTTTAATTCCCATTTAAGTTTTCTCCTATTCTCTTCTAATTTTTTTTCAAAGATTTAAAATCATCCAATAAAATATGATGGGGAGTTTAAATCTTTATTGTTGACAAATAATTTAATTAACTGTCAAGAATAAAAATTTCGCACCATTTACTATTCGACCCTTACTTATTCTTATTTTATGCGTTTAAGCAAAGTATGGATGAGTTAGGACAAATTTCTGAAACATAGGGATTCTCATTTTGTATTAGGTGTCCATATTTGAATTCCTGAACTAAAGATTTCTGTAGCTCGTGACAACTTGTCTATTTTTTCCTGTGTAGTGTTACTTTTTTTAGTTAAAATCCATTTTGATTTATTTTTTTCTATTGCCTTGGTACAAACGCTCAGTAACATTTGCCCAAGATTTTTTTTGTCTTTTTTCGTCGGGAAAGATTCAATGATTTCTATAAATATTTTTTCTACTATATCTGGCGTAACCGTATCATCCATTAAAACTTTAAATAAAAACCTCACTACTACTGCAAATGCATTTTGAAATGAAACTCCATATTCTTCTGAAAGCGTAAGAGAAAAATTAAATTTTCTAATATTTCCAGTTCTTATTATTTTTATTTTTCTATCACCAAACACAGCTTTTTCTATATCATCAGAACTTAATGATAAAAATCTAAAGCGATATGAAGATAGGTATCCAAAAAAATCTAAATATTCATCGAAACTTATTTTACCCTGTTCGTAAAGAACTTTTAGCAATATTAATGATGAAAAATATTCTGGAGATTTCTTTTTTGTTTCTAGTTCATTTATTTTAAGATAAAGGAAGTCCTCAGTTAGAACAGGTACCTTTTCTTTTTGTGCTAATATGCAAGCATCACTTAATTCAGCCGGAACTTTTTGTTCTGAAAAACAATCAACTTTATTTGCTAAAGAAATAGCATTAATATTTTCAGGTTTTGATTCTAGTAATTTTATGCTTTCAACAAAATTAGATCGAATAAGATCTCCTTTATCTTTTTCAATGGATGAAACAATTATTTTCCCTTGAGAATACCCCATATGGCCAGTTTGCCCAGGGGTAAATCTGAATTTTTCAGTTACTTGAATCAATAGATCAATTACGGATTGAGACACTTTTAAGTTAGATAGGTGAGTATAAACTTTTTTTAATAATCCTGTTTCTGATAATACAAGAGCGGATGTTCCATCAAGGTAAAATGGTAAGTTATTATCAATAATATTTTTTGCAACATCTTTTTGGTTTTCTAATTCTGCACTGGTCCCAGAGCTAAAATTAATAAATCCTTTATTTTCTTGCTGTATTCGTCCAATAGCATTTGTAAGCCCTGCCTCGCTGACGGCAAGCGTCGCTAATGGAAGTCTATCCTTACAGTACATTTCAAAGAAAGGTTTTGTATGTCTGTCCAAATCTTTAAGAAAAGCCAGCAAATACTCTTGGTTAATTTTCCCTTCTTTTTTAGATATCTCAATTATTTGAACACCTTCAAGAACATTATCTTGAGATAATTTTTGAAAGTTCTGAATGGTTTGCCACATAATATATTTATCTATTGGAAAAATATTCTCTATTGTTTCTTCACGACTTTCTGAAATATACTTACTTCGAATAACTATTTTATCACCAACTTTTTTGTTGATAAAAAGTGAGTATTTGTCATTTTCTTCTAAGATCTTGATAGCATCTAATTCATTATCATTTCCAATGAAATACCATCTATTTTGGTTTTTAAGTTTCACAAATGTATTTTTTTTGACTTTTTCTAATGAATTTAAATTTATTTTAATTAAACTTCCAATTTGAATACAAACTAAAAAGTATAACCTTGCGTATTCTTCAAGTGAAAGTATTTTTTTTATTTTTACTCCTTCGATTACAGATTCTAATGCTTTTCGTGGATCATTATTTTTAATATAAATCTGTGCTTCAATACTAATTTTAAATTCAAAAGTTGGCTGCAATAGAGAGTATTTTTCAAGTAATTTCTTAGTTTTTTTAAAATTCTTTTTATCAACGATCCCCCTTTCAAAACAAGCGCTGATTGTTTGAGCTAGCAGCACTTCTTTGTTTTTCATATCTAAAATATTTTCATTCAAATCCTTTTCTAATAATTCTTCTCCAATTTTTATAACCTCTAAATAATTTTTAAGATTAAGGTTTGCATGAAATAATTCTGATTTGAGATTAAAGATATTTTTTCCATTTTTTTCTTTTTCTAAAAGTTTTTCTAAGATTGTAATTACAAAGTCCCAAGCTTTCTTTTTTTCAGCAATTTTTAAAGCAATCTCACATTCAAAGTAATCTAAATCAGATAAATCAATCTTTTGCAAAATATCAAAAGCATCATCAATATTTCCTTCGTCATAATTATGTTCGAGTAATAATTTTTCTTTTAGAATCTTCTTATCATCTGGAAGATTTTGAATTATTTTTTTTCTTAAGTTTGGAAAATTCTTCAATGACTTTGCAATTACAATTTCAAATTGTCTATCATTTTTTAAAAATTTTAAAACATTTTCATAGTTTTTGTTTTCAATATCGATTATAAAATCAAGATATTTTTGTTTATTTATTCCTTTAAAAAACCTTTTACCTTCCCCTAAAAGACTATTTCTAATATTGAATTGAAATATAATTACCTTTGCTAATTCATCGGAAATTTCTTTTTCCGCTTCTTCGAGGTGTTTTAACAACCTTTCAAAATTCTTGTCAGATGGGGAAATAAACCGCAAGGTGCTTGTAATAATCTGGTCGGTTTGTTTGTTAAAATAGCAATCAAGTGTTAACTCAAGATTTTTTTGGGATAATTCTTCAAGGTTTGGGAAATCTTCTTGTACAAGAAATACATTCAGCTTCATTATATTTAGAACGGCTTTGTTCCTTGCCCCGACATCTCCAAACGGAAGAAATTTCTCTTCTATTTTTGCTATTTCTTCTAATTGCTTTAAAAGGTCTTCTGATATGTTTGGATTATCTTGCTTCGAATAAATTCTCTTCTCAAAAATTGACAATTTTGCAATATAATTACTATATCTATCAGGATTAAGATGTATAGCTTTTTCTATATAACTGTCTGCCATTGGTTTGTTTCCGGAATCTTCAAAAAAACGAGCATATAAACGATAAAAATTAGCTTTTATTCTAGATTCATCCGGAAAATCTTCTTCATTTATATTTGTTGTATCAATTTCTTCTCCTAAATGGTTTTTTCTAACTAATTTTTCTAATTTTAGCAACCAATGATTTGCATCAATCTTTTCAGCTTTCTCTAAAAGTTCTTTATTTTTATCATAATTTTCGTTGTTAAGATAAATTTCCGCTAAATATAAAAAAGCATGGGGGTCATCTGGGAATCTTTTAGAAATATTCTCATATTTATCTCTTGCTTCTTTAATTTTTTCCAACTTTTGTAAACACCTACATTCTAGTAATTCATATTTTAATTCCAATTTATTATCTGCAAGTTTGAAAATGATATCCTTGATGTTTTCAAGAGTTTTGAATGCAAACTTTCCATTTTCCCTATCAAGATCAACCTCAACATTTTTTAAATATTCATAAGCATTTGAAACAGCTTGAGTTGAATCAATATCAAAACCAAGACTTAAAATATCAGCCGTATTTAGTGAAAAAAATTTTCCCTCTAATTTTTTTGCTTCTAAAATATGAAATTTTATCCCACTATTATCTTTTTCTAACTCTGATATTGCTTCTTCAAGTTTTTGAATTGAACCAGAATATTTATCGTTAAAAACAAAATAATATTCTTTTATTTCTACAAATTTATCCCAATATTTTTTTAGCTTTTCAAAATCTTCTTTTAATTTTTTTGCCCCTTCGGCTAGCTTTATTGATGGAGCTTCTGGAGCATAAACTTGATAATATATACCAGAATTTTTTCTATATCCATCGTTACCCCTATCTCCTTCACTACCATAAGGTTTTATTTTCTGAAAATCAGAATAAGCTTTTTCCATAATATTCTCAAAGAAGGTCTGAAATTCAGTTCCATTCTTTAAATAAATTTTATTTTTGAATTGTAACGATAGATAATTTTTATCTAGTGGATTCATATTATTCACATTACCTCATGGAATATTATAATAAAATCTTTTTTAGAGCGTCGCTGATAAAAAATCACATATGTATTAATCTCAGATTTTTTAAAATCATTTAGATCTGTTTTCAAAAGAGCTTTATCATTTATCTATTATTCTTTACTCAAATTGTTTGATATTTCTCGCAAGCTTTCGAGGCTGGATTCCAAATTTTCAATTATATCCTCAACCAGAACGTCGGGGTCAGGAAGATTATCTAAATCTGTTAAACTGTTATCTTTCAGCCAGAAGATATCCAAACTTGTCTTATCTCTTAAGATTATTTCATTATAAGTAAATTTTTTGAAACGTTCCGTTTCTGTTCTCAAAAGTCTGTTTTCAGGATGATAGCATTCAATAAAATCTTTTAAATCTTCAAACTCCATCTTGTTTTCCTTTAAAGTAAAATGTATATTGGTACGTAAGTCATATATCCAAACTTCTTTGGTCCAGGGTTTTTTACTTGCAGGGTGGTTGTAAAAGAAAATCACATTTGCTTTCACGCCCGGCTTGTAAAATATTCCGGTAGGAAGTCTTAAAATGGTATGTAAATCAGTTGTTTCAAGCATCTTTTTTCTGACGGTTTCGCCGGCACCACCTTCAAACAACACATTATCAGGAACTACGACTGCTGCCTTGCCATCAGTTTTCAATAAAGTTCTTACATGCTGGACAAAATTCAATTGCTTATTTGAAGTTGTAGTCCAGAAATCCTGTCTGTTATAAACAAGATCTTCTTTTTCCTGTCTGCCTTCTTCGTTGGTAAAGGTCATACTGCTTTTTTTACCAAAAGGCGGATTAGTAAGAATATAATCAAACCGCTCTCCGGGATCGGCAATTAAGGCATCATTTCTGGTAATGGGTGGCATACTATTCATATCGCCAATATTATGTAAAAATAAATTCATTAAACAAAGCCGGTAGGTAGTTGAAACCAATTCCCAACCCCTGAACGTATTAAATTTTAAAAATTCTTTTTGTTCTTGATTTAGCGAATAATTTTTAGGATTAGAAATAAAGTCATATGCAGCTAGAAAAAAACCACCTGTCCCACAGGCAGGATCAGCTATTGTTTTAATTGGTTCAGGTTTAATACATTCTACCATCGCTTTTATAAGTACACGTGGAGTGAAATATTGTCCGGCACCACTTTTAAGGTCTTCTGCATTTTTCTCCAGCAACCCTTCATAAATAGTACCCTTAACATCTACACCCAATATCGCCCAGTTTTCGGAATTTATCATCTGTATAATTCGATAAAGCTTTGCCGGGTCCTGTATCTTGTTCTGTGCCTTTACAAATATCTCGCCTATCAATCCTGCTTCTTTCCCAAGCTCTTTCAGCAAATTTAGGTAGTGCGTCTCAAGCTCTAAACCTTTTTTATCGATTAAAGTTTGCCAATTATATTTTTCCGGTACTTTCAACTCCCTGTTATAGGGCGGTTTTGAATATTCGTCTGCCATTTTTATAAATATCAGATAGGTTAATTGCTCCAGGTAATCACCGTAGGTAACTCCATCATCACGAAGTACAGTACTGAAACTCCATACTCGGGATATTATTGTATCTGCATTCATATCTTTTTCCTCTTTTTGTTATTGGATTCAAAACTTTCTTTTTCCTGTTTTATTCTTTCCAAGAGTGTTTCGGCAGATTCGCCTGCCTGACTGTCGATTTTTAATAAGTCTTTTAAATATTTTCTCCCACTGGTTTTTTTCAACTTTTTTTCTCTATCTAAAGCTTCTTTAAACGTATCTACTATTTCATAATAAAATAATCTTATTGGTTCATGTTTTTTTGTCCATCGAGCAGCCTTACCTTTCTGGTGCAATTTCCATCGATCTAATATTTTTTTAGTTTGCCCAATATAGACACTTCCATTGTTGCATTCTATCGCATATACAAACCACTTGCCTTGCTCAGACAGAAGTAAATCCAACTCATTATTAGCTAAATATCTATTTTCCATTTTTGCTCATTTTATCTTTTTTAATTTTTATTTGTTTTAAAAGTTCACAAGCAGACAGGTCATTTGAATCCTGTGGAACTAGTTTTCCTTCAAATGCCTTTTTTAAGATGCTCTGACGTAGATATTCAATTTTATGCAAGCTATGTTTGATTGTTTTTTCTAGTTTATCGCAAACAGAAAGACGGGATTCGATTTCGTTTACAATTTGTTCTTGTTCTTCTTTGGATGGTAATAAAATATTGATATTTTTAATATCTTCAACTGAAGCAATATTTTTCATAGCAGAACCACGTGTCTCTTTTAGTACTTTTCTTTGAAAGAATTCAGCTCTAAATAAATAAAGAAACAACTTATCAATAAATAAATCTTCTTCCAAAACAATTTTTAATAATGCTTGATTTATAACACCTCTCAAAGCATCTTTAGGCAATTTACTTATTCTTCCAATCGTTCCAGAACAACTAATTATAAAATCGCCACCTTTAACTGAAAATCCTTCGAGCTCCTTATATTTTGTTTCATTAATATAATAATTCCCTAATGTCGCATCGTCATTTATCGCATTTTTTTGTTCGTAAACTTTGTAACCTTTTGGAGCAAAATATGCTTTTTTTATTGCACTTCCAAATGGACCTCTTTTAATTGCATTTTCTTCATATTTTATTAAGTCAATGAGCTTGATTTGTTTCCATGTATCAGAAATACTATCTAATTTTATTTCTGTTATATTTTCTTTCTTATAAAATTTTTCTGGTGATTTAAGATTCTTTTGTTTTTCTATTTGTTGTTTTTTGTATATTTCTTTTCGTTTGTTAAAAATTTTCTTAAGCAATAATTCTGCTGATGAGATACTATGTTTCTTACGCCATTCTTCTGTTAATTTCCCTTCAAATGCGGCTTTGAGCACTGCTTGCCGATAGATTTTTAGCTGTTCCTGTGTTTTTTTTAAATCTTCGGTTGCCTTATCTAAATCTGAAAATAGTTCTTCGATTTTTTCTACAATGCGGTTTTGTTCAACATTTGAAATAATTGGAAAATCAAAATTCCATAATATGGCTGGGTCTACATGTGGAGTCCCAGTCCCTTTTGTTCGAGTATTAAGAATCAAGTACTTTCCTATTAAAAAATAATATAAATAATCATTCTTGATATACGGAATTTGAATTTTAGCTATGGTTGAACCTATGGCACCCTTATAAGCTCTGCCTACCAGCCCTGATCTTGAACCATCCCAAACAATAAGGACATCTCCTTCATCACATAATCTACACTCGTAACCATCGGTATATTTATTAAATACTTTTTTTTCAAAAGCCTCAATATTTATATATGGTATATATCCACTTTTTTTCTCATTAATTAAGACGATAGGTTTCTTGCCTTTTTCTGAAATTGCTATATCACCTAATTTAGTAAAAACTTTAAATAACATATTTATGCCACCAACACCTCATTCAGTTCATTTATTATCTCATCATACTCTTCACCAAACACTTGATAGAATTTACCTATTCCGCCAAGTGCATCAAAGGGGGTAAAGTTAAAATTCCCTTTAGTTATTTTCATAGAAGTCATAATATGGTCTTTTATCATTCTAAGCCATTCCATTTGTACTTCTGTAAATTGTATATGTCCTGCATTTTTTTTGAATACCCATTCTTTAAAATTTCGGTTAATAATTTCGGAAAACGGGGCTAACTCTTTATCTATCTTAAGTTCATACCTAATAAGAGAAACGATATCAGTCAGCATTCTTTTCGTGCTTATTCCTTTTACTTTATTATCGCCAAGCTGATAATAAGCTCCCCACAATTTTTCAATGGTTAAAGAGTATGGGGGAGAATTCAAGGCTTCATAGAGTTCTTTTATCATCTTGAAAGTAATTTCTTTTATTCTTTGAGGTTGGCTATAAAATATTTTAAGAGCCGTTATCTCATCTTTATTCTTTTTTATAAACTCCTGAAAAGTTTCTAGGGTATTTTGCGCCTGGTTTTGTGTTTGTTTGTCCCAATCGGCATTTATAACGGTATCAATATTTATCGTATCTATTATTTGTTCATGTTTTTTCCTAACATTTTCAATATAATCCCTAATGTCGGGATTATCAAAAATTTTACAGGCTTTATCTAAAAATTCTTTCTGAGTGTCATCAATTTGCTTTTTAGTTATTTCTTCTTTTTCTACTTTGTATTTTTCCCTTGCCTTAGTTTTGATAAAATCCGGATCATTTGCATCAAGCAAGCCTTTAACTATTTCTGTTATGGACTTGCCCGAGGAAATCTCTGTAAATATTTCTTTTTCCTTTTCAGATACTGCCCGATCTATTCTGATTAATCTATTTGCGGTTGATAGTAAAATATCTTCTTCCCTGCTACCCATTGCGATGTTCATCATCAGGTCTCTTAAAGGAATTGAGGGTTTTCGTTCAAGTGGTCTACTATCCGTTTTTAATGATTTACAAACACCGACTGCATCTATTATTACATAATGAGTTTTATTATCAGAAGCAGAAGGCGTCACTTTTCTTAAATCATCTTTTAGAAGAGTCCTGGTACCCCTTCCTTTCATCTGTTCAAAATAGTTCTTTGATTTTATATCGCGCATAAAAAATATGCATTCTATCGGCTTTACATCTGTGCCGGTAGCAATCATATCAACAGTAACAGCTATTCTTGGATTATAGTCATTGCGGAATGAAGCAAGTATTGATTTGGGGTCTTCATCGGATTTATAGGTAATTTTCTTGCAAAACTCATTACTTTCGGCAAATTCTTCTCTTATTATCTGGATAATATCGTCTGCATGACTGTCGGATTTAGCAAAAATCAAGGTCTTGGGAATCTCTTGCCTATTGGGAAAAATTTCTTTTAAAAGTTTTTCCTTAAATGTTTTGATTATATTTCGGATTTGGCTGGGATTAACTACACTTCTGTCCAAATCATTTCCAAAATATTGAAACTCTTCGTCTAATTGTTGCCAGCGTTCTTCTCTGGTAAGCTTATTTCTGATATCAATAAATTCTTTGGCATTTATTTTACTTCCCTGCTGTGTAATCTCGGTTTCTATGACATAGGTATCGTATCCCACGTTCACTCCATCTACTACTGCCTGTTCATGAGAATATTCACTAACTATGTTTTCATGAAAGAAAGCAAAAGTCCTCTTATCGGGAGTAGCAGTAAGCCCTATGTGGAAGGCATCAAAATATTCAATCACTTGCCGCCACAAGTTATAGATTGAACGGTGGCATTCATCTATCACAATAAAATCAAAAAATTCGGGTGGGTATTTTTCATTGTAGACAACATCTTTGGGCGGTCCAACTAATTTAACTTCATTTAAAGAAATCTCTTCTAGACTTTCATCAAGCTCTTTATCCTTTAAGATTGAATACATTCTTTGAATGGTGCAGATACAAATATGACTATCTTTTGAAATGTAACTTGAGTTCAAGCGTTGGATATTATAAAGCTCACCTAAATTCCTGGAATCATCAACGGGTGAGTATCCAATAGATTCCTGTTCTGCTTGCATGCCTAAATTTTTTGTATCTACAAGAAATAAAATTCTTTTGGCATTGGCAAATTTAAGTAATCTGTAGATAGAAGTAATTGCCGTATAGGTTTTTCCACTCCCTGTTGCCATTTGAACAAGTGCTCTCGGTCGATTTTCTGAAAATGATTGCTCAAGATTCTTTATGGCAGTTATCTGACATTCCCTTAATCCCTTAGTATTTAATTCAGGAAATTTGGCAAGTTTGTTTCTTAAAGTATCATCTTGCTTAAGCCATTCCTGCAAAGTGTGTGGTTTTTGAAAATTAAATATTAACCTTGAACGATGTATATTGTCATTGGAATCTGTGAACCTGGTTAGTTCTCCTGTGCTCTCATACCTAAATCGAAGAGGTTTACTATTTAAGAACCATTTTAAGTGGCTTTCTGCATATTTTGAAGTTTGATCTTCATGAGAAGTTAGTCTAACTCCTTCTTCCGGTTTTTTCGCTTCAATTACACCAACTGGTTTTTTATCTACGAAAAGTATATAATCAGCCGGACCGGAATCTGTTGGATATTCCCTTACTGCTATACCTAATCCAGCAGAAAGATTTAATTGATTTTTATTTTGGATTATCCATCCGGTTTGGATTAAATTCTTATCTATTTGTAGTCTTGCTTTAACTTCAGGAGTTATATAACTATCAGACATTTTCACTTCCTATAAATTTATTCATTAATCGGTTTTTATTGTAAAAAGATTTATTATTTTTATCAACGTTTTTATTTTAAAACATGTGCCAAGGGAAAGTTCTTTATCGCACCTCAAGAATATACATCTATCCCATTAAACCGCCACTAGAGAGTAAAAAATAAATCTTTTCTAATCTTCATATAACATTACTCTAATACGACAAAAGATTTAAAAAATCCTTCTTTTTTCATAAAATACTTGCAAGATGCAATGTGCAAGTTACAAGTGCGGAGAGTCTACCGTAATGACAGAGGGATTAATACTAAACATATTTACTTATAAATGGGAAAAATGTGTAAAACCTGTGAAAAAATACCTTCTTGAAAGCCTTATAAAATAAGGGTTTCAAGAAAATAATGCGAGAATTGCTTGTACGAGTAAATTTTGCCTTAACTGATACTTTACCCCTCAAAAATGGCACTTTTTTAACTAAAATCCCCTCATCTCAAAATCTGAAAGTGGCTATTTATAAGGATTTCAGGATTTCGGGGAGGTAAAAATAGGCTGAAAATGGGGGTCGTAATTGCTGATTTTTCGAAATCTGAAGTGCGTTTAAAGGCACTCTCCGTGCGTTTTTAGGGCATTATTAAAGGGAGGCAAAAACGGGGACAGGCTTTACTTTTTATTTTGCATTAAATGAGGGAAGATAAAAAGAAGACTGTCCCCATTTTTTACTGAAAGTCTTATAAACAAAGGGTTGTATGACCAAATATTTACTAAGGTCGCTTTAATATTTTATGTTCCCCCACAGTTCTAAGAATAATTAATTTACCCTTTAAATTAAAAGTGATTCTTAAGCTTTTAGAAGCCCTCGCCTCCCAAATAGAATTTGTCCTTTTGAGTTTTTTTGTATCCAAAGAAGGATGTTTCAAATCTCTTTCCATTTGTAAGAGGGCTTGATTAATTCTTTTTTGAGATTGTGGAGTTAATTTTTTGTAGTCCCGCTTAAACCTCGGTAACCAGACAAATTTATTTATTGAGTTCATCTACTAATTCCTTAACATTTTTCACTTCTTTGCCTTTTCCCTGTCGAAGTTCTAACTCTGCTTCTTCTTCGGCTTTTTGATGTTCTTTAGTCCAAAACCACATCTGGCTTTTATCGATCAGTTCTTTGGGAATTACTTTCAGTATGTTTCCTTCCATTTTAACTTCCACATAATCTCCGGGTTTACAGTGCAAGACACTTCGAAGCTTTGCTGGTATGGTAATTTGTCCTCTGGGATTTATTTTAGTTAAGCTCATAATTATTACCTCCTTTCATATTGTAATAATATCATACTTTCACATTATAATCAAAATAATTAAAACAGAGACAACGGGTCTGATAAATCAGACCCCTACCTTGGAGATTGCTTCGTCGTTTCACTCCTCGCAATGACAGAGGGATTAAAACTAACAATATTCACTTATAAATGGGGAAAATAGGCTAAAAATGGGGGTCAAAAATGGGAACAGGCTTTACTTTTTATTTGGCATCAAATGAGGGAAGATAATATATTTTTCTTTCTTAATCTTCTTTTTCCTCCCAGTTTAGAGACCTACTGACTGCTTTTTTCCAGCCTTTATATAATTTTTCTTTTGTTTTTTCATCCATATTGGGGGAAAATTCTTTATCTACTTTCCATTTCTGAGCAATCTCCTCTTTGTCTTTCCAATAACCAACCGCTAAACCAGAAAGATAGGCTGCGCCCAGGGCGGTAGTTTCTGCAATTTTAGGTCTCACTACCGAAACTCCCAGGATATCGGATTGAAACTGCATTAAGAAGTTGTCTCTAACTGCTCCGCCATCCACTTTTAATTTTTTCAAATTAATCCCTGAATCTTTCTGAATAACTTCCAGGACATCACGGCTCTGATAAGCTATGGACTCTTCGGCTGCTCTTAAGATATGCTCTTTTTTTGCCCCCCGGGTTAGCCCTACAATGATACCCCGAGCATACATATCCCAGTAAGGAGCGCCAAGACCCACAAAGGCCGGGACCAAATAAACTCCATTAGTATCTTTAACTTTTAGGGCATATTTTTCAATTTCTTTAGAATTTTTTATCAGTCCCATTTCATCTCTTAACCATTGCACTACTGCTCCGCCGATAAAGATACTCCCTTCCAGGGCATATTCTACTTTACCATTAGCCCCCCAGGCAATAGTAGTCAAAAGACCATTCCCGGAGGGAATGATTTTTTCTCCGGTATTCATCAAGATAAAACATCCGGTTCCATAGGTATTTTTGGCCATACCCGGCTCGTAACAGGCCTGGCCGAAAAGAGCGGCCTGTTGGTCTCCGGCATCCCCGGAGATGGGAATTTCTGCTCCGAATATCTCTTTATCTGTGCTACCATAAATATAACTTGAGGGCAAAACTTTGGGGAGCATCTCTCGAGGGATATCCAGTTCTGTTAATATCTCCTCATCCCAATCAAGATTATAAATATTGAATAACATTGTCCGGGAAGCATTGGAATGGTCAGTTACATGAGTTTTACCTTTGGTTAAATTCCAGATAAGCCAGCTGTCTACCGTACCAAAAAGAACTTCTCCTTTTTTGGCTTTCTCTCTGGTCCCGCCTACATGATCTAAAATCCATTTAATCTTGGTACCGGAAAAATAGGCATCAACCACCAGCCCGGTCTTTTTTTGGATAATATCTGCCAACCCTTTCTTTTTAAGTTGGTCACATATAGGAGCAGTCCTTCGACATTGCCATACGATAGCGTTATAAACCGGCTTACCAGTTTTTTTATCCCAGACTATAGTGGTCTCCCTCTGGTTAGTTATGCCGATAGCGGCTATATCTTTGGATTCCAGGCCAGCCTTATCTAAAGCAGCTTTTGCCACTTCCATTTGAGAAGACCAAATTTCCCTGGGGTTATGTTCTACCCAGCCTGGCTGAGGATAAATCTGTTTAAATTCCTTACTGACAGTACTTACTATAGTTCCATTATGATTGAAGATTATCGCCCGAGAACCGGTAGTCCCTTGATCCAGAGCCATGATATATTTTGCCAACTCTAACACCTCCGGATATTTCCTCATCCCCTTAACTCCAAAACTTTGGCTCCCTCAACAGGTGGGGTTACATACGTGTCCGGGTTGATACCGGTAATTTTTTTATATCCCTGCTTAATCGTTTTTTCAAAGGCATCGATATACTTTCTTTTTAATAAGTTTACAGTACAACCTCCAAAGCCAGCACCTGTCATCCTGGCCCCTAGGACTCCTTCCTGTTTTAAAGCCAAATCAACCAGAAGGTCCAATTCAGCACAGCTAACCTCATAATCATCCTTAAGGCTTTGGTGTGATTCTATCATCAGTTGACCGAAGGTAGAATAATTTCCCATCCTTAAAGCCTGTACCCCGGTTTGAACCCTATAATTCTCTGAAATTACATGCCTGGCTCTACGGGCAATAACTTCCGGTAATTGCGACTGATATTTTTTATATTCATCTATGCTAATATCTCTTAAAGTTCGTATCTCGCGGTTTAATTTATGCTTAAAAAATTCGGAAGCCATTTTGCATTCTTCTTTTCTTTTATTGTATTCAGAATCAACCAACCCTCTTTGAACTTTGGAATTACAGATTACTATCTGATAATTGTGGTCATTAAAGGGGATTAAATCATAATCATTAGATCTACAATCAATAAAAAGAGCATAATTTTTTTGGCCCAAACAGGAAACATATTGGTCCATAATGCCACAGGCTACACCTACAAAATTATTTTCTGCTCTCCGGCAGAGATGAGCCATTTCTACCGGTTTAATTTCCAATAAATTTAATTTTGCCATAGTTAAGGCAGTAACCACCTCTAAGGCGGCAGAAGAACTCAAACCTGCTCCTTTAAGAATGTTACTGATAAAAATAAGATTTACTCCTCGTAAAAGATATCCTGCCTTTTGCATTTCATCTACCACGCCCATTAAGTAATTAACCCAGGTATCTTTTTTAGAAGGAGATAAATTATCTAAAGAAAATTTGGCTTCAGCTTTATAACCGAGATCGAAAATCTGAACCAGCCGATCTCTTCTTAATTGTCCCAGCATAATTATCTTTTTTCCAATAGCCATCGGAAGAACAAATCCCTCATTATAGTCAGTATGTTCACCAATTAAATTAACTCTCCCGGGGGCAGAAAAGGCCCCTTTGGTTAAACCGGTATCAGTAAATTTTTGGTTAAATATCTTCCAAAGTTTATTCAAATTTTGCACTGAAATCTCCTTTTCATCTTATTTTATATCCAATTATGTTTATAACTAATCTTTCAATCAATTTTATTTTAATCCGAAACCCTTTAATAGCAAACTGCTCCTTCAGGTGGCGTATCCCTTAGTTCTTGAGCCTTTTCTTCAGGTAAGCAATTATTGATAAAAGTACCAGCCCCTAATTCACTTCCAGCTAAGTATTTAAGTTTGTCTTTCGTACGATAAGGAGGATAGAATTCAATATGAAAATGGGAATATTCTCTACCTGTCCCATTAGCTGGTTGCTGATGAATGGCCATAATATATGGAAAGACAAATCCAAAAAGGCTATCGTATTTCATCAATAAGGTTTTTAAAATTGCGGCTAAATCAACTTCTTCTTTTTCGGAAAAATCATTAAACGAAGAAAGATGTTTATTGGCATAGATGTGCACCTCATAAGTATAAGAAGCAGAAAAAGGGACCAGTGCGGTAAAGGAATCATTGCTAATAATAATTCGTCTGCCATCTTCTTTTTCTTCTTCTAAATTTTTACAGAAAAGACATTTCCCTTCTTTTTCTAAATATTCTTTACTGGAATTCAGTTCCTGTTCGATAATCGGCGGAATAAAAGGATAGGCATATATCTGACCATGAGGATGATGAAGAGTCACCCCTACTTCCTCGCCTTTATTTTCAAAGATAAAGACATAATCGATATAATCTTTATCCCCTAACTCCCGATAGCGGTCTCTCCATACCTTTACCAGCTTAATATAACGGCTTAAAGGTTTCTCTGACATAATTCCATCATGGTCAGAAGTAAATAGAACTACCTCACAAATTCCCTGAGCTTTACCATGTTTAAAAAATTTAGAGTCTTTCTCGGTTACTTCTGGTGAGTCTTGCTGCAAAGAAGGAAATTTGTTTTCAAAAACTACTATATCATAATCTTCGGCCGGTACTTCCGTAGACAAGCCCCCCTTTTTTGTAGGACAGAGAGGGCAATAATCCTTCGGAGGTTTATAGGTCCTGTTCTGTCGATGAGTGGCTATGATTATCCATTGTTTCAGGATGGGGTTCCATCTTAGTTCTAACATCCCTGCCCTCCTTTTCTTCCTCAGTATCAGTAAATGTATAATAAATTAAGTAACGTCCATCTTCTTTTATGATTCTTTTCTTTTGTATTTGCATAAAAATTACCTTTCTTATATTACTACCATATTATTTTTCGCTAACTATTTTTTAAATATTTTATAAAGGAGAAAGCTCTTCTCTGATTATCTGTTCGAAATTATCAAAGGGAAATTCTTGTTGCAGAAGAGCGCTTGGATAATCACCAATATAAGGCAATTTTTCTCCCCAATAAAGATGTTGTAAATTTTTATCTTCATCTACTCCTATTACATAAGCTGTATTTTTAGTTTCTAAAAACCATTTCTTTTTATCGTTAGCTATTTTAATAGACATTTTTCTCGCTCCATCTTCTATGTTATAGATTTTTTACAACTACTTAACTGGTACAATTTCTTCTTGCATCGCCATGTTATTGATTGCAATTTCAATTGGTGGCAATCCATCAGCACGGGCTTTTAAACTTATTTCCCCAGATTCACGTCCAGCTTGAATAAATACTGCTCCCCTCCCCGCTTCTAAACTAAAAGGATTTTCACCAATTAACTTACCTGGACCTGCTATTTCAAAAAAAACAGGATGATGAGACAAATGTAATGTTTGACTGTTTTTATCTTGTAATTCAATGACAACTCTTACACAATCGGCTCCATCGGCAATTAATTCTGTATAATCGGGTTTCAATACTAATTTATCAGGTCTGCCAAAGGGGAAAATTTCATGTTGAGCTACCTCTTTGCCATTTATTTTTCCTATTGCTTTCAGACTGCTAATATTCCTTGCCCCCCATTCCCACCAACTACAATTTTTAAAAATAAAGGGAGGATGAGGTAAGTTTGGATAATCAATTCTATCAGGTTTAGCAGTATTAACATGCTTTGTCCCTATATATAAATCAATTTCATCACAATTACTAAAAACGATAATTTCATCTCCGTAATCTTCATTAAAAGAAGGGATTAAATACCTGGCAATAAATACAACTTTTTCTATTCCTGGATCCATTTGACTCTTGTAAAAATAAGCTGCGAATTTGGGTAGACGAAAAATATCACATACACCGTGGTAACAGATCCTATCGCCAGAACCAAAATCAGCGTGAGTATTATAATCAAAAGCACACCAACCGGATGCACCTGCTAAATTATGCATCCCATACTGGCAATTTTGGATTTTTGCATGATATATTGCGTGTTTAACCATTCGTTCTACACTATCATATGACTTGGTTGGATACATATGACCCATATATTCGGTAATCATATAAGGAATATTATGTGGAAATTTTAATTTCCCCTCTAAATTATATTCAAAGTCATTGCAGGTAAATACATCTTCCAGAAACTCGCTTTCTTGAAAATTACGAACACCGCAAGTTTGTCTGCTGCTATCCAAAGAATGAGCAATCCGATTGGTGTCTAAATAAAAACCATGATCATCCTTAGATTCATTAATTCGGACACCCCAAAGGAAAATACTGGCATGATTACGATCACGAATAATCATTTCTTCTATATTTTTCTTGGCTATATTCTTCCATTCTTCATTGCCTATATATTGCCACCCAGGTATCTCCTCCAATACCAAAAGCCCTATTTCGTCACAACGATCAAGGAAAGAAGGACTGGCCGGATAATGAGAAGAACGAACAAAATTTACTCCAAGACCGTATTTAAGTATTTCTGCATCCTTCCGTTGACCTCGATCCGGCATAGCCCCGCCCAGGTAAGGAAACATTTGATGGCGATTAAGCCCTCTTAATTTAAAAGATTCACCGTTGATATAAAATTTTCCATCATCTTTGAATTTAAATTTTCTCATTCCTATTTTCGTGTTGAAATCATCACAAATTCTATTGTCAATTTTAACCTGTGTACATACATTATAAAGATAAGGATGATTTGGATGCCATAGTTTTGGATTTAATAAAGAAATGTGTTCTTGTTTAACAGTATTTTTACCAGTTTTAATAATCAAAGCTGTTTCTTTAGTTATTACTTCCTTATTGTCTTCATCCATAAGTTTTGTAACTATTATAGCTTTTTTATCTTCGTTATATAAATTATTTAATTCAAATTTTGGATGAATAATCGCTGACTTTTTAGTTGCCTCTATAACCTCTATAAAAGACCAGCTAATATGTATATTTTCTACTATTACCAGACGGACATTGCGATAAATTCCTCCGAAAAGCATATAATCAACTACTCCGCCTTCAGGCGGGATATCAATTCTGCGGGTAGAATCTACTCTAACAGTAATTATATTTTTTTCCCCAAAATTTATATAATCGGTAATATCAAAAGAAAAAGAAGTATATCCACCTTTATGCTCACCAACAAATTTTCCGTTAACATAGACATCAGCTACACTCATAACTCCATCAAATTCAATAATTACTCTTTTTCCTTTATATTCTTTATTTATATAAAAATTGCGGTAATACCAAGAAATAAATTGATAATCTTTTTCCTCAAAATAATGGTGTGGCACAATTTTATTAGAATGGGGTAAATTAACTTTTACAAGTTTATTATCACCGGGGTAAATATTTTTTGCATTGTTTATATCTTTATTTAAAAAATACCAATCCGTATTAAAATTCAATATTTTTCTATATCTCATTGTAGAAATTTCCTTTCTTCTATCAATTATTCTTGATAATTTATTTTTTATCCTTTAACTCTTCCAGCTACCAACCCTTCAATAAAGCATTTTTGGAAAAGAAGAAAAACTATTAATTGTTTTTCTTATTAGCTCCCCTTATCATTGTTTTAGTGATGAACCTAACATACCTTGTACAAAATACTTCTGGAATCCGAAGAATACGATTATTATAGGCAAAGTAGCAATAACTATGGCCGTCATAATAACTCCGTACTCTGGAAAATATGCAGATGACATCGAGGATATCATCAAGGTAACCGTCTTCTGTTTGTCCGTCTGCAGAATAATGAGGGGCCATAAATAAGCATTCCAGCTTGACATAAAAGAATAAATAGCAGCTGCTGCGTAGGTAGATTTCATTGATGGTATAAAAATGGAAAAGAATATACGGAATTCTCCTGCCCCATCCACACGTGCTGCTTGAATGATCTCATACGGAAAAGCTTTAAAGCTCTGTCGGAAGAAAAATATAATGAAAACGGATGCAATTGAAGTCAATATCAACCCAATATGTGTATTGAGCAAATGCATTTTTACAATAAGCCGGAACAAAGGTATCATAAGAGCTATAAAAGGAACCATCATGAATAGTATGATAACGCTATATGCTTTTTCGCGTGCAGGAGAGGCATAAGTTTGAAAGCCGTATGCTGCCATCGATGATACAATTAAGGTGCCTAACACAGTGAATCCTGTTATTTTCAGTGAATTGAGCAGTATTCTGACCATATTATAGGAAGCAAACAAGGTAGTAATATTATTTATCATTTGATTACCAAAAGTCATTTTGCCTTTTATGACGTCTACTGCATTGTTCGTCATACCCGCAACCATCCAATAAAAGGGAAACACTGATACGATAAACATAAATACAAGAAATAGATATACCAAAATTCTATTTATACTGTAGTCTTTTTTCATTTTTTGTCACCCATTAATTTAAATTGAATGATGGACAGTAACGCTACAATTAGAACAATTGCATATGAGACTGTAGCTGCGTATCCAAAGTTGGGCATATACTTGAAGCATAAATTATAAACATATACAGACAGGGTTAATAGTGAATTGCCTGGGCCAATAGTTGCAGAAGTAACGCCACCTTGCGAAAGATTCATCGGCTCGTCAAATAATTGTAATGTACCTATGGTCGACATAATTGCTGTAAACAGAATTAACGGTTTTAGTAAGGGTATGGTAATATAAAAAAATTGTTTTACTTTATTCGCGCCATCAATTTTCGCTGCTTCATATATTTCTTCTGATATATTCTGTAAAGCTGATAGATAGAAAATCATATTGTATCCGGTCCATCTCCATGTCAATGCAATGATTAACGTTACCTTAGCCCAGAAAGGATCAAGCAGCCAGGGAACAGGCGATTTGATAATATGCGCGCTTAGTAATACACCATTGATAAATCCATCAAGGGAAAACATCATTTTGAAAAGAATGGTGTATGCAATCAATGATGTCACAGCTGGCAGGAAAAATGCCGTTCTAAAAAGGCCTCTATATTTTATTGTTTTGTCGTTCAGAATCGTTGCAAGTATAAGGGCTAAAAATAACATTATTGGAACTTGAACAAGGAAAAATATTAATGTATTTTTTAAAGCCAGTATAAACATGGAGTCTTGAAAAAGTCTTGCGTAATTGCTGAAACCAACAAATTTCTGCACAATGCCTTTTGATGACGTAGTGGATAAATAAAGAGAATAAACGATGGGATAAAACAAAAAAACTCCAAGTAATACTAATGCCAAAGATACAAACAGCCATCCATGCCTGTTCTTTGATTTTATGAATGATATGCTTGTACTTTCTCCCGTCATAAAATTCTCACCTCTTCTTTCAAGGAAAATTTATTCTACTCATGGTATTATAAGGCTTCGTGTTAAACAATATTTACTTTAAGAGAGGAATAATACAAGTGTTTGGTCAAGTATTATTCCTCTCCTTTTATTAATCTGCCTTATTGATAAACAATATGTTAATTCTATTTTTTAATCTGATTTTTCAACTGTTCTTCTGCCTTCTTCAATGCATCCTCAATCGAAGTTTTCCCTGAATATACATCCGGCATGACTGAAAATATGGCAGCATCTGCTTCATAGGTATATATACCATAGTTTATTGCAGGTATTGCCTTTATCCATCCTGAGAAATCTGTGTAAACCTTTTGTCCGCTGAAGAATGCATCTGCACTGGAGTAAGCAGCACCACTCTGGGCTGGCATATATGTACCAACAGCTCCTCTGTCTATCAGGATCTTCTGGTAGAAATCAATGTCGCCTGCATAAGTCTTGTTAAGAAAGTCTATTGCAAGATCCCTGTTCTTTGAATTTTCAAGGACATACCAGCTTGAACCGCCAAGATTAGAAGCATTGACTGAACCACCTATATTTAAGCGAGGTGTGGGGGCCACTTTCCATTTGCCTGAAGAGGTTTTATCCGCTTTCACAGAGCCTATAATCCATACACCGGTTACAACCGTTGCAACATCACCGTTGTTGAATGCTGCAACCCATTCACTCCAGCCGTTTGTTTGTTTGATAATACCTGAATCAGCAAATGCTTTGTATGTTTTAACCGCTTCTTTTAATGCATCGTTATTTAATAAATTAACATTTCCCTGGTCGTCAAAATACCATTTCCCGGCCGACTGCATCATTATTCTCATTATACCGCCATCATTCAGATCAAATCCAATCATAGCTTTGCCAGTCTTCTCTTTAACCTTTTTGCCGATTTCTATAAATTTATCCCAGGTGATGTTGTTCAGGTCTTCTGACTTGTAACCTGCCTTTTCAAGGTAATCTGTTCTATAAAATAAACCGCTCACACCTGAATCAAAGGGAACACCGTAAACTCTTCCGTCCAAGGTCATAAGACTGACTTTGTAATTTGCAAAGTCACTGTATTTAATCTTGTCTGTCAGATCAGCAAAAGATCCCGGATATGATTGAAGATATTTCTGTGCATTATAGTCCTCAATAAGAGCAATATCAGGCAATCCACCCGTTACACCAGAAGCCAGGTTTATATGCAATTTCTGTTCCACATCTGCCTTGGCAAGATCAACAATTTCGAATGTCACTTTAGGATTATCTTTAGTGTACCTTTCCGCTGCTTCTTTCATAATTGGAATATTAAAGTTAGGATCCCATGACCAAATTGTTATTTTGCCCGACTTTTCTGCAGTTTGTGCATATGTAATACTACTTACAATTAAAAACAAAAAAACTACAACCAAAATTATAAATTTCCTCTTTAACATAATAATAGATTCCTCCTTCTTAATTTAAATTTAACTTTCAAATTTACAGTACCTAATTTGAATATATACTAATACTATATTTTCACCTCCTCTTAATGCTTAAATTTATTCTCAACATTACAGTTTAAGTTTTTCTTACTATGATATCTACATCTAACATTATTTTTTTGGCTTTTTTCCGATTACCGTTTATACGAGAAAGTAATAGTTTTACACTTTCTGTGCCTAACTCTTGTTTCTTCAGCCTAATAGTAGTTAATGGAGGATCCATAAAAGAGCAAAAGAGAATATCATCATAACCAACTAAACCTATATCCTCAGGTATTCTTAATCCTTTTTCCCGGATAGCCTGCATAGACCCAAAGGCCATCATATCGTTGTAAGCAAAGATAGCGGTAAAATCTAAATTTTTCCCCAGCATCTGCTTGGTTTTTTCATATCCATCTTCTATATTTATATCTCCCACACTTATAAGCACTTCATCTAAAGATATTCTATATTTATTTAATGCCTTTTTATATCCTTCCAATCTGCCTTTGGCAGGAGATTTATATAAAAATCCATCTATTAAGGCTATCCTTTTATGTCCTTTTTTAATCAGATATTCTGTGGCTAAAAATCCCCCCTTAACCTCGTCATTATATACTGCATCTACTTCAATATTTCCAAAATCTCTACCCACAACCACAACAGGGATATTTGCATCAATGAGATTCTTTATATCGTCATCTTTATCTTGAACCGGGGTGATAAGTAATCCATCTACTCGTTTTGTTAATAGTAAATTTATTGCTTCTTCTTCTTTCTTATAATCCCTTTGAGTATTAGCAAGAATTATATGGTAGTTTTTCTCCCTGGCTGCTGCTTCTATTCCATTTAAAACCTCAGCATAGAATGGGTTTCTGTTGTCTGCTATTACTACTCCTAACGTCCCGGTTTTTCTGGTTCTTAAGGCCACAGCTGGTGCATTACGAATATACCCTAATTCTTTGGCAATCCGGAGTACCCGCTTTTTGGTTTCAAGATTAATATCCGGCCTATTATTAATTGCTCTCGATGCCGTATTTACAGAGACTTCTGCTTTTTCTGCTACCATCTTTAAGGTTATATACTTCATATTACCCCCTATCTCCGTTAACGTTACCGTTAACGTTACCATTAAAATATCATAAAGTTTTTTGTATGTCAATATATTTTAGAGGGATTGTCATTTAAAAATCAAAAGTGGACTGTTTTTTAATGATTTAAAAGATAAAAGTGGACTTCTAAAAAACAGTAAGAAGATGTAATTTAGAACTAAATCCTAAAGAGAAAAGAGGTTCTAAATTATGTCCAAATAATTACGTAAAAACTTTACCGATGGCCAGGTTAAATCACTTTTTGAAAAATATTCGAAAAAAGAAATCAAACTCAATTATATCTTGCGAATTCTTAGCATCAAAAGAAGTAGATTTTTCGAATTACTGACCAGATATCGAAAAGACCCGGATAACTTTTCTATCCAGTATAAAAGGAACAGCAGTAATTACAGAATCAACCGAGAAATTGAAGCAAATATCATAAAAGAACTAAAGATAGAAAAAGATTTAATCAAGAATAAAGATATACCGATTAAGTGGTATAACTACAGTTATATAAAAGATCTTTTAGAACAAAAATATAGCCAAAAGGTATCCCTGCCTACCGTAATCGACCGAGCCAAGAGAAATAATTTTTATTTTTTAAGGCCAAAGGGGAAAGCTCATGATCAAGAAGTAATAACTAACTATCCCGGAGAACTTATCCAACACGACTCATCTCATCACCAGTTTGCCCCTTATGCTGGTAGAAAATGGTATCTGATTACCTCACTGGATGATTACAGCCGATTGATCCTGTATGCTATCTTGGTAGAAAGAGAGACCACCTGGGAACATATCCTGGCCTTAGAGTATGTTTTATTGAAATATGGCTTTCCTCTAGCCTACTATGTAGATAGCCATTCTATCTTTCGCTTTGTACAGGGAAGAGACAGCTTCTGGCGAAACCACTACAAACTTACTGATGAGGCAGCTCCGCAGTGGAAGCAGGTTTTAGATGACTGTAGGGTAAAGGTAACCTATGCGCTTTCTCCCCAGGCCAAGGGTAAAATTGAAAGACCTTATAGATGACTTCAGGACAGATTGGTAAGGACCTGTTATAGAGAGAATATTAGGGATATTAAAAAAGCCCAATTAATCTTAAATCACCTTGTCCAAAAATATAATTACAGAATAGTTCATTCTACCACCGGGGAAATTCCTTATGTTAGATTTCAAAGAGCAATGAGAGAGAAAAGATCTCTCTTTAGAGAATTTAGGATAATGCCACCATTTTTATCAAGCAAGGATATTTTCTGTTTAAGAGCAGAGAGAATGGTAAATTCTTATCGTAAAGTTTCTATCAATAATTTAGAATTAAAAGTTCCTAGTGCACCACTGCACGAGAACATACAACTTCGGATTAGCCCAGATAAAGAATCTGGTGTATCTGAAGTAAGATTCTGGCATAAAGATGAATTTTTAGGTAATCAAAAAGTTAAAAATAGTGAGCTTAATTTAGTAACCTTTTGATTCTTAAATAGTACACTTTCGAAATTTAACTAACATTAACGGAAAACATCTTCTGCTCATTCCGGTACTTACCAATTAATCACATATCATCCTTTTCTAAACGGAGAGGAATACTCATCTTGGAAATAATAACGGAATAAAATCAAAAACCCGATGCCGATACTGAGGATCAACATGTAAATAATGGAGAATAAGTCGTAATTGAAGGACTTCATTACAACGCCCAAAGAAGCAAGTATCAGAAAAATGCCATACAATTGCTTTAAGCTTTCTCCTATAATATTCCGGGTGGCACTCACCCCAAAATTAACCCCAAACAAGCTGCCTGTACCCAATAATAGGGAGGCTGGAACAATGACTTTTCCGGCCTGAAAATACAGAAAAGTGGCAAAGATACTGGATATAACAATGGTCACCAGACTGGTTCCCACCGCATGATGGGGTTTCATGTTGAGAAAAATGATGAGTATGGGGACCAGGATAAAACCACCACCCACACCCATAAACCCCTGGAGAAAACCAACCAGTAAGGCAATGATGACAATCACCCAGATCGAAACCGGCAACATACCTGATTCTATGGTAATTTTGGGTGGAATACGTTCAATCCATTGGAGTACAAAGAATTTTTTTTGTTTTTTTCTAGGGAAGGCAGATGTCTGAGTAGTATTTTTTCTTAAAGTTGAAAAACCCAGTGATAACAATAGAATTATATAAAGTAGGCGGATATAAAATCCGGCTACATGAAGTTGATCCAAATAAATGACTAATGGTTGGGAAATTTTGATACCGATAAAGCTTAATAATCCCAGGATGAGGGATAATTTAATTATAGCATTACCGGCTAGATAGTGTTTGATTCCCCCTAACGAAGAGACAATCACCGCAAAGAACAATCCGGTTCCCACTGCATTGGCCATAGGTAAACCTAGAATATTTAGCAAAGGAGTTAAAATAAAACAACCCCCTACCCCAAAAAATCCACTTAAGATTCCGATATTAAAGCCAAGCAATATTAAAAGAATCCAAGTATAGATAGAAGCTAGATCAAACATAATTTATCCCAAATATTTTTAATATTTTTTACAATGCTTCTTGAACAACAATATATTTAAACTGAGCCTAAACCTTAAAATCGTTGCTGCCGAGATTATGCGCACAGTCGTAGGTAATATCGGACTGGTGCTGGTAGTTTCGAATACAGCCCCATCTGTGTGGGCTGTATTCTGAGCCTTCAAAAAACCAATAGGTCATACTAAAAAAAGAAACGAAAAATGTTATTTCAGTTTTTACGCTTGCTACCGAAAACTATCCATTACCTTTTATCACACGAAGGCAAATTGTCTCCTTCCATCATCAGATGCACTCCGGCACATTTAAACGTCTTGGGCAGGGCCAAAATCCGTGGATTCTTACCCACATACCTCTCGGCATCCTTCAAAGCCGCCTCAAAGGTGGGCAACGGTTTCATCCCCATCCCCCTCGCGTACCCCGGTTCGTATGCCCCTACCACATAAATAGCCGCACAATGATTGTAGGCCACCTGGCCGCAGGAGATCATGGAAAAGGCATGGTAAGGATGAAACCCGAAGTTATAGCGATACTTGTCGATATAATCCTTTTTGCTGCAGAAATATTCCCCGTATTTGGCCAAGTCAGGCAAAGTATAGTTGTAGTCTTTCTGGAACAGGTTGTATAACTCCCGATAAGAGGGAAATTCCTCATCATGAAAATATCCGTTACAGATGGAGGAGGCTATCACCACGCAATTGTCATTAAGTACTCTCTTATGCCTGATGACATTAGCCGCTATGGCCTGCAGGATTAATATGGGATTGGTTCCGTGCCCGTTTCCGTAATGGAAAGACTGCGGCATCCCAAAAACCATGATGTCAAACTTTTCTTTGGCCCATGGAATGAAGGTTCTTTTGTCTGCTACTTCCCAAGATAACGGCTGTATCTCCTTACCATAACCAGTAAAAACTGCAATCTGCCTTTGATAGGTGTCAAGTACGGAATCACAGATAAAAAACTTCTTTACCATACATTTTTCCATGTGCTGTCCAATAGCATCAAATTTCTTTCTCATTAAACTATTATAACTAACAGGAGTAAAATCTTCTTTATGCATCACTTCCGGGATATGATGGGAGGCTATGCTCTGCCAGGTAGTAATACCGGTAGCACAGTGTTTATAACCACCCGAATAACCACCATAAGGGTTTCCCAGGGTATGACCGATTAATACCGCCAGATCGGACTCGAAAACCTCTTTGTTCATTATCACCCTGTCTCCCAGTTCGTCATAGCCCAGATCAATCAGGTTATCCCAGTCTTCAGAGTCATGATTTACGATCTGATGAGAAGGCATGAAATCGTCATATATCTTGTCGCCGAGTATACGCCGGATTTCTTCATTAGTATTCTTTCGATGCAGGCCGTTAGAGCAGATTAATTTTATATTCTTATTTTCTACTCCAGCTTTAAGACACTCTTCAATGATTATCGGTATAGATACCTTCCGGTGAGAATTCTCCTGAAAACCTCCTTTTACTTTATCCGGAAAGATAATTGTCACCTTTGACCCCTTCTCTACCAGTTTGGAGATCGGTGGCATACCGATGGGATTCAGGATTGACTCCCGGGTGACTTCTACCGGGTCTTTCAAGTATGACGGGTCGGGGACAGTCTCTCCGGGAATAAAAACCTCTGCACTATCCGGTAGTTCTGCCTCCATAACTCCTTCTCCGTATTCAAATGCAAGTTTCATCTCTTCTCCTCCTTCTTTAAATGTATAGTTAATATTATTCATTTCAATAATAGAACAAAACCCATGATAAGCATCATTACATAGACACTCCATGTCAATATGACTGCATCAAGTTTTCTAAAAACTTTAAGCCCTAAAAAACTTCCTGAAACGGTTGCAACAAAACCTATTAATGCTAATTCCAGCATGTTGCCACTTACATTCCCGTAAAAAATATGGGAAAGAAACACAAAAGTAGTATTCACAGCAAAAGTAAATTCAAGGCTTGCCTTATATGAGAGATTATCTTTTGCAGCATGAAGATAGTAAAGTACAAGAGGTGGACCTCCTACATTAAACATACCACTCATTATTCCACTAATTGTTCCGGCTGCTATTCCATTTTTAAGGCTTGGCTTTATATTTATTTTCCTTCTGCCGTTTATAAATAAAAAAATGGCAAGCAGTACAATAAGTCCCCCTAATATTTTTGTTAATATATTCTCTCTGCAAATCAGAAGAAGATAAACCCCTGCCGGTATAAATATAAAAGATGTTATAATTGGAACTATAACCATTTTGAAGTCAATATTTTTCCTAAGGTTATACGACATCATGCTGCCAATAAATAATACATACAGAGAAGTTATTGCCGATGCTAGTTTTAATGGCATTAATAGCGGAAGAAATGCCATTACAAACATGGCAAAACCAAATCCGATAACCCCCTGTATTACACTTCCTAAAAGGCATATAATGAATACCATGACATCAAATCCTTATTTTTGTCATCATGAAAGCTCTTTTATGAATTTTTCCTTAGCGATACAATGATGCTTTCCCATTGCTGCCGAATAATTTTATTTTCTGTCTTGCTACTTCACATAAAGCTTCCCTCGCAGGTCCTAATACCTGGGGCGGTTGGAAAGGCATTGGCTCTATATTTAGTAATTCCTTTAGTTTTCTGCTGAAAGCATATTTAAGGTCAGTTCCTACATTGAACTTCACTATGCCTTCTTTAATAACTTCAAGAGACATATCTATTGGAAGATCTAAATCCCCATGGAGTACAATAGGAATATCTACCTTTTCCATTATAATCTTTAGTCTCTCAACATCCAACTTTGGTGGTTTCTTGTATAGGCCATGGCAATTACCAATAGATATAGCTAACATGTCAACACCTGTTAACTTCACAAACTCTGCCGCTGCATCAGGGTCAGTCATCATTTCAGGGCTTGCTTCCTCTCCATCCTCTGAGCCGCCCATACATCCAAGCTCTCTTTAAACGGAAAGTCCCATTTTATGACCTTTTTCTGCTACATCCCTTGTCAATTTCACATTCTCATCATAAGGATAGTGAGAACCGTCAAACATCACGGATACACCAAATTTTATACAACGATGGATATTTTCCATCTTCTTCCCATGATCTAAAGTTACTGCCACAGGAACCTTGCTGTTTTCTGCAGCATAACGGCAAATGTTTATTAACATATCTAGACCTGCAAAAGGTATCATAGGCTCACCTATCATGAGTATCACCGGGGCCATCTTCAAGCTCTGCAGCTTTTATTACAGCTTGAGTATATTCTATGTTGTGTACATTGAATACTCCTACTGCAAAACCATTTTTCTTAGGTATAACTGAAAATAAATCCTTTGGGTTATATAAAGGCACAATTAATTTCTCCCTTCAGTATCTGAATGTTATTTGATGCAACTATATAATTATTATTCAAAAAGTATTCAAGTCCTAATTATCATTTTATGAATTGTATATTTTCCTTATCCTTTTATTGAAATCAGCTTTTCTCTGAAATATTTTGCGCTCTGAACAGCACAGCTTAATGCATCCGGTTTTGGAAATGCCTCAATCGTTAAGTATCCGTCATAATTTTCTTTAATTAGTGCTTTCAAAATACTGTCGTAGTCAAGATGTCCCCACCCTGCCGCTAGGCGGTTGCTGTCTGGAGAATGAAAATGTTCTATCCTTTTCCCTGCTTTTTGAATTGAACCTTCTATGGATGCATCTTCAATGTTCATATGGAAAGCATCAAGCAGGAGGCCTAATTCATCAAGACTATACTTTTCAATAAATTCAATACTCGAATCCACACTATTAAGTGTGTTTATTTCATACCTGTTTATTGGTTCTAAGCATAGTTTAATTCCTTTGTTTGATGCAAAGCTGCAAAGCTCGCCGAGACTCTTTGCAAGTTTGTCCAGGCATGCTTCCATGCTTTCACCGTCGCCCTTAGCACCCCTCATAAGACCTACGGACATTCTTTTTGCTCCAATCCTTCTGGCTATTTCTATCTGCCCTTTGTATTCCTTTACAAATTTTTTTCTTTTTTCTTCATCACTGCACGATAAATTAAGTCCCATTTCAGCTAAGAAAATAGCAAGATACATTGCAATCTCAATGCCCTCATTTTCAAAAGCTCGTTTTAATTCATCTATCTCTTGGTCGGTTTTCCTATTTGTAAATAGGTCAACTCCATCATATTCCAGTTTTTTTATGGTTTTTATATCCTTAAATACATCGCCTTCCTTAAAAACTATGGGGCCAAATTTCGAAGGATATGTTGATAATGTAATTCCAAGTTTCATATTGATTCCTCCTACCTGAATGTCTCATCAAGTTTTGCATTTGTCTCAACCAAGGCATAATATGCATTACTATAAATCTCATATAGTTTATTGTAAAAATCTCTGTTTTTAATATCAGGCTCTATCCGTTTATTATATCTGCTTACGGCTTTAGAAGCTTCCTCAATGTCTTTATATATTCCTACCCCTACACCTGCAAGAAATGCAGCACCTAATGCAGTAGCATCTTCAACCTCAGGAATCTCTATAGTCTTTCCTGTTATATCAGCCTTAATCTGCTGCCACATTCTAAGTCTTGTACCCCCACCTACCGTACAGAGGGATTCTACATTATATCCTGCCACATTCTCCTCCATCTCCACTACCATCCTGGCCTGGAAACTAAGGCCTTCAAACAGAGCTCTCATAAGTTCCGGGCTTGTATGTGTAGACTTAAGCCCAAGAAATGCACCCTTTGACCTTGGATCCCAGTATGGTGCTCCACTTCCTCTTAAATGCGGAAGATACATGGCTCCATTAGAACCGGGTGGCACTGCTTCAACTTTGCCCATTAAACTTGAATAGCTGTAATCTATCTTTTCAAATCCCCATTCATCCACTGAAGCAAAACGTTTGAACCCCCAATCTACAGAAGCTCCGGAGGCGATTATTCCACCCCACAGCACATAACGGCTGGGGTCTAAATAGCGGCATACCCTTTGACCTTTATTCTCCTTGGGTAGTTTTTCTCCCTTGCCAGATACTAAAAGAAAGGATTCTGCTGTTCCTGAAGAATCCAGTATCTTTCTTCCAAGGAGTACTCCTGTAGGTATTGTAGCACAAGGATGGTCATGCCCACCCATTACTACAGGTACCCCTTCAGGTATTCCGGTAAGTTTACTTGCAGAGTTATTAACCTTGCCAATAACTTTTCCACTCTCAAGAATAGTTGGAAATGTATCTTTGGGTATATTCATTTCACCTAATATTTCCTCAGACCATTTATTATTATCAATATCAAATGCCAATGTACGTGATGCCAGTGTGTAATCAGTAACAAACTCACCACAAAGTCTCCAGTTTATATAATCTGACATTTGAAGCCATTTGTATGCTTTTTTATAAACTTCAGGTTCATTTTCCCTGATCCACATTATCTTTGGTACAGAGAAGATTGGATTTGGGTCAAGCCCTGTCATTTCAAATAGATTATTCCTTCCAAACCTGTCTATAACCTCTTGGGATTGTTTTCTGGACCTTATATCAAACCATGCAATTACCGGATAATATGTTCTTCCCTCTTTATCTATTGGTACAACTGATTCAGCCATACTGGCTACAGATACAGCCGCAATATTTTCACTACCACAAGCATCAACTACCTGTTTAATTACATTAGATACATTTGCCCATATTTCATCGGGATCATAATATCCCTGACCTTTTTGATCATATCTTGTAACCGTTGGCGTCTTTCTAATTACAACTGGCTTCCCTTCTTCGTTGAATGCTGCTGCTTTCCAGTTAGTAGTCCCAACATCAATACCAATCAATACTGCCATATTAGTTACTCCACTTATTTTTTTCTTATTCTAGGATTAAAAGCAGGAATAAACCCGCTTTTAATCTTTTACTTCATATCTGTTTTTTTAACTATCTCATTCATCACTTCAACAGCAAATCCGACTTTATCATCGGTATCGTAAAATATCCATGTCTTTCCTGTATTCTTTCCTACAGATGCTCCCATCTGGGATATTTCTATTCCCTGCTTATCAAAATGGTCCTTTACAGGTTCATGTTCTGGTACGCTGAATTTTATGTGATGTAACCCAGGGCCGTGTTTGTCAATATGATCGCGCCATATGCTTCTTCCTGTAAGTGGCTGTATTATCTCAAGCTCAGTATTTCCAAGGTCAAAGAAACAAAACTTTGCGGTGAACTTCTTATCCTGCCCCTTGTATTTCATCATTATGTCATCATTTCCAGTTGGGGGAAAGTCAACTACCCTGAATGGTCCAATTCCTAATATGTTTTCAAGTTTTTTCATTGCTGTTTCAAGATCATCTACAACCATACCAATTTGTATTGGCCTTCTAAATATCTCATTAGGATTTATACTCATACAAAAACCTCCCACAATGAATTAAGTTTTTGCTATGAATTTTATATTTTTAGAACATTTTATGTTACATTCCTTGATTTCTTATAGCTTAAAAGGATAACTTATAATTATTTCCATACCATCGCTATCGCTCATAACACATAGTTCTTTAAGTCCTGCAGGTAAAAATACTCCCTGACCTGACTTGCTTTTCTCCTCCGTTGTATTGAAATTTGCCACTACCTTTAGTTACAACTGCTATTCTGTGCCCATCGAAAAGTTCCATACGATATTCACCCTGCACAATAAGTTTTCTCATGGCTAATCTATCTGTATCTTCATATGTCACAAGCTCAACTCTTGGGCTTCATCAGTCTTCTTTAGAAGACTGGGCGTTATAACCTTCTTTTCCAAATATCTCATCTCAATATAACGCATACACTTTTATTGCAACTTAAATTTATAAAATTTCTGCTTCATGTAAAATATTTTCATTAATTAATATTATTCTTTTTTCTTATTTAACTCAGTTAAAATCTCAATAACAAAACCAATTTTATCTTCGCTGCCAATATAACCCCAATGTCTACCTTTATTAGGTCCTACTGCTGAACCAACCTGGGTTAGTCCAAGACTATGTTCTTCCAAATATTGTTCGGTTTCCTCTAAACTAGGTACAAGAAATTTAAGATGATGAATTCCTTCTCCGTGTTTTTCCAAAAAATCAAACCAAACGCTCTTTCCTGAAATAGGCTGAATAATTTCTAATTCTACGTCTCCCATTTTTGCAAAGCAAAACTTGGCTGAAAAATCAGCTGGTTTCCCATAATAAGTCATTTCTATATCCTCATCCGTATCTTTAGGTGGAAAATCAACTATTTTAAAAGGCCCTATACCAAATACATTCGTAAGAGTATCAAGCGTTCTTTCCAAATCTTTAACCACAACTCCAACATGCCAAAACTTTTTAAATATTTTTTTTGGGTCTTTTTTCCTTTTCAAATTAATATCTTCCTTTCTAAATTAATTTAATTTATAATTTTATAATTTTTTAAAAATCAATAGCTAGATATAATTTCTCCAGTTAGTTTAAAAATAATATAATCAGTCATGCTTAACCATTCCATAGTTCTAATATATGCTTCAGGTGCATTTTCTTTTATCCACATAATTTTCGGCACAGAAAATATTGGATTAATTTCTAAACCACTTATTTTGAAAATCTTATTTATACTCAAAATTTTTTCATTTTTTTGCTTGAGGTAATAAACGTTGATCAAACCAAGCAATAATCGGGTAAGCTGCGTTTCCTTTCTTGTCAATGGGGACTCCAGATTCGCCTATACTTGCAATTGAACAAGCAATTCTTTTTCTAGGGTTTATATTCATAAATATTTCCTGCAATAATTTTGTAACGGCTAACCATATTTCATCAGCTTCATCCCAGCTCCAATCTTCTTTATTGGGATGAGTTTCTGTTTTTACTTTCTTTAGTATTATCTTTCCCCTTTTTCATTATAAACGCCAGCTTTACAATGTGTCGTGCCGATATCAATTCCTAATAATAATTCCATTAAACGCACCTCTAGTATTTTAAGTGATCTTTTTAGAATTTAATTGTGTAGTATTATTTTATTTTGATATATGGGAAACCTTTAATTCCGCAAATTATCATTTCTAGTTTTCCTTCCGGAATAACCTCTAATTCATCTAATGCAGCAGGAAAAAATAATCCATTTCCTGGTAATATATGTGTTTGCTGAGATATAGTTTTAATCTTTCCTTTTCCTTTAATTATTATACCGATACAAAACTCATCGGATAATTCAATCTTGGTTCTCTCTTTAAAAGAAAGTTTAATTATCCCAAATGAATGTTTTGGTTTTCCAGAAAGTAATATTTCCTGTTTAACATAATTATTTTCAAGATAAATTTCTGGCTTAAAGCGGTATTTATTAGTTAATTCTTCTTTTGTAAATCCCTGATATGAAAAAGCATCAAGAGTATTTTCAAAACCAACCCCTAAATAACGTTGCGCTTCTGATAAATTTATCCCAAAACAATGTTTTTCAGCTCGAAAAGTAAAGTCTGCTGGATCTTGAATCTCAATTGCCATTATTCCTGCTCCAAAAGCATGAGGTGTACCTGCAGGAACATAATAAGTTTCTCCTATAGTAACAGGTATCTTGTGCAAGAAATTAAGTAGTTTTTTTGAATTACCTTCTTTTAAAATTGGGGCAAAGCTTTTTTTAGTAATTCCTTTTTTAAATCCTAAATACAAATGAGGAAATGTTTCTATATTGTTTCTTGTTTCTAAAATAACCCAAGCTTCATCTTTCCCGCTTGGAAAATTAAAATATTTTCTAGAAAAAGAAGTTGCTGGATGGCATTGAACTACATGTCGAACTGCTGAATCTAATATTTTCGCTAGAAGCGGAACTGTTGGTCCAAATTCATCTAATGTTGATTTTCCAATTAATGGCTCAGGAAATCCCTTAATTAACTCACGAAATATTTTTATTTCTCCTTCAAATTCTACAGTACTTAATCCTTCCTTTATCTTTGACTTCTCCATATTATTTGGATTTACATATGCTGCTTCAACAGTTGAAGCATACCAAGCTTCTCCAAAATGATCATCTTGAGGATTATCAAATCCAAAAAGCTTTTCCATTAATAATCCACCTGTAAATAAGCGATAGATGCGTTCTGGTTTAAAAATAATTGGATTATTTACTATCTTTACCCAATCAATATTTTTTTCTAACATTTTACCCTCCAAATAATCCCTTAAAATATTTTATTCCTATCTCAAAAATATTATAGGATATTTTTATATAAGCTTTATATTTTCCTTATCTTCTATATGCATTTATTTAAAATAATTTCTCGATATTATTTCCAGTTATTTTCTACTTAAATGGTTTAAATTATATTAATTGAAATTCTACCTCCTTGGGCTTTAGATATTTTATACAATAAAAGAGACATTTTTTTATAATCTTAAATGCTTACTCCCCATTTTTAACAATACGCTAGGAATAACTTCAAAATAATTATCTTTCTACTTTTAATTAAATAATACATTACATTTTTAATTTTCGAACCCGGCTTTCCATCGAGTAATATATCTTGTTATTTTCAACACCAAATAATCTAATAGATTAGCAACTATAGCAACCCAAACAATTGTAGCAATAACACGGTCTACGGCTAATATCATAATCAAAGTTGCAAATACTCTACCAATGCCTATGCTGGAGCCAAGCATTTCTGCTACAACTTGAATCCCAAAAGAAGTGGGTAGTATAGTTCTTAGGCCACCAGTTAGTTCAGGTATAATATCATTCATAATAATTGTACGATAAATCTGACCTTTTGTAGCACCCATAGTTTTTGCATATGACAAATAAACCGATGGTACATTATTTATAGCTTCGTAAGTATAAATAACCATTCGAACAGCGGTATAAAAAATCATGATCCCAATCTGTGAATAAGGGCCAGGTCCAAACCAAATAATAAAAAAGGGTATAGCAGCCAGCGGAGGAATAGCTCTCGCAATTTCTATAGGAATAGTCAAAAGAATCTTAGCAAAATTATTACTAGTCATTAATAATGCTAACCCGATCCCGATAAACATTCCAATTAAAAAACCAATACCCAGTTGTTTTAAACTGTAAAGCAAATGAGTAATTATTCCATAAGCATTAGCTCCTCCAATTTCCCTCAGACCTTTAGAAGAAACAATACTAAAAAATGCTCTAACAACACCTAATGGGTTTGGAAAACGCGAAGAACCAACTGAATATGAAATCAATGTCCAAATCAAAAAAAATATTATTAAACCTAATATAAACTTCAAATTATTCATTCTATTTTTATTTAACAACACTTTATGGGTCTCCCAAAAATGAAAAATCATTTGGCCATGGTATCTAATTTTAAATATTATTTTATAAATACCTACCTACCATGGCCAAATACACTGTTTCAATTTTATAATGTTTCTCTTATAGTATTCAAATAACGATATGCATCTAAAAAATTAAAAGCACTATAAAAATTTTCAGCTTTAGTTAAAGCATTTTTTAATTCAATACTATCTATTGATTTTACTTTTGAAGCTATTGAAGAATAAATATCATCATATTCCTTTTTGTACTCATTCATTTTCCTCCAAACTTCTGGTGCAATTGAAACATCCTCAAACGATATTTCTCCTTTTTCATAAACTCCTTGATTAATTAAAGCAATAAGTTTGGCATCAACTTCTTTTTTGTGATAAAGTATATTGCTTGGATCATTAAATATAGGTCCCTGTTCTTCAAAAGTAATAAATGGATCTAACTCAGTAAAAATAAACATTCCCTCTTCAACAGATATATCTCTACCTGATATTTTATTATAATAAGGTATGTACAACTCTAATGCTTCTATTGGTTTATCTACAATAAACTGGTTAATACGCCAAAGAACACTAGCCATCCTCAAAATTAGTTCAGGGTCACTTTCCCATACCGAGCGATTTGTCAACCAACCATCAAAAAATATACTTTGGTACGCTTGTAAATTATCTTCTGGTAAATTTTGCAGTATTTCTATTGTAGTTATTAATGGCACTAATCCGTTCTTTTGTAATTCTGCTCTTCCAGGTGCTCCGGGAGTAGCAAAATCTACACGCCCAGAAATAGCAAGTGTAAAAACTTTTGCATCTTCTACCTCTATCATCTCAATTTCTCTTGATGTTAAACCTGATAATTTAAAAACTGCATCTTTAAATAACTGGCAAGCCGGAGAAAGCTCTGTTGCCCATGTAGTTCCCTTTAATTGTTGTAAGGCTTTGTTAAAAGCCAGTTTTGGTTCTACACCATTGTCTACCATTTGCTTATAGGTCTGAACATCAGGATTTGGACGCATTAAAATTGCATAACCTTGAAAGATATCAGCTATCCCAAAAAGCGCAAAACCTGGCAATTGACCTTGTAAAGAAATCGCTGCACCTGTAGCACCAGAAGAAATTTCTAAAGAGCCCTGACTATGGAGAGCAGGACGCTGGGAAGGAAGAACAACTCTTCCGTAAGGGGGGGGGTATAATATTATTCCAGCTTCTTTAAACCAACCCTGCTCTACACCAATATATGCTTGGGCGTGATCCATAAATGGCAAACTTGCAAATTTGACTATCTGTTGAGATATTTCAGGTAATTTTATTTTATCTTGAGCCAAAACCTCCCCAATAGATAATGCAGAAAATATCAATACGATAAAAATGTAAATTATTATTTTTTTTCTCATTGCTTTATATACTCCTTTTTATTTTTTAGACTAAAAAAAATTTCTAAAAATCACAATGAAATTAAAAGGTTTAGCCTATCCTCACCACCTCCTGTCAAAATAAATTCCCTAATTCACCCAATGGGTTATGCGACGAGATATTCTTACAAATATATTATTCAATATCAGAGAAAATAAAACGAATAAAATAGTAACTACAATCATACGGTTAATCTTAAAAAAACGTTCAGAAAGAATCATTAAATAACCTAACCCTGTCTGCACAGCTAAATACTCTGCTGCTAAGACAATTGCCCAAGAGGCTCCTAATGCAACACGAATAGGTCCAATTAACCTGGGTATTATTGCAGGAAATATTACGGTACGAAACAATTGAAATCTATTTGCTCCTAAAGTAAACGCATATTGGGTATATTTTTTAGGAACATTTCTTACTGCCTCTAAAGTGTTAACTATAATTAAAATAAAAACAGCAAAACTAACATAAATCCAGACTCCATATTCTTGGTCACCAAACCATAAAAGAAATAATGGAACAAGTGTTAAAATGGGTATTACTCGAATAATTTGTAAAGTAGGAAAGAATAAATACCTTAAAAATGGCACAAAACTAAATAATAAACCTAAAAATACTCCTAAAAATACTCCTATTACAATCCCTCCTAAAGCCCGAGTTATAGTAGCTACAGAATTTACTAAAAGTACTTGAATGCCTCCGATCCATTGATTGGTAATATTTAAATCATTATTAAAAATTGAGAATTCCTTTATTCCTCTAATAATTTCTGGTAAAGTTGGCATTAGTTGTATATCATATTCTTGATTTATTTGAGAATAACTTGCAATAAATTGCCATATTAAGATAATTACAATTATCATGATTAAATAAAATATTATATTTTTAAGTTTATTTTTATAAATAGATTTAATCATAAAATAACACTTTCTTCTTTTCTTTTATATTTGAACTATTTTTCAAGATACAACATATTCCCAAAGTATCTTTTTTTCTTTAACAAATTCTACACTATTTCGTATTTTATTTTCCCTAGGGCGAGTAAAAGGTATTTGTAAAATTTCTACAATTTTTTTATCTTTTATCGCGAATATCCTATCCGACAAATATATTGCTTCTTCAAGGTCATGCGTAACAAAAATAGTAGTTTTTTGACTCTCCTTCCATAACTTTAAAAGTACAGTTTGAAGGTTTATTTTTGTTGGATAATCAAGGCTCCCAAAAGGTTCGTCCATAAGTAAAACTTCAGGATTATTTGCAAATATAGCGGCTATTTGAACTCTTTTACACATACCTCCAGATAATTCTTTGGGGAAAAAATCGGCTGCGTGTTCTAGGCCAACCACAGAAAGATAATGTCTTGCAATTGACCTTCTTTCTTCATTTAATACTCCCCTAAGCTCTAAGCCATATTCAACATTTTTTATTACTGTTCTCCAAGGGAAAATAACATCTTGTTGGAAAACAACACCTCTTGAACGATGAGGTTTCCCATTTATTATGTTAGAGTCCATTAATATATTTCCCGACGTTGGTAGTTGTAAGCCAGCTATAAGATTAATTATTGTGCTTTTCCCACATCCTGAGTGACCAATAATTGCTACAAATTCTTTATTTCTAATTTTCATTGATGCATTATTTAATACTTCGGCTTTTCCCCCAGAATGTGAATCAAATATCATGCTTACATTTTTCATTTCAATTTTTAAATTTTCATGATTCATTTTAATTACCACCTAACAAATAATTCCAATTTTTTATGAAAAATTAAGTCGCTTCCTTAATCTCTAAATAACGAATAAGATTGCCTCCAAGCACTAATTTCTTTTCTTCTTTATTGTTACAAATATCATCTACGATAGCATCTTTTATAGTTGGAGTAGCAAAAGGTGCATCGCTACCTGCTGTAAAGCGTTCAGGGCCTAATTGTTCGTAAGCAGATAATACTACAGACTTCTGTGGCATTGTAGTTAAATCTATCATTACATTATCTAGATGACCAATGGCTTGTAACATAGTTCTGCCATTCCAAATAAATCCAGCATGGGCCATAATAAATAATAAATCAGGATAATGAGAAGCTAAATCTGCAATACCCTCGGGAGTATTATATATAGAATCTGATGCTGCATGAATAACCACAACCATCCGGCGTCCAGTTTGATTCTGACAAGATAACATACGATCCATAATAGGATGAAGCAAGGCCCTATGTTGAATTGGGTAACCAGATTCCATGGGGTGAATTTTTAAACCATGCAATTCTAAATCCCACATACAACGTTCTATTTCCTCTAACGAAGGGCTTCTGTGAATTCTATCAAATTCTTGCCCTCTTCTCTCGATAGGCAATGAGTATTTTTTAGGTGCCTGAAACCAGGGATTAATAGTTGCTAATCCAATAACACGGTTTGGGAATTTTCGTTGAATTTTTGCAATATAGTCATTTCCAGTATAAGGATTCCATTCAGGGGTTTTATGTGTATACCCCTGGGTATGCTGCATAACAAAAGCCATATTAATATTATACTTATCCATATATGGAATAAGGTCTTCTTCTGCAATAAATTGAGCACCCATACTAACTCCAATATGAATATGAGTATCTAAAACAAAATAATCATTTTTCATTAACAAATCATCCTTTCTTTACCTATAGGTTAGTGCTTTCCAGGAAATTTTAAAAACCTTTCATTGAAAGGTTTTTAGCTAAATTATTATTCGATTTCTCTATAATTTATAAAATATTTATAATTTAGTAGTGAATTATTAACCCTTTATTTAATCATCTTAAGTTATCCGAAATCTTTATTTCTATTTCATGAAGGTGATTATAGAATCTAAATTTGATTTTGCTATCATTTGTCTTTTATCTGGTGTATTAGTATGCAAGAAGTACTATAATTGTTAAAGAGCAAAAAATAAAATTACTTAATCAGGATAATTCGGTTAATGAATTTGACTACAAGCTTCCTGATTAAAAGTGCACGATCTTATGTTATGCAACGCCTAATAGTTGTATGACAAATAAACAATACCTTTTTTATTTTACTTTCTTACCATAGATTGTTTTTACACTGGATTCATCTGCATAATTCTGCCAAGTTTTTACTACCTCCTTCATAGCCTCACTATTAACCACTTCTTGCCATTGTTCAAAACTATCAATTTCAATTTCTTCCACAATTTGATAGGGAGATTCTCCTTTTTTAGCCCCTTCTATGGTAAAAACCTCATATCGGTATACCCCAGGTTGAAATGGAGTAATTTTTTGATCTAATTCAGTCGACCATTTCCAATAATCTTCTAAAGAAACGCCCATTTTTAATTTATACATTACAAAAACTTTTATCATTTTCTAATTCCTCCTTTTTTATTTTATTATTCACTTAATTTACCATACCATTCTACGATAGTATTTGTAATGGATTTCACAGCAATTAATAAATCTTTTATTTTTGCATATTCATCAATATTATGCATATATAAACTTTACAGAAATATTTTTACTAAAGTACTTATCAGAGAAATTGGATATTTCTACAGAGTAAGTTTAAGATAAACCAAAAATTTCTCTTTTAAGCTAAATTATTTTTGATTTAAAATCGTTTATATAAGTAATTTTTAATTTTATATATCTTTTTATGTTTTAAAATTTCATTTCTAAAAAAATTTAGCTCTACTCTTATTTTTTATATAAACAAACCCTTTCTAAGTAAAAATAATTATATTATGTAATACTACTAAGTATTTTTCTTAAATATTCTTTCCCCCCCTTCCACATTCATATGATGAAGGAATCGGAAATGCCTATATTGTAAGAAACCCATTATATCCGGTATCTTTAATAACCTTAAGTATACTATTATAATTAAGGTGGCCACCACCTGGTGCCCGTCTATTACTATCAGTTATATGAACATGGCCTAGTTTAGGACCTGCCATTTTAATAGCTCTTTCAATTGAAGATTCTTCAATATTCATATGAAATGTATCAATTAGCAATTCTATTTTATCAAGGTCATACTTATATATAAATTCAAGTGATTGATCAACGCGCAAAAAGGTGTTAATTTCATACCGGTTAATAGGTTCTAATAGAAGTTTTACCCCTTTCTCGTTTGCAAAGCCGATAAGCCTTTTTAAACTATCGGCAAGCCTTTCCTGATAAATGAATTCTAGTTCATCTTCTTCATTATTTCCTCTGATAAATCCAAGTGGCATATTAGCTCCCAGCTTGCCGGCTATCTTTGTCTGTTTCTTAAATTTTTCCACAGCTTCTAAGCGGTCTATTTTACTGGGATCCGATAAATTTACACCCTACTCCGCAAGGAAAATAGACGCAACCAAGGAAACTTCTAGTTTAAAATCATTTAAGGTTGTTCTTAAGTTTTCAAGTTCTTCCTCTCTCATCTGGTGCAAAAATAAATCAATACCATCATAACCTAATTCTTTAATTATTTTTAAATTTTCTTTTATGTTTTCTCCGCTAAAAACTATCGGTCCAAATTTTATCGGAAAAGTAGAGAAAGAAATCCCAAATTTCATTTTTCTTCCCTTCATCATAAACAAATATACATACTAATACTATTTATCTAAATTAAAATTAGAAGCCAGACCACTGCTTCCCATCAATCTAATTTTTTTACATGCAACTTCAAATGCCGCTTCCCTTGCTGCTCCAAGGATATTCGGCGGCTGAAAAGGCATGGGCTCCTTATTTATAACTCTTTTCAATGTAACTGCAAATGCATTCTTTAAATCAGTACCAATATTATACTTTTTAATTCCCAGTTCTATTGCCTTTCGGGTTTGGTCTTCTGGAAGATCAGAGCCTCCGTGTAGTGCTAGTGGTACGCTAACTAATTTATTTATTCTAGCTAACCGTTGTAAATCCAGTTTTGGTTTAGCGCGGTATAAACCGTGACGATTCCCAATAGATATTGCAAGAATATCTACTTTTGTCTCTTCGACAAATATTTTAGCCATTTTTGGATTTGTCATAGCTGCTGCTTTAGTTTCTTTTTCATCTTCTACCCCAGCGATACTTCCCAATTCCCCCTCAACAGATACGCCCGACCTGTGTGCTTTTTCAACAACTTCTCGAGTAAGTTTTACGTTTTCTTCAAAAGGAAGAAGAGACCCGTCAATCATTACACTTAAACCTAATTTGATAGATTCGTCGATGATATCCATTTTTGTACCATGATCAAGGGCAATAGCTACAGGTATTCTGGTATTATGAGCAGCGAATTTACATATGGTTGATAACATTTTTAATCCTGCAAATGGTATTATTGGTTCTCCAATCATTAAAATAATTGGGGCATTCATTTTTTCTGCGGCTTTTATCACTGCTTGAGTATATTCCATATTATGAACATTGAATGCTGCAAGGGCATATTTACCTCTTGGCAGAACCTTATAAAGTTCCGATACCGAATATAATGACATTAATATTACCTTCTTCTATTATAGTTTTCTGGAAATACTCACACTCTAAAATAAAGTGTAAAAATTATACTTAAAATATGTTAAGTGTGGCTTTATTAAAAATTAAGATTATCAAAATGTTCTAAAACTGCTTTTTTTGTTTTTCTTATATGCTTTTTTGCAACCTCTTCAGCTTTAATAGAATTTTTATTCAAAATAGCTTCAAAAATCATTTTATGTTCACTAAAGGATACATCTATACCACGTTTTGGTAACTTAATAGATGTCTTTAACAACATATCAATTTGGTAATTAAGGTTCTGCATAATCTCAATCAAACGTTTATTTCCACTTATTTCGTTTAATACTGTATGAAAATATTTATCATGCTTCGCGTATTCATCTACCTTTTTATCTCTAATACATAATTCCATATCATGAATAATTTTTTCAATTTTTTGTATTTTTTCTTCTGTAATATTTTCGGTTATTTTTCTTACTGATAATCCATCTATAATTTCTCTCAATTCATAAATTTCTTCTGCATCTTTACGTAAAATACGTTTTACTAAAAACCCCCGATTTATTTTTTTTTGAACAAGCCCTACTCTCTCTAATCTTGTCAATGCTTCCCTTAGCGGTGTTTTGCTAATTTTATATGAATCTACTAGCTCTTTTTCTATTAATCTTTGTCCTTGATAAAACCTACCTTTTAGAATATCAGCAAGTAATTTTTTATAAAATTTTTCTGTTTTGTTCAAATTACTAACCTTTCATTAAGATATTTTCCCATGAAACTCTTTATTCTATTCAACAGTTATTATTTTGATATTAAGCAACCCACAAACCTCAACCAGGTCATCTTTATGATCACCATAAACTATAACATGATGGTGTTCTGCTCCATTTTCAACGATAGCCTTAAGTAATCTTTCAACGAATACATCAGTTTTTACCATGGAAGAATTTCCTCTTAAAATCAGCCTCACGCCCAGTCATAATTCCCCCATTAGCTAGCCCTACTAATAACAAAACAGTAGATACCCTCCAAAATTGGTGATAACAAGCATTTATCACTTGAATAATCTGGCAACTTTCCAACATAAACAGCTCCAGGCTTAGACCAATCTTCTATAAATCTTTTACCTCCACACAAAGTACTTGCAATAAGGTAAGGAGATTTATCTATATTTACGATATTGCATCGATGAACGAAAGGAAGATCGATTATCCTGTTAAAATTCCATAAATCCTTTTTATTGTCAGGAACTTCTGCGTAATAAATACCTGCGTTTTCAGATTTATATATAGGAAAAAATTCTTGGATTGCAATTAAAGTATTTTTTCTGTCTGGTATAGGAACAAGCCCCATTGTACCACCGGGACCAAGCCAAGCTGTTGAAACATCCCAATCAGGTGGAGAAAAAAGAAGACACTTACCATGGCCTCCTGGTGCTGCAAGAAAATGCGTTTTTCCATGGATATCTATTGAACAAACTGCATAAACTCTCTTCATTTTGTTAAGAACAATTTTACTTATTTTCATAGTTTTACTCTCATTTATATTGTATACATAATTGTATATAATTATATATATACTATATTTCTTCACCTCTGTCAAATTAATTTTGTGCATTGTTATTTAAAAATCAAAAGCGCACTAACCTGGAATGGTAAAAAAGATGTAATCTAGAACTAAATTCTAAAGAGAAAAGAGGTTCTAAATTATGTCTAAACAATTACATAAAAACTTTACCGATGATCAGGTTAAATCATTTTTAAAAAGTTATCTGGATAAAAAAATCAAGATTAGTTATATCTTGCAAATGCTTAGAAATAAAAGTGCCTAGTGCACCACTGTATGAGAACATACAACTTCGGATTAGTCCAGATAAAGATTCTGATTTATCTGAAATAAGATTCTGGTATAAAGGTGAACTTTTAGGCATGCAAAAGGTTAAAAATTCTGACCTTAATTTAGTGCACTTTTGATTCTTAAATAGTCCACTTTTGAAATTTAACTAACATATATTTTAGAGGGATTTTTTTAACTTTTATTAAGGGATGAATTGGAATGGTAATTTTTAAGGGGGCTACTAATTAGGGGTTTGATAAATCAAACCCCTTGTATATTATTGCTCTAACCTAAATTATTATTTTCTCTTCGTACCGATGTTCAGGTAATTAGCAATGTTGGCATCGGTATCTATATGAAATTTAATCTTGCTGTTTGTTGAAGTTAGGAGGGTGGCTACTCCAGGCCCATGGCCGGCGATGACACAATCACTGTGAACCACAATTCCAACAGAAACTGCCCCTTCTCTATAACTCCTTCCATAACTGTTATCTGCGTCACTAATCACCACAATATCTCCAAATCTAATCTGATCCAGTTTATATTTTTCTACCATCTTCTTATCGGCAGTGGTAATATCATAATCCCCACTGGCCACACTGTCCGAACCCAATCCGGAGCCCATCAATTTGGCTGGAATTTCACAGGTAACCGGAACATCAATATTACTATCTCCTATCTCTTCGATATTCATCTTTTCTAATAATGAAGGGTCTAAATTAAAAACTTTTATCTCGGGATAGTCTAGTAATTTTAATCCTTGTCCGTAAGCTTTGACCAAAATCTTATCCCCGATACAAAGTTTCTCTAAAGTATCCTGATCAAAATCGATTAACACATGTTCGATTCCTCCGTGATGACCGGTTACTACTCCTAATGCTCCCTTGGCTTCTCCGCTTACTACCCGTGCTTGATTCCCCATACAGGCCAGTATATTGTAGGCACAATTAGGTCCTTCATCTCTCTTTTCTTCATTTACCACTGTGGAAACTCCGGGTTCCACGTGATCGGCTTCCCAACCGAAGGCACAATCACCAACTTTGATATTATAAGTTATGCCGCCTACCCCAGGCACTATCACTGGTTTACCGTCATAAGTCACCCTGTAAGGACCTTTTCTTACCGGATAACTCACCCTTCCCTGAACAGAAATCATCACTAACCTGTCTTTATTGGTTCTTAACATAAAGATTCACCTTCTTTTTAAATTTATTTAAAGTTTAAATATATTCTTTTCTCTATGTTCACTTTTAATATTCGATAAGCCGAATATTCCCAGTATTATTATGCCAAATCCGGCTAATTGAAAAAAATTAGGGACTTCTTTTAATATAAATCGGGCTAAGGCAATAGAAAAAGTGGGATATACTGAAACCAGGGTGGTGGCTTTGGATAAATTCAGTCTCTTGATAGCTTCATACCAGATAGAATAGTGTAAAGCAAAACCGATAATCCCCTGGAATAATAATATCAACAAAACACCCTTAACTCCCAATTTATCATACTGGTTCATTCCCTTTGCACTGCTAAGAATAAATAGAAATACCCCTCCATACAAAGTTCTTGCCGTAGCTATTAACATCGGGGTAATCTCTTTATGGCTAGTCATCAATCTCTTGCTGAAAAAATGAGCTATCTGCCAGCAAAGTGGGGTCAATAAGACCAGTAAATCCCCCCAGTTGAAAATAAACTTTGCCCTGTATATTACCACCAAAGTTCCCAGTATAATTATCATGGTAAAAAATATTTGTTTTAAAGTAATTTTCTCATTTAATAAAATATAGCCGATAAAGATGGCATATAAGGGTTCTATCTGCAAGAGGATAGAGGAATTAATTCCGCTGGTTAGAGTAACACCGAAGAAGAAACAGATATTAGAAAGGGTAATGCCAAAAAAACCGATTAATAAAAAGTAGAAAAAATATCCTTTATCAATTAATATTTTCCAGTTTCCTTTAAGAACAGCTAACTTAAAAAGAAAGATACCAGCTATTAGGCTGCTGAAGGTAGCAAAGAACAAGGGATTTATTAGTCCTGTGCCATACTTAATGATGATGGGCAGAGCCCCGGCTATGAAAATAGTAATGATAACAAAAATTATTCCTTCTTTTTCTTTCTTTTCCAATATGTTTACTCCAATTAAAATAGTCGCTGCGGGTTCGATAAATCGAACTTCTACCTCTAGCTCCTGGCTTCTGAATTCTGGTTTCTTCATTATATACTACATACTCGATGCTATATACTAATATATTCTACACTTATTCTAAAATTCCTGCTATTTTATAAAAATTGTGCTATAATAATTATGTGAATAGTAATTTATTTTCTTAATTCTGATCTTCCCCCTCGAGGGAAAAGGAGAGATGAATATGAAAATAAAGATAATTATCTTCCTTCTTATTCTAATATCAATTTTCTCTTGCTCCCTGAAAGAAAATTACACCACTCCTAATTCGTCTATCTATCTTCTTCAGCTAAATGGCATGATAAACCCTATTACCTCTCAATATATAGTCGGGGGGATTGAAAATGCAGAGGCAGAAGAAGCAGAATGTTTAATCCTACAATTAGATACACCAGGGGGATTGGATATCTCGATGAGAGATATCATTAAAAAGATGCTGAATTCTACTATTCCTATAATAGTATATGTCTCCCCTCCTGGTGCTAGAGCGGCCTCGGCAGGAGTGTTCATCACCTTAGCCAGTAACATTGCCGCTATGGCCCCGGGAACTAACATTGGTGCTGCCCATCCAGTAGCTTTAGGCGAAGGAGAGATTGATGAAGAAATGAAAGCTAAAATGGAAAACGATGCAGCAGCATACATTAAAAGTATTGCTGAAAAGAGGGGAAGAAATATCCAGTGGGCGGAAAAGGCAGTAAGAGAAAGTGTATCTATTACTGAACAAGAAGCCATCGAGCAAGGAGTAATAGAATTTATCGCCAATGATGTAAATGAATTAATAGAAATTATAGATGGGGTAAGAGTGACCACAGCAAGTGAGACCAGAGTACTTAAAACTAAAAACGCGGAAATAATCCCGGTAAATATGACTTTTAAGGATTTATTTCTCCATTCTTTAACCAATCCCAATATAGCCTACGTCTTATTATTCTTGGGGATTTACGGCATCCTGGGTGAATTTAGTCATCCCGGTTCTTTCTTTCCGGGAATTGTGGGAGGGATATCTCTTATCTTAGCCTTTGTAGCTTTCCAGAGCATACCTATAAATTACGGAGGTCTCCTACTCATTATCTTTGGTATTGTACTTTTTGTTATAGAAGTATACACTCCTACCTTCGGACTTCTTACTGCCGGTGGTGTGACCTCCCTTGTTTTAGGTTCTTTTATGCTATCTAAATCCACAGCTCCCTTTTTAAGGATTTCTTTGGGGTTAATTATCTCCATGTCTATAGCTACCGCAGCTTTTTTTATATTCGCTTTAAGTAAAGGAATTAGGATTCAATGGAAAAAACCGGTTACCGGAAGGGAAGGTCTTATCGGAAAAATAGGGGTTACTAAAACTATTCTTAATCCGGAAGGAACTATCTTTATTCATGGAGAAAGATGGCAGGCTTCTGCTGAAGGTGAAATAATTAAGGAAGGAGAGGAAGTGGAAGTATTAGAAGTAAGAGGCCTTCAGCTTACAGTCAAAAAATATATTCGAAAGGAGTAAATTGAAATGAATATAATTACTAATCTACAAATGTATTTAGGAATTTTAATAATAGTTATTATTATCTTGTCCCAGGCTATAAAAATATTACGAGAATATGAAAGAGGAGTAATCTTCAGATTGGGAAGATTAGTCGGAGCCAAAGGTCCAGGGTTGATTTTACTTATACCTATTGTAGATAAAATGGTAAGGGTAAGCCTCCGGGTTATTACTATGGATGTTCCGCCCCAGGAAGTAATTACCAAAGATACAGTCCCGGTAAAAGTAAATGCGGTAATCTATTTTAGAGTAGTTAATCCGGAAAACTCAGTAGTAGAAATTCAGGATTTCATTAACGCGACCTCACAAATTGCTCAGACTACTTTACGCAGTGTCCTGGGACAGATGGAATTAGATGAATTATTATCTCAGAGAGAAAAAATAAATCAAACCCTGCAAAAAATTGTGGATGAACATACCGGCCCCTGGGGAGTTAAGGTTACTGCAGTAGAAACAAAAGATGTTGAATTACCCGAAAACATGAAAAGGGCAATGGCTAAACAGGCTGAGGCAGAAAGAGAAAGAAGAGCAAAAATAATTCATGCTGAAGGAGAGTACCAGGCCTCAGAAAAATTAGTCAAAGCTGCAGAAAGAATCGCAACACAACCAATGGCTTTACAGCTTAGATACTTGCAGACCTTAACCGAGATATCTGCTGATAAAAATTCTACCATTTTATTCCCTTTGCCTATCGACCTGATTAGACCTTTTCTGGAAAATTATGGCCCAAAAGAAAGTAAAAAGAAATAAATAAAGGTCATTCCTGGGAAAACAGGAATGACCTTAACTATAATAATAATTTAATCTAAGCGGTAACTTTATATACTTTATCACCATGGCGAACTCTATCTTTTACTTTAATTCCTATCCCATCGCCGGTTTTAGCAGAATCTACGGGCTGGTGTTCTATCTGCATTGAAGCTATCTTCTGTTCAAAATCAGTAGTAAACCCAATAAAATGAACTGTATCACCTAAATGTAATTCTCCGTTGTTAATTTCTAAAGCAGCAATTCCTATTTTAGCAAAGTAATCGGTTACTTTTCCAATCAATACTTCGGCCATTTTTATACCCTCCTTTATTTTTATAATTTTTTAATAAGCTCGGGCAAAATACACTAAAGTAGAAGATTCCTTCCCACAGTAAATACATTTCCCCGAAACTTCTTCTTGCTCAAAAGGAATGCATCTTATGCTTGCTTTGGTTTCTTCTTTTATCTTATCTTCACAATCTTTACTTTCACACCAATAAGTCTTGATTAATCCTCTCTGCTTTTCGATAATTTTTTTGAATTCATTATAATCGGAGGTCTCCCGAATATTTTCCTCTAAAAATTTCTTTGCTCGGGTAAAAAGATTTTCTTGAATATTACCCAGTAATTCTTTCACGGTCTCTGCTAATTTTTCTTCTCTTACGGCTATCTTCTCCCCGGTATCCCTTCTCGCCAGCATCACCTGACCTTTAGCCATATCTTTAGGTCCGATCTCCAGTCTTATAGGAACTCCTCTCATCTCCCACTCGTTGAATTTCCAGCCAGGGGTATATCCGTCTCGGGTATCAATCTCTACCCGAAAATCTTTCTTCAAAATGGTGCGGATACTCTCAGCTTTCTCTAAAACCTCTTTCTTAGTTTTATCGAACATAATAGGTACTATGATTACCTGAACAGGAGCAACCTTGGGAGGCAATTTTAATCCCCGTTCATCACCATGTACCATGACCAGTGCTCCAATTAATCTGGTAGTCGTCCCCCATGAGGTCTGCCAGACGTATTTCTCCTGCTGGTCTTCATCTAAAAACTTAATATCAAAGGCCTTAGCAAAATTTTGTCCCAGATTATGCGAAGTTCCGGCTTGCAGCATTTTACCATCGCTCATAAGGGCCTCCAAAGTATAAGTATGCAATGCCCCGGCAAATTTTTCTTTTTCAGTCTTTCTACCCACAATGACCGGGATAGCCAGGTCTTTTTCAATATAATCACGATAAACCTGATTTAATATTTTTAAGGTCTCTTCTTCTGCTTCTTGCTCGGACTTGTGGGCAGTATGGCCCTCCTGCCAGAGAAACTCGGTAGTCCTTAAAAAAAGACGGGTCACTTTCTCCCAACGTACAATATTTACCCATTGATTTATAAGAATAGGGAGGTCCCGCCAGGACCTTACCCATTTAGAATAAAGGCTGCAGATAATGGCTTCTGAGGTAGGACGAACAGCTAACCTCTCTTCCAATTTCTGATTTCCTCCGTGAGTAACCCAAGCTAACTCAGGGGCAAAACCCTCTACATGTTCTGCTTCTTTCTTTAATAAGCTCTCGGGAATAAACAAAGGGAAATAAGCATTCTTATGCCCGGTCTCTTTAATCCTTCTGTCCAAACCAGCTTGCATATTCTCCCATAGGCCGTATCCATAGGGTCTGATTACCATACAACCTTTTATGATAGTATAATCGGCCAGTTCAGCTTTTCTTACTACATCCACATACCATTGTGGAAAGTTCTTCTCTTTTGAGGTAATTTCTTTAACAAATTCTATATCTTTCTCCACCGGTGTTTCTCCCTTGTTTAGTCCTTATCTTATGACAGTCTTATAATATATTTATTAAAGATTTTACCACAATTTAATGTAGTTGTCTAAAATTTAATTCGTATTGCGTATCGAGTATCGCTTGAATAGAAAAGGAAGTTGCAAGGTGCGGGATGCAGGTATCAGCCAGCCGGGTAATAAATTTGTATCTCAAGAGGTAGGGGCGTATTGCAATACGCCCCTACAATAGTTTAAAACTAATAACAATCCTCTCTCGTCTATTTACTTCTTAACCTCAACCAATTCGCCTTCGGTCTTGGCTACTACCACAGCACAGGCAGCATCTCCGGTTACATTACAGGAGGTTCGAGCCATATCTAATATTCGGTCAATTCCTGCAATTAAGGCTACTCCTTCCAGAGGTAATCCCACAGAAGTAAGCACCATAGTCAACATAACCAAACCTGCCCCTGGTACACCAGCGGTACCAATGGAAGCTAAAAGAGCGGTTAGAAGTACGGTTAACTGCCCCCCCAAACCAAGATGAATACCATAAGCTTGAGCTACAAATAAAGCACATATACCCTGATACATGGCTGTTCCATCCATATTAACCGTTGCCCCCAAAGGCAATACAAAACTGGAAATAGTAGGTGAAACCCCTAAATTTTCTTGAGATGCTCGCATAGTAACCGGAAGGGTCGCTGAACTACTTGCAGTGGTGAAAGCTAACAGTGATGCTTCACTAATCCCTTTGAAAAATTTCCCAGGGCTCATTTTACCAATAATAGAAACCATCCCAGAATATACTACTACTTCATGTATTATAATACCAAAATAAACAGCGAAAATTAATTTAGCAAAAGGTATTAAAACAGCTAGACCCTGAGCACCAACTGTAACCGCAATCAGGGCAAATACGCCGTAAGGGGCAAATCCCATTACTGTGCCCGTGAGTTTGTACATAGCCTCCGCAAATCCTTCAAAAAACTTTAGAACTGCTTTACCCTTTTCGCCTGCTTTGGTCATAGCATAACCAAAGAAGAGAGCAAAGACTATTACCTGGAGCACCGTACCTTGTGCCATTGCTCCAATTGGATTGGTCGGAATCAGGTTTACTATAGTGTCAACCAAGGAAGGAGTTTTGGCTGCCTCCTGAGCGGCTCCCTCTAATACTAAATTCATACCAGCGCCGGGTTGAATTATATTCCCCACCAATAAGCCGATAATTATAGCAATACCAGTGGTTATTAAATAATACATTATAGTCTTACCAGCTACTCTTCCTAATTTTTTAGGTTCAGCAATACTAGCTACTCCTACTACCAAAGTAGAGAAGATTAATGGGATAATAAGCATTTTCAATAAATTAAGGAAAATAGTACCCACAGGCTTTATCCATACTATACCCGGTCCCCATATTGCTCCTAAAATTGCTCCTAAAACAAAACCGATTAAAATTTTTTGAAAAAGTTTCATTTTTTATTTCCTCCATGAAAAAAATAATAGAATAACTAAATAAATTTCACCAATCTTACCTATTCTTTTCTTCTAGGTTATCACCTCGCTTTCTGAACAGCTATTCTGGCTAAAATTTGGGTTGGGCTTATTAGTGGGACCGAGACATCTCCCTCTTTTAAGATCAGAGGAATCTCGGTACATCCAGCAATTATTACTTCTGCTCCTTTATCGATCAATTTTTGGGTGATTTTCAAAATATTTTTCTTTACCCTCTTAGATAAATCTCCTGCTTTAATCGTATAGATTACCTTCATAATTTCTCCTTTATCCTTCTCCTGGGGAGAGATAACCTCGATATTAAATTTTTTAAAGTGTTGATGATATATTTCCGACTTATAGACACCTATAGAAGCTAAAAGTCCTACCTTTTTTATTTGAGGAATTCTTTTTTTAGTTTCTTTAGCAGTCTCTTCTATCATATTTAGTACTGGTATGTTAACACTTTCTTGAATTGAGGAAAGGAAATAATGGGCAGTATTGCAGGGGATAACTATAAAATCGGCTCCAGCTTTTTCTAAATTTTGAGCTGTCTCTTGTAAGGCTGGAAGAGGGTCTTCTCCTTTTCCTAAGATAGCGGCAGTCCGATCCGGTATCTTAGGATTATTATCAATAATTATTCTTAAATGATCCTGGTCTTTTTCTGCAGGAGTAAATTTAATTATCTTATAAAATAAGTCGATGGTAGCCTCGGGCCCCATCCCACCTAAAATTCCGATAATCTTTTCTGGCATTTCTGATTTTTACTTCCTATTTACCAGATTATATGGGTTTGCTCTTATTTTAAAACAAATATATTATACTACAAAAATATAAAAAATACTTCTTTTTTCTAGAATATTTTCATTATTTAGTTTTCTATATTTTTATAAAACCTTTTCTTTTTGTATTTTTTAATATAAAATAAATAAAAATTTAAGGGGGTATTATAAAATGAAAATTGGGATAATATCTGACACACATGATAATTTACCTCAAATAAAAATAGCGGTAGAAATTTTCAACCGGGAAAAAGTTGAGCTAGTCTTACATGCAGGTGATTTTGTTTCTCCATTTACTTTTTTAGAGTTTAAAAATTTAAACTGCCCTCTAAAAGGAGTCTTCGGAAATAATGATGGAGATAAACTTTACCTTCAAGAAAAATTTAAAGGAATCGGAGAGCTTTGTCCTGAACCTTATCAAGTCAATATTAATCAAAAAAGTATAATTATGCTGCATAAAGAGGGATTAATAGATGCCCTGGCAGAGAGTCAAAAATACGAGGTAATCATCTATGGCCATACCCACCGAACTGATTTGCGTAAAATCGGAAAGTCGCTTATTATAAATCCTGGGGAATGCGGGGGTTGGCTCAGCGGAAAAAGCACTATCGCTTTACTGGATTTGAAAAATTTAGAGGCAAAAATTATAGAATTACGGATAGCATGTAGCATATAGAAATAGTTAGCTGGTTACATAGTTAGTTGGTTAATTGTTCTCCTGCTACTTTCTACCATATAATGGTCCGAAATTATTACAGGCTCTAAAGTCTGCTCCTTCTAAATCAGAGGCACCAAAAGAAGCCCAGGCTTTCGGTCTGAATATCTTCTCTTCTGCGACATTATGCAGAGCTACCGGTATCCTGAGTATAGAGGCCAGAGTAATCAGGTCTTTTCCGATATGTCCATAACTGATCGCTCCATGGTTAGCTCCCCAGTTGTTCATTACCGAATAGACATCTCTAAAGGCCCCCTTACCAGTTAGGATAGGAGCAAACCAGGTGGTGGGCCAGGTGGGATCAGTGCGTTCATCTAAGATGTGATGGATCTCAGGAGAGAGATCTATGGTATAACCTTCGGCAATCTGGATTACCGGTCCTAAACCTTTAATAAGGTTTATTCTTACCATCGTAACCGGCATTACACCCTGGGTATAGAAGGTAGAAGAATACCCTCCGCCCCGGAAGTATTCTAAGTTAGCCGGACTCCATTTAGTGTTTTGCAGGCACCTTTTCACTTCTTCTTCGGTTATCTCCCAGAAGGGTTTCATGGTCGATTTTCCATCTTCCTTCTGCTCTCCGGTAGCATCTAAGGTGGTAGCACCGGAATTGATCAGATGAAGTAGTCCATCTTTGGCCAAGCCGTTCAGCTCTTTTCCAGTTACTCTCTTTACGGCCTCAAGGCTCCAGTAAGTCCTGATATCAGAAAAGATCTGGGCTCTATCGGTCAAGAGATGATTAAATAACATAGAGATTCCGTTTAGACTATCGTTTTCGGTGGCAAAGATAAAGGCTTCCCTTATCCCGTTCCAATCAAAGGAGGTGTTTAAGATAGTCTCCATGAAGTCTCCGTTGGGAAAATGGTCAGTCCATTGTCTCTGGCCTTGAAAACCAGCAGCAAGGGCATTATGTCCTTCCGCTTCTTCGGCATAACCTATATCAGCAAATTTTTTGTTGCCGACCATTAAGTCTCGGACTATTAAGGTCATCTTGACTACCATCTCCCACTCGGCATCTTTTTGGGAGCGAGAGTGTTTTAAGTCTTCTCTATTGCGGTCTTCTCCTTCTTTACAGTTCTCTTTAACCCAATGAAGGGCTTTTTTATATTCTTCTTTATCATATATCTCCTCTTCTATTCTTCTTATTATCTCAGTCATATCTACATATTCGTTTCTCATTCCCAGATAATCTTGAAAGAAGTCGGGGGAAACCTGGGAACCGGCAATCCCCATAGAGACACTGCCGATAGAAAGATAAGATTTTCCTCTTATAGTAGCTGCAGCCAGTCCGGCTTTGGCAAATTGTAATAGTCTTTGTTCTACATCTTCGGGGATACTATTATCATTTTGATCCTGGACATCTTTGCCGTAGATACTAAAAGCCGGCAGTCCTATCTGGTCATGCCCGGCAAGGGCAGCAGAAAGATATACTGCTCCCGGCCTTTCAGTTCCATTAAAACCCCAAATAGCCTTAGGGATAAGAGGGTCCATATCTATGGTCTCCATGCCATAACACCAACAGGGAGTCACACTTATGGATACTCCTACCCCTTCCCGGGTAAATTTTTCGGTACATTTGGCTGCCTCAACTACTCCTCCGATAGTGGCATCAGCTATTACACATTCTACCGGTAGACCATTAGAATGTCGGAGTTTTTTACTAATCAAATCTGCGGTAGATTCAGCCATTCGTATAGTCTGTTCTTCTAAGGATTCTCTAATCCCTTTTCGACGTCCATCGATGATGGGACGGATACCTATTTTAGGAAGAGTTCCACATAATCTATTCTGGATATTTGACATTATTAAACCTCTCTAATTATTATTATTGATAAATCTAATTTCTTAGAATAACTTAAAATTTTTTTAATTATTTTTTAATTAACCAATATTCGTTTTTTTGTAGAATTTCTAATTATTAGCTCTGTGCTTAAAGTTACTATAGTCGGTTTATGATCTAAATTCTTCTCTTCATCTTCTATCTCTTTTATTAGCAGTTCAGCGGCTGTAGAACCAAGCTGATACACAGGTTGTCTTATTACAGTTATGGAAGGTTCTAATATCAAGGCCCAATCCGAATCATCAAAACAAACAATGCCTATATCATCGGGTATGGTAAGCCCCATTTCTTTAATAGCAATAAGAGCACCCATGGACATATCTATATTAGTGGTAAAAATTGCTTCCGGTCTATTGGGTTGTTTTAATAATTCTTTAGTTAATTCTTCACCACTTTCTTTTTTGAAATCACCAATTTTAATCAGGCTATCATCTTTAGCTATGCCTGCTTCTTCTATCGCTTTCAAATACCCTTTGAGTCTTTCTGCACCGGTAGTCCGGTCTAAATAGCCATCCACTATTCCAATTTTTCTATAACCTTGATCTATCAGATGTTTTACCGCTTCATAGGCGCCATTAGCATTATCAACTAAAACCGCATCACAATCTACTCCCTCTATCAGCCTGTCTAAAAGTACCACCTTTGTTCTTGAATTTATCAGGTGTTGAACATATTCTGAATTTTTACCGGTAGGAGTGAGTATTATTCCATCTACTCTATTAGAATTTAAAACTTTTAGATAGTTGAGTTCTTTCTCGGGATTTTCATCTCCATTGCATAAAATGGTATTATAACCATATTTATTGTTGGTATCCTCCACAGATTTAGCAATAACTGAATAAAACTGAGAAAGAACATTTCCCACAATTATTCCGATAGAATTGGTCTTTTTCTGCCTTAGGTTCCGGGCAACTGCATTTATTTCATAATTTAATTCCGATACGGCTTTAAGAACTTCTTTTTTGGTTTTATCTCTGACCCCGGGAAAATCTCTTAAAACTCTGGAAACGGTCGCGGTAGAAACCCCTGCCTTTTTGGCCACATCTTTTATATTTATTTTCATATTTATTCCCTTAATGAAAATTACCTAAATTTGGAAAATAAATCATATAATCGTTAACAATTGTAAGCGATTATATTATATTAAAATTAAATTCTCCCTTCAGAAATTTATGGAAATTTTGTCAACCCAAAGTAAATATGTAATACTTTTTGCAAAATAAAAATGTCATACCCCTGCTCCAACTAAAGCACTAACTTTAGAAGAAACATATCTTTTCTTTAGTATGGCAATAGCTCTGTATTTAAGTTCTTTCTCTCAGTAGAAGATAGAATAGAGCCGGTCAAATACTTTTATCTACCTCTACATATGCCCTGACAAAACTAAATCTCGTCTTCGTGAGAAGAATCTCAACTTTCTTCCCTTATAGCTTATGGTATGATCCTCATAAACTTGCCGTATCTTCTTCAGGAAAAAGATACGATCTAAATCCATCCCTCTGGCTTCTATTAATAATATTTTGTGCACATTACAGAATGCCCATCACTAATATCTATTAATTTATATTCCATTTGATCACACATAGCCGTTGCATACCGGCATCGTGTTTTGAAACTGCAGCCCGCGATTGTTTCTAGAGGACTCGGAATTTCCCCTTCAATTGGAATCTCCTTTCTCTCCCGTTCTTTTCGCGGGTTGGGGATAGGTATGGAAGACAAAAGCGCCTGAGTATATGGATGCCTAGGATTTTCGAACAGCTCTCTCTTCCCAGCTATTTCCACCAGTCTTCCCATATACATCACACCGACTCGGTCACTTATATACCTGACCATAGATAAATCATGGGCTATAAACAAATATGTCAATCCG
>Ga0268276_1000235_pt1 | contig 67441 bp, 55 predicted proteins | sample saktaG_4_FD_190145 | JGI IMG/M metagenome (GOLD analysis project Ga0268276, IMG submission 190145) | Saline water microbial communities from Sakinaw Lake, British Columbia, Canada - sak_2010_1_5_45m | ecosystem: Environmental > Aquatic > Non-marine Saline and Alkaline > Saline ... | reverse complement strand
TTTCCTGCCTTTTTTGCGCGGCAAAAATCCCAGAAATGTGAAACTGGCGCAAGGAACTCCCGCTATTGAAAGCGCCGCGATCAGAGCTGACGGCCCAGGCACAGATTCAATCTTCAATTCCCCTTTTTCCAATTCCTGTATACATTTTTTTCGAATCGTCGCCACCAATTCTGCTCCCGGATCCGAGATCCCCGGCGTACCGGCATCAGAGACCAAAGCTAGATTTTTTTCTTCCTTCAAGAGTCCGATAATCTCTGCGACCTTAGAAATCTTGCTATACATATGATACGATATCGTCTTTGTGCCAATATCGTATTTCGTAAGTAATTTTTTCGCCGTGCGCGTGTCTTCGCAAAGTATGAAGTTAACGCTTTTCAACACTTCCAAGGCTCTAAGCGTTATATCTCCGAGATTGCCTATCGGGGTGCCAACTATATATAAATGATTCATAATCACACATTACCATGATTGTCGGAAGGTGAAAACTATAATAGACTTCTATTATGACCGCGGAAAATACGAAAATCATCTATATAACCCGTGACATTGAGCGCGCATTGGGCATGTGGCCGAATGAGAATTATTCGATTGTTTCGAATAAGACTCCATGCGCAGTGAAAGTGTTGCGAGAATTGGAAAGTGGCATGAATATAAATGATGGCAAGACCAATGAACATCGAGCCATTCAAAACATCTTACTAATTGAGAGCCTGAATATTCTCGACACCGCCGAATTATTAGAAAATGGAAAGACCATTGAATTCATTTCAAGGAATAATGCGAGAAATAATTCCGAGAATATCTCAGATAGAAAAGTCTCGATTATGGTTTTCAAGAACACTTCACGCATCGAAGATATCTGCGAACAGAATGGCTGGAACTTACTCAATCCTCCTTCTGCTTTATCTGAAAAATACGAAAATAAAATAACGCAAGTAGAATGGCTCGGTGAGCTCACGAAATATTTACCGTCATATTCTATTGGGACAACCAAGGAAATAAAATGGAAAAAGGAACCGTTTGTCGTTCAATGGGCTCATGGACATACTGGTGATGGAACTATTCTAATAAACTCTCCGGAAGAGCTTCGTACTATTCAAGAAAAGTTTCCCGACAGAGTGGCTCGTGCCACGGTTTTCGTGAACGGTCCTTCATTCACGGTAAATATTGTCGTGGCGCCGAATGATATTCTTGTTGGAAATATTAGTTATCAGATCACCGGACTTCCATCTTTTACCGACAATCTGTTCAGCACGGTGGGTAATGATTGGAGTTTGACTCATAATCTCTTGAGTGATTCTGAAATAGCGCATGTGGAAAATATGGCGCGGGAAATTGGCGGGAAAATGCGCGCCGATGGTTGGAAAGGGCTTTTCGGCATTGATGTTATGCGTGATGATGAACGCAATCAGATTTTCCTCATAGAAATAAACGCGCGCCAACCGGCTTCTACGACATTTGAATCAGAACTTCAAAAAATATTGCGTGCACCTGGTAATGATGGATTAACGACTTTTGAAGCGCATATTTTGGCTCTACATGAAAGAGAAATCAATAGGAAACTTGTTCATATCAATGATGGCGCGCAGATAATAAAACGCCTGAGTAAAGATGATATTGAAATATCTTCGGCTGATCTCACATCACTTGAATCATCGGAATACAATGTAATAAAATATTCCAACATCACCATCAATTCCGACCAAATACGAATTCAGAGTAAAAAAGGAATAATGGAGGCACATGGGAAATTGAATACGAGAGGAAAAGAAATATTGGAAATTATCTCTCGGAATTAGAACTGAAAAACAATGAACACAAAAACTATCTCAAATCGCGCGCTATCTGTCATCGATCAATATCTGAATTTCAAAGTCGGTAATGCTATTTGTTCCGTTCCCTATTTCAATAATAAAACCGCGAGAAAACGCGGCGGTTTGCGCGTGCAAATCGGCAAAGGTAGTCCGCAGGAAATATTTGATGAAATTCAGGATATCGCCGTTAAGAGTCATATTTCTGTAAACACATTCACCGCTGACTCGCTGAAGAAATTGCTTGTTGATAATAATATCGGCATAGACTGCTCCGCTTTTGTTTATTATGTTTTGAATTCGGAAAGTGAAGAAATCAAGAAAGGTCATCTCGATAAACATATTTCATTCACTTCTTGTCATGGGCTTCTCGGCAAAATCCGCTGCTCTCTGCGCCCGGTTGAAAATTGCGATGTCGCTACTTTCACAAACGATAAAAACAGCAAGGTGGTTTCAGTCAAAGAAGCACAGCCGGGGGACATGATTACTATCCAAGAAGAAAATAGCGAGCGCGATCATATTCTTGTGATACATCAGATTCAATATCAGAACTTCATTCCAACTGAAATACATTACTCGCATTCCATCGCCTATCCGGAGGATGGTCTTTATGGCAACGGCATCCGTCAAGGAATGATCGAGATTGTTGATCCATCAAAAGATATTTCGGAACAGAAGTGGATTGAAAGTGGTTATGAAGATAATTCGGATCAACTTTTTCTACGCGCGCAAAAATCAAAGACTGAAATCAGAAGATTGAGATGGTTTTAATTTCCCGTAAACAATAAATGTTAGTTTTGAGTTTGGTAACACTTCATGAAGCGAGTCTTAGCGGAACGGAGTGATTAAGGGCTTGCGAAATGAAGCGTTATTGAGCTCAAAACCATCTATTTAACACAGCTTGAATAAGAGCCCCGTGGCGTGTTATTCTGTGTGAATGATAACAATACTGCAGGGCACCGCCGATCTCGCCTATATCCTCAGTTTTACGCTAATTGGAGCCCTTTTTGCCTTCGCTTGGGCGCCATTTTTGACCAAAATCCTCTATCATTACAATATTATTAAGGGAGCCAAATCTGAGCTCGTCTCACTTGGTTCGCATGCCTATAAGGCACAAACTCCCGTAATGGGTGGATTACTCGTCGTTGTTACAGTCGCTCTTCTTACGTATATCTTCAATTGGTCTCGAAGCTTTACATGGGTACCGATTGGCGTAATGCTTATTTCCGCGCTTTTGGGAGCTCTCGACGATCTCATGAATGTATTCGGAACAGAAAGACGTTCGCGCAAGATGAGTCATATTTGGAATCTTATCTTCGTGCATCATGACTGGAAAATACGCCTGTGGTATATCATCACGCTCCCTTGGACGGCGTTTAAAAGATTATCCGTTTGGTTTGGCTCGCGGACAAGCCGTGGTGTTTTCGTGCATGAAAAACTAATTTTACAATTTATTGCCGGTCTGATTACCGCTTACTGGATTTATGTGAAATTAGGTCCGGCATGGCATTATATTTATTTCCCTCTTGATTATGGCTGGAATGCCGGATGGCTCATTTTTCCGATTACGATATTCATAGTTATGTTCACAGCTAACGCGGTAAATATTGCCGACGGCATGGATGGTTTGGCCGGCGGTATGCTTATCACAACATTTAGCGCTTTGACTATTTTGAGTTGGATTAATGGTTTTGGTGAGATCGCGGTTCTGAACGCCACGACAGTCGGCGCGCTTGCCTCTTATACGTATTTCAATATTAAACCTGCCAGGTTCATGATGGGCGATGTGGGGTCGTTGGGTCTAGGCGCACTTTTGGCGGTGAACGCGATGGCGATCGGAGAACTCAGCGCTTTATTTTTCTTGGGCTTTATCTTTTACGTTGAAGCGTTTTCCGTTATCATTCAAGTCTTTTCAAAATATTTATTCGGCCGACGCGTATTCAGGATGGCGCCATTGCATCATCACTTTGAGCTCAAGGGCTGGAGCGAGGAAAAAACGGTTATGCGGTTTTGGATGGTGCATTTTGTTTTCGTCGTGTTCGGATTTTGGCTGGCGTTACACTAATCATATATCATTCCCGCGGAAGCGGGAATCTAGGATTTTATGAAATATTTACACTGGAATGAAAAAATCGTAACTGATTTTTCCGACAGGAATGTCTCGGATATGTATTCGTGCGGATATGTATTCAATCGTCTCGGTAAGGGCGTAATGCATCAGACTCGCAGCCTCAGGATTGATTTGAAAAAATTCAGACTGAGCAGTGAAAACCGCCGAATTATTCGAAAAGGTGAGTCCGTCGTCATTGAAAAGTCACCTATTCCTTACGAAAATTATAATTGGAAGATCGCGAAAATGGCGAAGTCTTTTTATGAGAAAAAAGTAGGCAGTTCTTTTTCTGCGAATAAGATCAAGGAACTTATCGCTTCGGATCAGGGTTTCAATACTCTTTTAATATTCAAAGAAGGAAATTATTCAAATGAAAAAGTGGAAAAGGGCGAAGATAAAAATGGTTTCGCAAATATGAATTTTACCAATAATATTCCCCACGGTTATGCGATCTCCTATGAAAATCCTTCAATGATCCACTATTCATATCCTTTTTATGATCTGGAACAAGCACCAAAAGACATGGGACTTATAATGATGAACAAAGTTATCGTGGACGCCAAGTCGCGCGGACTTTCATATGTTTATCTCGGCTCTCTCCAGCGTCCAACAGATACTTATAAACTTCAATTTGAAGGTCTTGAATGGTTTGATGGTAAGGCGTGGTCGGATGATATTGAGAAGGTCAAAAAGATTCTGAACCAAGCAGATAAATAATCAATTTCCGCATGAGATCACGAGTAGTTTCTAATCATTTCACCTTTTATTTCAAGTTCTTTTCTGTATAATAGAATAATGCAACTTCCTAAAAAAATCCATGTTATAGGCGTTTGCGGCGTGGCGACAAGCGCTTTAGCTATTGCCTTTTATGAGAAAGGGGTCAAAGTTACGGGAAGCGACAAAGGCTTCTTTCCTCCTATTTCTACTGAACTTGAAAAACATGGAGTGTCCTTTTACGCCGGCTGGCATCCGGAAAAGATGATAGAAGATGGCAAGCCGGATGTTATCGTCGTTGGTACCGCTTCAGGAAGCCAAAATCCGGAGACCGCGTACGCGAAATCGAATAATATTCCGATGTATTCATTCGCCGAAGCCATTGGAAAATACTTTGCAAAAGAGAAATCACTTGTCTGTGTCGGAACCTGGGGGAAAACTTCATCTTCCGCTATGCTTTCATTTATTCTAGAAAGAGCTGATTTTGACCCGAGTTATATGTTCGGTGGCGTTTCTCTTTCGCATAAATCATCGGCAAAATTGACTGATAGTAAATGGAGTGTTTTCGAAGGTGATGAGTACAAGAGTTCGCCGACAGATCCGACCGCGAAGTTTTTTTACTACAAGCCGACCCATTTATTGCTTACCGCTATTTCCTGGGACCATGCCGACCTATACCCCACGGAAAAAAATTATTTCAATGTATTTGAAAAATTGATTTCTTCTTTACCGGAAACCGGTTTCATCGTCGCCAATACCGATCATAATGGCGTAATGAAACTCATTCCGAAATTCAAGGGTAAAATTATCTCATATGGTAAAAAAAACGCAGATTACACATATGAAAGCGTCCGACAAACAAAAAACGGGCTCGATTTCACCATTACCGGGAGGTGTCACCTCCCGAAAAAGATTCATTCACCGATGATAGGCGCATTCCAGGCGGAAAATATTTGCGGTTGTTTTGCCATGGCACATAGTGTCGGGATTTCTTCAGATGTGATAGTCAAAGCTATTGGCGAATTCCAAGGCTTAAAACGTCGACTTGAAAAAAGGCTTGACGGTGAAATGATTTCCAAGATTCAATCTCATAATACGGGATCGAACCTCAAGTCGATTGGGATAACAGTTTTCGACGACATTGCCCATTCTCCGGAAAAAGCGTCTTCTGTTCTTAAAAATTTGAGAGAAATCCACAATGGCAAAGTTATCGCCGTCTTCGAACCGAATATCGGCGGCAGAAGTCGTGAATCAGTCGCCAAATATGACAACGCTTTCAAGGATGCGGATATGGTTATAATTCCTCGTCTTACAAAACTCAAAGTTTCCGAGAATGAGTTCGAACAACCAATAGAAGGTGATGGATTGACAAGGACGATTGGAAAAACGCATCCGAATGTTCGGTATATTGACAATGATGAAAGTTTAGTCGCATTTCTGACAACCGAGACAAAGAGGGGTGATATTATCGTTTTTCTTGGCTCGCACGGATTTCGTGGAATGATAGAACAGATAATAAACATACTAACAAATTAGATTAGTAGCATTAGATGGTAATAATTGATTATTCCTATTTCCCCTCATCAACGATTTCCGTCTTAATATTCCCATCTGTTGGAATCTCCTTCACCAGTAAAGTCATGCCACAATGATTGCATTCAACGACCATGCCCGGCGCAAGCGTCGGATATCGCGACAAATCTACGGTATTTTTGCATTCTGGGCAAACACATAAACTATTTTCGCTTTTCATATTTTGTTGAATCATATTTTTCTCGAAGAAATCTTGAAATATCTTCGCTTTCAATACTATCGGAAAAAGTGTAATATGGCAATGTGGGTTCGACCTCATGTAAACATGAATATGATCACGCCTATAGAAAACTATCCTAAATTGGCAAAAGCGATCGGACTCACCGATCTGTATTTCAAACGCGAAGATACGCATCCGTATGGCTCGCACAAAGGTCGATCTATACCGTTTATGATCGATTACTATTATGAAAAAGGTGATCGTGATTTCGCCATATCTTCTTCAGGAAACGCCGCGTTAGCAGCAGCGTTATATGTAGAAGAGTTGAATGGGAAGAATACAGAACCGATCAATTTAGATATTTATTTGGGCAATAATATCTCAACTCATAAATTTGAGAAATTAAAAAAACTTACCGATGAGAATATCAGAATCCTCACAAAAGAGCGTCCACTTCAAGCTCTCATGCGATCAGTACAAGAAGGTAAAATAAGTTTGAGACAAAGTACTGATGATGTCGCCCTTATCGGCTATGAACCGTTAGCGCGAGAATTGGCGGAAATAAGAGATATCGGTGCCGTCTTTATCGGCACTTCTTCGGGCACAACCGCGCAAGCGTTAGCAGAATATTTTCTGAAAAATAAACTGCCGATTCAAATCCATGTCGTACAGACATCATCCTGCCACCCCATTATTGACGCATTTGAAACATTTGATATTCCCAAAGAAAGATCATTGGCAGACGCGATTGTTGATCAAACCGCCTTTCGCAAAGAAAATCTAGTTCAATTGATCCGCAAAACCGGCGGTCGCGGCTGGCTGGCGACAAATGAGAGTATTCAGAGCGCGCAAGAATTGGTTATGAAAAATATCAAACATAAAATATCAACCAACAGCGCCCTGTCAGTGGTCGGCACTATGCAAGCCGCCTATTTAGGGTATGAAATAAAAGGCGCCGTAGTTTGCATGATATGCGGTGAATAAATTTCATTTATTCACCGCATATTACAGCCCCCTTACGGCCCGAACAAATCGCTCCCCTCTTTCCTTTCTTGAAACATCCAGACCCCCAGCGTCAAAACCAGGGCTAAATAATACTTTATCATTTATCCGCGCCTCTTCGCGCGCCAATCTTATTGCTTCTTCGATGGATGGTGCCGATAGTACTTTCAAATGATCAATTTTCTCCAAAATTTTTCTCTCTTTCATCGTCCCACTACCTGGAAACAAAACAACCGTATGCGCGTGTTGTGGCAAGACCGCATACAATTCACGGTAATCCAAACCGCTATCAATACCTCCCAGGATAAGGACTATATTACGATTTTCCGATAATGAGATTATACCCGCGATCGTTGAATTGGGCGAAATAGAGGCCGAATCATTATAGAAATCAATGTTTTTCACCTTCTTCACGAATTCCAGACGACCTTTCAGTGGTTTCCAACTTCGAAGCGTGTTCTCAGCTATCTCATCCTCGACTCTGAACAATCTTGCCGCCTGTAGAGCCAACGCGGCATTTTCGCGATCATGTAATCTACCAGTAAATTGCCATGCATCCGGAATCAACACTGTCTTTGTCCGAAGCATTTTCGCCTTTGATTGGAATTTGTACAAACGCGTAGAATCTATGATCTCGTCGCTGGCAATAATAAAATTATTGTATGTTTGATATTTCAGAATATCGAAGGGGGAATCCTCATACGATGATTTCGACAGGCGAGAAGTATATATAGCCACATGCGGACTTATTCGCACTTTTTCCAATTCTCGCATCAAATTTTCCTCTATTCGCATAATGAGGATATCGCCATTTTTGAGTTTTTTTAGGTGTGCCAGAACTCCCCGACTTGATTCCGGATCGGCAATGAAGCATTGCTGGTTGCCTTCGCTATTTTTGCGCATGGCATTCTCACACGCCTCTTCAATCATTGGCGAAAGCATGGACACAACCGTCGCCTTGCCGCAAGAACCCATGACACCGACCAAGGTAAGGGGTGGCGCTAGCCTGAAAAATAATGTTTCAGGATATTCAATCGGGATTTTCCTTTCTTTCGCGTCAATTAGAAAATTTGAATCGCGTGGATATTCGTGCGACAAAATTACCATATCCATATCGAGAAGGTCATCGGCCGGAATTGCGCCACAAACATAATTAGCCAAACCCATGGACCGTAAAAAAACCAAATGATTCTTCAATCTCGTTTCGCTACGCAAATCATAGATCGAAAGAAGTGCTCCTTGTTTTATCATAAACTTGGCATCTTCCACCATTTCGCCATGTGGTCCCAATCCTATAAGCGCTATCCTTTTATTTCTGAAATAGTCTCTTGAGATCATACGAACAGTTTACAGCGCAATAAGAAAAACGCCAACTATTTTTGGCAACATTTCTTTTGATCTCATTATTCCCTATTTGAAAGTAATTTCTTTACTTTAATAAGTTCCTGTAACATTGCCTGTAATTTCACCGCCTCATCCTGAGCCGAGTTTGATTTCACGACAAATTCCGATACCTTTTTTACAAATATTTCATATAAATCATGATAATAATCCCCGATTCTTTTCCACTCCAACACTCCAATATCATGCTGATTGAATGCTCGACAATTTCTTGACCGATCAAATAGTTTTGCAATCTCTAACGGTCTTTTTAACCCATTATAATAAACACAATCATGTCTCAAAATCCCATCAAGAGACGGGGAGACGATTTGATAGTCTCGTATCATAGTTGAAAAATTATGAATTATGAATCAACCGACCGGTCGGTATTTTTAATTCTTAATTAATAATTCAGATTAGTAATTCGCCTGAATGCTGGCGAATGCGCCTTTTGTGATAACTACATGGTCCAGAAGTGAAATGCCCAGGATCTTCCCAGCCTGAACAAGTTGTTTTGTAATCTCAATATCTTCTTCCGACGGCGTCGCCTCACCTGATGGATGATTATGCGCCAGAACTACCGCCGCCGCGTTAGACTCTATGGCCGGCCGAAAAACTTCGCGCGGATGTATCATATTTGAATTGATCGTGCCTATAGAGATGACTTCGTCACGAATAATATGATTGTGACTATTCAGATAAAGTCCGCGTAAATGCTCTTTCGGTAGATTGCGCATATCCTGCAGATATTCAAAAGCGTCCTTGGCATTCCTGATCGTCGTAAAGCCATTTTGATTCTTATCATAAATTCGACGACCAAGCTCTCCGACCGCGACGATTTGGCAGGCTTTCACAATCGGGATATTCATATCTTTAGAAAGTTTGCCGACGTCTTTTTCGGCCAATATGCTCTTTTCGCCATAATCGCGTATGATGCGATCCGTCATTTCGAGAACGCCTTCTTTGGTTGAACCCGTAATCAAGACAACTGATAAAAGTTCCCGCAAGCTCAACGCCTCAGGTCCTTGTTTTATCATCTTCTCGCGCGGTTTCCCTTCCGTTGGCAGATCCCCAATCGTCAAGATATAGTCACGGACGGCGGGTCGGTCGAGAAACATCACATTACTTTTTATGGCATAACTCTGCATCAAGACCATTCTAGCATAAAATATGGAAAGTCAAATCTACCACTTTACATTTCCATGCAAAAGCATATTATGTTGGACAATATGGAAAATAACATCGATTATTTCAATAAACGAAAGGAGAAAGCGCGGGAGATTTTTTCTGCACAGAAAACTATATACAGTCCTTATTTCAAGACTGAAATCATTTTGAATTCGGATGGATTTCATCATCTTCAATTTTCCAACCGTACAGAGAGAAATCAAAATGAACAACTATTAAAGTTTAACCTGCTTCCACTTGGATTAGAAATAATCAGAAAATCAGGAACGATCCAAGAATACAGGAGGTTGCTGACACCTATTGGTAAACCTTCACCACTGAATGGTTCTATACCTATGAAAGAAGTTGAATATTGGGGACTTGTTGCTATTGTTTGGGATAATAAAATAAAGATGAGAACTATTCTCAGAAAAGTTGGCGATGGAAATATTACTTTTTGGAGCGTGATGTTAAATTCGAAGATCAAACATGGTCACCAGAAAATCTTTGATCAGGGCATAGAGGATTCATAGGTACAAAAATACCGCCTTTTGGGCAGTATCTTTGTTATGCCTGCCTTCGGCTTAGGAATTCCTTAGCTGAACGGGGCTTGCGCCCACAGGCACAGAAACAATATAGCAAACTTTAGTAAAATACACAAATATTCGGAATTTACTGCAAAAAAAAATATATTAATCATCTTTCCAATTTAACTAACAATAATATAGCGAATGTAATTCCAACTATTTGCCAAAAATATATTGTTGAAATTCATAAAGACTAATACAATAAATCCAATTACCAGCCAAGATTATGGATCTCTATAAATCTTTTTTATCATATATTAAGTATAACAGATTAACTTTTCCGATTTATATCATCATTCAAACTACCCCTTCCGCCTTTTCCCAATCTCCGCTTTTCTCATAGAAAGCGCCTGACATTTATTGACTAAATCGCGAAGCAAATCCTTATTCTGATCCTTTTCAGCGATTTTCAATTCCTGCATAGTTTTAATGATTTCTTCATTCACCAAATCTTCTTCAAAATTCGAAAGTAAAATCTCCGCTTGTTTGCTCCAATTATCTCGAACAGAACCGAAAAATTCTTCAGCCTCGAATAATAGATCACCTTTCATCACCTGAACTCTTTTCTCACGTTCCGAATATGAATCACCGGCCATCTTTTTCAATTGATCCAAATATTTTTGCGCTTGTTCTCCACCCTCCTTTTCCATCAAATATAAAAGCCCGAAAAGGCGGCGTTCGACAATATCAATTCTTTTTGTTTGTTCTGAACTCGTGCGGACATTTGCCTCCGGACGATTCCCCATCTTCGGCATCGCGACATTGTTTGAATTTGTTATACTCGCACTCGTATTTGCCGAAAGCGCCACATCTTTCAATCTCTTTTGAACAATTTTCAAATCCTGCCAGACAATATCAGCGGTCATCTTCGCCCGATCAGCAACCATCTGAACAAAATGCGATTGATCGCTTGCGCTTTCCATTTTTGCCATTAATGGTAAGACACGCTCTTGAATCGCTTTCGTCAATTTTCTCTGATCCGTAACTTCACAAATAATATTATCGAGCTCAAATTCTATTACCGGTTTGGCATTTTTCAACGTGTTACGCCATTTTTCAATATCATCCTTTACGAGATCGGCCGGATCCTTGCCGCCGATAATATCGGCAATCTTCACCTCCATTCCCATGCCAAGCGCGATTCCCGACGCGCGCATAGCCGCTTTCCTGCCGGCGGAATCAGAATCAAAAGCAATTATTATATTCGGCGATAAGCGACGGACCAGACCGAGATTACTGACTGATCCAGTTTCATTTACAATTTCGTCGGTCAGAGCCGTACCCGAAGACGCGACGGTATTTTTTATTCCCGCTTGATGCGACATTACTAGATCCATTTGACCTTCAACCAAGACAGAATAATTCAAGCGACGAATTTCGCTTTTGGCCTTATCAAGACCGTACAAAACAAGGGACTTGTCGTAAAGCGGCGTATCGGGACTATTCAAATATTTTGCCGACTTACTATCATCTTTCAAAATTCGGCCGGAAAAAGCAATGACACGACTGCTGGAATCCATAATCGGAAACATGATTCGCCCGCGGAAACGGTCGTAACGACGAATACTTGAATTAGTCACACCATTAGAATTTTCCCCTGACCCATTCGGCGCATTCTCCCCACGAGCCATCAATCGCTCCGCTCCGCTAAGGCTCGTGTAGATAAGTGTCGAATGGGTTGGGGCGAATGAATCACTGGATTCCTTTTGCTTTATCAATCCAACTTTCTCAATAATCGCCTCACTATACCCTCTGCCTTTCAAATAAGTGGAAAGATTTGTCCAACCTTCGGGTGCCCAACCTACGCGAAAAGACTTGCGTGTTTCTTCTGTTATGCCACGCCCCTTAATATATTCTCGCGCTTCTTTGGATTTTTCGAATTGAATCTCAAAATATTTTGTCGCTTCTTCCATAATCGCATGCATTTTGTCGCTTTCGCCATCGGCATTTTTATCGAATGTTAATTGCACACCCGCCTTATCAGCGAGGATTTTCAAAGCTCCACGAAAATCCAATCCTTCAAATTGCTCCACGAAAGTGAATATATCGCCCTTGGCGCCGCAACCGAAGCAATAATATCCGCCTCTTTCCGGAGATATGAAAAAAGACGCCGTTTTTTCATTGTGGAACGGGCACTTTGCCTTGAATGATTTGCCGGCTTTTTCAAGTTTGACATAACCACCGATGACATCATCGATTGCGAGACGGGCTTTGATTTCTTCGACATTACTGCGATTCATGAGGGTATTATAGCGAAAATAACGAAAAAATGCCGACAGTAAGGTTACTGCCCATTTCCAAAAACATTCAAGTCTATCCCTCTCTCTTTGCAACAAGAATTACAAGTGTAACTGCAATTACCAACAAAGCGCCGAGAATATAGAAGCCTGTCATCGCTAGTGTAACATTGTCCATAATTTTATTTTGTTAAGTAAATTATTAATGACCAACAAACAAGTGACAATACCACTCCAGAGATAATCAAAAACCCATTAGCATTTTTCCCAATGATTGGATCGACAAGTATGGAAGCAAAAAAGACTTGGCCCGCATCACCTAAAATACTACGAATCGCGTCAATTCTTTTTTGAGAAATGATTACCATAACATTACATATGTTAGTCTAGATAATTATTTTGTCAATCGTCTGAATTCACCCAGCACATTCATGGCTTTCCAGATAAAAGAAAACCGCATAATGCATTGTCACTTGACTTTGCATCATGCGGCGCGATGTGGGGTAGTCCCCGCATAGAATCATACTTATGCTAACCCCACAAAAAGATGTGTGACTGAAATCATGGAGGAATGCAAGTGAAAGGAACAACTCCATTCTATCCCTCAACAAATCCAGCCACACAAAACCGTTATTCCTGGGAATGAGCTTTTTTCAACTTCCACCATTCATCGAAGAGCCACTCCACGAACTCACCGAGAGTCTTCCAGAGGGCCATCTTTTGAATATGGCCATCAGTGTACTTCTTCACCATTTTTCCTCCGCCGTTTTTCACTTCCACAGGCGTCGGATATTTGGTCCGATAGAACAGCTTGTTCTCACGAAGTTTGTCACCCCAGATTGTACCGGGACGACGATTGAACTGATCTCCGAGAAGGAACAGCGCCTGTCGACAGTCGGGGTTCCAGTTCGACACTTCCTTGGCCCTGCGGCGAGGGAAACTGCCATCAACCAAACAGTGCACTCCACAGAATTTACGGAGTTTCCACTTCGTCTCAAAACGACGAATGTCTTGGATAGACGCGATCAAACGAGAGGCTATGCTCGGACCCGCTCCAATAACTTGTCCGAACACCTCCGTATAGATAGGGAGCGCTTTGCACGCCTTGAGAAGCGCCGCATCGGCCGCAGCTTCTTCGGCAGCAAGCGTATTCAATACAATATCACTTGCCTTCGTCTTATCGAACGTTTTCTCAATAGCACCTTCAGGATACTTCCCTTCGGCACTGCAGAAGATAAGCCCGATGAATCGATGACGAAGTCTCTGTTCACAACCGATACGTGCCTTCATACAGTCGATGCGCCGACGATAGCATTCCCGCATCCAAGTGAGCTTACGCTCACGGATAAAGACAGGATAGAACCAATCGGGCTTCGCTTTGACCATTTGAACCAGAATGAAACTGTCATCCAGCTTCTCATCTTCCGGATTGGCCTTCACCAACTCTTCGCGATATGCCTTCATACGAAACGGCGGACAGCGGAGCACGAGTGCCCCGACTTCCTCCGCTTGTCGTGAAAGCGCGAATGCGAAATTATCCCCCGAACCGCCGAGCGACATCGCAATCACATCACCTTGCTGGAGACCTTCATAGACGGCAGGCACTTCATCCGGGATGAATTTCTTTTCGTTTTCAGGATCCTTTTTCATATGAATGTGATGCCCCTTGAAACCCGACAAGTCTTCCCCAGGAGTTACCTTCCTCCACCGAATCGGCATACAACCGAGGACAAAGTCCAATTCGGACTGTTCATCAGCGAGCGCGAGTTTGGGTCGAAATACCGATTCCCCACAATCGAAGATCGCGAGAGTTGTCGGACTGGGCGCGAGATCAGCCTTCGCTTTCACCCGCGGGACTATACCGATAATGCGCCTGGCCATAGCCAACTGCGCCATCCATTGTTCTTTCGTCTGCATTCTCTTTCCCTTTCTCTTTTTAACCAGCCAGCGTCGCAAAGCGCGCCAGACAGGTATTTTTGTTTACCCTCCAAGTTTTAACACAAAAGAGGATTATTCTATTATCAAAGAAGCAGTTGGTATTTTCATATTAGTATAGCAAACTTAGGATAACCAACCGGAGGCGAAAATCAATTCACCCCTCAAAATAGAAAACCTAAAATGCTTTGTCTAATGAATCTCTCATACCAATCTTGAGCATCAGGCAAATTAAGGTTATTTACTTTGAGGGATGGGCAAGGAAAACTCATGATAGAATCATGTTCCATATATCCTTGCCCCAGCTAAAAGATGATTACCGGTGAGTTAAAAACAGATTCCCGCTAAATCATCTTCCAGCAAATTCGGTGAGGTAATTAGCCCGAAGGAACACCACTACACTAACCTCACCACGGAATTTCTTCCGTAAATCAAAGTGGGAATGGTTTGGTATCTGCTCGTTAGAATCACCACATCTCTAACCAAACCACCCCACTTAAAGTCGGTGAAAATATTTTGGTATTGTCCTCCTAGAATCACCTAACTGAAAACCAATAATATCTTCACCTAAATTCAAAGAACAAAATTATGCGAGATGGTAAGCGTTTCGTTGAAACATCTTCGCCAAAACCATCTCGCAAGCGGATTTCTCTGCAAAATTGAGTGTGGATTTGCGTCCACACAGGGCTGGTATCCGCATTTTAGAAACAATCTATTCCTAACCAGCCATCTGGAAACAGACTAACATATGTCTGCGTTTCCGTCAACTCTGAAGAAGCCTACATCAACTTAAAGGGATGGGCAAGGAACGGGTCCTCTAGAGGCATTTCGTTTCTATCCTTGCCCTTACTGAAAAATGATTAAACTTTTCCTAGAAGCAGCCCAGTGCAAAATCATCTTCCAGCAAATTCGGTGAGGTACCCTTCTGCTAGAAACAATTTCTGTTTAACCTCACCACGGAATTTCTTCCGTAAATTGAAGTGGGGATAGTTTGGTACCGGCAGCCAAGAATCAGCCTAGTAATAACCGAACCACCCCACTATAGTCGGTGAAAATATTTTGGTAAACGAGTTTTAGTACCAGCCATCTTCAAATCAAAACATTTTCACCTAAATTCTGCGAGAAGATTATAAGTCAAATAAGAATAGACTTTCTATAAACCCCCTCGCAGGCGGATTTCTCCGCAAAATTCAGTGTGGATTTGCATCCACACAGGGCTGGTAATCGCACAAAATGATAAATACTATCATAACCGGCTATCTGAAAACAGACTAACATATGTCTGTATGTAAGTCAAATCTGAACGAGTACATAAGCCTGATCTATGTATTACATGAATCTTGCGCACTTGTGTACTTTACTCTTCAACTACCTCCCTCATCCCCACCATATCCACCATCGCCTTTTTCGGCGATCCCTTGAATCCGGAACCAGCCGGCACTAGGCGACCAATGATAACATTTTCCATGAGACCCGTGAGATCGTCTTCGGCGCCACGAACCGCGTTTGAAATAAGCACGCGAGTCGTATGCTGGAATGAAGCCGCTGAAAGAAAGCTTTTGCGAGTCAAAGACGTATCGGTAATACCCATCACAATTTTTGACACTTTGGCATGAGCGCCATTTCCCGATCTCACCATGGCATTTTCCTCGGCCAACTGAATATCGTCTATAATCATGCCTTCGGTTAGATTCGTGTCACCGCCATCAGTCACACGGCGGCGGGAAAACATTTGCTTCACGATGATTTCAATATGTTTTCTAGAAACAGTTTCTCCTTGAAGTTCATAGATTTTGCCGACTTCAGTAATGACATAATCCTTGGCACGCTCTTCACCGCCAAATTCGAAAACTTCCTCAATGTCAGCCGAACCATCGGTAAGCAGATCACCCTTCTTCACGTAATCGCCAACTTTGACAAAACTAGTACGACGAGGAGAAAAAACATAATCAACTTCACATGCCTTCTTTTTACCCTTATCCTCAAGTTCGGGAAGTATCTTAATGGATTTCTCCTTTCCGGAATCTTTGACTTCAACGACAACACCATTCACCGTCGCAACAACCGCCGGATTTTTGGGACAGCGTTTTTCGAATATTTCTTCAACACGAGGCAAACCGGCCGTGATATCACCACCGAGAGCCGCCGCGCCGCCGGCGTGGAATGTTCTCATCGTAAGCTGGGTTCCAGGCTCGCCAATGGCTTGGGCCGCGACGGTACCGACGGCTTCTCCTAAAGTAACCAGATCGTTTCTACCTAGATCCAAACCGTAGCATTGCGCGCAAACACCTCGAGTCGTTTTGCAGGAAAGTGGAGAACGAACTCTGACCTCGGTAACGCCCTGTTCTTCGATCGCGACGGCATCAGTTTTTGAGATCAGATGTCCTTTCTTGAATATGACTTTGTCATCGGCATTTTTCACGTCTCCGGCCGAAATGCGACCGCGAATATTTTTTGAAAGAGCAATATTCATACCGGACGCGGTCTGTTTTTTTATGATAATAGAATCCTTCGTGCCGCAATCTTCTTCAGAAATAACTACATCTTGAGCAACGACAAATAGCTTCCGAGTAAGATACCCGGCTTTGGCGGTATTCAAAGCGGTATCAGAAAGTCCTTTGCGAGAACCGTGAGTTGTAATGAAATATTCGATAGGCGTCAGACCTTCCTTGGAACAAGAAAGGATGGGGAATTCAACGATACCGGAAACAGATGAGATGAGACCTTTCATACCAACCATTTGAGTTATTTGGGAAAGTGAACCGCGAGCGCCGGACGTGAACATGTCATAAACCGAACCATTTTTGTCGAGAGATTGCGGAATTATCTTTTCCACATCACTCTTTGCTTTTTGCCAAACTTCGGTGTGTTTCCTGATACGCTCTTCTTCCGTGAGCAACCCTTCATTGAATTGTTCCGTGACAATCTTCGCGCTTTTTTTGGCTTTGCCAACGATTTCCCCTTTGGAAGTCGGAACCATGATGTCATCTATGCCCCAAGTCGTCCCCGAAATCGTCGCGTAATTGAAACCAAAAGCTTTGATACGATCCAAAATCGGCGCAACATTCTCGGCACCATGAGCCGTGATCATGTCATCAAAGACGGTTCGAAGGCGTTTAGTGGCAATCTCTTCATTGATGAACGGATATTCAGGAGACAAGATATTATTGAAAAGAATGCGTCCAACACTTGTATCAAGCAACGTATCATTGAATTTGGCATATTTCGCGTTATTCGGTACCAAGACTTTTATTTTGGCACGTAAATCGACTTCACCGAAACTGTTCGCGAGCACCGCCGCTTCAGGGGATTCGAAGATTTTACCTTCACCCTTCATCTTGTCCATAAGTTTCGTCACCCAGAAACAACCGAGCACGATGTCAAGCATTTTCGCGACAACAGTTGGATCATTATTCCCTGGTTTCAAAATATTTTTGTCTGAAGCCATAATTTCCTTGGCTTCCATCTGCGCTTCTTCGGAAAGCGGCACATGCACAGCCATTTGGTCGCCATCAAAGTCGGCGTTGAAAGCCGAACAGACTAGAGGATGTACTTGAATGGCGTTACCTTCTATAAGTATCGGCCTAAAGGCTTGAATACCCAAGCGATGCAAAGTTGGCGCGCGATTCAAAAGCACGTATTTACCGGCGATAACTTCTTCGAGAATCTCCCATACTTCTTTAGCGCCATCGTCAATCAAACGATTAGCACCACGAATATTGTAGGCGAGTTCCCTCTTCAAGATTCCAGAAATAACAAAAGGACGGAATAATTCAAGTGCCATTTGTTTCGGCAATCCGCATTCATTGAGTTTGAGTTCTGGTCCAACGACGATAACCGAACGACCTGAATAGTCAACTCGTTTACCGAGTAAATTCTGTCGGAAAAGACCTCTCTTTGACTTCAGACCGTCAGAAAGCGATTTCAAAGCGCGTTTCTGAGCGGCAATAGCGGCAGCGCCAGCCGATGAACTATGACGAATAGAGTTATCAATGAGCGCGTCAACGGCTTCCTGAAGTATTCTTTTTTCATTGCGAAGAATAACTTCAGGAGCGTTTATCTCTTTCAATTTGAGAAGGCGGTTATTTCGATTGATGACGCGACGATACAAATCGTTCGCGTCCGAAGTAGCGAATCTTCCACCATCCAGAGCGACCATTGGACGAAGTCCCGGCGGAATGACGGGAATTCGCGTAAGAAACATCCATTCTGGTCGAACATTGGCTTTAAGCATCTGTTTCGTGAGTGAAAGACGTTTGGCGACTCTATCTCGATCGGCTGTGCCGGCAATATCATACTCTTTCTCAAGATTTTCCTTGAGCTTGACAAGATCAACCTTCTTCAACATATCAAATATGGCTTCAGCCCCTATTCCAGCCTCGAAAAGTGAACCGTATCTCATGGCATATCTATGATAAGTGACTTCATCCATGACGAAACCAAGAGTGATTTCGTCTATTTCACGGCGCGCGTTCAATACAAGTTCCTTCAAAACCTCTTTTGTTTTGTCATCTTGCGCTATTTTTACCTTATTTTTATATTCAGTGTCGAGTTCCTTCATGAATTTATCTTTTTCAGCTTCATGAACCTTCGTGACGAAGTAGCCAGCAAAATAAACAACTTTTTCCAAGTCGGATGAAGTCATACCCAGGATAAGTCCAATTCTAGAAGGAACTGAACGCAAAAACCAAATATGAGAGACGGGCGAAGCGAGTTCTATGTGCCCCATTCTTTCACGACGCACTATTGAACGAGTGATTTCAACTCCGCATTTTTCGCAGATTATTCCCTTATAACGAATACCCCGATATTTCCCGCAATAACACTCATAGTCTCGGTCTGGGCCGAAAATGCGCTCGTCAAAAAGTCCGCTTTTTTCGCTTCTTTGCGTTCTATAGTTGATCGTCTCCGGTTTCGTCACTTCTCCATGCGACCATTCCATGATCTTCTCCGGCGACGCCAAAGTCAGTCGTATCATATCGAAATCCTGCGGCTCAAACTGTTTTTTTGTTGTGGTTGTTTGCATGGGAATTATTTAGTTTGTAATATTTAAAGGGGATGAATTATTCTTCACTTACCGATGGTCTCTTGACCAGTTCCACGTTCAGCGCCAAACCGCGAAGAGTTTTCAAAAGCACGTTGAATGACGCGGGAATGTTCGGTAGCTTCATGCGCTCACCCTTCACGATGGAATCGTAAGTCTGCGATCGACCCATAATATCGTCAGATTTGACCGTTAAGATTTCGCGAAGAGTATGCGCCGCGCCGTGACCCAAGAGCGCCCAGACTTCCATTTCTCCGAAGCGCTGGCCCCCACCTTGCGCCTTACCACCGAGAGGTTGCTGAGTGATAAGAGAATATGGACCGATAGAACGCATATGGATTTTGTCTTCAACCATATGATGTAATTTCATAATGTACATATATCCAACGGCAATCGGCTGCTGGAAATATTCACCATTTCTGCCATCACGAAGTTTCATCTTCCCCGAAGCATCGAAACCGGCTTTGATGAGTTCTTGTTTGATTTCCGCATCTGTCGCACCCATAAATGGCGGAACTATCGCTTGATAGCCAAGCGTGTTGGCGGCAAGACCAAGATGTAATTCTAGAATTTGACCCAAATTCATACGAGATGGTACGCCGAGTGGAGTCAAAATAACATCAATCGGCATTCCATCATCCATGTAAGGCATATCTTCTTCCGGAAGAATTTTGGAAATAACGCCTTTATTACCATGACGTCCAGCCATTTTGTCGCCGACGGAAATGCTACGCACCTGCGCGACTTCTATGTAAATTTTCTTTATGATTCCAGATTCAAGCTTGTCGCCTTTTTCACGAGAAAATACTTTCACGGAAATAACGCGCCCGCGTTTGCCATTTTCCATTCTCTTGGAAGTGTCTTTCACATCGCGAGCTTTTTCACCGAAAATAGAGCGGAGAAGGCGCTCTTCAGGCGTCAATTGCGTCTCACCTTTCGGACTGATTTTGCCAACAAGAATATCATTCGGACGAACTTCAGCGCCGATACGGACGATTCCTTCTTCGGTCAGATTTTTGAGCTTGGTTTCGCCGACATTCGGAATATCGCAAGTCGTAACTTCGGGACCAAGCTTGGTGTCACGAACATTCACGACGAATTCTTCTATGTGAACCGAGCTCCATTTCGCGTTCTTGACCACGCGTTCAGATAGGATAATGGCATCTTCGTAATTTGAACCGGACCATGACATGAACGCAACCAAGGCATTGTGACCAAGCGCGATTTCACCGTGATCGGATGTGGAGGTATCGGCTAGAATATGCCCTGTCTTGACTTTGTCACCAACGGAGACAATTGGACGCTGATGGAACGCGGTGAATCCGTTTGTCCTGGAAAATAAGACAAGATTGAATTCATGACTTTTCCCTTTTTTGTCTTTCAAAACTATTCTCTTGGCGTCAACAAATGTTATTTCACCGTCTTCCGGAGCAATGATTAAGCGTCCAGTATCGAGAATCGCTTTGCCTTCCATGCCTGTCGCCACGACCGGAGCCTCAGGCACCAAACAAGGCGTCGCTTGTTTTTGCATGTTAGATCCCATAAGCGCGCGATTAGCATCGTCATGATTCAAAAATGGGATCAAAGACGTGGCAATGGAAAACGCTTGATTGGCGGAAACATCAATAAGATCAACATCCTCTTTTTTCACGACAGTCGGCTTACCGTTGATGCGGACTTCGACTTCAGGGATGGTAATGTTGCCTTCAGCATCGCGCGGCGTGGCGGCATGAGCGATGCGAAAATTTTCTTCTTCCAAAGCGTTGTAATACGCGACCTCGTTTGTGATTTTACTATTCTTGACTTTGACATACGGAGTTTCAATCATACCGAAATCATTGATACGCGCGTACATAGTCAAGTGCAAAACAAGTCCGATATTCGGTCCTTCAGGGGTATGCACGGGACAAAGACGACCATAATGGGATGGATGCACGTCTCGCACTTCGAAACCCGCGCGTTCCCGGGACAAACCACCGGGACCAAGAGCGGAAAGAAGACGCAAATGTTCAATCTCGTCCAAAGTATTCGTCTGTCCCATGAACTGAGACAATTGATTTGTTGAGAAGAATTCTTTTATCCTGGCTTGGAGCGGTCTCGGATATATGAAAGAGACGGGTAAGGTTATGTCCGGCTCCATTGTGGACATTTTGTCTTGAATATTTCTTTTCATCTGAGTGAGTCCCAAACGAATCCTTTGTTCAATAAGCTCGCCAACATAACGCACGCGCCTAGAACCCAAATGATCAATATCATCAGGTTGCATATCTGGCGTAACGCTAAGCAAAACAACGTGATTCACCGTCGTTACAATATCATCAAGAGCGATGATATGGACCTTAAGTGCCTTTTCGTCCATGGATTTATCAAAACGTTTATTGAAACGGAACCTTCCGACTCTGGAGAGATCATACCTTTCCGGACTCAAAACCCCTTTTATGAATGTTCGCGCATTATCCGCCGTGGCCAAGTCACCATCACGCAAACGTTTGTGTATTTCCATGTACGCTTCATCCACGGTCTTGGCATGATCTTTTGACAGAGTCTCTTGCATAGATTTGACCGCATCCGGGTTATCTTTGAATAATTCTAGAATTTTTTCGTTTGTTTCCGCTCCTAAAATACGTAAAAGAGATGTTATGGGGAATTTTCTCTTGCGATCAATACGGCAATACACCGTATTGTCTATATCGGTTTCTATTTCCATCCAAACGCCACGCGCCGGAATAATTTTCGCGCCAAAATAGCTCTTACCGCGAACATCGTTGGCTGTGAAGAAAACACCGAACGATCTGGCAAGTTGTGGCACAATAACTCTTTCAACACCGTTAATTATGAATGTGCCATGATCGGTCATAAGCGGAAAATCCGCCAGAAACATTTCCTGTTCTTTGACAACATTCAATGACTTGTTTTTCAAAGTTACTTTAACTTTAAGTTGTCCTTCAAAATTGAGCTTATTGACCTTGGCATAATGTTCATCAAATTTGGGTTGCAGGATTTCCGCGCCGCCGATCGATAGTTCAAACTTCTTTTCAGCATAGTCTTTGATTGGCGAAAATTCCGTGAGAAGATTTGTGATACCGTGATCTATAAGCGTTTTGAAGGATTGTATTTGTGATTCCACCAGGTTTGGAATTTCTGCGAGCGGCGCTTGATAGCGCGTGAAATATTTTTTGGGAAGAGCGGTGTGTGTGGTTGGCATGTTTTTTAAATTAAAAATTAGAATGAAAAATGACAAATAAAATGATTAAATTGGACTTTGCCGTAAATCAATTTCAAATTTCACATTATCGTTTTTCATTTTGATTTTTATTCTTACGTTACTATTAATTAACACACAAAAAAGCCCCGTACTTCATGACGGTCTTGATTCACATGATTAGTATGTGATATGCATGGGTAGGACTGGAAACCGAACCGTGGCAATCCTCCGCTTATAAGCAGAACTCAATCTGCGAAGTTGCGTCAAGGCTAGCAAAACTCTGTTTTTCTGTCAAGGGGATAACTGATTATTCGTTCAGCTAATATGATTACTTCTCTATTTTTCATTTATTCTCATTTCCCCCTATATTTCCTGTATATTTATTTATTCTCCTATTTTTTCTTTTTTCCACTCATCTATCATCTTCTGATGTCCAGACAATAGCACTTTCGGCACACGGTATTTCTTTTTCTTGTACTCAATGACTTCGGGGCGTGTGTAAACATCCGGACTGGCAATTCTCATTTCTTCAATGGATAAATCGTCACCCAAAACTCCCTTTATCCGCCTAGTAACAGCGTCAATAACAATCATAGCCGGTAATTCACCACCGGTTAACGTGTATGGACCAACCGAAATATCAGCCATCGGAAATACTTTTTTTACCCTAGCGTCTACACCTTCATACCTTCCGCAAATTAATACAATGTCGGTATATTTTTTTAACGTGTCCGCGACTTCATTCGTGAATTGTTTCCCTGCTAGATTGAAAAAAATAATCTTTACTCGCGATCTTTGCACTCGCATCTTGCGTGCTCGCGTGCTCGCGTACTTTGCACTTTTCACTTTTTTTCCAACCGCCTTTTCAATCGCCCGGATCACTGGCAATGCCTCCATTACCATTCCCGGACCACCTCCATATGGTCTATCGTCTACTCGTCTCTCCGCATACGTCATTTTCCGATTCTTCCTTTCGGCTACGGCAAAATCTCTGGGATTATAATACTTAATGGAAATATACCCGTCTTTCTGGGCGCGTTTAACAATAGACGACGCAAGATATGATTCTAGACTTTCTGGAAAAAGACTAATAATATGAAATATTGTCATAATGATAAATAATTGGGTGCTGTCCACTATACCACACAATTTCTAAATCTACAAATGAAAAACGATCTGAAACGCAGATCGTTTTTCATATTCGTAATTCCTAATTCTTAATTCGTAATTCCCTTCAACTATAACTTCAAATCCGCCATCGCTTCATCAACGCTCTTTGACGCTTTTTCGGCCGCTTTCATATCTCCAACTGTGGCATTCATCATCTCAGCCGAACGAAGTCCGCCGACTGGTTCATTGATTTTCAGATTGACGCGAGAATTATTCTTCATACCGACCACGCGAAGCAGAGTTCTGATAGATTTCGCGGTATTGCCTTGACGACCGATAATTTTACCCATATCAGCGGCGGAAACTTCAAGAGTGAGCAGAACGCCCATCTCATCCACACTACGAGCAACTTTGACTTGATCCGGATTGTCAACTAACGCTTTGATAACATACTCTAAGAAGGTCTGATCTGCGTTCATTTTATTCAGATTGCTAACTAATAATCGTACAGTTCGCTGTACTACGAAGTATTGTATCAGATGACGGAAACGCGTCAATCGATATTATGCTTCAGAAGTTGTAGCAGGTGTTTCTGCGACTGGAGTAACAACGGTTTCTTTTGTTTCCACTGGAGTTTCTATAACAGTTTCCTTCACTACTTCTTTGGCGGCTTCTTTGACACCATCTTTTGACTCGTCTTTCTTGATCGGAGACTTCTTCGGCAAGGCGTTCAGCTTCTTACCTTCAATTATTTTTTGAGAAACCAGATAATTATGCAAAGTCAATGAAAGTTTGGCACCTTTTGACATCCAAGACTTGATCTCTTCTATCTTCAATTGCTCTGGCTTATTCTTGAGGCGAGTATCGTACCAACCGAGATTTTCCAGATATTTGCCGCTTTTCGGACCATTCTTGGAATCGGTCAAAACCACACGAAAAGTCGGTTCGTGCTTGCGTCCTGTCCTCTGTAATCGGATTGCTAACATACGGAGCAGACTAACAAAGATACGCGAAAATTGCAAGGTTTTTAATCATATTTCAGATCTACTTTTCCTGTCCGTAATCCTCCTTCAGTGCTTAAAATGATATTCACCATCTCTTTTAACGATTCCACGGGATAATCGCCTAGAGCCGTCTCTTCAGAAAGCATGACGGCGTCAGTGCCATCAATAATCGCGTTAGCAACGTCGGAAACCTCAGCTCGCGTCGGTACAGGATTTTTCATCATTGATTCAAGCATTTGCGTTGCCGTTATCACGAACTTGCTCGCCTCATTGCATTTTTTGATTATCATTTTTTGAACCAAAGGCACTTCTTCGGCTGGAATTTCAATGCCGAGATCGCCGCGCGCGATCATTATTCCATCAGATACTTGAATGATCTCATCAATATTTTTTACCGCTTTCGGCGTCTCAATTTTCGCTATAATTTGCGCTTTAGAATTTTTTGACTCTAAAATACGCCGAAGTTCTTCCACATCATGCGCCGTATGGACGAAAGATAGCGCCACGAAATCAACATTATTTTTTATTCCGAATTCAACATCAATTTTATCCTTTTCAGTAAGCGCTTTCACGGATAGATTCGCTCCCGGAACATTCACGCCGGCGTGATCCGCCAAAGTACCCCCGGTTGTGACTTTTGTAATGATATCGTGATTTTTGATATTGATTATTTGCAGCTTCTTTGTACCGTCTTGAAGAAAAATAACGCCTCCAATCTTCACTTCATTCGGCAGATCGGAATAACTGATATGAACCCGACTTTCATCGCCCACGCAATCGTCCGTCGTCAGTATAAAATCCCGGTCTTTCTTCAGCGCAACCATATTATTCCTAAACGATCCGATACGAATCTTAGGACCGCTCAAATCTTGCATAATCATAACTTTTTTTCCATTTTTTTCCAGCACATTTCGAAGGTTATCAATTCGCTTTTGATGTACTTCAAAATCACCATGTGAGAAATTAAGACGCATGATATCCATGCCGGCGCTTATAAGCTCAATTGTTTTATCTTGGCCCTCGCTTACGGGTCCAATAGTACAGACGATCTTTGTCCTCCTTTCTGTATTCATATTAGTAAACGGCATTCGGTTTTACTGGATACCTTTCAGGGTCAATAGTTCTTTCAAAGCAGTTTTTTCCGGCTTTATGATTCCAACTGTCATTCGAATTTCCGGGAACATAATAATCTTGCGCGACACTTACGATTTCACCACTCCTATTTGCCCCCCTATTCGCCAAATCCTGTGATTCTAGGGCAAAACTGGCACACAATTGGAAAGTTGTTTTACCGGTAGTTGAGTACTCATAATCGGTTTTAGTCACTGGGTCTTTCGGCACGGAATAATTCGCAATATCATTATTTAATTCTGACAAAACTTTCGGTATTGTTCCTTTCTTTTGCCAATAATTTATGATCTGCCATTGAATGTTGGTCAAGTCATTTACGCGTTGATCGTCAAATCTGAACGCTCGTTGTTTGGCTGGAGAACCAACCGTGACGAATCCGGCAAATATGGCCGCGATAGCCACAATGATTCCAATTGTGGCAATAGTTTTGCGAGTATTTCTCTTCGGTTCAGCGGACAATTCAAGTAAATAGAATATAAAGATTACAACAGAGATAATGAATACCGCCAGAACTTTATAAACGAATCTGCCGGAAATTTCCCCATTCAAGTATGTGTTGATAAGTGTTATAAGATCGCCGACAATAGCGGCACCGGCCAAAAATAGAGTCAAATATATTCTCCAACGCCGAATCCAAATCTCTCTTTTTTCGGGCACAAATCCAATATCGCGATTTGTCAACCATTCAAGAACATAGAGGAGAGGAATCAGAACTATAAGCATGGAAATTGGCCAGATAACTGAATTTACGTGGAAATACCCGGCCAATTGATCGGGTACGAAATAATTGATAACACTGAAAACTAAATTGATAAGCGCGATAGCGGTCGCATAAAGCACGATCGTGGCGCCAAGATGAAGAAAAAAATCCTTCGGAGTCATCCTTGTGTTCATAAAATATTATTGATGTTTAATATTGCTGATATGATGATATTGTAGCATTCTTGACAGGAAATGATACATTCTGAGTTTAGACAAAATAACGCGAATAATCCAGAATCTCTCAATTTTATCGTGTGCGCGCACTAGGGTTCTTTCCCTACGGGAACGGTACAGGCTTCACATTCCGACATATGTCGGAATATGTTCAGCCTTTTCGAATCCTAGACGCAAGCACCGAAGGGTGCTTGCTTGCGCGCCCACTCAAAAATCCGCTTTCGCGGATTTTTATCGTGTGCGCGCACTAGGGTTCGAACCTAGGACCTTTCGAGTATCAGTCGAATGCTCTACCAACTGAGCTATGCGCGCCGCATAGGAGAAATGTAGCAAAAAAATCAGAGAATTGCCAGTAAATATTCAGAGTATTGAAAATATTTAATACTCGTGGGCGCGAGAGGATTTGAACCTCCAAGGATTGCTCCATACGCTCCTGAAGCGTACGCGTATGCCAGTTCCGCCACGCGCCCGTGATCCAATGCTATGATAGTTTCCTTTGAATGGCAAATTAGAAAATGAAAATAGCGCCAGAGGAATGAACCCACTGGCGCTCGAACGGACCCGGAAAATCTTACTTATTGACGTAGTGCCAGTCTACAGCCGGACCGAACACAAACAGCAAGAATAAGATCCCGGCCACCCACATGAGGATGGTTTGATTTTGGCCGACTATGACCTTCATGTCGGCTAACCATTGCTCAAACCCCTGCGCCGGGATTTTGGCCGGCGGACATGAAACCCTATCGACCATCTCATTCCAACCATTTGTGTTGGTTTCCGTATTTGTTTTCATTTTCTTACTTTTTTTCGCAACCATGTTTGGCCGCGTAACTATTCGTGATAATCGTATCACATTGTAGATACAAAGTCAAGCACGCAAAAAACCGCTCTATTTCGCGGTGTTCTGCTATTTAACATAGTCATGAGAAATATCCCTTAAACATCTTTATCCTGTCTCAAAATCATTGAATCTTTTTTATGAGTAGAGTAAGCAGGCTTTTCACTTCCTCTTGAGCTTGCGATTCCGTGGCACTATTTACGAATTTATTCCATTGATTCAGGATTTCCGAATCCTTGATATCTCTCACGGCATTCTCGAGTCGAAGACGCGTGTCAAAATCAATTTCGGATTTTGAATTCAAGACTAAATCGACGAAGAGTTGCGAGAAGTTCAATACCTTCTTATTTGTCTCAAATGAACTAGCTTCACTCGAGACCGCCGTCAGATTTCTTGAGAGAATATAATTCCGTGAAATGAAATACGCGTTCCCTATGGCGAGAATTCCTATAACAATGATAAGTATTAAGCGCTTATTCATGGTATTCGTTTATATTTTAATAATTTTATTAATCACAAGCAATATTGATGACACAAATAATCCAACTTTGTTCGCGTCAATGCAAACCAAATAATGTTCTCCACCACCTCTTGGGTTTGAGCGCGATATTCTCATGGACGATTCGACCTTCCTCAACGGTAAATACGAAGCTTTCAAAACTATAATAATCAGGCGCCGAAACGGTCAATTTGTACTCTCCTTCCGGCACCAGGAATGAATAACTGCCGCTTTTGTCCGTTTTCTGGGGATTTGCTTGTTGGAAATCCTTTGCCGGCCAACGTTCAAATGTTTTGCCATCGGGATTTTGCCATAATAATGTTACGATCGCATCTGGAATGCGCAATTCCTTGTTACCCTTCTCCTCGTAAACGTATCCTTCAGGATCTATGACCGCTGTCAATCGTAGTTCTTTTTTGGCCAAAACTGAATCTTTGTATTCAACTATTGAGATGATTTCGTATTGGCCGTGAACCAAGGGCGCGTTTATATGCGCCGTGTATATGCCATCATTGTCAGGATCGGCGTATTCGAAACTGTCCAGAACTATCTTTTGTTCCACGGTAACATTTTCTGGGGAAATCGGTGATAGATTCATTACGGCCATAATAGGCGCGGCCAATTGAGAATTCGCCGGCACGGACCGTTTGGCTTGTTCTCGTCCCAGATCCATAACTGTCAAATATCCTCGAATGCTCTTTGCGGGCTTATCTACTTTGATCGCCAAATCTATCGGTTTGCCAACGACTGTCGTAATTTTTTGTTCGGGCGTCCCATCATCGGAAATAGTTAGAGAAATATTGTAATCCAGAAAATCTCCCGCTTTCACAAAAACTACATTTGACGGCAAATTCAATTTTTGCTTATTTGACAGAGTTGAGAGCGGCACGCTTACGCCTCCAGCGATTCCGGTTTCTTTAGCTATGCCCGGCAGAAAGAAGGTCGTATTCTTCAATTTGTTCAAATCACTCATTTTATTGATGCCAATTTGAATGAAGGTTTTCTTGAGATCGGGAAACTTTGAAAGTAATGTTTGCACTTCTTTCGGTAATGGCGCCAAAACAAATCCTGAAATTGCCGTGGAAGGTATTAGTTGCCATTTCCCCGAGAGAGCTATTGGCGCCTGCTTGGTCACGCTTTTTTCCACAGAAGGCAAAGATGGCGTTGTAACCGACCCTTTTTTCAGCCAATCAGGTAAGATATTTTTGACAGTGTCAATAATGTTCGCGTTTTGTTCGATTATCGGCAATATATAGCGCCTGAAAGAACCACTACTTGAAACGATATTAGACACTGCGGATGATCTGGAGCTTTCCGGTCGCCAATCCGTTTTCACGGCGTATGACACAGTCGCGCATGACGATGTGGTCAGACAATTGAAAACAATCCAACCGACCTCGTCGCCGTAAGCATAACCGGTGAATACTCCATTCTGATCGATAACGACGCCGCCATAAATTGGAGCGAAATTAATCCAACCGGTTATTTCGCCGTAAGCATAACCGGACAGGACGCCTTCAGAATTGTTCGTTACTTTATAATTGACGTCACCGCAAGTATTATTATTGGCGCAATTAAGGGATATCCAGCCGAGTTCCGGACTCCAGGCATAGCCTGAGAGCGCCGAATCCGTAACATGGACATTACCTTGGGTTCTGCCGAAATCGAGCCAGCTACCAATTTCCATATAAGCATAGTGACTGGTCGTGTCTATTACGCCGTCGGTTTCTGAAGCGTATGACGGATTCACGCGTACGAATATTGAAATAATGAGACACAAAAAAACCATCATTGCTTTTGATGTCAAGGCAATCATGTTTGGTCTCCAACATCTTCCAAACCGAATAGCGGAGAAACACATGCTGTATATGTTACACTGATATTGGATCGTTATCTAGATTGTAAATGTGCATAACTATACTAGTTATATGAACTTAGTCATATTCCAAATCCCAATGAAGTTTGTTCCACACACACACACACACACACACACACACACACACGGATGCGGAATATTTACTTTTAAGAATCTCCATAACGCTTATAAATCGTGTCTAGAAGGCAAAGTGAACGCGCAATCCGCTTCGGAATTTACGGAACATCTGGAAAGAAATTTGCTTGTTATGACGAGGGATCTCGCGAATCGCACCTATAAAGTTGGACAATTCACTTGTTTTCCCATCACCGATCCGAAATTGCGCGAAGTCTGGGCGGCTGATTTCAGAGATAGGATTATCCATCATTTGTTTGTATCACAAATTGAAGCTAGATGGGAGAAAGTCTTCATATATGATTCATATGCCTGCAGAACGGAGAAAGGAGCGCATAAAGCCGTTAGGAAGATTAAACGGGAGGTGACACCTCCTGGAATGTTATATCTACATGTCGATATTCGCGGCTTTTTCACTAGTATTGATAAGGATATACTTTTCGCTATTCTCTCAAAAAAGATCAAACACCCGGACCTTGTGTATTTGATGAAACTCATCATATTCCACGATCCGAAAAGTAATTATGTAATTAGGGGAAACGAAAGACTTCTTCACGATATACCCGCGCATAAATCTCTGTTCAAAGTGCCCAACGGCAAAGGCTTGCCCATAGGAAATTACACCTCTCAATTCTTCGCTAATGTTTACTTGAATGAACTCGATCAATACGCAAAGCGAATATTGAAATGCCGTCATTATTTTCGTTATATGGATGATGTCCTGATCATTGATCGCAATCAAAATCATCTGTGTATGCTTGCAAAACAAATCAATTTATTCCTGCATGAGAAATTGAAAATCGAGCTTCATCCGAAGAAAACGATTTTACAGAGAGCCGATACTGGCATAGATTTTCTCGGATATGTTATTCACCCGGAGTATTCACTTTCCAGAAAAAGAGTTGTGGGAAATGTCAGAAAAAAGTTAGCGTATTTCAACAAGCAACTTTCTAAAATTCAAGGAGGTGTCACCTCCCGGAACGAGGAAATAGAACAGGTAGTCAGGAACGCCCAAGCCGTCATAAATTCATATTGGGGGCACTTCAAGCATGCAAATTGTGGCAAGTTGAAAGAAAAGTTATATGAAAAACATTTTGACGAACTTAAGAAATATCTAGAACTATCGAAACTTACCAGAAATCATTTTATAATCAAAAATGGCGTATTCCCGGAAAAGAAATAACACCATTTTGTGAGACGACTAGGGGCGAAACACGGCTCGGAAACGGTAACTATTGTTGACATTATTGTTATTGATGTTCGAGCAAGCGTTATTACCGGCTATCCTCGCATTATTGTTGTTGTTCGGCTCGGAAAGCCACTCCCAAAATATTGCTTTCATTCTAAGAATAGTCCATAAGCGGGTTCGCCCGAAGACGAGGACACCTATTTCTCATATATTCCGAATATTTTCTCGGGAGGTGACACCTCCTGTTATATCCGGCGATGAAAGCTGTCATCTCTTTGCACGCTCCCCGCCGCCGTAGCAAACGAGGACTCTGGCTAATATATAATAGCATACTACATAAGTTTGACCTATGTGTTTTGCGCCCATTTTTTCCATCCAGTTGTCTGTTTCTCTATCTCTTCCAGCGTTTCAGTCACTTTCCCTAATGATTCAGGAGAAATGAGTTTAAGATCGCATGATATGCGCGTATACATTTTGTATTTTTCCATCTTCAGAGAAAGTGAATCCAGCAATTTTGCCTTCTCTGAATTAATTGCGGAATTGGTCTCAATCAATAGATCCAGCATATCGTGAGCGATTTCCTTCATCCTCTCGGCAAGGGTGTATCTGTAATCTTTACCAAAATTGTGTGTCAGTTTGTATGCCAACAAACAAAGCGCATAAACACTTTTGAAGATGGGTAAATGATCGTATCGAGCCATATAGTTGAATACAGCATCTTTCGGGAGGCGAAGTCTCCTGACATATCCCAAAAAATTAATTGTAAAAATGTTTTCGTAATTCAGTTTCAGGAATGTATTGAGAGGATTGCTGAATAATCCCATTCAATGTTCCCCTATCAATTTCTCTATGATTGGGGACCGTTAGAACCTGTTTTGTCCCATCACCAAGTAATCTTTTCAACTTGATATGACTACCCCGTTGTTTAACCACAAAAAAACTAAAACATTCTAAAATTTTGACTATATCGGAACCACTAAGGACTTTCAATCTAAGCATATTGGACTTGTGGTAATTCGAAATTTACAAAAACTGAAGGTGAGGGGAATAACCCAAAATCTGCAGGATTTTCATCCTCGAGATGCAAAGCGGTAGCTTCGAGAATATTCTTAGCCAACTCATCCAAGGTCTTGGCTTGAGTTACAATAGCAAGCTCAATACCTTGAGCAATATACTGTGTATCTCCTCTAGAAATTTGAAACTGAATAATATGTTTCATATTTATATATTACATGACTAAACAAAAAAATCAAGTCAACTAATCACCTCCCGAATCGCAGAATAACAAAATAATCAAATCACACAAGACGACTAGGGGCGAAACACGGCTCGGAAACGGTGACTATCGAAGACACTATAGAAACTGATGTACGAGCAAGCGTAATGACCGGCTACCCTCGCACGATCGATGTAGTTCGGCTCGGAAAGCCACTCATAATTACCAGAGTTTGCCAAGTTCAAAAGCTGATTTGTTCGACCCAACTGGCCGCCATAGTTGCCATAAGTTTTGCTTAATGAATAAGGATCAGCTGAATTGACCACATACGCGCCATTGCCAGCGGCTGTTGTGGCACTGCTTTTGCCGCAATAACCGAACCAATCCATGGATGTCGGTAATCTAGTACCCTTCCATGATTTCAACGCTTCAGTAGTCAGAGGACCGTTGTTTTGTTTGGCATCGAACGATCCATACAGATAACCTCTAGGAATAATATAAATAATCTGGTAACTTGAACCGACTTCAGGCGTCGTAGCGCTCCACGCCGTCACATTTGTTGAACTGGAGATGCTTGTATTCCTTTCAATTATTCCCCACGAACCCGCGCCCGTACCGGCTGTAATCAGTAATTTTTGACCAACATACGCGTTATCATCAAAACTGCCCGTCAAATTGCTATCGGTAATGGTGCTTGTGCCCGTTACAGCATCATTCACAATGGCCGTAATCGTACCACCCATAACGGCCCTATCGGTTTCATTCGGCAGAAGATCTCTCTTGCCGTCAAAACAGTCCGCGCTTGCCAGAGCGCCGGTATCGTCGGAGGATGGATTACTTCCGGCCACAACCGTGCCCCCCGGAAAATTGCCCGCGCAAGTATAATCTCCTATCCATGAATTATCGTATTTGCCGTCTTGATATATTTGGAATGTATCTCCATTCGCCGGGACCGCGGGACAGTCGCTATAATCATCCTTAAGCCATTGTCCGTAAATCGTTATTGAACCCGTCGTATTACTTCTCCCTATTCCGAAACAGGAATTCGTAGCCGAAGCAAATCTCACGGTTGTGCTGGCATAAATATTGGCCGTCAGAGTGGTGGCTGTCGTGATAGTATTGTATGTTCCACCGCTGGCCGTGGTTGACGCACGTGCCGCGCCTATCAAAATCGCGCCATTCCAGGTCACATTCGGCAGAGCCGATTGATTGGCTTTTGTTTGCACGCAAACGCCGTCTTCGGCATCCGTCGTATCGCCATCGTTATTCATATCAGCAAACCAAGCCCAGTTGGCGGTCGTTTGTGCGTCACAAGTCGTCTGATTCAAGGGAGTCGTACCCGGATCAACACCGACCGTGCCGGCGTTCGCCGTCCAACCCGAACCGGGATAGCCGGAATATGTTCCTGTCATGCCTAGAAGATATGTGCCGTTTTTGATATTGGTCGGGTCAAAACCAACGCTGGTAGTGGAGACCGTGGCCACGCCGTCATAGTAACCCGGGGCTGGGGCCAGCAAAATCTTTTGCGTGCTTGTAGCGGTGGACGAGGCAGTGTCATCACCGGTTTTTACAGGAATGGTGCCTGTTATATTCGAAGCCGTACTATTGCTAAATGTTTTTCCCGAAAGTACGTCACCGGCGCTGGCGTCGCCCAAGGCTTCAAGGAGAGAACCGACGATGCCGAAAAGATACGCGCCAATTTTTATATTGGCGGCCGTGAATGCCGTACTTGTCGTGGAAACCGTGACTGTGCCGTCATAGAAGCCGCCGGGAACAGTAAGAAGAAGTTTATTCGTTGAAGTCGCGCTAGTTGTAATCGCGTTATCACCGGTTTTGACAGCGATAGTACCGGTTATGCCGAGATAGGTTGAGCTAGCCAGAAAGTCGGTCGGATAAATCGTGGGGATAGCGGTGTAGATATCGCTCAAGGTTTGAAAAGTTGATTGCGGAGTCGTCGTTGGAGTAAAACTGTGATCGCCCGCGACTGCCGTTGTATTTGCGCTTAATCTGTTGAAAAGGTCGGCGGCAGTGTAACCCAAGGCAGCCGGTGAAGCTATTGGAGTCAATGAACCGGCACAAGCGATATTGAAAATTGATATCATTGTTACCAAAAAAATGGAAAATAAGAAACGCATATTTTTTATATATATTATATTATTATTCATGATACATCTTTATGTTTTCGAATACAATACAACCTTTTCCACAGACCATGATCCTATCGATATTATCTCTCAGGTTTTATATCTAAAGTCAGTCAAGCACGCAAAAAACCGCTCTATTTCGCGGTGTTTGCTATGCATATTTTATAGTTTTTGCTCTCTATTTTGTTCCGTTCGTCCATGAGCAATCCAATTGTAATTGCCCATGTGTGTCCCCTATCTTCGGGAACTAAGCGCTCTCGTTTACGGTCGAAGAGCGATACACCTATTTTGTAATCAGCCACTAGTAAACTAGTTTCTGATTATTAACATCGACATAAGTTCTCTTGGATCGAAATCCGAGAGAACGATTTTCACTTGAAATATTCCACGAGCAGCTTCCGCTACCCGTGCCTTGTTACGACTTACCCCCTGTCATCGAATTTGCCGTAGGCCCGCGTAAAGCGAGACTTCGGGCACCTCCGACTCCCTTGGGTTGACGGGCGGTATTTGATGTTTTATAATGTTACCATTATAATTCTCTTCAACACGGGGCAAGCGGTTTTCCCGCACCCTCGCGTTTTTCAAAGGTTGCTTATTCGATTTTTTTATCGAATTCACTTACCGTGCCATGATAAGTTTTAGCTTTCTTCCCTAGAGCCCTAAGCTCATCGCGAAGCTTTACAATCCTGTTAAATCCCTCCAGAGACAAATGTTCTTTGGCGCAAACCATGAGAACAATTCGTTTGAAAAGTAGGTAGGATTTTTTCTTTTTCGCTTGCAATGGATTTTTATCGAGAAACGGAAATAAATATTCTTTCAAGTCCCATATGCTGGTAATTTTGTACTTTGCATGTGGATACCATCCATATCGCTCGTACGAGCAATCATAAATTCTTCCGATTCCGATAGTAACAAGCAAACGCTCTAAGATTTCTTGATCATCCTTCCGTAATTCTATTTCAAATTCCGGACGGACTTCGAAACCACGGCGCAGTGTCTTGTGTTTTCCAATACTGATCGAAAAAGATCCTTCTCCATCAATAAATCCTGCGATATATTGAGGATCTAACTTTTTCCTTTGAATTTGTTCCTTCCCAATCGGAAGTTGTAGCTTGGGGTTAAACCGAGCATCTTTCCTTTTGGTACTACGAACTCTGCTGACTTCTTGCATATCATAATTGTATCATTACTAACACAATTTCTCGGTGTGTACAACACAACGAGTAAAATACAAGATCTCCTACGGTAACCGAATACACTGTTTTTTCTCATCTCGATGTCACGATACATATACCACATTTTTTCGACAGTAGGTTTCTCCATGTACTCGCAGGATGACCTATGGTATATGCCATAACTGACATTCAAGCTAAGAAATGCTACTTTCTCCCTTCATCTATAGTCCTCGCGGACAGTAGACTGTGATTTCGCTTCAAGACACTGTTGATTGCCTCGGTTGGATTTTCCAACTAGCGTACTCGATCGCATAGCGACCCGAGTACAAGACTTGAGAACGTATTCACCGCGGTATAGCTGACCCGCGATTACTAGCGATTCCGGCTTCATGAGGTCGAGTTGCAGACCTCAATCCGAACTGGCGCGACTTTGTAAGGGTTTGCTCCATCTTGCGATATTGCGTCCCGTTGTAGTCGCGATTGTAACACGTGTGTAGCCCAGGCCGTCAAAGGGCCATGCTGACTTGGCGTCATCCCCACCTTCCTCCCAGCCCGCAAAACATAACGGCCGAAGTAACTAGCTCCGAAAAGACCGGAATAAATTCCTGCTGGAATTTTTCCTTTTGCTCGGCGCCTTCGCGCCTGCGCAAGATCTTTTCTCCGCTAATTACTTCGTCCTTTACATTCTACGGGCTGGGCGGTCTCGTCTGATACTTGTAACAGACAACAGGGGTTGCGTTCGTTACCCCACTGAAGGGAACAGCTCAAGCCACGAACTGACGACAGCCATGCAGCACCTGTCCAGCCGCCTTTCGGCGACATTAGTTTCCTAATGTCTTCGTCTGGATGTCTAAGCCTGGTAAGGTTCTTCGTTTATCGTCGAATTGAACCACATGTTCCACCGCTTGTGCAAGTCCCCGTCTATTCCTTTGAGTTTCAACCTTGCGGTCGTACTACCCAGGCGGATCTCTTAACGCGTTAGCTTGGACTCGAGGAGGGTCGATACTCCTCAAATCGAGAGATCATCGTTTAGGGCGTGGACTACTGGGGTTGATTGTTGTTACATATTACTTTTTAGGGTAATTGGTGATTATATTTCTATACCACTCTTCGTGTTACCACGAAGTCCGGACTATATCTTTACCTGAAATTTTTCATCTTAGATTTCTTCTTTTGTAATTGTTGTAAAACAATTTCTTCAGAAAAACTTCCTAAGTTTACTACTTCAGATATCCAGCGTTGTTGAAGCATAGGATCTTTGTATACAAGAAGGATTTTATACAACATATTTTCAATGAAAATATGAGGAATAATAATGCTCAAGAATTTCTTGAGTTCTTCAGTACTTCGTATCCACAACCGATAGTGTTCGGTCTTCCTGACTTTCCCTAAAGCAGTTTTTATATTCCAGATATTTTCTAAATACTTTTGAAGTATTTCTACTTCTTGTAAAGAAAAACTATCTGTACATAAAACTCCTTGGCGAGAATCAGAAACTAACGATCCATCATCAAGCCACCATACTGCAAGCGATAACGGGGTAAGCTTATTCAGCCATGCCCGTCTAACTCTTGCCTTTGGACCTGATGTACCCTTATGAGTCAGACGATATAATTCAGTCAAAGACGGCAATGCCGCACTCTGAAACCGATATTTAATCGTTCCCAACCCATCGGACTTACTTTCAGTCCCTTGAATCCATTGCGATCGATTGCTTGTGATTTCCTTCAACTCATCCGCCTTCCATTGGAAATATTCCTTTTGGACATATGAATGTCTGAATGAAAATCTAGCATTTTGATACTTATCAGAAATGATTAACGAACCATCTCCGAGCAATGAACCAAGAATGATTGATTCAATTTTTTTAGACAAAGGTGTTAACGTGATTTTTCATAATTAACTCCTTCTATCACACTATGCTTCATAGTCTCTACGGGATTATTCAACAAAAAATTGTTGAATAACTTCCCTCGGGGTTGTCCTTACGAGACCAGTAAATCTCATAATTGTAAGGAGTTTCACCGATACAGCTGAATGCTCGTCATTCTATCGCTAGAATGAGGGACACCCTTCGCCCCTTTTTCATGTAGCAGGGGCGGGATTTATCTAATCCCATTCGCTACCCACGCTTTCGTGTTTCAGTGTCAGTAATGGACCAGTCTCCTGCCTTCGCTTTTGGTGTTCCCCATGATATCAACGCATTTCACCGCTACACCATGAGTTCCAGAGACCTTTTCCATACTCGAGCCCTGTCGTTTCTCCCGCGCGCCCTCGGTTGAGCCGAGGAATTTTACGGGAGACTAACCAGAGCCACCTACACACCCTTTACGCCCAATAATTCCGGATAACGCTCGAGGCACTCGTATTACCGCTGCTGCTGGCCTTTTTGATTTGACTCACATCACTGTGAGGATCGGACTATATCATCACCCTTTAAATATATTAATATCTGAAGGGGTTCGGCGTCTGATAAAAAATCTAATTCAATTCTTTATCTCACTATTTTGAAAGTATAATTTTCTTACACTTTCTCAAGATCAGTCTCTGAGGGGTCAAATATAACAGGTGGCAATTTGTAATTAAAACAAGAAAGTATATGTGGTTTGATAATTTCGAGAAACTTATCTCGACCATCTTTACCAATATACAATTTTACATATTTCTTACCCCTTGAAGAAGGTGTTTGAATCGATGATTTTATTCCAAACCTACGATCCAGAATCCCTATCAGGAGTCTTACCTCGTTTAACATAAATGAATCTGTACTTAGATTATACGAGTAATGTGATTTGACTCGATAATCCAAAGTGCCATCATCCATAAACCAAATAGCAAGACTTAACGGTAAAATTAGTAATTTTTCAATATTTGTTGGCACTATTTTTCTTCGGTCTTTATAGAAAATATTTCTAAAAGACTCTAGTTCAGCAATAGATCTCGTCGCGAAATACCATTGCTTATTATCTTTTCTCTGTTGAGGTGGTGTCTTTACCAAATCTTTCAATTCGTGGTAAATCCAAAATACGTATTCTTTCTTGAATTCGCATTGTTTTATCTGCAGTCTACTGGCTTTATGGCCATCAAACTCCAGATTTCCATCACCTAACAATGTCCCAACAATTATTTCTTTCTGTTTCTGTGACAATTGCATCACTCAATTATATCGACTTCCCTGCTGATTATCTATAAAGGAATCCGACATTCATCGAATCGCAGCCCTTATTAGAGTCCCAGCATATAAGCCGAATTTTCTAGGAGCTTTACAGTTCCTAGTCGCGCACGGTATTTACAAATTATTAATGCTAATTTAGGATTTGTCTGGTGCTTAAACCAGACAGTTCACGAGTTTAGCAACCTCTTATTCTCCAGGTACAATCAATAGACTTTTTCCCTGGCAAAAGGAGTTTACGTACCGAAGTACTTCCTCCTCCACGCGACGTCGCTCCGTCAGGCTTTCGCCCATTGCGGAAGATTCTCGACTGCAGCCACCCGTAGGTGTAGGGCCCGTGTCTCAGTGCCCTCGGTGGGGGTCAGCCTCTCAGCTCCCCTAGGCGTCATAGGCTTGGTAGGCCATTACCCTACCAACTACCTGATACCGATCAAGCCACTCATGGAGCAAAATTCTTTACCCTTCGGCCTTGCGGTTTCAGGGACTATCGGGAATTACCCCGTCTTTCGACGAGCTATGCCCGACTCCACGGTAAGTACTTGATTATTACTACCTCGTCTGCCGGTTGCCTCTTGCGAGGCCCCCTTGACTTGCATGCCTTATCCACGTCGCCAGCGTTCATCCTGAGCTAGGATCAAACTCTTAACTATAAACGAACGGAACAAAATAGAAAGCTGAATTCCGTTTAGAATTCATCCCAAAGCTTTTGCCGAGGGAACTTCAATTTTATGTTTCGATTTATATTAAAAATCCGACACAGCTCTTTTCTATGTTTTGAATTATTGTTTGAATATAACTTTTAACTTGCACTGTCCTTCCGAAGCTCCGATAGGAGCGAAGAAGGACACTACTATATCCTACAGAGTTGGAACACTTTGTAGGAACGTTCTCTATGAGATTTTCAAAGTACCACTGTGCCGTTCACAGCGTGGATATCATATTACTTGGCCCAGGAATAAAGTCAAGGGGATTATAGCCTTGATAACAACGTTTTTGAATTGATGTCTTATTTTCTTTTTTGTAATTCTTCAACCGTCACTAGTAATGCCGAACCAACGAAAATAGAAGAATATGTACCAGCGGCAATACCGACGATAAGAGCTAGAGAAAAATGCTGTGTGGTTGCGCCACCGACAAAATACAAGACTATCAGGGCGATAAGCGTGGTCATGGAAGTATTGATTGAACGCGTGAAAGTTTGACTGATACTTTCTCCTACGACATCCTTGAACGGTTTTCTTCCACCGGCATTCTTCAAGTTCTCACGAACACGATCGAATACAACAATAGTGTCGTGAACGGAAAAGCCGAGAATAACCAGAAGCGCGGTGATAAATAACGTATTTACTTCATAGCCGGCGAAATGGCCGAGAATAGAAAAGAGTCCAGTTGGAATAATAACATCGTGAATAAGCGCGACAATCGCGACCAAGCCGTATTTCCAGGAAGAAACCGGTTGCGAAACTTTCCTGAACGCGAATGTGATATAGAGTACTATTCCAAGAATAACCAGAACGATTGAAATATACGATTTGCGTAATGTTTCGGCACCGAGAATCGGACCGATTGAGTCGAAAGTTTTCTCGACTGGTTGCGCGGCACCACCCAAAGAAAGAGCTTCCATCACAAGCGCGTGAGTATCTTCATTTATCGCTTTCATTCTGACTATATATCCGTCATCGCCGCTTCGTCTGACTGAAACCGCTGAATCAATATTTGAGAGTGTTTCAATAATCCGTGACTGATCTGGAATTCCTGAGGGATACGCAACTTCGATCAATGTTCCGCCAGAAAAGTCCACACCGGGTTTTAGACCCCAAACAAGTAGCGACGCCAACGAGGCGGTCACGAGAATGATTGAGAAAGTATAAAAGATTTTTCGATTATTTATTACCCACATGGTGTTGTTGAATTATGAATTAAGAATTATTGATAACATCGCGAAATATGAAGCTTTATTGTTTGATTCGCAATTCTTAATTCGTAATTCTATTCCGCGTAAAGCCGTTACTTACAAGAAACAACGATAATTTCGTCTGTTTTTGCGGCGCCACCGCGTACAGGAACAATCGTGACACGGTGATTGCCGTAAACATACTGACTAAAACTCCAATAATGAAGACTAGGGCAAAACCGGTTACAATGGATGAACTACCGAAATAATAAAGGATTGTGCCCGTAATAATGCTGGAAATATTAGAATCACGAATAGATGTCCAGGCGCGAGCGAAGCCTTCATGCATGGCATCCCAAATACCGCGACCGCGGCGAAGTTCTTCTTTCATTCTTTCAAAAATGAGAATATTCGCGTCGACTGCCATGCCTATAGTGATGATGAAACCGGCAATGCCCGCGGCAGTCAGAGTAACTGGAATGAGTTTGAAGAGAGCAAGCATAACCGCGGTGTAAATGCCAAGGGCGACAACGGCCACGAGTCCAGGCAGACGATACCAAACAACAAGAAATACGCTTATGAGAATAAGAGCGATAATACCGGCACGAATACCGCCATCCACAGCCGCCGCGCCGAGAGATGGGCCGATAGTCTGCGTGGAAATGAGAGTGAGAGGTACGGGTAGGGCGCCATAATTCAAATCACGAACAAGTTTACTGGCTTCGTCCGTGGTGAAGCTACCACTGATCTCAGCTTTGCCATCAATGATTGCTTCGCGAACAACAGGAACAGATATCGGTTGACCATCCAAGAAAATGCCAACATAATCGCCGATATGTTCCTTTGTAATTTTCGCGAACAAATCGCGGCCTTCATTGGTAAAATTCAAACCGACTGCCGGCTGATTTGTTGTCGGATTGAATTGAAGATTGGCGCGCGCGACCATACGACCCGTCAAACCGGTTGTTTCGAACAATGCCAAATAAGCAAAAGTTTGTTCCGCGGTGGTCGTGCCAAAACTCTCTTGTGTGTTTGCCGCTTGGAAATCTTCCATCTTTTTCGTGGTAACAACCCTGAATTCCAAATCTGGCGTCGCGCCGATACTTCTTGAGGCTTCCTGCACGTCCGTAACTCCGGGTAATTCAACGATCAATCGATAGGCGTTTTCCTTATCGCTTAAAGCCGCATTTTCTTGCGTCTGCACGATCGGTTCACTGACGCCAAATACATTCACGCGACGCTCAACAACATCTCTGAGAGAGTTCATAGAGGCGCTGATATCGCCCGGGGCGAGTTTGGAAATATCAGCTCTGTAAACGAGATGTGAACCGCCGGAAAGATCGAGACCGAGACGAAATGGATGATAACCCAGCCAATTGTCCGAAAATTGCGTGGCATAACTGAAATAGCCGATAATTATTGCGATAATTAAGAGATAAACGGCCTTGGCGCGATGTTTAAACATGAAAGGTATTGTACGGATTTTTTAGAGGAAAGCAACCTACCTGGTGGTTCAACATCGTATTTCATGTTGAAAATGGAATATAAAATGCTTACGCGTCACTTCAAATATTTCGCCTTTTTTTTAACTGTTCTCCATTTTCATCAGCTCCCGAATTCCTTGTTCAATATTTATCGTCGGTTTCCAATCGAGAAATTTCCCGGCGCGCGTTATATCCGCCAAAGTGTCGTGCGGTTCAAGTCGCGCGGGAATATAAGCCACGGAACCACCGATTATTTCAGCGATTTTATTCATGGAAATATTCCTGCCTCCTCCAATATTTATGATTTCCCCGTTTCCCACTTTTCTGCTCCTTGCCGCCAAAATATTAGCCCGTACCACATCGCGAACATTCGTGAAATCCCTAGTCTGTTTTCCATCTCCCGTAATCGTCATCGGTTTGTTTTGCCTTTTTTGTTTGAAAAATTTCGCTATTACCAGAGCATACGCGCCCTTCTCGCTTTGACGTAGACCGTAAACATTGAAATATCGAAGAGACACGGTTTTGAGACCGTATATTTCTGACCAGATGCGACAATATAGTTCCCCAATATATTTTTGCAAACCGTATGGGCTTTTCGGGGCGGGCGTCATCTCTTCACAAAGAGGCGTAATCGGTTGATCACCATACGCGGAACTGGACGCCGAATACACGAATCTTTCTACTTTTGCTTTTCTGGCAGCTTCGAGAACACAAATCGTGCCGGTTACGTTCACGTCATTTGTCTCTACCGGATGTCCAATAGAATATTGAACGCGGGGTAACGCGGCTAGATGAAATACATATTTTGCGTTTTTGAAAATAGGGATGAGTTTTTCGCTGTTTCGTATATCAATAACATGAAGTTTCGCCTTGTTATTTATATTTTCCCGTTTCCCGGCCACTAAATTGTCAATAACGTGAACTTCGTAGCCTTCTTTTACTAGAGCATCGACAAGATTGCTGCCGATAAAGCCGGCTCCTCCCGTAACGATCACTTTTGTCTTTCGTTTATTCATATATTTCTCTCAATTATATCGCGAACTTGATCTAAGGTTCAGCCATGTATCCCGACATGATGCCGAAGTTGAACTTCGTCTAACCAAAAATATTCATACTCCCTGTCTTGATAAAATGGATTTAATGGTTTGTAGTGCGATCCTAATATCAAGAGTTAATGAGCGATTTTTCACGTAATATAAATCGTAAGAAAGTTTGTCACGAGTATCATCGACCGCGACCGTATGATGCGGATGCGCGCGATGATATATTTGCGCCCAACCGGAAAGTCCCGGTTTGATAAGGTGACGAGTATCATAATATTGAATTTCTTTTTGATACACGGTAACGAGCGCCGGTAATTCAGGGCGCGGACCAATAAGAGATTGATCTCCCCGTATCACACTCCATAACTGCGGTAATTCATCAATCCTTGTAAGTCGAATGAATTTTCCCACACGCGTTACGGTAAGATCGGTTCTGCCGTGATCATTTTTGTAAGATCCACAATCATTCGCGGTCATACTGCGAAACTTCGTGATTCGAATAAGTTTACCATTCTTGCCGATCCTCTCTTGAGAAATGAAAATCGGACCACCGTCATCAATTTTAATCGCTAAATATATAAATGGATAAAACACAAGCGAAATAGCCCCGACAATGCCAGCGACAATAATATCCATCAACCTTTTCAAAGAATCATATACCAGCCTCGTTCCAATTGCCGAGCTCGTGTTCAGGACTAACCATCTTTCTTTAATCATCGACAACGGAATACGGTCAAAAATACTTTCATAAAGCCGTCCAGCATCGATTATTTGTACGCCAGAAAATATAAGAGAATACATAAACGGTATGGCCTTTTCAATCGTCGGATTGTGCAAATCCGCGACGATAACAGAAGCTTGATTCCTTTTTACGGCATCCGCGATCGCTTTAACGGTCGCGTCAATCGATATTTCAGGAGATATTTTTTCTTTGAACAAGATGCCGTAATTAGTCCCGCTGTTTATTTCCCCATGGATATCTTGTATATCATCGCCCGTACCGACCAAGATTGCTGGCTGACTTCGGGCAAAGTTGAATACCGGAAACATCACGACTCTCCAAAGCCAAAGGAGTATTGTTGAAACGATGAAATATATGGCAAGATTCGCCCTAGGTGTAATTACCGCGGGAACGAGATAGAAAAATGCTATGCCAAAAAATACATTTATGATCTGCGCTTTGAGCAGAAGTCCTTGAATGTGATTTCGAACAAAAGATGACTGCTTGTTATAAAGTCCTGAACTGAAATTCACCAAAAGGAATAAGGCGAAAAGGATCGAAAAGGAAGGTAAATGATCAATAAGTAGCGCTCTTGAAGGTATTAAGCTATATCGAATCGTAAGAGTCAGAATAAGCGAAAAGAGATAAGCGATTATGTCGCCCAAAATAAGTATAATTGTGGCCTTGGAATTGGCTATTTTCATGGATAAGACAATACCATAATTTGGCAAATCGTTCAACATTTGTTATTGTTATGTTAATGAAAATACTGTATTTGATTACAAAGTCGAACTGGGGCGGCGCGCAAAGACATGTCTTCGATTTGGCGGAAAATATGAAAGGAAAAGGCCACTCTGTGACTGTGGCGCTTGGCGGTGAAGGCATATTACAAAAAAAATTGGAAGATATTGGCGTGAAGACATATTTAGTCACGAATCTTGAAAGAGATATTTCAACGAAGAAGGACGCGGATTCATTCAAGGAAATATATAAACTCATAAAAAGAGAAAGACCAGATATTTTACACCTGCATAGTCCCAAGGCCGCAGGATTGGGAGCTTTGGCCGGATGTTTGCTTAAAGTTAAATCTGTTATTGTTACTGTGCACGGCTGGTCATTCAATGAAGATAGACCGATAAATCAGAAAATAATGATCGCGTTCTTTTCTTGGCTTACGATGATTCTCGCGCATAAAACCGTTCTTTTGTCCGAAAGAGAATACTTACAAGCTTCACGTTTTCCGGGAGTCAAAGATAAGATCGTTCTAATACCTCTTGGGATAAAACCACCGACTTTCATGTCTATTGACGGCGCGAAACAAATGATTGGTAAACTCATCGATATGAATCTAATTGAGATAAGTAAGAAAATAGTAATCGGCACTATCGCTGAATTGCATCCAAATAAAGGGTTGACATATCTCATAAATGCCATGGAACAAGTATCAAAAGATCATCCGGACACGATCTGCGTGATTATTGGAGGCGGTGACGATCTTGCCACACTTCATTTGTTGATCAAAGAAAAGAGGTTGGAAAGTTCCGTATTATTGGCGGGTTACGTTGACAATGCCTCCGAATATTTAAAAGCTTTCAATATTTTTGTTTTATCTTCGCTTAAGGAAGGTTTACCTTATACGATTCTTGAAGCTGGTTCGGCTTCCTTACCGGTTGTCGCCACGACAGTTGGAGGTATCCCGGAAATAGTTGAAGATATGCGATCCGGCGTCTTGGTACAGCCGAAAAACAGCCGCGAACTCGCGCATGCCCTTTCATTTATGATTGAACATTCCGCCATGCGAAAACAATACGGTGCCGCCTTGCGCGAAATTGTTACGCGAAAATTTTCTTTGGAAAAGATGCTCGCGGAGGTTGAGTCATTGTACGAGAAAAATAATTGACCAAATAATCAATGAATTTGTTGGTTGACGAGAATTGTTGATTATGTACTACTGCGGTCCGATAAACTCATTCGCCATCTCCGACCTGTGCGACAGCCTGGCATTCTTGCGCATCGCCATAAGTATGCCAAGAAGCGTAAATTCCGTGAGAATATGGGTGCCGCCGTAACTCATGAATGGCAGCGGCGTGCCGGTAACAGGCAGAAGATTCAAATTCATCCCAATATTTATGGCGATATGCACGACAAAGAAAACCGCCACGCCAACGCCAAAAAGGATTTCAAAATTACTCGCTCCACGCGTTGAATTTATGATAATTCGCCAAACAATAATTCCATAGAGTGAAAGAAGGATGAGAATACCGATGAAACCCCATTCTTCCGCAAAGGCCGCGAAAATAAAATCTGTTTGATATTCTGGCAGAAATTTCAGACGCGACTGGGTACCATAACCAACACCTTTCCCGAGCAAACCACCTGAACCTATAGCAACTGTAGACTGATATGCGTTATAACCAGCACCGTGAATATCAGAAAGTGGATATATGAAATTGCGTATACGATCCTTCTGGTATTCTTTGAAGCCGAAATTCCAGAGAAGTGCTAGCGCGATCAGAGCGATCCCGAACATGCCGAACAAATGCCTTTTCGAAATACCGGAGACCATGACCATGCCGAGCCAAATCAAGAATATCATCATAGCTGAACCGAGATCTGGATTGGCGAGAACCAAGATGAAGAATACAAAGGCATAGAAACCTGATACTAATATATGTTTTACATTGGCAATCTCTATATGCCTTCTAGAAAAATATTTCGCAAGAATGATGATGAGTGCGAGTTTCGCGAAATCGGATGGCTGGAATGAGAAGAAACCGAATGAAAACCAATTCACAGAACCACGAGTCGCTTCACCGAGAATAGCTAGCAGTGCGAGTAATGATACAGTTACAACAAATAATACTACCGATATCCATGTTGATCGTAAAAACCTCACATCGATCATGCTAAGTCCGAAAAAGGCCGCGATCGAAGCAATAATCCAAACAACTTGATGTATCGCAAAAGAACTATCCCCTGTGAAAGAATGCATCGTTATTAGTCCCGCCGAGAGTATCGGCACGGTTGCGAAGAATAACCACCAATCAATTTGTTTCAGACGCGACATACCACACTATTGTGCCATAACGAGGGTGTGAATGGAAATATAGAAAAGTATCGTAATTAAATATTGAACTCAGGTACAAGTGAATTAGCACTCTAATTGCTACCCTTTACTTTTCCATTTAGATATGCTATACATATTAACTAGACAGGCTCTCGCTCGTTGACAAGACGAATGCAAAGCCGATTCTCAATTTGGTGTTAACCCGCCTTGTGATAACTCACTTGGCACAACAATGAAAGGAGGGTCGTATGAAAACGACTCGTCATCTCATAGCGATCTTACTGGTCGCTTTCGTTGCCCTCTTTGCCGTGAAAGCAGGAGGACAAGTCAGCTCGTTTCCGTTCTCCATCGGAACCTTGCAGGTTGTGGAGAGTAATGCAGTTTCGCATGTAGATCAGGTCTATTTTTTCATTGCTGCCTATAACACAGATGATAAGTTGACCAACTTCTATGCGAATACTGCTTATATCCTCAAACCTTTTACGAATAAGACACAACTTGATCAAGGTTTGATAGCCAGCGTAATATCCGATCAACTTATCAGCCTTTTGAACACTACGAACAAGGCTTTGAAAGTTGAGAGGGGCCTCGATGTAGTCATTTCAACTGCCTTAGTAACAAATGCCAGCTGGAGTCGAGCAGTGTTCTTCACTTCACATATAAGTGTAGTCCCAACCAACATAAACGGTGTTCTAGGTGTCCCCAACTTGTCTTGGTTCAAAACCCAAATGAGTTCGGAACTTCCCTATTACATCCCAAACCAGAAGCATGCGCGACTGGAAGTTGGTGAGAAAGGTAATCCTGAACCTCGATGGATATATGACGGAGCTCTGTATCCTGAAACGGAGATTCTCAGATCAGATGGTTATATGTATCTCCCGCCATGGGCGACTACAAATTCGTCGACAGCTACAGGGCTATATTGGATCAAACTGTATGTTACCACCAAAACAACCTTCCAAATTTTTGATGGTGACGGCAATCTTCTTCCCAAAACGCCTGTGAAAGTAAATTACGCACGGAGCGCAAGTACTTTGGCTGTGTATGTCTCAGGTGGTGACCCCGGGCAAGGTTTCAAATTGCAGCAGTCCACAAACAACAGGTCTTGGACTGACTCGAGTCCCTTTGCATTCATCTCTCCTTATGCACATTACTCGAGTAATGTGATATCAGGAGAGTTCGTCATTCCTATGACGAATAACATGGCATCATACAAAGTTATCCTTGTGAATGGTGACCCGTACTGATGTCAAAATATTACTAGGGCCGACAGCAAGTTGTGTCGGCCCCATTTTTTATGGAATCAAAACTATTTTTTATATTTCTTGAGCAGAGTTTTTCGTAACGTTTATTATAATATTATTACTTTGAACAAAACCATCTCCTTCCAAAGGACTACACATTAGATTTGCCGTATATGTATTTTTACCTAGAGAAGTAAATGTAAATGTACCATCTCCAGACCCCCTGTCCAACATCCACATACCTCTGTTGTCTGAAACTGGTCCAGAAGGTAGTGGATAAATACCTCCAGCACATCTTAGTCCATCAGTATCGAATTCTACGACTACATTTTCTCCAAATCTTACATTTTTTGTCTTAGTATCTAGTTTATTAGTAGGTTCAGCCCCTCCCTCAAACCACAACAATGGAACATTAGACGAACTTCCCCCACCTGGCGGATTCGTTCCTCCACCAGGAGGTATCCCACTATCTCCATCTGGTGGTTCGGTACCGCCCTCTTCAGGTGGAATAGCATTTGGATCATAAACAATAACAGTTCCACAAGGAATCGTTCCTGTCGCACCATTCTTACCAGTTACAGTAACGCTAGCATTGCGATATCTACCACCAGTCTCATATGTCGGTATCCATCGTCCTTTCGTTGTTATATACCCAACAGATATTGTTGGTGCACCAGTAGCACGGTCTGTACCTGGATCCCAAACGTAACTATACGGAGATGTACCATTGAGTAAGTTAGTAGCCTCAAATATCACAGTTTCCCCAACATCTACAGTAGTTTCATCACTACCATTGATAGTACATGTTCCAGTTACGGCTGGTTCTCTAGTAAACGTTGCTGTGACTGACCTAGAAATATCCAATAGAATCGTGCAAGTCGGATTTGTACCAGCACAAGCTCCACCCCAGCCAGTAGTGAAATTAGAATTTGTTGAAGGACTTGCTGTAAGAGTAACCATTGCATTCGGATTAAAATCATTAGTACATGTCGCTGATGAACAATTGATCCCTACCGGACTACTTACTACGGAACCAGAACCTGTGCCAAAAATCTGCACAGAAAGAGTCTTCGGAGTTATAGGAGCAACAGGAACAACATTGAATGGTATAGATATGAACGGTTCTGCAGCAAAAAGTATTGTCACATTCCATTCCCAGATACAAGTATAAACCGCAACACCAATATTTAAATTATGTGTTCCTATTGCAAGATTGTTCCAAGACCTTCTTTCACCTCCAGCAAAATTTTCGTAATAACTACTTATCGACTGGTCAACAGCAGCCCAAACATAGCCCTTATTCAGAAATGACCAGTTACAGCTGTTGAAATTCTCCGCCCCAGAAGTGGGTGAATCCAGAACTACAGTCTCACCATAAGTATAATCTCTATTACTAAAACTATAATTTGCACAATATCCAAAGTTTACACCCCTCATTATCAAACACGCTGTATCAGCCTTTGCTGTATCCGCTAATGAAAACATAAATACCGACGAAAAAATACAAAAAAGTAACACATTCAAAACTCTACCTCCAGTATTTTTCCCATTCTTTTTAATTGAATATGACAGGAAAATTGCAAATATCAATAAGACAACTATCAAGACTAGCAGAAGAAATGTTGTGCCATCGAGAAAATCGAGAGTGTGCCTTGATATAGGTACAACTTGACCCCTGTATTCCTGAGTGCTCAATATAACTCGTAAATTATCACCCATATCTTCAATCAGAGAAACATTCACCACTGGTCCCTCACAATCAAACTCTATAGGAATTGGAAGATCAGACACATAACCGATATCTGATTTGAAAGAGACAGGGTTTAAGATACAAGAAACCCCGTCCTTATTCGAAACAGAAACTTCAACAAAAACTGAATCGAAATTTGTACTGAAGGTTGAACTTGATTTTATTAAAGAATTCGCTCTAAAAGTCCAAAAAATCTTCAGATGTGCCACGTCTCCTGCTTTGTAAACAGCTTTATCGAAAACAAGGTTTTGACTTATATCATTACTTTTCAGGATGTCCTTAAACATTGAAGCGTCTGAAGCTAAACTCTTTTCACTATCTTCCGTTGAAACCTCCGAAGCCGCCTCCGCTGCCACCTCTCCTAAAGACACATTCGCTAAAGGCAAACCGCCAATACTCTTGCTTTCTAAAATAACCTTGTATATATCACTCACAACATGAGCCGGCACAGAGTATACGACTTCTTTATGAATAGTCTCGTTCTCACCCAAAGCCAAAGTCTCATCATATATCTTTGTGTCAATGTTGCTTCCATCTTTCAAGTTAACTAAAGATATTGCATATTTTACTCCGGCTTGCACCCCTACTCTATTCGAAATATCGAAAGATACCTTGAATGTGTTCCCTGCTTGAGAGATTATCTTTGCATTGAATATGTTCACAGTTGCAACCACGACTACATCCCCAGTATTAACTGGAGATGTAGTTGGTGTTACTATAGGAGCAATTGATGCTTGTGTTATTGAGGTAGGTTCTGCCGCAACAACATTCTGAGTGCAGATGAAAAGTGTAAATAAAACGAGGATCAATTTATTACATGATAATATTTTCTTCATAATTATTATAAGTTATAGAGATACTATAAAGAAATTATATACCAATCAACCTTATTCCACCACAGGCAAAACTTCAATAGAAATAACCTTACCCTGACGACTGACAGGCCATGTGAATGGAGCCGTCGCTGTAGCACCAGCATCTATACCATCGATTATAGTTTTCGAGAACCCTAGAGCATTGCTATTTTTATCATATAGAACTACATATACAGCAGTTCGACCGAGTGACTCAACACTGGAGTTCTTCAATGTAACAATGAGCGATGAACCGTTCTCGTCTTCAGAATATTGTTTATTTGTTATGAGCAATGATACCAGTCGATCACCTTGTTTTTTCCAATTCGGTGCTCCGGTAAACTCGAATAATACTTTCGCCGGGATTCGTTCTTGAATATTAACAGCGCCTTGGAAAGCCAAAACATTCCTGTGCGGAGGCAAAGTAACCGTGCCATCATATTCTGTTATGAGAACCCCACGATTGTCATACATCTGAACATGGTATGGAACATTGGGAGCCTCCCCATCAATATTCGGATTCACTATATAAGCGGCGATATTGTAGAGATGGGGTGCAACTTGCTCAAACCGAGTCCAATTCACGACTGGCGACATGAAAGCATTCTGACACAGCTTCGTACATGACCCACCACAGTCGATACCAATCTCATTACCGTTCATTTTACCGTCGAAGCATGTCGGGGTAGTATAGAAGAGCCTGAGGCCTAATATAACAAGAATAGCAACAATTATAAGAGTTGTTGTGCCACCATACATTATTTTCCTATTTTGAGACCATGAAGACATAATTTAGCGAACCAATAAATTGGATAATCCTTGACTAGATACTACCCATATACCAAGTCCAATAAACAAAACGATTACTATTATACCAATACCCACGAAAGACTTGAGCCAACGCCCGAAAGCAATTGTCGAAACATTCTCTGACCTTGTTGCTTTCAATGATTCATAGAGTCTATACATATAAACAGTCAAGAATGCGCCGAGAATAACACTCAATGTGGTACTTAATATTGTAGAAATAATATTTGAAACAACGGATTCACTGCCAGAACCGAAAACTAAAGTGATTATCAGTAATATACCGACTAAAATAAAGTAGAGTATCATCGAGACTAAGCCAATGAATAAACTCCTCCCAAATACACCCCACCAACGACCCTTTATGAGACTATAACTTTCAGTAAGTGCAACAAAACCCCTTTTACCTTCTATAAATAGAGCAAAGCTGTACATACTTACATAGATAACTACGATAATACCCGGAATGATGAATAATATGCTAGCGCCAATGAAGACCAGCGCCTGAAGCAAGCCAACGAAGACAAAAGACCAGAAAAGACTAAAACCAAATTTGTATTGTTCTTTTATGCCTATAATCTCCGATGAATTTGTTGCGAGTTTTTGTATAGTACTGACCAAAGCTCCTTGCATTGCCATAGATAAGATCATTGATATGAAGATCAGTACTACCGAGATAATAGCGAGTAAAGAACCGCCTATGATTATTGATATCTGAGCAATCAATGTACATATAGCTGGTATAACAGTTATTGAAACTAGGACTTTCCAATGAGCTTTGAATAAACTCCACGCTGAAGAAAGTAAGATGACAGGACCAGCTAGACGAACTGTTGGTAAAATTGGGTTATTTGGTTCCATATTAGTAGATAATATACGAATAAAACTGCGACAGTTCAATTATCGCATATTTTTTGCTTGAATACTATGTTCTGGCGACAAGCTACTTTCGCCCCGAAGGACTATCATCGCCGCAACTGCGTTTCACTGCCGTGTTCGGAATGAGAACGGGTGGTGCCACAGCGCCAAATCACCAGAACACAGGATTCAAGAATCCCTTGTGTACTCATATCTCAAATTAAGCGCAAATAATGCGGTGTGCAAGCGACTCACAGAGTTCCTAACGGGATCGACGGATTAGTACTTCATGGCTCAACACCTTGCGGTGCGTACACCTAAAGCCTATCAACGTGATCATCTCTCACGGGTCTCGAACGATACCTAATCTTGGGGCCGGCTTCGCGCTTATATGCTTTCAGCGCTTATCCGATCCGAACTTAGCTGCCCTGCGGTGCCGTTGGCACGACAGCAGGTAGACCAGAGGTTCGTTCAACTCGGTCCTCTCGTACTAAAGTCAAATCCCCTCAAGTATCAACGCCTGCAGTAGATAGGAGACCAACCTGTCTCACGCTTGTTACCACGAATTACTCCGTGCAATGGACTATAGCTTCATCCCGCGTAGCTCCGAAGGAGCGTAGTGGGACTATCGATGTTTAGTCTCTACGGGTGTTTCAATCTTGAATTTGATTCCAAGTTCTCCACTTCCCTCGGTATTATCCCTTTTAAGTTGGATTCCACCGATATTAATCGATTTGTTCAGAACTGATTGAAATCAATTCTGACCGCCGTGATTAGATTGTTCATTCCTTTCTATTGATATATGGGTATGAACCCATATTTTGACTTCGCTCGGACGTCGCAAGAATAAATTCTTGCACGCTCCTCGCTTGTCACAATAAACGAAATTTTTATTCTCTCGAAGTGATTCAGACTGTCAAATATTCAATCTTGCAGTCAATGTTGCTTCACACATATTTTCGATATGTTCCTCAACCATCACGCATTCTATTGAATGCTCGACGGTCTGAACCCAGCTCGCGTACCACTTTAATTGGCGAACAGCCAAACCCTTGGGAGCTTCTCCACCCCCGGGATGTGGTGAGCCGACCACTTGCTTATATATGTTACAAATTGTACATATTGCCATTATTACTAATGGAGTAGACTATACCTTTATTTTAAGGAACCTCCTAAAATACCAGCGTGTTATAGAGAATGTTAGTCCTCTATCTTCATCACCACACATCTTCAATGTAGGTGAATCCAGTCGTTACGGGGTTACAATTATTCCTGTTTTATACATCATTGTTGGAATGATATATGGTTTGATCAGGTCTACAAGACTTTTGGTTTCGGATATATTCGTATACATACGATACCCTTTATCTCTGTCTTTATAATAAGACATGAGAATATTAAATCTCTTTCGCAAGATAGCGCAAAGAAACTCAACTTCTAGTAGAGAAAAGGAGTAGGTGCTGATATCAAGCTTCCTTTGGTTATACGAACCGTCATCCATTATCCATACTGCGATTGCAGTCGGATCTATTGAATTATAGAGACTGATAGGAACAACCTTTGTTCCACATCTGTATCCTTCGGTTGTATAGTATTCATAATACAGATCCGTTAATAACGGATGACGTATTGTCCTAAACCACCACGACTTCTCATACTTTTCCCCGTTTGCACGGGTACGGTAGCTAAGTTTTGGTGGAGTAGTCACGAAATTCTTGAGAATCTCGTACTTCCAGAATACATACTCTTTCTGCTTGAGACCATGATCAACTTTAAAATTTGCATGAATTGCTCTTTTGCCTATTCTCATTGTTCCATCACCAAGCATTGATCCAATCAGGATTGATTGCTGGATAGGAGTGAGAACAGAGACATCAACTTCATTCTTAAAGACTGACCATTCCCTAGTCCAATGTTTATTTTCATAACTTCCCACGGTGTTGACCATCATATAACGCGAATTATATCATGGCTTTCTCCGTTATGAGCTGATTTATAACCTCAACATACGGCTATGTCTATCGAGGTGCCGAACTCCGCCGTCGCTATGAACGCTTAGGCGGAACTAGCCTGTTATCCCTAGAGTAGCTTTTGTCCGATAATCTTCCGCCGCATCTAATGCGAACGGTCGGTTCACTTGGCTCTGCTTTCGCATCTGCTCGACACGTATGTCTTGCAGTCAATCCAGCTTGTGCCCATACACTATCGCCACGGTTTCCATTCGCGGCTAGCTGAACTTAATAGGCTCCTCCGTTACTCTTTAGGAGGATAGCGCCCCACTAAAACTGTCCATCAGATACTGTCTCCCGAGGTTTATACCCCGAGGTTAGAATATACATACTTGAAGAACGGTGTTTCATCGTCGGATCCACGCCCCCCGAGAGAGACGCTTCAAATCCTACCGTCTACGCTACGCATCAAAAACGTATAGTCAATATCAAATTACAGTAAAGCTTCTAGGGTCTTTTCGTCTAACTGCAGGTAACCGGCATCTTCACCGGTATTGTATTTTCACCGAGCTGGTCTCCGAGACAGTTCTCCAGTCATTACACTATTCAACGCGTCGGAACTTACCCGACACAATCTGTTACTTATACCCGAGTTGGGCATGACTTGCAAAAATCTATACGAACATTTGCAAGCGATTCGGCGCGAGCCGAACTCTGCATGTCGCCATGCAGTTCAGACTATATCACATTCTCTAAATCCAAAGGATCTAGAGATCTTGGCGTGTAGTCGTTGAGGAGCTGTTGAAGTAACATCAATCTCTTTCTTTGTCTTTTATGACGTAATGGGTACTGATTGAGAAACATCTCACATACTCTTTTGAGTATAGTTCGTCTGTTTATTTCAAGATGGTATACACCATCTTTCCTCAATCTAACGTTTCCATAATTCACAAATTTACTTATCAAGTCAATTATCTTTTTGTCTTTCATAGCAATCATGAAGAATGGTTCTTTTACAAGTCCTGAAGACTTATGTCCGAAAGAGCCTTCTCCATCAATCACTCCCGCTATAAAGTAACCGAGAGATTCATTATCCAGAGAAAGTGAATCAAACTGTTGATCTACAATCCCTTTGGTTTTAATATCTCGTAATTTCCTTCGCAATTTCTCCATCTCTACAGTTTTCCCCCTCTGAAATTTATGAGCCCTGTGACTTTCTAGGTACACAAGAGCAGTTTTCAAAAGAATAATGCGATTCTTTGCAAAATCGCCCATAGGGATTGGATACATTTCTAGAAAATTAAGTACCGTTCGCACCTTACTTTTACCTCGAGCTGAAAGATTATATGCACCTTTAACCGGGGATATAACTCCTCGATTATTCAGGACCACGCGATTGACTTCATCGAGAAGTCTTCGATCGGCATTTGTAACTGTCAGATCGACCATATAATAATGGTCATATGGTTTTTTATTTGTTGCTTTGATAATTGAACATGACATTTCGGCGGCAATAAGCCCCGAAAAATAGAAATTGTTTTTCAACATTTCCTGCGGATTGTCCGGTATTCGATCAGTCTTTGAAACTAGATCAAAATCATTGGAAGCATTTTTACTCATGGGACATATTATCTCACGAGTAGCTCCAAATACAACCGGATTTTCCCGCATATAGCCAAGTTTTCCATAAGAATCACTTCTTATGGTCCCAGTCTTCTAGGAATTGCGCTATTTTTGTTAGCTCACGATCGCTCGTGAGAACGAACTCTATCTTCTCATAATTATCTTCTTAATTAATTATGAACCTGACGTTTGGTTTCTGAGGATTCTACAATACCCAATGGAAGGGGTGAGTTATTTTCTCACCCATAAAAAAGAAAAGCGAAGCATCTTAAAACGATCCTACAAGATAATCCCATACTCTTTGAGCATCGGGATTATCTTTAAAATCTTCTCGTCTTGCATATGGTACCAGATGTTTTCTTCGTGACGTTCCCTTTTCATTTTTCTTATTTTGTTTGTGCTTTTTCATATTTCCTCCATTGGATATTGTAGTCTTTCCTGCTGATTATCCGCAATTCAAGATTATCACCCCGATGTAACATCGGGGTACTTGAATATACTCGGACTTCCCAGCATATAGTCAGATATTTTAGGACATCTACTTTTTTGTCTGCGTAGATAGGCAGCGTCTTACATTTTTCCGCGTTGATTCTAATTCTTTGTTTAACATTTCACCATAACAATCCTAGTCCTTCCCGACTCATTCTTGCAAATAAATCGGAAACCTTAGGATCGTTATAGTTACGACCGACATTCACCAGGGCTTATAACAGTCACCATACAAGTCTTACGACTCGCACAACGCCGTTATTTGACCTTCTGGCATTGGTCAAGTGTCACCCCCTATACTTCCTCTTGCGAGTTCGCAGGGAGCTGTGTTTTTGTTAAACAGTTGCCAGAGATACTTTAGCTGCGGCCCCTATTACTAGGGGCAAGCCTTATTCCGAAGTTACGGCTGCTTTTTTGCCGAGTTCCTTGGAGACCACTCACTCGTTCGCCTAGGTCTACTCGACCTAACCACCTGTGTCGGTTTGCGGTACGGATCATATGAAAATAATCTTAGAAGCTTTTCTTGAAAGTGTGCTTTGTCCTATCTGTCTTGCGACATTTTCGCTCCGCTCGGGCATGACATCAAAGTCAGGATCCGGATTTGCCAGGACCCACCCCTACGGTACGAACGTCAAATCCAATAGTGCGCAGAACATACTACACTTCGTCACTCCATCGATTTTCATACAAGTCACGGAATATTAACCGTGTGCCCATCGGGTGCGGCGTTTGCCATCCCCTTAGGACCGACTAACCCTTGGCTGATATACATTGCCAAGGAAACCTTGGTTTTTCGGCGTGCGGGATTCTCGCCCGCATTGCGGTTACTTGTGCCAACATTCTTACTTCCATACGCTCCAGTGTGGGTCACCCCTTCACCTTCATCGCGAATGGAATACTCTCCTACCAAAGTGTTCATCCGAAGATGAACACAGTCCTCAGTTTCGGTACAATATTTTAGCCCCGATTATCTGCGGCGCGAAATCTCTCGATGAGTAAGCTGTTACGCTATTTTTGAATGATGGCTGCTTCTAAGCCTACATCCTCATTGTAAAAGAAATTTCACCACCTTAAGCGCACTTAATATTGATTTAGGGACCTTAAATTGAGATCATGGGCTGTTTCCCTTTTGACCAATGGAGCTTAGCCCCCACAGTCTAACTGCCGGATAATTACTTGGCGTATTCGGAGTTTGATAGGTCTCGCGATCTTTCGACCTGTCGAGACCTTCCAGTGCTCTACCCCGCTCAAGATAAATCCGACGCTAACCCAAAAGTTATTTCGGAGAGAACCAGCTATTACCAGATTCGATTAGCTTTTCACTCCTTACCACACGTCATCCGAGAGTTTTGCACGGCTCACCGGTTCGGGCCTCCATCCGCCTTTCGGCGAACTTCACCCTGCGCGTGGCAAGCTCATCTGGCTTCGGGTCTCAAGCAAACAACAAACGCCCTATTCAGACTCGGTTTCCCTGTGACTCCGGGCTCTCGCCCTTAGCCGAGCTGCTTGCTTGAACTCGTTGGCTCATTCTTCAATAGGCACGCCGTGACGGTGCTACACGCTGAGCATTACCTTATTTCACACTGAATAATAGGCAGGTTGGGTTGTACTTCCCCAACCTGAACAGGAGAATCTAGACTCTTCAACACTTTTGTCTTGGTGCCTTCGAAAAACACCTCGATATCGTATTCATTGTCAACGACTAATCTAGTTTCCACTTATCGGATTATTTACACTGATAGACGCTTTCGTGCACCAGTGACCGCTTCATAGAACTCTCCCATTATTCAATGTAAAATAAGTAATGCACAAAGTGTAACACCGCTCCGACTCCTTGTAAGCATATGGTTTCAGATCTATTTCACCGCCCTTTCGGGCTGCTTTTCACCTTTCCCTCACGGTACTAGTTCACTATCGGTCTAGAAAAGTATTTAGACTTGCCGGTTAGTTCCGGCGGATTCCCCCGAGCTATTCGTGTCCCGGGGTACTTAAGAATAGAGACAAAGAAGATCTTTTATTTTCACGTACAGGGCTATCACCTGCTGGGGCTCGTCTTTCCAGACGATTCTGCTAACAAAAAATTTTGTAACTCCTCTGTTATTAATAACACGTCTCCATCTTGCAACCCTCAACCTAAGTCGCATAGCGTTTCCGCTAAGTTTTTACCCAGAGCGGAATTCGCCCTGCGATTTAGGTTAAGTTTAGTCTCCTCCGCGTTCGCTCGCCGCTACTGACGGAATGCATAGTTTGTTTTTATTCCACCTGGTACTGAAATGTTTTACTTCCCAGGGTAAGCATTCGATTGCAATTAAACAATCAAATCATGAGAGTTTGTCTCATGGGGTTTCCCCATTCGGACATCTTCGGATCAAAGGTTGCTCGGCACCTCCCCGAAGCGTATCGCCGCCACGCCGCGTCCTTCATCGCCTTTTCTAGCCAAGGCATCCACCATACGCTCTTAATTTCCCATTAGGAAATCTAAGAACCGCTTGCTTGCTCTACGAAGCTCCCTAAGGAGCGAAGTAGAGCTACTAATTTCATGCTATTTACATTCCAAAGACCTTCGAAATGCAAAAACATGAAGCTTTTACCCACATTATTTACTTTATCTTACCTGGACTCCACCTTGGAATATAGATAAGATTCGCCGCATAGAAGTTCGCTTGCCGCGAACTAAAATGGGCTTTTACTTAATTTGAGATATGAGATTGTCAATCTACATTCGTCCTGCTTTGCCCACCGTAGCTCGCAACGCGAGTGAAGGGGGATAAAAGAAAAACCGCTTTATTAGGCGGCTTCCTAACACTATGCCTAGGCATTCGCGTTTATGGCCGCTGTTTGTTTTTTCTTTGAATAATCATTCTGAGGTAATTAGCAGTCTATACTAACCATATTTAATGTCAAGTGTTGATAACAAAAAACGTCCCGACGCATGTCGGGACGTTATTCTTGAATGAGATTCTGACAATGATTATTCTTTTTCGAAGATATGTTCTGTCGTTTTCTCTATCCAGCGACCCGCGACGTCCTTGCCTCCAAGGCCGAAAGCAAGACCAATAGCGAGAGCGCCACCGGCGAAGATCGCCGTGACAATCATTTGGATCAAGGTTGGAGCAATACCGAGAGTTATAAGAGCTGTAAGCAAAGCAAATATCCAAATAGACCACTTCGTGACACGACCGAAAAGCCCAGCTGACTTGATATGGCCAGCCCTAGCGCTTGCCACAACCACTTTTTGCATGGCATTGGCAACAACAATAGCGACCATAAGGATGAGAACAGCGAGAATGACTTGCGGCAAATAATCAACAACTTGCTGCAAGAACGCGTTGACCTGAGTTAGGTTAAGCAAATCGAAAGATGCCATCAAGAAGATAACGATCACGAACCATTTGATGATCGCGCCAACAAAAAGTCCAGAATTGAGATTGTGTCCCGCGCGCTTTACGACATCTTCAAATCCAGCACTTCTCAGACCGGCATCAACCTTGAGTGATTTGAAGAGTCCCTCAACAACTTTCTCTATAAGGATGGCAAGAATCCAACCTATAGCGAATAATACGACTGCAAAAAACACTTTGGGTATGAAATTTAATACTCCGTACCCCACATTGAAGAGCGCGCTAGTCCAAGCGTCGCCCCAATTTTGAATGAACATCATTGAATTATGATTTTAGATTAATAATTATGCCTTGTAATGCGAGCATTATACCATGCCATGTATACTGGGGCTGTGGATAGGTTAGCTATAAAGCCTCTATTTTACTTCAATACCCAGTCTATCAAGCAAAGTCACATGCGGATAATCCAGAATATCCCTGACAAGCCGATCATGAATACCCATGCGATATTCAAAATCCGGCGTTTCAAAAGCAGAATACGATATTTCTTTCCCTATTTCCGCCTCAATATTTTTGATGATAGATTCGATCTTATGAAGATTCAAATCTTCTCCGACAATCAGAAGATCCACCCTCGAATCCCAATTTTGTATGAAAACGCCAGCCGCGACAACTAGTCTCACCTTGCCGACGCCGGAGAATTTCTTGGCGAGTGATTCATTGGCCTGAATACTAGCGACGGTTAGCAGATTTTTCAAAGGGTCACGATACGGAAATTTTTCATTCAGAACATAAGCAACCCCTGTCATCCTCTTTATTGCAACTTTTTTGCGTCTAATAATCTCAACATCCTTGGAAGTATGCCTCTTTTTGATAAGATCAACTTTCGCTAGTATATTCAATTCTCTTTTTACCAAATTCAGACTACATTTCGTGCGAACCGTGATTTCATTCACGAAAAATACCATGCTTTCATTGAATAAGAAGAGTCGAAGTATTTTGACTCGCGCGGGGCTTCCGAAAATAGCGGAGAGAGTTTCCATTTTTTTATTATTGCGCCATTGTAGCATATATGCAAATACAAAACGAATAGAAAAAATCTCGTGCGCTTCGCCGACACATTCCCTCCGAGAGCCATTAATCGCTCCGCTCTGTTAAAGCTCTCTCCAGGAAGTGTCGGCTCTGTTACGAGATTTTTTCAATACCGAATTTATTATGTTACTTCAACTCAACCTTACCACCCGCGGTCTCAAGCTTTTTCTTGAATTCATCGGCTTCCTCTTTCTTCATACCATCCTTGAGAAGAGCCGGCGCGCTATCAACCAAGTCCTTGGCTTCTTTCAAACCGAGACCGAGAATCTCTTTCACAATCTTTATAACGGCAATCTTTTGTTCTCCGGCAGACGCCAAATGAACGGCAAAGACTGTTTTTTCATCCCCTGTCGCCGTTCCGGCCACCGGCGCGGTCGCAACCGCCACGGCCTGCGCCGAAACCCCAAATCTTTTCTCCAATAATTTGACCAACTCGCTCAAATCAATAACGGACATCTTTTCTATTGTTTCAACGATTGACTTGAATTTTGCCGGTATTTCAACTGTTTGATTTTGTTCCATGATTTTATTAATTACTATTAAACTGTTTTCTTACTTATCTGATCGAGTGCCATGACAAATTCTTGTATCGGCGAACTGATCAAATTCACGAACATGCCATGAAGCGTCTTCAAGGGCGGAATGAGGGCAATAGTCATCATTTCATCCTTAGACATATATTTATTTTCGAAAACTCCTCCAACAATATTTACCTGATCTTTGAGTTTTTTCTGGAATTCATATATCTCCCTGGCCGGTGCGACCAGATCGGTTCCATACGCCAGACCGAATTCACCGACAAGCTCAGGCATAGTACCAGTGTACTTTTGTTCACCCAAAACTTTCGCCGTGAGAGTTTTCTTCGCCACGAAGAACCCGACATCCTCACTCTTCAATTTACGTCGAAGCACGCTAGCATCAGCAACCTTGAGACCATGCATATTGACGAAAACCAATGATTTGGCGTCATTTACTATCGTCTTCAACTTGCCGAGAATCGCTTGTTTTTGTTCTTTTGTTCTAGCCATGTTTTTTAATGCGCTAATAATCTATACGACCCCTTCAAAACCCCATAGGTTTCGCGGGACATTCGACCTTTTTAGGCAAAAGATGATTCTAAAAATAGAGAAACCTCGGAAGGACCTCTGTTTGACTATTGATATTCAGTAGTGAAACCGCCTTCTGTCTTAAGCCTTGAATTAGAAGATACCATAACTATTCCCATTGCGCAATGAATACGTCTATCATATCCAAAATTTGTTGCTTACTGGCTTCATTCAGATCTTTTATCTCCTTATGTCCAATTTTAATAGCCAACTTTTCAGTCGAATCGACAATCTGCTTCGCTTTACCTTTCTTGATCGAGTCCTGCAAGTGTTCAATCTTCTTTGTGATCATTTTCACTTTATTCGTATTTCCCGCCAAAGTAATCACGATTTTTTTTAGCACTTCCAAATATTCTACCCAATCGAGATCAGCAGTCAGATAATCAACACCGGAAGTAGCTTCCAAGTCAGAACTGCCATTACCGTCCATGTCGATATTTAGAGGTTTTGATGAAGATACCAGATCGGAAACTGATAAACTTTCAAACGGCATAACCATCACGCTTGTCGTTGCCACAGTAATAGGCATAACCGGAATCCCATTGTATTCAACATGATCCAAGACTGCACCATCCTTTTGCCTTTCAACTTCCAAGGTGAAATCTCCTACCCCGGTCCCCTGCACAACAACAGAATATTTCTTGCCATTATCTGGAAGTGAAATAAATGTGTCCGATTCGCCTTCATTTATATCCCAGATCCTGAAATGACTGCCAGGAATTCTTGCTTCATAGAATGTGTATAGACCTTCTTCCACATCCAAACCGGCAGGAATCGGGATTATACCAGTATGATTGCCATTCTCATCGTAAATATGCAAGTCAACCGGCGAATGTGTGCTTATAACCAATTCAGTATCAGAACTATCCTTCGAATAATCCGGCTCTCCCCATGTCATTCCGGTTGGTAGTTTGAAAAGTTCGTCTTTTTTACCGTTCTTTATCATATCTTCAATAGTTGCTTGGGTTGTTGAAGATTCGAGAATATTCGCGTGAGAAATATTTGATTTTTCTTGAGAAGATATCGTCTTCATGTCAGCTGAGACGATTTCTCCCGCCCTGTACGCAGCACTTTTTGCCAATACAGTTCCATCTCCCATTAGTGTAGTCGACGCACTGACGGATAGAAGCGTTTTACATGATGGCAGAGATGGTGATTCTTTGCATTTTAATTGATCCTTATAGTTGATACTTTCTTTTGTATTCGCGTTCCAGCCTAAAATTACCCATCTAGTAATCGTTACCGGCCATAAATACGGATCAAGAATTGAATGTAGAGCGTCTGCCGCCACACTTAATATCTTATTTCCTATAATCGGCAAAGCCGTGTTCGAAAGATTCGGTTGTATTCGCGCATTATTCAAATCATTAATAAAAGCTAACTGGTCAAAGCTAGACTGAACATTCAAGGGATACGATCCGTTATTCACGCCCTGAACTGAAGATGAGGCAAAAGTAATTGTCGGTGTAAATACTTCTTTGAAATATTGGGCTGAAGGTAATAACGAATACGCGCTTGACATATTAAGTCCCAATTCTCGCGCGACGGCTTGTTTTACGATCACACCCAGACCAATAGATTGACCGTCACCATGAAGCATAGACGCGATCGTTTGCGGCGTGCCCAAATATGGCACGGCAACAGATATTACGGAATCGATCAAGTCCGATTCACCGATTTCATCCAGAGCTTTTACTAAATATTTCGCGACTAAACCGCCATTACTGTGCGCGATCAAGGTGACTCTTCCCGTCTTCGAACGCGCGGCAATATTTTCAATGTCCTTGATCAAATATTCCGTGGTCGTGGCCTTTTTCTCTGGTCCCGATACCACCTCGGTTATTGGCTTGCGCCAATCATACGCGAAAGACTTCCATTCATTCACGGTTCCATTTTGGGTAAGACCATCCAAAAATCCCATGAATTTTCCGTAAATCCCATACAAGCCGAAAACACTGCCTATGGGACTACCGGAATATATGGTGGGATCCGTACTCGAACCATTTGTATCCAAGAATAATTTCCGAACATCGTCGTTCCTATTCGGCGGCCAAAGAGTATTTTCAGTCATTCCCAAGTCAAGTGGTAATGATTCTGATCGGTAGAGTGTGCTACCTTCGAGTCCGGGAAGGAAGAGGATGCTAGAGCAGCATTCCGGACTTTCTGAAGGATCGGGGTCAAATATCGGTTCAGAAGTAAGCCAAGGGGTAAGAATTATAGGGCCAGTTATTTTACCATATCCTTGTGGACCATTAACGCTTCCCCACCAATTATTCGCGGCGTAAACTGTCTTATTTGACGTATTCGTAAACAGCTTGTAAATACCATTTGTAATTACAGAATTGTCAATGGTCAGAATTGGATCAGATACGCCGTTATCAAAGGCGTTTCCTTCGCCGCCAATGTAACTGGATTCACCTTCGCCCATCACAAGTGAGGGCGTACTAAATGAACTGACATGTATTCCATAATAGTTGTTTGTAAGGCGACTACCCCAGACTTTTACGACGCCATCTCTCACCATAAGAGCGTAGGAGCAGTTGGAAATAGTCGTAGTTGAAATATTTCCGATTGATCGTGAAAAAGTCAATAAACTCATATTCATAATATCGGCATTTGTGATATTGGCATTGCCGTCCTTAACTCCTATTCCATATATACCGTCAATCGTAACTCGATCATCTCTTTTGCCGTCGATAATTAAAGAACCTCTGTCTATCTGAATCATTGGATAAGTATTTTTCACCGTATTCGTCAAAACTTTCACGCCAGGACCGATTGTTAGAGTGATACCGCTTGGCACAATTATTGAATCGTCAATAATATATGGACTACCAGTCTTGTCCCAAACTTCATCTTTATTGAAAACACCCGGGCCGATATGAGTCTCGGCAAAAATAACACTAACGGGAGAAAAAATCAGTAACATTTCAAACAATAGAAAATAACGTTTGATTGTATTCATATTTATTTCATTATTAGGCTAATAATGAAGAAGTGTATCAGAGAGGTGATAAAATCCTGATAAAAAAAGCATGAAAAAAGGATAAAAAAAGTATGAATTTTCCCTAAAAAAAATCTCAAAAAAGTATGAATTTTTTGTTGGACTTTTCGGAGAAATTCTTGCGCGGTTCGCGCCCCACACGAATAGGCGTTTTTTCGAGCCTGCGGAATTGTTCCTATACTTGTTATAAGTATTTAACTAATATCTGTTATATGTTGTCCTAAGACATCTTAACAATCACAGTCCTCGGCTCGAAAAAACGCCCATCCGTGTGGGGCGCGGAAGATTGAAAGAATGAAAGGATAAAAAAATATTTTATTGATTTGTCTTGGTTGGAATGTTCGGTGTCGCGAGAGACGCTTTCTTGGCGCTTTCATAATTGTTCACGAAATATAGGACGGTAAAACTGGCCAACAAGATAACAACGAAGCCGGTCAGGAATTTGAAAAAGGAATTGTCGAAGGGGTTTATCATGATTTTAATATTTATGAGTTATTCACTTGCATATTGTCACTATATCTGATACAGTAGATACATCACGACGAAAGAGGTTCTTTTTGGGTTTCGTCCCACTGAGAGCCTTTTTCATTTTCAATGCTTTCTGTTATTTGAATAGTAGGCGAATAATATTCCAGCTTCGATCTTTGATCACTAATAAAATCAAAGATATTATTCTCTGGGGTACTCAACTTCTTCAGTAATCCAGAGTATTGGTTTTTATTGGGAATAAGCACTTTTTTTAGTTTTTTAAGTTTTATCAAATGTTCAATCAGACAGAAAAAGTCTCCATCACCAGAGATGATGACAGCTCTATTGAAATTATTGAGCTCTATCATAGTATGCAAAACCAATTCCGCGTCAACATTGCCTTTTATTTTCTTGTTTGGCAATTCCATAGTTGGTTTGAATATACAGATATATCCATAATCCTGTAATGAAGTGTACAGACTTTCATTTCCCGGAAGATATCCAATAAAAAGAAAAGCTTTCGTAATGCCATACTTTTCTTCGAGATAGACACGGAATTTTTGAAAACTCAAAATCCATCCTTGGTCTCGAACACCCAAGTTCAGATTTTGACTATCAATAAATGCATAATTATTTTCTTTTTCTTTCTGATCCTCATTCATAATGGCAATTCTATCAGTTAAGCATGTTTTGTAAAGCAAAAACCCCTTTCGGGGGTTTTTGCTTACGATTAGCGAAACAATTCCTATGAATTGAATAACTGAAATATCATTTACTCATTCCCATTTCCTATCGCGTCACCCCGAACACTTCTTGCAACATCGCTCTCGTCATCGGTCCGACCGTGCCATAGCCGGCATCGCCCGGATTCGCGATATTGTATTTGACTTGGAATTTCTGCACGGCCCGTTCCGTGAGTGACCCGAACATTGTCGTCTCACTTCCCGGAGACCCAACACCTTCGGAAGCCACTTTTGTATCACTATCCGTATTCAATAATTGTTGCAAACGCTTGACATCTGCATTGGACACGCCTTTGCTCATATTTCCAGTAAATACCACCGAACCGACACTTGTTGCAGTTGGAGCAGTTGTCGGAACTGTTGCTGTTGAAACTGGAGTTGTGACTGTACCAGAATTTGGGGCACAGTTATATCCTACCGGACAAGTGGCCCGGACCCCGAATTTCGTACACGAATCTTGTATAATTACTAATAACATATACAAGTATGAAAACACATAAAATAGCCCCAGAGGTTAAAGAACAAATTATCAACCGCATCAAGAATGATGGT